>Ga0169931_10000579_pt1 | contig 60523 bp, 64 predicted proteins | sample Kivu_15m_20L_FD_129675 | JGI IMG/M metagenome (GOLD analysis project Ga0169931, IMG submission 129675) | Freshwater microbial communities from Lake Kivu, Western Province, Rwanda to study Microbial Dark Matter (Phase II) - Kivu_15m_20L... | ecosystem: Environmental > Aquatic > Freshwater > Lake...
GGCCTCCCGCAAGATGCGGATCTTTTCCTCGGTCGTGTGTCTTTTGCCTTTCATGATTTGGGTTCCTTTCTACAGGCCCCAGACTGTCACTGCCAGCGGATCAATTATCGGCGGTCACCTCACTAGCTTTCCGATACAATCGCCGGCGGTGGGCGCTTGGCGCCTTGGCGCGCGCCGCGGTAGGCGGCGACGATGAAGCCGGTGATGCTCGCCGCCCAGAACCAGGGCGGGTGCGGGATGGCGGTCAGGTTCATGAACCCGGAAATCAGCATCATGCCGCCGATCATGTAGCCCTGCCGCGTGGCCGCATCTGCCGACAGCCGCGCGGCGATCCACGCACCGGCAAAGGTGCCGGTTACATAGGAGAGCAGCACCAGGATGAGCGCCCCGGCCGGGGAATCCATCATGACGGTTTTCCTCACTTCCGGATTCTGGTAATCCAACCCGGGCGGCGGCGGATAGACGACATGGGCCAACACCTGAATGAGCCCAATACAGGCGATGGCCGTCAGGGCGCCGGCCAGCAATGCGAGCAGGTTGCGGACAAGGGAGGACATGGGCGGGGTTTGTCAGCAGATACGAAGCAAGTAAAGCGCGGCAGATTTCAACCGGGAAACACAGCAGAACTAACCGCTAATCCACGCTCATTGACGCTAATGCCAATCGGCCGATGCCCTTGGACTTTAGCCACATACTTGCCCGCCTCTGGTTTTGAACTTGGAAAACCAATTTTTGCCTCAGCTTTTTTAGCGCCGATTAGCGGAGATTAGCGGTTAACCCATCACGAGCGTCTGACTCAATGCCGCCAGTCGTCCGCGGCGTCCGCCACGAGCTGGGCCAGCAGCGGGAAGCGCACCTCGCCGTAGTTGAGCGCGTAGCAGAGCCGGCCCTCCCGGAAGATCCACGTGGTCGGCACCCACGAGAGCGGGATGTCCATGAAACTCGTGATGCGGCCCTCGCCGCGGCGGACATGGTTGGGATGGTGCAGGAGCGTGAGGTTCCCCTGCCCGCCCACGCCGCGCGCTTCCAGGTAATCGTAGCCGGGATCGGAACTGCGCACCGTGATGAAAACAAACCTCACCTCCGGCTGCGCCGCGATAAACCGGCTCCAGCCCTGCTCCTTGTGCTCGGCCGCACTGTTGGGACACCACGGAGCCCAGAAATGCACGACGGTGATGCCGGGCTTCGCCACCGCGGCGGCCACCTCTTCCTCGATCAGCAGCCAGCCGGGATTTTCGGCGTGCACCAGCGGGAGCAGCGCCAGCACGAGGATGCACAGAAGCGGTTTCATGCGGGCAGCATGACCGGACCCGGCGCGCGTGCAATCCGCGACACTTGACCGGGCCGCGCGGCGAACCTACGCCTTGCTGGCCGCTCCCCTCCCCGTGAACCACCCCGCCCCAGCCCCGGTCGTGCTCGCCGCCGTCGCCCATCCCGACGACATCGAGTTCATGATGGCCGGCACCCTGCTGTTGTTGAAATCGGCCGGGGCCGTGCTGCATTTCTGGAATCTCAGCTCCGGCGACTGCGGCTCGACCACCCTGCCCCGCGAGGAATTGATCGCGACGCGCCACGCCGAGGCCGGCGAATCCGCCGCGCTCGCCCACGCCACCCTGCACCCGCCGCTGTTCGATGATTTTAGGATTTTCTACGACGAGCCCTCCCTGCGCCGGGTCGCGGCGGTGGTGCGCGCCATCCGCCCGACGATCATCCTCACGCATTCGCCGGAGGACTATATGGAGGATCACCAAAACACCGCGCGCCTCGTCGTCACCGCCGCTTTCTCCCGCGCCTCGCCAAATTTCCCGACCGAGCCGCCGCAGCCGCCATGGTCCGAGCCCGTGGCCATCTACCACGCCCTGCCGCACGGCCTGCACGACGCGCTGCGCCGCCCGGTGCCGGCCGATTTTTTCGTCAACATCAGCCCGGTGCTGGCGCGCAAGCACGCCCTGCTCGCCTGCCACCGCAGCCAGCAGGCCTGGCTCGACGCCACGCAGGGCATGTCCGCCTACCTCGACAGCATGACCGCGATGGGCCGCGAGGCCGGCGCGCGCTCCGGCTGCTACCAGCACGCCGAGGGCTGGCGGCGCCATTCCCACCTCGGCTTCGCCGCGGCGGATTTTGATCCGCTGCCCGCCCTCCTCCCTGCACAAACCTGCCCCGCGCCGCAAAAGCCATGAGCCGCCCGATCAGCAAAGTCGCCCCCGCCTGGTGGGACTACACCACCCTCGAACCCGAACTCCTCGCCGACGCCGCCCGGCTCACCGAGAAGGACCTGCGTCAGCTCGCCCGGCCCGGCTTCAAGGTCGTGATGCACGACACCCTCGAGGACTTTTACCTCGCCGAAGCGCTCGAATACATCACCGCCTGGCGGCAGGCCACGCCCGATAATCCCGCGGGCATCTGCGGCCCCATCGGCCCCACCGAGCAGCTTCCGCTCGTGGCGCGGCTGGTCAACACCCTCGGCCTCAACCTGCGCCACGCGCATTTCTGGGGCATGGACGAGTGGGTGGAGAACGGTGCGCCCGTGCCGCTCACCCACCCGCTGTCCTTCGCCAAGGCCGACCTCGACCTGTGCTTCCGCCGTATCGACCGCCGGCTCGCCATGCCCGCGGCCAACCTGCATTTCCCCACCGGCGACCTCGCCGCCTACAGCCGCAGTTTCGGGTCGGTCCGCTGCGTCATCATGCAGGGCGGCCAGGGCGAGGTGAAACACTGGGCGTTCAACGATCCCCCGCGCCGCACGGGCCGGTATCGCAACCAGCCGCCCCCGCCCGCGGAATACCGCCAGCTGCGCACCCGGATCGTGGACCTGCATCCGATGACCGTGACCCAAAACGCGCGCACCTCCGGCGGCGGCAACGTGTCGCTCGTGCCCACGCAGGCCGCCAGCGTGGGGCCGTGGGAGACCTGGCGGGCCGAGAAAGTCTCCATCTGGCATGCCGGCGTGCACGACAATCCCTTCGGCATGCGGCTCACCACCCTGATGATCGGCAAAAAGATCGCCGACACCGCCGTGCCGATGTCGCTGCTCGCCGACCACCCCGACGTGCAGTTCAACTTTTACCGCCCCGCCATCGGCACCTGCACGGCGGAGATGCATTGAAGGTCTGCCAAGCGGCGACCCCCTTGACAGATCCCGATGTCTGTCATTTATGTCTGTCATGCAGGTCACCACCCGTGAGTTTACCCGTGAGTTTCCCCGTTACCGCCGCGCCGCGCTCGCCGGCAAGGAGGTCAAGGTGCGCGACCGCGAGGGCAATGGGTTCGTCTTTCGCGCCGCCGCCGCCAAATCTTCCCCAAGCATGGCCGAGGCCATGGACGGCCTGATCGGCTCCGTGGCCAGCGGCCGGCCACGCAAATCGCTCGCCAACTACGGCCGTGATTGACGCGATCCTCGACACCGGACCGTTGGTCGGCGCGCTGGACCGCGACGACCAATGGCACGCGTGGGCGGCTAAGGAATTTACCGCAATCCGGCAACCCGCCCTGACCTGCGATGCGGTGATTTCCGAAGCCTGTTTCCTGCTGCGCGACAGCGCGGGCGCCCGCGAAAGCATTTTCAGCCTGATTGAGCGCGGTATCCTGCAGGTGGTCCCCGTTCTGCCGGAAGAATCCCCCGCCGTGCGGATGCTGCTCGCGCGCTACGGCAGCCGCATGGATTACGCCGACGCCTGTCTGGTCCGCCTTTACGAGCTTCATCCCGGTCACACCATTATCACCACCGACGCCGCCGATTTTCGCGTTTACCGGCGGTTCCGGCGCCAGAGCCTGCCTTTGCGCGTGCCGTGACCAATGCCACGGCGGATTACCCCGGCTAATCGGCGCCAGTCCGGCACGTGACATCCGCCGGACAGAGGCCGATTTCGGGCAACGATCCGGAGCGGAGTGAGTCAAACTTGGCGTATGACCCAAAATACGACGACCCCCAACGACCTCGCCGCCAAACTCATCGTCAGCGGCATCCACCTTGATCTCACCGACGCCCTGCGCAACATCGTTGCACAAAAGGCCGAGCGCCTGCTCCGGCACAACGAACATCTCATCCGTATCCGGATCGACCTCGAACACGACAAGACCTGCGGCAGCGCCGACCAGTTCATCGCCAAGGGTCATCTGGAAATCGGCGGCCCCGACCTGCTCGCCAGCGTCGCGACCGAGGATTGCTACAAGTCGATCGACCTCCTGATGGACAAGCTCGACCGCCTGATCCGCCGCCGGCACCGGCGTTTCAAGGACAAGCGCAACCACCCGCAGTCCGTCGAGCTGACGGACGCGCTGCCCAAAACCTGAGCCGCCGGCTCAATCCCAGATCGGGCGCCAGTTGCGGGGATAGTCGGTGAGCTTGTTGAGCACGGTCATCTCGTCCGGGGTCAGCCGGCCGCCGGCCGCACCGAGGGATTCCTGCAACTGCGCCACCGTGTTGGCGCCGACTATCGGCGACGTCACCACCGGATCGGTCAGCAGCCAGGCCAGCGCGGTCTGTGCCACCGTGCGGCCGCGGGCGCGGCCGATCTCCTCCAGTTTGTCGATGACGGCGAAGCCGCGGTCGTGGGCGTATTTGCCGGCGATGTGCTGCGCGCGCACGCTGTCCACCGCCCGGTCGCGCCGGTATTTGCCGGTGAGAAAACCCGCCGCCAGCGGCGAATACGGGATGACGCCGAGATGGTAATGCCGGCAAAGCGGCTTCGCCTCCATCTCGAACAGCGACCGCTCCATCAGGGAATACTCCGGCTGGTAGCTGACGAACCGCGGCCAGCCGTTTTGGTCGCTCCGCCAAAAAGCCTCCATCAGCCGCCACGCGGGATAGTTGGAGGCGCCGATCCAGCGCACCTTGCCGGCGCGCACCAGCATATCCAACGCGCCAAGCGCCTCCTCGATCGGCGTCGCGAGGTCGGTCCAGTGCAATTGGTAAAGATCGATGCGGTCCACCTGCAGGCGGCGCAGTGAGTCCTCGCAACAGCGGATGACGCGGTCGCGTTTCAGGCCCTCGCCGTCCGGGCCCTCGGCCATTTTGCCGCGCACCTTGGTGGCGATCACCATCCGGTCGCGGTTGCCGCGCGCGCGGAGCCAGCGGCCGATGATTTCCTCGGAGCATCCGCCGCCGGCCAGACCCCGCGGCCCCCAGTTCGTGTAGATGTCGGCCGTGTCGATGAAGTTGCCACCCGCCGCCGCGAAAGCGTCCATGAGCGCAAATGACTGCGCCTCATCCGCCGTCCAGCCGAACTGCATCGTGCCGAGGCAAAGTTCGGAAACCATCAGGTCGGAGCCGCCCAGTTTGCGTTTTTCCATACGGGCAGTGAAGGCCGTGGCGGCCCGGTTTCAACCCCGGGGGGTGGGAATCAACCCACCCAGGCCAGACCGACGCGCAGCCAGAAAGGAATCAGCAGGATACCCGCCACGACGGTTGCCAGCACCACGCGCACCGCGACGAGCCCATGTCCGCCCTGCTGCTTGACGATCACCAGCGGCAGGAAACCCGCCGGCATCACCGCCTGCACGAGGATGACGTGTTTCAGTTCGGGGGAAAAGGGGCCGTAGCGCGCCAAGGCCAGCATGAGCACCGTCAGCAACCCGAGCCGCAGCGCCACCGCGGCGAGCGCGGTCCGTGCCTCCACCAAGGCGGACGGTTTTTGGAAGAGATGTTCGGCCAGCACCGCGCCGCTGAGGATGAGCCCAAACGGGATGGCGCAGGCCGCCAGCGCATGGATCACACCGGCCGCGACAGCCGGCACATGGCCGCCGAGGCCGGTGAGATTGACCGCCACGGACACAACCAACGCCCAGACCGGGGCGCTAAGCGCCTTGCGCCAGCCGGTGCGCAATGACTGGCCGGAGAGCACCAGCACGCCGACCACCCAGATCGCCACCTCGCAACCGACGTTGTGCACGAACAGCACACCCAGCGCCTCGCGGCCGAAAAGCCGCTCCACCACCGGCACGGTGATGTAGGCGTAATTGTAGATGCCGACCATGAAGGCGAAGGTGCGCAGCCCCGTGCCGACGGTGTAGCCGAGCGCCCGCGCCGCGTAGTAGCAGATCGCGATGCCGGCGGCCATCGTGCCGAAGCCCACAAGCGGGGCCCAGCCGAGGTTGCCCGGCTCGCGCAGCGCCGAGTTGTTGTGCACGTTCTCAAAGATAATGCACGGGTAGAGCACGTTGACCACGATGCGCAGCAGGCTCTCGTCGGCCGCCGCGGTGAGCACGTTGATCCGCCGCAGCAGCACGCCGACCGCCATCACGCCGAAGACCGGCAGGATCAACCCGAGCAGTTGCAGGTAGGTGGGCATGGGGAGAGCTCAGTCGGCCATCGCCTGACCCGCCAGCCAGCCGGTCGTCCACGCCGCCTGAAAGTTGAAGCCGCCGGTAATGCCGTCGATATCGAGCACCTCGCCGGCGAAATGCAGGCCGGGGCAAAGCTTGCTCGCCATCGTCTTGAAATCGACCTCGCCCAGCCGCACGCCGCCACAGGTGACGAACTCCTCCTTGTTCATGCTCTTGCCCACCACCTTGAAATCCGCCGCCACCAACTGCCCGGCGAGCTGCCCGAGGGCATCTTTTGACACGCCCGCCCACTGCGTGGCGGCGGCGATGCCGGCCACCGCCAGCAGCCGCTCCCAAAGCCGCGCGGGCAGGCCGAGGGGATTCCAGGTGCCGAGCTGCTTGCGCGGATGCGCCGTGCGCACGGCGGCGAACTCCTGCAACAGCGACTCGCGCGTGTGCGGCGGCACGAAGTTCACCCGGAGGAGAAATTCATAATTCACGGCCGCGAGCTCGCGCGCCCCCCAGGCCGAGAGTTTTAACACCGCCGGACCGCTCAAGCCCCAGTGCGTGATAAGCAGGGGGCCGCTCTCCTTGAGCTTCGTGCGGGGCACGGCGGTCGCGGCGTTTTCGACGGAGATGCCGGACAGGCCTTCGAGCCGTTTGTCGTCGATGTGAAAGGTGAAGAGCGAAGGCGCGAGCGGCTCGATGGCGTGGCCCAGCGCCGCCGCAATGGTGAGCCCCGCCGAGGCGCGGTTGCCGCCGGTCGCGATGAGCAGGCGGTCGCAGCGCAGTTCCGTGTTGTCGGTCAGGGTAACCCAAAACACCGGCGCCGCGGCCGTGCCGACGGCCTCGACCTTGCGCACCCCGAGGCTTGTCCGCACTTCCACGCCCGCCTTGGCCGCCGCCTGCACCAAAGCGTCCACGATGGTCGCCGAATCATCCGTGACGGGAAACATCCGGCCATCCGCCTCGGTTTTCAGTTCCACCCCGCGCGCCGCAAACCACGCCACCGTGTCGCGCGGCGACCAGCGGTGAAACGCGCCGAGCAGCTCGCGCCCGCCGCGCGGGTAGCGCTTCACCAGCTCCCGCGGCTCGAAGCACGCATGCGTGACGTTGCAGCGCCCGCCGCCCGAAATGCGCACCTTGGCCAGCGGGTGCGCCGTGGCCTCGTAAAGCGTGACCGCCACGGCCGGATTTTTCTCCGCGCAGGCAATGGCGGCGAAAAATCCCGCCGCGCCGCCACCGACAACGATCACCCGGAGATTGCTCATCCCGGCAGCGTGCAAACCCGCCTTCCGCGCGTCGAAGCCAAAAGCGCTGCCTGTTTTGACGAAGCCGGGCTAGACGCCGCACCTACTCACGCTTTACATTGCGCCGTGACCCTCGCCGACCTCACCCTGCTCGCGGAAAAGACCGTCGCCCACACCCAGCGGCGATTGCCGGACGAGATCCGCCCGCTGGCGCTGGCGGTGCCGGTGCATTTCGAGGCCGGGCCGGACGAGAGCGTCCTGGCCGAGGGCTTCGAGCCCGACATCCTCGGGCTTTTCACCGGCAACGCCCACGGCACGGAGCTTTCCCACAGCAACCCCGCCCCGCCCCAGATCCTGCTCTACCTCGACAACCTCTGGGATTTCGCCGAGGGCGACCCGGCGGCGTTCCGGGAGGAGGTGCGGCTGACCTATCTCCATGAACTCGGCCACTACCTCGGCTGGGACGAGGATGAACTGGCCGCCCGGGGACTCGACTGAACCGGGGGAACCCCGCACAATCCGCGCTTTCCAATTTCCCGCGGCCCTGCTTTGTTCAATGCCAGTCCGCCACCCTTCCTCATGAAGAAACTCCTGTCCTTTTCCCTCCTTGCCGTCCTTCTGGCCGGCAGCCACACCGTCGCCGCCACGTTCAAGGAATCCGTGGAGCGCATCGAATCCTGCGAGGCCATCCTCCGCGAATTCATGGCCAACCCCGAGACCGCGATCCCAGCCGAGGTGCTGCAGCGCGCCCGCGGCCTCGTGATTCTCAACCAAGCCCGGGGCGGCTTCGTCATCGGCGTGAAGGACGGCTACGCCATCCTCATGGTCAAGCGGTCGGACAACACCTGGAGCCTCCCCGTCCTCATGAATGCCGGCGAAGGCAATATCGGCTTCCAGATCGGCTTCACCCGCATCGAGACCATCTACGTGCTGATGGACGACGAGACGCCGCGCCTCTTTTTCCGCAACCGCTTCCTCACCGGCGTGGACGCCAAAGCCGTGGCCGGCCCCCGCGTGCGCGAACGCGAGCACATCAACGACGACGTGCTCTCGACCCCCGTGCTGGTTTACAGCAAACAGCGCGGGCTTTTCGCCGGCCTCTCCTTCAAGGGCGGCTACGTCACGCGCGACGATCCCGCCAACCGCGCGCTCTACAGCACCAGCTACACCCTGCCGGAAATCCTCTACAGCAACTGGATTCAGCCCCCGGCGGAGGTCCAGCCCTTGCTCAACTACGTGCGGCAGATCGCGCCCTGAGTGCCCATGCCGGCCAATCCCATCCTCGGCGGCGGCGGGTTTCACCATGTGTGCATGAAGACCCGCGACTGGGCGGGCACCATGCGCTTCTACCAGGAAGGCCTCGGCTGCACGGTGAAAATCGCCTGGCACGAAGCCCCGAAGCGGGCCGTCATGCTCGACGCCGGTGACGGCAATTACATCGAGGTCTTTGAAGACCTCGCATGGGCGCCCGCGCCGCAGGGGCCGATCTATCACTTCGCGCTGCGCACCACCCGGCTCGATGCCGTGGTCGAGCACCTGCGCGGCATGGGCGTGAAAATCACCGTGGAGCCCTGCGATGTGACGATCCGCACCACCAACGGCGCCGGCGAGGTGCCGGCACGCCTCGCCTTCTGCGACGGACCGAACGGCGAAAGCATCGAGTTCCTGCAAAACAGCCTGACGTGAACCCGGAACCGGCCGCACCTCCGCCACGCGGCGGCATCATCGCGGGCAGCCTGCTCGTCCTCGCCGGGACCATCTTGTTTCTCGCCGGCATGATCGCCGGCTTGCGTGCCGACGGCCCGGCCCGCGATGCGCTCATCCTCGGCCACGCCGCCTGGCAGGTGGCGGTTGCAGGCTTTCTCTGCACTTTGGCCGGCGGCCTCTGGCTGCAGCGGTTGGTGAAGTGATCAGCCGCGCTCTGCGCGCAGCCAATCCACGAGCGCGACCAGCACGGCGTCCGCCACCGCGGCCTGCACCGCAGTGCGCGCCAGCCCCGGACAATCCACCCGGCCGGACCGCAGCCGCAGCGAACCATCGGCTTGCTTCCAAGCCAGCGCCCACCAGGCAAACGGCGCCGCCACGCCGCGCGCGGCATTCGGCTCGGCATAGCCGGTCGTGGCCGCCGCCAGATCGCTGCCAAACAACCGGATGGCGCCGGCCGCCATTTCTTCCGCCACCTTTGCGGAGACGCAGTCCACCGGATCGGCCGTCGCACGATCCACGCCGAGATGCCGGACCTTTTGCTCCAAGGTGTATGCCGTGATACCGCCGAGAAAATAACCCGACGAACCCGAGACGGAGGCGATCCGCGCCTGCACCTGCCCGGCGGTCAGACTTTCCGCCGCCGCCAGCGTGAGCCGCGGCGCACGGAGCAGGAGTTCTTTCAGGTCATTCATCGGCTTTGCCGGCCGCCGGCAGCTTCGGCAGCGGATTGCCCGGCACCAGCAGCGGGCCCGGCGCAAAGACCGCCTGCGAGGCCGGATCGACGATCACCACGACGCCGTGGATGTCGCGCGCCCCGAAGGTCTCGAGGCGGACAAGATTGGGTATGGGCGCCGTGTCATGGGCAACCGCGACCCTCTGTTCCAAACGGTATTTGTGCTCATCGGCATGCACCAACAGCACCGGCCGGCCGAAGGCGCGCACCTCCTCCTCAAGCGCAGTCAGAAAATCCGCAAACCCGGGCATGTATCCCTCAACCTCCCACACGTAGCCGAAGGGCTGCGCCTGCATGAAGAGCGCCACGCCGGGCGCATCAGTGGCGCGGGCCTCGGCGAATACGGCGCGGAGCCAGGCGATGTTGGCCGCATCGCGCTCGGCAAATTCCTCAGGCGCGCCGGGGATGTCCGGTTGGAGGTTGTTGTTGCTGCCGACCACATGCACCGTGGCGAAGACCACGCCCTCCACGGTCCAGCGCGCATTTTCCGAAAATTTTTTATACCCCGGCATGGACCGCTGCGTGACCAAGTCCATCGGCCGGGTGCCACGGCTCCGGTCCTCGGCAAAGAAAATCTCCCGCAGCCGCGCGAGCCGCTCCTGCGGTTCGTAACCGCCGACCGCGGGCCGGTGGGCATCGGTCCACTCGTTGTCACCCGGCGTGTAGATCAGCGGGTGTTCAAAACGGTCGAACCAGTCGCGCACCGCAAGGAACCGCTCGTCGCTGGCCGGCTCGCCGCCGCTGTGGATGTCGCCGCAATGCACGGTGAAGGCCGGTTGCAAGCGGTTGATCTCGGCCGTCAGCCGCTGCATGCGCGCCTCGATGTCCGGCACATAGTGGTAGGGCATGCAGCCGAGCGCGGCGAAGGTGAAGGTTTCCGCGGCGGCTTGCGCCGCCAGCAGCGTGAAAACGAGAAGCAGGCGGAAAGACATGGCGCACAGCGTGACGCCGCCGGGGACGCGGCGGAAGCCTGATTTTGCCGTTCAGCCCGCCGCCGACCGGTTTTCGCCGGCCAGCAGCCGCCGCACCCGCCAGCGCTGGCTCTTTTTCACGATAAACCCGACGCAGGCCGCCGTGCCGCAGAGGCACGGATGTTCCCGCCAGTCGGTAAAATCGAAACCATAGTCGTAGCCCAGCTCCTCCCCGGCCGCGATGTCGCGCAAAGCGATGATCCAGATGCGGCCGCGGATGACCTCGGGCTCGCAGTTGGCCGCACAGGAATGGTTGATCAGCCGGGCCGGGTTCCACGACACATCGCCATCAATGTCATGGCGCTTGTTCAGCTCGAAGACATACACGCAGCCGTCGCGGCCGGAGGCGCGGTGCGCGAGCCGCACGGCCTCGCGACGATCAGCCTCGGCCTTGGTGATGCGCTCGCCCACATACTCGATGATGCGGGTGCCGGCGGGAATGAACCGGGCGGCGATCAGGCCGGAACCGTGGATGGCGGAGCGGCGTCGGCGCACCCAACGGCTGGGTGCCGGCCGCACGGGGCGGAGGGAGGAACGCGAACTCATTTCAACTCCAGCCCCACCGGACAGTGATCGCTGCCATGCACATGCGACTCGATCCAAGCCCGCTTGAGCTGCGGCCGCAGCGCTGCGGAGGCCATCACGTAATCGATGCGCCAGCCGACGTTGTTGGCGCGGGCATTCGCCCGATAGGTCCACCAACTGTAGTGGCCCGGGCCTTTTTCAAAGTGGCGGAAGGTGTCGATGAAACCGGCGGCGAGATAGTCGCGAAAGCCTGTGCGTTCCTCGTCCGAGAAACCGGGGTTGCCGACATTCTCCTTCGGGCGCGCGAGGTCGATTTCCTCATGGGCGACGTTGAGGTCGCCGCAAAAGAGCACGGGCTTTTTTTTCTCCAGCTTCTTCGCGTGCGCCAGCAGCGCCTTGTCCCAAGCCTGGCGGAAGCCGATGCGCACCAGCTCCGGCTGTGCGTTCGGCACATAGACGCCGACCACGTAGCAGTCGGCAAACTCCGCCGTGATCGCGCGGCCCTCGGCGTCGTGCTCCGGCGAACCGAGCCCGAGCGTGACGGCGAGGGGCTTGGCGCGGGCAAACAATGCCGTGCCGCTGTAGCCTTTTTTCTGCGCGGCGTTCCAGACCAGCTCGTAGCCCTGCGGCCAGGCCACGCCCTGGACATCGCCGGGCATCGCCTTGACCTCCTGCAGGCAAATGACGTCGGCCCGGCTGGCGTTCATCCAGTCGAGCAGACCCTTCCCGAGAGCGGCGCGCACGCCGTTAACGTTCCACGAAAGCAGTTTCATGCGCCGTCAGCTTCCGGAGCCGCACCGCGGGGGCGATATCTTTTTCTGCGGCTATGACAGGACAGCTTCGCGCTTCGGGTTGCCTCGGACGGCGGCCGGGCCAAGCGTGCCGGCCTTCCGCGCATGTCCGCCTTCACCCAGCTTCCCCTCGGCCGCCCGATTCCCGCCAGCCCGCACGCCGTCTCGTGCAGTCTGCCGACGTTGCGGTCGGTCCGCGGCTACGAGGAGAAAGACCCTGAAATCGTCCGCCACCTCACCAACGGCTATCCGCGCTTCGTAGTGCATCCGTTCGCCCGGCGGCTGGCGGAGCACCTCACGCAGGCGCACGGGCTCGCCTGCCGGAAGTTGTGGCTCACCTCCTCGGCCCGCGTGGCCGCGGCCCTGACGGCGCAACTGGAAGGAAGCGGCGCAACCCCCTTTGCCCAAGGAGGACTGCACGGGGTCTCGCACGCCGACACTCCGGAATTGGCAGCCCGCGCAAAAGTTTTCCTCCAAAATCGCGGCGGATTTCTTTCCTCGCGTGAGGCCGAGGATCATCTGGTGCGGCTCGGGTTGTTGTCGGCGGTTCACCGCGAGGAAACCTTTGCGGGTGACGCCGGAGCCGAGGTGCGCCGGCATCTGCTGCCGGCCCTGCCAACCGCCACGGCCGACGATCTCATCCTCGCGAACTGCGGCATGAGCGCCATCTGGGCCGCATTTCATGCGGTGGCCGAGCTGCAGGCCGCGCGCGGCCGTACCGTGTGGCTGCAACTCGGCTGGCTCTATCTCGACACAATCGCGCTACTGCAAAAGTTCACGGACTCGCCCGCCGACTACGTTTACATCCGCGACGTCCTCGATCTGGACGCCCTGCAGCGCATCTTCGCCGCGCACGGCCCTCGCATCGCCGGCATCGTCGCCGAGGTGCCGACCAACCCGCTGATCCAAACCCCGGACCTGCCCGCCCTCGCCGCACTCTGCCGGCAACACGGTGCGCGCCTGCTGATGGATCCCTCCATCTCGTCCGTGTTCAACGTCGAGGTGCTGCCACACGCCGACGTCGTGGTCTCCAGTCTCACCAAATACACCGCCAGCGAGGGCGACCTCACCGCGGGTCTCTGCGCCATCAATCCCGCCGGGCCCGATGCCGCGGCCCTGCGACCGCGGATCGCAGCCGAGGTCGAACCGCTCTACGCGCGCGATCTGGCCCGGCTCGCAGCGCAAATCGGGCAAACCAAAACCGTGTTGGCGCAGATCCACGCCAACACCGCCAAGGTCGCCGCCTTTCTGGCGGATCATACCGCGGTGCGGGAGGTTTATTGGGCGTTGCACCCGGCCGGCGCCGTCAACTACCGCCAGCTCGCCCGTTCACCCGACGCCACCGGCGGCATGATCACCTTTACGTTGAAAAAAATCGGCGGGCTTGAGGCCTTCTACGACCGGCTGCGTCTGCCCAAGGGGCCGAGTTTCGGCATGAAGACCACGCTCATCTGCCCGTTCATGTATCTGGCGCACTACGACCTCGTGACCACCCCCGCAGGGCTCGCCGAACTGGCTGCGAGCAAACTCGATCCCGATCTCCTGCGACTCTGCGTCGGCACCGAACCGGTCGATGACATCATCGCCACCCTCGCCGAAGCCCTTGGCTGAAGTCAGCGTCATGTCCGCGCCGCACACCATCCTCGCGGTCAAAGTCATCCCCAACGCATCCCGCGACGAAATCATCGGCTGGCTCGGCGGCGCGTTGAAAATCAAACTGCAGGCCCCGCCGCTCGAAGGCAGCGCCAACGCCGCGCTGTGCACTTTTCTCGCCAACGCACTCGACCTGCCCAAAAGCGCCGTGACCGTGTTGTCCGGCAAAACCTCCCGCCTCAAGCAAGTGCGTCTCGACGGTCTGACGCCGCTCCAGTTGCAGGCCCGTCTCGGCCCGTTTGTCACCCCATAGGGGACAAACGGGTGGGGTCGGTTTTGCGATACATGCGCCACGCCAGCAACAGGGCGGCAAACGCCAGCCCGGCCGCGAGCGCGGCCCAGATACCGAGCGGGCCCCAACCGCGCACCCCCAGCCAGTAGCCGCCGGGCAACGCGATCACCCAGTAGGCCACGAAGGTGATCACCATCGGCACCTTGACGTCCATGAGCCCACGCAACGCGCCCGCACAAATCACTTGGCCGCCATCGAAGAGTTGAAACACCGCCGCCACCACGAGCAGTTGCGCGGCCAGCGCGATCACCTCCGGCTCCGTCGCGAAGCCGGCCACGACCGACCGGCCGGCCAGCAGAAAAACCAACGCGCAGCAGCACATGAAGAGCGAGCCGGCGCCCAGCGCCCCGAAGCCAATCTCGCGCAGCGCTCCGGCCCGGCCTTCACCCAAGGCGCGGCCGATGCGCACGGACACCGCGATGGAAAGGCCCAGCGGAAACATGAAAGTGAAACCGGCGCAGGTGAGCGCGATCTGGTGGGCCGCCAGGGCCACCGTGCCGAGCAGCCCCATCATCAGCGCCGCCGCGCTGAAGGCCCCGACCTCGAACACGAGGTAGGCCGCCGCGGGCAACCCGATGCGAAGCATCTCGCGCAAGCGCGGCCACTCCGGCCGGGTGAACCAGGAGCGCGCCAACATCGCAGCCGGCCACTCGGTGCGGATCTCCGGCCGGCGCGCGAGCCACCACCACAGGAAAGCCGCGGCCAGCACCCTAGAAATCAAGGTCGCCCAGCCCGCACCCTCCAGCCCCAGCGCCGGGGCCCCGAGATTGCCATAAATGAGGATCCAATTGAGCACCACGTTCAGCGCCACCCCGCCAAGCAGGATTCCCATCGGGGCCCACGGATGATCCACCGCCTCGCTGAACTGGCGGAGAACCTGAAACACCAAGGTCGGGATGATCGACCACGCGATGAGATCGAAATAAGGTCGGACCTCCGCCACGACCTCGGGCGGCTGGCCGAAGTGCCCGAGCCACGGGCCGACCGCCAGCATCGCGGCCATACCCGCCGCGCCCAGCCCCAAGCCGAGCAACATGCCGTGCTGCAACAAAGCCGCGCACTCCTTGGAGCGGCGCGCGCCATGCGCTCGCGCCACCAGCACCGAGACCGACATCAACACGCCGATCGCGACGATAAAAACCAGCATGAAGAGACTGTGCGTGAAGGCCGACGCCGCCAGCGGCACCTTGCCCACGCGGCCGATCATCACGGTATCGGTGACGCCCATCAGCATCTGGCTCACCTGCCCGATGATGATCGGGAAGGCCAGGGCCAGCGTCTGGCGGATTTCACTGGGCGGCGGACGGGACATGGGCCGTCCAGCAGCGCAGAGAACAGATTCCGTTTGAAGCCAAATCCCGCACCGTGTGCTGTAACGCCCCCATGACGCCGCTCGCCCTGATCCTTGTGCTCACCGCGGCGGTGTTGCATGCCACGTGGAATCTCTGCGCGAAGCGCGCGGCAAGCGGTTTGCCCTTTGTATGGGCGAGCGGGGTGGCGTCGCTGGTGCTGTGGACCCCTTTGGCCGTCGGTTACTGGTGGCTGCATCCGCAGGCCGTCACGATGACCGGACTGTGGTTCATCATCCTCAGCGGCGTGCTCCACTGCGGCTACTCCCTTTTCCTGCAGCGGGCTTACCGCGCGGGCGATTTTTCCCTCGTCTATCCGCTGGCCCGCGGCACCGGACCGCTGCTTTCGTCGCTCGCCGCCATCACAGTGCTGGGTGAACGGCCCTCCGCGCTCGCCGGGAGCGGCGGCGGGTTGATCATCGTGGCCATCTTTTTCCTCACAGGCGGGCACCAGTTGCTGCGCGGCAAAGCAGGCGCCGGCTCCGGCGCCGCCGTATTCTACGGGGTGGGCTGCGGCGCCTTTATCGCCGCTTACACCGTCGCCGATCGGCAAGCCGTCACCTACGCCTTGGTGCCGCCGCTGCTGTTGGACTGGGGCGGAAATTTCGCCCGCACGGTGATTTTTGCGCCGTTTGCCGTCCGGCGCTGGACCGAAGTAAAGGAAGTCTGGCGCACCTATCGGCTCGAGTGCCTCACCGTGGCGGTGCTCGGGCCGTTGGCCTACATTCTGGTGCTTTGGGCGATGACCTTCACCCCGCTGACCTACATCGCACCCTTGCGTGAAGTGAGCATTCTTTTCGGCACCTTCATCGGTGCGAAACTGTTGAAAGAGACCGACGGACCGCGCAGGCTTTGGGCTGCCGGAGTAATGGCCATCGGGGTCGTCGCCCTGGCTTTGGGCTGAACCATGAAACGAAAATTGCTCCTGCTCGCGCGGCCCAAGGAGCTTGAGCAGAGAATTGGGATCGCGCACGTCGGCGTTGATCAGCTCCATCACCCGACGCGAAATCACCACGGCCCCGGTCCGCGCCCGCTGGATCACATCCACGAGTTCCTTCTCGCTGTCGTTCTTGTGCGCGGTGCTGATGCCGCCCGGCTGCAGTTGCTTGGAGGGAAACTGTCCGCTGATGGAACTCACCGAGACCATCACGCCCGGTTTGCCCGCCGCCGCCCGCCAGTGGCCCAGTCGAGCGTCGTGCCGTCGCCGAGATCAATGTCGAGCATTATGAGCCCCACCGCTTCGAGTTCGCCCTCGCGCGCGTGCAAGTCCTGCATCGAACCGATGTCGATCACGTCCTCCACCCCCGCAGTGTTTGCGCAACAATGCGGTGAGAAATCCCCGCATCAGGGTTTGGTCTTCGACGACGGCCGCATGCATGTTCGAGCCGCAGGCGGCGATGCCGCACGATACAAGTCTTGCGGCCTAGGTAATGAACCCCACCGCGGAGATTATTCAACGCGCCAGCCGCACCCGCACCGTGAAGTTGCGGGCCGTTGAGTTGGCCGCGATAAAGCGCACCGCCTCGGTCGTGCCGGGAACAACGGTCGCGGCCTGAAACGGTGTCTCATCGCCGGTCGAGAATCCCTGCGCATCCTTGAAGACACAATTGAGCTGAACCTTCACCGGCTCGACCGTCCGGTTTCGCAGCATCGCCACCACCTCGATCAGCCCGTCGGGCAGCAGGCGCTCGTGCAGCGCGGTGCATTCGATTCGGTTTTGCACCTGCCGGTCGAGGTAAGTGAATTTTTCCGCGCTCACGTCTCCACCGGTCTCGGCCACCTCGGCTGCCGGGACGGCCGGCGGCGTCGCACAACCAGCGAGCCAGCCCAACGCGATGAGGACCAGGCCGAAGTTCAGGATGGATTTTACGTTCATGTAGGGGAGAGGGACCGACGCGCGATCCTATCCGCAACTTGCCCAAAGTTGCCCGCGAGCCAAGCCCGGACCGCGCCACAAGGAGGCTTGGCCTCGGCCGTCCTCGTCGCCAGCGTGTCAACATGCCCCGCTACATCCTGGCCATGGATCAAGGCACCACGTCGTCCCGCGCCATCGTGTTCGACCGTCGCGGCCGGGCCCGGGCCAAGGCACAGCAGGAATTCACGCAGCACTATCCCCAGCCGGGCTGGGTGGAGCACTCGCCCCGCGATCTCTGGGAAACAGCCCGGCGCACCGCGCTCGGCGCACTCGCTGAGGCTGACCTCACCGCCCGCGATCTCGCCGCCATCGGCCTAACCAACCAGCGCGAAACGGTCCTGCTCTGGGATCGCCGCACCGGCCGGCCGCTGCATCGCGCCATCGTCTGGCAGGATCGCCGCACCGCGCCGTATTGCGCCCGCCTGAAACGCGCCGGCCTCGAGCCCCTCATCCGCCGCAAGACCGGCCTGCTGCTCGATCCGTATTTTTCCGCCACCAAGCTCGCCTGGCTGCTCGATCATGTCCCCGGCGCCCGCCGCCGCGCCACCCGAGGTGAACTCGCCGCCGGCAGCGTGGACACCTGGCTGCTGTGGCAGCTCACCGGCGGCCGCGTGCATGTCACCGATGTCTCCAACGCCTCGCGCACGCTCCTCTTCAACCTGCGCACCGGCGATTGGGATGAAGAGCTGCTCCGCCTTTTCCGGATTCCGCGCGCGGTGCTGCCCGCGTTGTGCGGCAACAGCGAGGTGCTCGGCGAGGTCAGCGCCGTGCCGGCCCTCCGCGGCGTGCCCATCGCGGGAGTGGCGGGCGACCAGCAGGCCGCCCTCTTCGGCCAAGCCTGCTGGTCGCCCGGCATGGCCAAAAACACCTACGGCACCGGTTGTTTTCTGCTGCTGCATACCGGCGCCCGGCCCGTGCGCTCCAAAAACAACCTGCTCACCACCGTGGCTTGGCGCATCGGCGGCCAGACCGAATACGCGCTCGAAGGCTCCGTCTTCATCGGCGGCGCCGTGGTGCAATGGTTGCGCGACGGATTGGGTCTGATCGCAAGTTCCGCCGGCATTGAAAAACTCGCCGCCACCGTGGCTGACAACGGCGGCGTCTTCCTCGTGCCCGCCTTCACCGGGCTCGGCGCACCGCATTGGGACCCCGGCGCCCGCGGCATCATCACCGGGCTCACCCGCGGCTCCAACGCCGGGCATGTGGCCCGTGCCGCCTTGGAGAGCATCGCCTTTCAATCCGCCGACCTCATCGGCGCAATGCAGGCCGATGCGGGGTTGCGCCTGCGTGAGCTCCGCGTGGACGGCGGAGCCACCGTCAATGACGGCCTCATGCAGTGCCAGGCCGATCTGCTCCGGGTTCCGGTCGTGCGCCCCCGCACCGTCGAGACCACCGCACTCGGCGCCGCCTATCTGGCGGGCTTGGCGGTGGGTTTCTGGCGGGACCGCGCCGAAATCGCCCGGCTCTGGTCCGCCGACCACACTTTCCGCCCCCGCGCCCCCGGCGCCGCCATGCGCCGGATGCATGCCGCCTGGCAAGAGGCCGTCAACCGGGCCAAATCCTGAATCCGGGGAGGGTTTCCTCCCCGCCGTCAAAACACCGTCAACCCCCCTGCCGACCATAGTTCAGATTGAGTCCGGACTGGGAATCCTCCACTGTCTCGCCGATGCCGTCCATGCCCCTCCGCCACCGCGCCCTTGTTCTCGCCTTGTCCTGCGGCTTGTTGGGTGGACCGTTGGTCGCCGCCGACTCCCCGGAAATCATATCCCTGCGCACCAAGGCCGAGCGCGGCAATGCCATCGCCCAATACAATCTCGGCCTTGCGCTGGCGACCGGCCGCGACACCCCGGCCAATCTCCCCGAGGCTTTTGTCTGGCTCACGCTCGCCGAGGAGCGGGGCGAGACCTCGGCTGCGGCCTCGTCCCCGGTCGGGCCGGAAGTTGTCGTGGACGCGGGCCGCCTCGCCTCGCTTGAAGACCAGTTGGCCACCGCTCTGCGCAGCTACCAACTGCTGCAGGAGGAAAATGATCAGCTCAGGCAGCTCGCCGCCACCCTCGCGACCGAACGGGACCTGCTCAAATCCCAGCTCGCCGGAGCCACGACCAACGCCGCCGCCCTCTCCGAGCAGCTCACCGCCTCCGAAGCCACCGCGCGGCTCGTGGAAACCTTGCGCACCCAGCTCCGCCAGACCCAGGACCAATTGCAGGCCATCATCGCCGAGCATTCGCAATTGCGCACCCGCATGGCCATCGCCTCCTCCCCACCCGGTAGCCTGACTGTAGTGCCCGCCCGCCCGGTTCCTGCTCCGCCGCCACCGGCGGCCCCCGTTGATCTGCGGACGCCGGAGCGCGTGATCCACACCGTGGCCGAGGGCGAAACCCTCAGCGGCATCGCCCGGCAATACTATCGCGACGGCCAGCGCTGGCCCGAAATTTTCGCCGCCAACCGCACCCTGCTCGCCGACGAACGCACCCTGCGCATCGGCATGCAACTGCACATCCCTTAGCCTGCCGGCGGATTTATCTGTTTATACGGAAAATAATCCCACGATCAGCGCCAAGGCCGGCAGAGACAGCACCACGCTCCCCACGATGATGGCCGAGGCCATGGCCTCATCGCCTTTCAACTCCACCACGATCGTGTAGGAAACAATCGCCGTGGGACAGGCCATCAGAATCATGGCCACCTGCAACGCCGCGGGCTCCAGCCCGCACCAGCTTCCCAAGCCCCAGCCGATAACCGGTGCAAGCAAGGTCTTGATCAACACCGCACCGCCGGGCCACCGCCAGTTGGTGGCAGCCCCGAGGGTGGCCAGCGTGCCGCCCACGCCCAGCAGTCCCAACGGCAGCGCCATTTCACCCAAGGTTGCCAGCGCGCGGTCCAGCGGCACCGGCAGCTTCAAGCCCAAGGCCGCGCAGCCCATGCCGGCCAATGTGGCCAACAACGGCGGCGTGAGCAGCAGTTGCCGCAGCAACGGCCGAATCATGGCCAGACTCAGACGGTGCCGACTCAGCAACAACGCCAGCACGCCGCTCACATTGTAGAGCACCATGATCGGCGCGACCGCCAGCACCGCGGCGCTCCGCACGGTGATCCCGCCGTGCAGGGTGCCGTCCGGCAGGGCAAAGATTATCGGCAGGCCCACAAACGCGAGGTTCCCGCGAAAGCAGCCCTGCACAAAAGTGCCCAAGGCCGTCGCCGGCGCGCCCATCATCCGGCCGATGCCATAACCCGCCGCGATAACCAGCAACGTGCCTGCGACCAGCGTCAGTAACAGCGGCCCGACCGTTCCGGCCGGCGGCAGTCCCGCCGCGAGCTGTTGAAACAGCAAGGCCGGCAATCCCACCCAATAAGTCAGTCGGTTCGCCTCACGCAGGAATGCCGCCCCGAAAAAGCCGCACCGCACCAACGCGGCGCCGAGCGCCGCCAGCAGAAAGACCGGGGCCAACGTATAGAGAATCAGCACGCGGCCGCCCTCATGATTGCGGCCGCGGATTCCGCTCGCGATACTGCCGCAGGATACGCTGCGTATCCTGCAGCACCGCCTGCGGGCCGACGTAGTTGCGGCCGCGGTAGCTGTCGGACAGCACGCGGCCGGCCTCGTCCACCAACACCAGGCATGGAATCCCGTCGCCGCCATAGCGCATGATCTCGGCCGACTGTCGCATCGTCTCATGGCGCAGAGCGGGCCACGCCATCCGGTCGTGGCTCATGTATTTTTGCATGTCCCCCGCCGACCAGTCGGCGCTCACGAAAACCACCTCGAATTCGGGAAACTCCGTCCGCAGTTTCGCGTAAGCCTCCACCAACCGCAGTGTAAACTCCCGGCAAGGACCACACCAAGCCGCGGAAAAATACAGGGCGTAAAACTTCATTTCCTGCAGCCGCTCGGCGGGGTGCGCCTGCAGGGAGCCGCGCTCCAGCCGCACGAGTTTGCCGCCCAGCCGCCGGGCCATCACCGAAGGTCCGGCCGCCGGCGCGCGTGGCGGCTTGATTTCTGCCGGCGCCGCGAGCGCGGGAGCCGCAGGGCGCTCGTTCATGGCGCCCGCCAGCGCCGCCAGCTCGGTGTGGGCAACCGGCACGCGGCCGCTGAGCGACCGGTAGCGCACCTGCAGGTAATCCCCCTCGAGCGCGATGACGTCCACCTTCACTCCGGCCGAGAGCCCGATTCTCCCGCTCACCCGTCCGTCCCGCACAATCTCAAGCCTGGTAGCATGGGTGACGACCGTTTCCATCGGCAGCCCGGAACCAAAAGCGGGACCCGCCCAAACCAGCAACAGGCCAAAGATGCGCACTTTCATGCCCGCGAGTGTGGTCAAAACGTCGGCAACAGGCGAGTGCCTAAATCCGGCCGCAGCTGCGTTGCGAGATTGTGGCCGGCCCTGAAGTCTGGCAGGCCGGAAACATGAAAAAACTGCTGTGCATTCTGATCGCCTTCCTGCCGGCCTTGCAGGCCGAAGAGCCCGCGGTCTCCGATCTCCCGGACGGGCTCTATGCCGAGTTTGTCACCCCGCGCGGCACGGTGGTGTGCGAGCTGTTCTTCGAAAAGACCCCGCTAACCGTCGCCAATTTCGTCGGCCTCGCCGAGGGCACGCTGGGGCCGCGGCCGGGCCAGCCTTATTTCAACGGGATCGAGTTCCACCGGGTCGTGCCCGATTTCGTCGTGCAGGGCGGCGACCCCACCGGCACGGGCAGCGGCGGGCCCGGCTACAGTTTTCCCGACGAATTTATCCCGGGCCTGCGGCACGACGATGTCGGCATCCTCTCCATGGCCAACGCCGGGCCCGATACCAACGGCTCCCAGTTCTTCCTCACCCTGCGCGAGGTCAACCGCCTGAACTACCTGCACAGCGTCTTCGGGCGCACCGTGCGCGGCCGCGAGGTGCTGCCGCTCATCGCGCAGGATGATCCGATGATCGCGGTGAACATCCTGCGCCGCGGCCCCGCCGCGCAGGCTTTCCGGGCGGACCAAGCCGCCTTCGACGCCCTCGTGGCCGCCGCGCACCGCCATCAGCCCGCGCACTTCGACGATCCCGAGCGCCTCCTGCCGCAGGATCCGCCGCGGGCGCGCAATTTCGACTTCAAGCTGGCCAACTACGCCCGCGCCACCGGTGTGCGGTTCTACCTGCGGCTGTATTCCAAGTATGAGCCCGAGACTCCCGCGCAGCGCCCCGGCAACTACGTCGGCAAGCTCGCCCGCCGGCTCGCCCTCCAGCCCGACGACATCTTTGCCGCCTATTTTGCCGACACCGGCCAATGGGGGTTGTGGATTGGCGAAAACGCGCTGGAGCATTTCATGGGGCATCCGGGAACCGTGCAGACCTACATGCGCGACGGCTCCCTGCATCGGGCCAAGCAGGCGCTTCTCGCCACGGTGCAAACGCGGGGCGACGCCTTCGTCGCGGAAGCCACCCAGTCCCTGCCGGCGGACAAGCCGCTGACCGACGCCCAGAAAATCAAGCTGCGGGTGGATGCGATGGTTGACACGCTGATCGAGAAATTCGAACCCGCCCTTTGAGCGGCGCGCGCTTGCGCCCGGCCACGCCGGAGCCATCGTAAGCCCGACCATGCGCACTTTTGTCATCCTCGCCCTGATCGGTTTACTGCTGCTCACGCTCGGGCTCGTCGTCCGCTCGGGCATGTTTGCCCGCGAAAATCCCGGCCGCCCGATCAACAGCGCCATGCGGCTCGCCTTGGAAAACAAAGGCATCCCAGAACTCAGCCGGGAGGACACCAACCTCATCATCGAGCGCTACGGCAACCCCGCCCGCCTCCCTTCCGGGCTGATGTATGTGCGTCGTGCCGCCGGCACGGGCGAATTGCCGCACCGCGGCCAGCACCTGGTCGTCCATTACGACGGCCGGTTGCTCGACGGCCGCCGGTTCGACAGCTCCTACGAGCGCAACGAACCCTTCGCCTTTCGCCTCGGTGTCGGCGATGTCATTCCCGGCTGGGACGAGGCGTTCAGCCACATGCGCAAAGGCGACAAGCGCACGCTGATCGTCCCACACTGGCTCGCCTACGGCGTCGCCGGCCGCCCCCCCGGCATTCCCCCGCGCGCCACCCTCGTCTTCGAGGTCGAGGTGCTCGACATCCGCTGACGCCATCCCGCCGGTTTGTCACCCGATGGGTGAAAAACCGGCCGGCAGCGGAAGTTTCTCAACCGGACTCTTGCAATCAGATGTAGGTCAGCGCGCTGGCGCGCGCTCCGGAAATGCGCCCGCAAGCGGGCTGCCTACCCGGGCATCATTTGGTTTAACTGTATGGCCGTCGGCACTTCGGGAAATCAGGCGCTGGCCGTGAACAGTTTGTGCAACGATTCGATCCGCCAAACTGCATAAGTCCGTATCAGCGCAGCGGATCCGGCCGGCGGAAGTTCACCCCGAGCAGCTCCAAGCGTTTCAGCAGCGGCTCGAGCCGGGCGCGAAAGCCCGCCCAGTCCTTGCGGGCCGGCGGTGTCCAGCCGACCTCGGCAAGCGCACTCAGGCGGGGATAAGCCATGTATTCCACTTGGCGCGCGCTGGTCAGATATTCGCCCCAGAGATTGCCCTGCACGCCGAGCACATATTTTTGCTGCGCCGGTTTCAATCCGGGCGGCACAGGATCGAGTGCATAGACGTTTTCCAACGGGTTGTGTCCGCCGATCGCCTCGGGTTCGTCCGTGGTCTTCGGGTCGGCCTGGTAATGGTCCAGATAGCAATGCGTCGTGGGCGACATGACGACGTCGTTGCCCTGCGCGATGGCGAACTCCGCCCATTTCCAATCGCGCCACACCATCATCGTGGCCGTGGGCGAAAGCCCGCCTTCCTGGATTTCGTCCCAACCGATGAGCCGCCGGCCGTGCCGCGCGAGGATTGTCTCCACGCGCCGGATGAACCAGCTTTGCAGCTCGTGCTCATCCTTGAGCCCGAGCTTCCGGATGGCCTTCTGCGCAAAAGCCGATTGCTGCCACTGGTCCTTGATCGCCTCGTCGCCGCCGATGTGGACGAACTTCGAGGGAAACAGTTGCACGACCTCCGCCATCACGTCGGTGAGGAAACCGAACACCGGCTCGGACGGCGCATAGGTGTAGGGCTGGATGCCCCAGCGCGTGACGACCTTGGGCGCAAAGCCGGGCACGTCGCGGTTGCCCAGTTGCGGATACGCCGCGACGACCGAGGCCACGTGCCCCGGCAGCTCGATCTCCGGCACCACCGTGATGAACCGTTCGGCGGCGTAAGCCACCACTTCGCGGATCTGCGCCTGCGTGTAAAAGCCGCCGTGGGGCGTGCCGTCGCCTTCGTCGCGGTTGCCGTAGCGGGGCGATTCGGTGCGCCAGGCACCGACCTCGGTGAGCTTCGGATATTTTTTGATCTCCAACCGCCAACCCTGGTCGTCCACGAGGTGCCAGTGCAGGACGTTGAGCTTGTGCAACACCATCGTGTCGATGAAGCGCTTCGTCTCGGCGACCGACAGGAACCGGCGGGCCGGGTCGAGCATCGCGCCGCGCCAGCCGAAACGCGGCCGGTCGGTGATCTCCAGCGCCGGCACGGTGAGGCCGGGCGCCGCGCCCGCGCCCAGGCGCTCGGTCTCGGGCGGCAGCAACTGCCGCAGCGACTGGGTGCCGTAAAACACGCCCTGCGCCGTGGCCGCGCGGATCGTCACGCCCGCCGCCCGGCTGCTCAGGCGGTAGCCCTCGGTGCCGAGGGTTTTCTTCAATGCCGGTTCGAGACGCAGCGTCACGGCCCGCGGCCGAGCCAAGCCGACGACCTCGAGTCCCAGCCTTTGCGCAAACTGCTGCGCGACCCGGCGGAACGCGGCGTTTTTGGCCGACGCCACCACGGGCGTGCGGGGGTTGAGCTTGAAACCGGCGCCGGCGGCCGGGCGGCAGGCCAATGGCAGGGGGATAATGGTCGGGGTCATGAAAAATGGGGGCACGTTCACAGGCCGAGCAGGCTGCCGTTGCGCTTGAGCCAGCGCTCGGCCTCGCGCCAGCCGGGGCACACTTCCTCCACCCGCGCCCAGAACCGCGCCGAGTGGTTCATTTCCTTCAGGTGCATCAGCTCGTGGTGGATGATGTAGTCACGCACCGCATCCGGCGTCTGCACCAGCCGCCAGTTGAGCGAGATCGTGCCCTGCGCCGAGCAGGAACCCCAGCGCGAACGCTGGTCGCGCACCGTCACCTGCTTCACCTCCACGCCGCACTCCGCCGCCAGCTCCCACGTGCGCGCCGGCAGCTCGATTTTTCCGCGCCGTGTGAAATGCGCCTCCAGCGTCGGCCGCAGGTCCCCGGTCAGCGCCGGCACGCGGAACACATCCGCCGCCAAACAGACCTGCGGACGATCGCCGGTGGCGGCGATGCGGACCTCCGTCATTTCCCCGCGCCAGAGCACATGCGTGCCGACCGTCCAGACCTCGGCGCCGCGCGGCCGGCGGGCCTGCCGCGTCCGCGCACGCTCCAGCCATTCCTGGTGCGCGGCGACAAACCGCACCGCCTCGCGCTCGGAGCCGCGCGCCGGGATGGTCGCTACCGCGATGCCGTCACGCCGCAGCGTGAGCCGGTAATGCCGCGCCCGCTGGCTCCGGCGATAGACCACGCCGGACGACCGTTCGGCCACCGGCGGATGAATCTCCGCAACCGGGCTAAAAAGCCCCAGCAAGTCCTGTTGAATTCCGCCGTCTGGCATCGCCGACATCAGATGCGCACGACCTCCCAGCGCGTCAACCTTCCACCGGCCGCCTCCAGCCAGGCAAAACTCGCCGGGAACCCGCCGCGCGGTTGCGCCGCCGAGCCGGGGTTGAGCCAGCGCAGCCCGCCCGCCATTTCATCCCGCGGCCGGTGGGTGTGCCCGTGCAGGACCACCTGCATGCCGGGCGGCACCCGGTCCGGCGGGATGTGCACCAGATAAAATTTCACCCCCTCGCGCTCCAGCCTCAGCTCGTGTGGCCAGCGCGGTTCATCGTCGCAATTCCCCTGCACCACCCGCACCGGCGGTCCGATGCGTTCCAGCTCCATCAATACCGCCGGATCACAGACATCCCCGAGATGCCATATCTCATCCGCCCCGGCCAGCCGCGCCGGCAGAGCAGCCGGCAGGACATCATGGGTGTCGGAAAGGACGGCGATGCGCATGACCGCACTCCATACTTGGGATGGCCCCGTTTGACAGCGGATTTTTGCCGACAAAACTGCCCCCGTGCTTCGCGCGCTCGCCATCGACTTCAACTCCTACTTCGCCTCCGTCGAGCAGCAGGAGCGGCCGGAGTTGCGCGGGCAGCCGCTCATCGTCGTGCCCGTGCTCGCGGCCACCACCGGGGCCATCGCCGTCAGCATCGAAGCCAAAAAGCTCGGCCTCGACCGCAATGCGCGCGTGGCCGAGGCGCGGAAGCAGATCCCCGGTCTCGCCGTCATTGAGGCGCGGCCCGAGGTTTACATCGACTACCACCGGCGGCTGAAGGCGGTCGTGGACACCCTCGCGCCGGTGAAAAAGGTCCAGTCCATCGACGAGCTGGAATGCGAGCTCTCCGGCGACCTCGCGGACCCCCGGCGCGTCCGCGCCCTCGCCGAGGCCATCCGCCAAAAAATCTACCGCGAGGTCGGCCGCTGCCTGCGCTGCTCCATCGGGATCGGGCCCAACTGGTTCATCGCCAAGCTCGCCTCCGATCTCGAAAAACCCGACGGCCTTGTCGTCTTCGACGAGGCCGACCTGCCCGGCAAACTGATCGAGCGCGGCGTGCAGCTCGACGACTTCACCGGCATCGGGTCCAACATGCTGAAGCGCCTGCGCGCCGCCGGTATCAACGATGTCGCCCAGCTCTACGCCGCCAGCAGCGCAAAACTCCGCAGCGTGTGGGGCGGCGTCGGGGGCGCGCGGTTCCACGGCTGGCTGCACGGCGGCGTGCAGGAACGCGAGCCGACCCGCCACGAAACCATCGGCCACAGCCAGGTGCTTCCGCCGGAAAAGCGCCACGGCCCCGCCGCCCTCGCCGTGCTGCACCGGCTGCTGCAAAAGGCCGCCATGCGCCTACGCCACGAGGGCTTCTATGCCGGCGGCCTGCGGGTGTCGGTCGGCTACCGCGATGATACGGACTGGAGCGCCGAGCTGCACTTCAACGAGACGCAGGACACGCTCCACTTCACCCACGCCCTGAACGAGCTCTGGTCGCGCCGCCCGCGGGCGCACCACGCCAAGGCGCCGAAGCACGTCGGCATCATCCTGCATCGGTTGCTCGCCGCCAATCTCCACACCGCCGATCTGTTTGCAGGGCAAAAAGAGACATCTCGCACCAAGCTGTTCGCCGCCGTGGACACGCTAAACAAGGCACTCGGCAAAAACTCCGTCTATTTCGGGGGGGCGCACGGCGCCACCGGCTACGCTCCGATGTGCATCGCCTTCACCCGTATCCCCGAGCCCGAGATCGAGGAAATCGACGCCAAGATGAAGCGCCGCGTAAAGCCGCGCCAAGCCACTCCGTCCGCCGAAGCAGCCGACCCCTTCCCGCCCGACGACCCGCAGTAGCTTCACTCTTTCTCGTAATCGTTCTCTTTCTCGTTCTCCTCATTCTCGTCTCTGAGAACGATTAAGAGAACGAGAACGATTTCCTTATGAATACCCTGCGCTCCCTCACCCTCTCCGTGCTCGCCATCGCGCTCGCCGCACCCATCGTCGGTCAGGTGGATCGCATCACCGGCCGCACCTTTGCCACCCGCTCCGAGGTCATCGCCTGCCATGGCATGGCCGCGACGAGCCATCCGCTCGCCACGCAGATCGCGCTCGACGTGCTCAAGGCCGGCGGCTCCGCCACGGATGCCGCCATCGCGGCCAACGCCGCGCTCGGCCTCATGGAGCCCACCGGCTGCGGCATCGGCGGCGACCTCTTCGCCATCGTGTGGGACGCGGAGACAAAAAAACTTCACGGCCTCAACGCCTCCGGCCGCTCCCCGCTCGGGCTCGACCGGCCGACGCTGCTGGCCGAGTTGAAAAAGCTCAACCGCACCACCATCCCCCCGCGCGGCCTGCTGCCGGTCTCCGTGCCCGGGGCGGTGGACGGCTGGTTCGAGCTGCACGCGAAATTCGGCAAACTCCCGATGGCCGACGTCCTCGCGCCGGCCATCCGCTATGCCCGCGAGGGTTTTCCCGTCACCGAATACATCGCCTACCTCTGGGGCCACGGCGTGCGCGCCGCGGAGAACGATCCGCTGCCCGGCGCGTTTCTGACCACCTACGCCCCGGCGGGCCGCGCGCCGCAAAAAGGCGAGATCTTCCGCAACTCCGACCTTGCCGCCACCTACGAGCTGCTCGCCACCGGCGGCCGCGATGCCTACTACCGCGGACCAATCGCCGAAAAAATCGACGCCTTCATGCGCGAGCACGGCGGCTACCTGCGGAAAATCGACTTCGAAAAACACACCTCCACGTGGGTGGATCCCGTCTCGGTCAATTACCGCGGCTACGAAGTCTTCGAGATGCCGCCCAACGGCCAGGGCATCGCCGCGCTGCAGATGCTCAACATCCTTGAGGGCTACGATCTCGCCGGCATGGGCTTCAATTCGCCCGATGCGCTCCACGTGATGATCGAGGCCAAGAAGCTCGCCTTCGAGGACCGCGCGAAGTTCTACGCCGACCCCGAGTTCTCGAAAATTCCGCTCCAGGGCCTGCTCTCAAAAACCTACGCCGCCGAGCGCCGCGCCCTCATCAGTCTGGAGCGCGCCGCCCGCACCTACGACACCGGCAACCCCGCGCTGCACGAGGGCGACACCATCTACCTCTGCGTGGCCGATGCCGCGGGCAACATGGTCTCGCTCATCCAGAGCAACTACCGCGGCATGGGCAGCGGCATCGTCGTGCCCGGCACGGGCTTCGGTCTGCAGGACCGCGGCGAAATGTTCACCCTGCAGGAGGGCCACGCCAACGACTACGCGCCCGGCAAGCGGCCCTTCAACACCATCATCCCCGCCTTCGTGCTCAAGGACGGCGCGCCTTGGCTCGCCTTCGGCGTGATGGGCGGCTCGATGCAGCCGCAGGGCCACGTGCAGATCCTCGTCAACGTGATCGATTTCGGCATGAACCTGCAGGAGGCGGGCGACGCCGCGCGCTGGCAGCACCTCGGCTCCACGGATTACCACACCGCCACCATGCGCGACGGCGGCACGGTCGAGGTCGAAAGCGGCATCCCCTACGCCAGCGTGCGCGAACTGCAGCAACGCGGCCACGCCGTGCGGCTCGGTGGCGGCGGCTTTGGCGGTTACCAAGCCGTCGCGCGCGACCACGCCAACGGCATCTGGATCGGCGCCAGTGAATCACGCAAGGACGGCCACGCCGCCGGGTATTGAAATGCGATGAGGCAGGGGCTGACTCGCCAGAGGCGAGCAAGTCCTTGCGCGCCTCGGGCGCATCCGAGCGGCCCGTCCGAATGCATGATACTCGGCCCGCCCGGAGGTCGGGCCCTACCCGCGTCTCATCTTTTAAAAATCGAATGGCAAGTTGCCTTGCCGGTTGGCCGCGGTTCAGCCGCGCGGGAGCGGCGTGCGCTCCAGCGCGATCAGCGCGTGCAGTTCGTAGAGCGCCGGCTGTTCGCCGGTCGCGATCAGAAATTCCCACGCCGCCAGCACGCGCCGGTAGAAAAGCGTGCGCTCCGCCGCGGTGCGCGGGCTGAGCGGACGCAGGGAAACATTGGTGGTCACCGCGCCCGGGCCAGTGACTTCCGGCGCCGGAGCGGGCGGCGGACGGCGCCGGAAAGTTTGCGCCAGCGTGGCCGCCGACGCGCGCACCTCGGCATCGTCCGACTGTTCGCCCCAAGCTTGGATAAAATGCCGCCGGTTCGCACCCCAGCGGGTCACGGCATCCGCGCGCTCCGCGTCGAAGCGGTCCGGAAACGCATACGTAGACTGCCAGAAAATATCGTTGAGCAGCGGATTCTGCCAACTGCGGTAGATCATCAGGTTCCGGCCGCGGTCCTCCTGCGCGAGCAGGCGTTTCTCAAAGTCCAGCGCCGGGCCCATGAGATCGGCCACCTCGCCGGCGAGCACCGCCACCTTCCAAGCCGGGCGCAGGCCCTCGTTCCAAGCTTTCTCCAAATCCTCGCGCGGATTGCGCCGGCCGCTGGCGCCGGGCCGACCGGGGCGGGTGGCCGCCGGGCCCATCGTGCGATCCAGTTCGGCGCGCGTGCCGTTGAGCAGAAGGTTTTTCACCGTGGTATTCTGCTCGGCAAGCCGTGTGGTGAACCGGGCAAACTGCGCGGCGCGCTCCTGCAAGGCCGCATCCATCGTCGTCACCCGGCCCGTGTCCACCGCCGTGCGGTAGGTTTCAAGGTGTCCGCGGATTTCCGGCGTCAGCTCATCCTCGCCTGTCAACAGCCGGTCAATCACGCCGGCCCACTGCTCGAGGAATTGCTCGGAGCTCGCGCGCGGCTTGTCGATGGTGCGGTTGACGAGCACGGCTTCCTCGTGCGCCTCGGCGAATGAATCGCGGCGCACCCCCGCCGGCTCGCGCGTGAAAAGGTCCAGCCCCAGCAGGTTTTCCGGCAGAAAGCGCTCGTAGCCGGCCCAGCGGTCCGGATCGGGATCGGGGTCGCAGCCGGCCGCGAGCGAAACTTCGTCGGTCGCCGTGTAGCCGGCGATCGGCGGCAACGGCGCATCCTCACCGGGCATCGCCCAGACGGGCACCGTGACAAACCATTCGGAGTTGGGCGCGACCGTCCGCGGCACGCCGAGGAAGTGAAAGCCGCCCGAGTGACACTGCGTCATGCAAAACACCACGCGGCCTTTGCCCAAGCCTTCGCGCAACACCGCCTGCAACTCGGCCACGCCAAGCACCTCGCTATCATCGGTGAACCAAACGCTGCCCGGACGGTTCGGATCCTGCTTCAACTGCCAGAGCGTGATCGTGCTCTCGCGCGGCTCCTCGCGGGAAAGTTCGCCGTGGTCGCCCACAAACAGATAAAGCGTGCCGCCCTCCGCCACCGAGGGCAGGATTTCCTCGCGCAAGGCAGTGAGGATGCTGTCGCGGGTCGCCGGCCGGTTGTCCGCCAGCGGCCCCGGCACCCACGACTCGAGCACCAGCCCGTCCTCTTTGTATTGGCGGCGGGTGTCGGCGATTTTCACCGGTTCGCCGGGGCGGTTGCCCACGCCAAAAAACACCCACGTCTGCTCCTTCGGGTAATTTTGCTCGAAAAACGCCGCGATCGCCCGGGCCTGCAGGTATTGGGAATAGTTGTTGTTCAGCGGCGTGCCCCCGCCGGAAATCAGCACATAGGCGTCGCGGGCGGCCAGCGGCAGGACCGCCGGCAGACAGAGACAGAGCAAAAGCAGGCAGCGGCGAAAAAACGCGGATATTGGCATGGTTCGGCACCGTGATTGAGACCTCCGCCCCTGACAACCGCCCATCGCCCAAATCCGGGCTATTATGACCAACGGACTACCCCGGGGAAACCGCCCTTGACACCCCCCGGGCCGTCCGGCACTCCTGACCCTCTTTTTCGTCCAATGTCATGAAGCCTACATTCCGCCCACATCGCAAAAAGCGCGCCCGCCAGATCGGTTTTCGCGCCCGCAAGGCCACCGTTGGTGGCCGCAAGGTTCTTTCGTCCCGCCGTCGCAAGGGTCGCAAGCGCCTGACCGTCGTCTGATTTCACCGCCATCGCCGCCGGCTGCCCCATGCGTTTCCGCCCAGAGCAGCATTTGCGCCGCCCGGGGGATTTCCGCACCGTCCGCGAACAGGGCCGCCGCCTTGACTGCGGAGCCTTCACGCTCTGGTGGCTCGCCCGCGGCGATGCCGCTCCCGCCCGCCTTGGTGTGGTGGCCTCCTACGCGCAGGTCGGCAATGCCGTCGAGCGCGCCCGCGCCAAGCGCCGCCTCCGCGAGCTGTTCCGCCGCCACCAAGCCTTGGTCCCCGCTGGTTGCGACCTCATGCTGGTCGCCCGCGCCGCGGTCAACCGCTGGGAATTTCCCGCTTTGGCGGAAAAATTCACCGCCGCCTGCGCCCGGCTGCCCGCCTCCACCCATGCCTGAGACCCGTCCAACCCTGCTGACCCGGCTCGCGCGCCTGCCCACCGCAGCGTTGCTCGGCCTCGTGTGGACGTATCAGAAAACCCTTTCGCCCGTGCTGCCGGCCATCTTTGGGCCGGGCTGCGGCTGCCGCTTCGCCCCCACGTGTTCGCACTACGCCGCCGAGGCCCTGCGCACCCACGGCGCGCTGGCCGGCACCTGGCTCGCCGTGCGCCGGCTGCTGCGCTGCCAACCCCTCCACCCGGGCGGCTTTGATCCCGTTCCGCCTTCGCCAAGGCTACGGCGGACAAGGCCCCCTTCGCGCCGGCTGATCTGCGCACGTGCCCACGCGTCTGCGCGCCCACCCGCTGACCTTTTCAAGTAATGGATAAAAAGAACCTCACCATCGGCGTGCTCCTCATGCTCGCCGCCTTCGCGAGCCTCTACATCGGCCAAAAATACGCGCCGCCGCCCGCCCCGCCGGCCCAATCGCCCGCCGTCGCCGCACCGGCCGCACCCGCCCCGGGCGAAGCCGCGCCGGGCACGGCCGGCCAGCCCGCGCTCACTCCGCCGCACACCGCTTTCGCCGCCGCCGTCGCCCGCGACGAGGTCGGCGCCCAGGTGATCTCGCTCGCCAACAGCTTCGTCGAGGTGCGCCTCACCAACCACGGCGGCGCCATCCGCGAGGTCGCCTTCCGCGCCCGTGACCTCAAGGGCCGGCTTATCTACCCGTCGGAACGGCTCGGCGCCGAGCCGTTCGTCTTCAACCAGCTCCATGCCGACCCGATGCTCGCCTTCGTCGAGTTCCCCGGCCTCGACCGCCACACCGGCTTTGAACTCGTGCGTAAGACCGGCGACGAAGCCGTTTACCGCGCCGTGTTTGAAAACCGCATCGAGGTCACGCGCCGCTATTATCTGCCCGATGGCTCCGACCCCAAGACCGACCCCTACCAGCTCCGGCACGAGACCACCTTCCGCAACCTCACCGACCAGACCACGCCGCTGCCGCGCGTCGCGCTCAGCCTCGGCACCACCGCGCCGATCAACTCCGTGGACTACGGCATGCAGCTCGCCACCGGCTATTCCGACGGCAAGGACCGCACCTTCATCACCCGCTCCAAGCTCGAAGGCGGCGGCTTCCTCAGTTGGTTCGGCTTCGGTTCCAGTCAGCCCCTCGCCTTCCTGTCGTCCACCGGTCCCGTCTCCTGGGCCTCGGTGAGCAACCAGTTCTTCACCGCCATCGCCACGCCCGATGTCCCCGCCACCGGCCTCGTGACGCGCCGCGTGGAGCTGCCCGCTTTTGCCGACAAACCCAACCAGCCAAACTTCGGCATCACCGGCGCCGCGCAGTTCGAGGTGCCCGCTCTCGCCCCCGGCGGCGAGACCACCCTCGGCCTCAACCTCTACGTCGGCCCTAAGGAATACCGCCGCCTCGCCAACGGCGACGTCTTCACCGCCGATCAGGACAAGGTGATGAACTTCGGCATGTTCCGGTTCTTCAGCCAACTCCTGCTCACCATCATGACGTGGGTGCACGGCTGGATCGTCAGCCTCTCGCCCACGTGGGCCTGGGGCTGGGCCATCGTCATCACGACCCTGATCCTCAAGATCATCTTCCTCTGGCCCACGCTCGCCGCGTCGAAGTCCGCCAAGCGCATGGCCAAGCTGCAGCCGGAGATGCAGACCATCCGCGAGAAATTCAAGGACAACCCCCAGAAGATGCAGGCCGCGACGATGGAGCTCTTCAAGAAGCACCGCGTGAATCCCGTGGGCGGCTGCCTGCCGATCCTCATCACGATGCCTTTCTTCTTCGGCTTCTTCCAGATGTTGCAAAGCACCGCCGAGCTGCGCTTCGCCCCGTTCCTCTGGTCGCTCGATCTCTCCGCGCCCGACACCGTCGCGCGCGTCTTCGGTTTCCCGATCAACATCCTGCCGCTCCTCATGGGCGCGACGATGATCATCCAGATGCGGCTCACGCCGATGCCGTCCACCGACAACATGCAGGCGAAGATCTTCAAGTTCATGCCGTGGATCTTCACCATCTTCTGCTACAACTTCTCAGGCGCGCTCGCGCTCTACTCCACCGTCAACGGCATCTTCACCATCGGCCAGCAGCTCGTCGTCAACCGCATGAAAGACGACCCGTTGCCCGCCCCCGCGCCCGTCGCATCCACCCCCGGCAAACCCGGCAAGCCGGTGAAGAACGTGACGCCAAAAAAGCGCTAAGCTTTAAGCGTTAAGCCAAAAGCTCCGATCCGCCTCCATCCTCCGCCGGCTTACCGCTTATTGCTTATCGCTTAAAGCTGCTCCCCTCATGGCCGGTCACAACAAATGGTCCAAGGTCAAGCGCCTGAAGGCCGTCACCGACGCCCGCCGGGGCAAGGTGTTCTCCCGCCTCTCGCGCGACATCACCCTCACCGCCAAGGCCGGCGGCGGTGATCCCGACGGCAACGCCCGCCTGCGCACCCTCCTCCTCAAGGCCCGCGAAGCCAACATGCCCGCCGAAAACGTGGACCGTGCCATCAAGAAGGGCACCGGCGAACTCCCCGGCGTCGTTTACGAGGAAATCAGCTATGAGGGCTACGGCCCCGGCGGCGTCGCCTTTGTCGTCAAGGTCACCACCGACAACAAGACCCGCGCGGCGCAGGACGTCCGCAGCGTCTTTGCCCGCTGGGGCGGCAACCTCGCGCAAAGCGGCGCGGTCGCCTATCAGTTCCTGCACGCCGGACAGTTCCTGATTACGCGGGACCAGACGACCGAAGACCGGCTCATGGAAGTCGCGCTCGAGTGCGGCGCCGACGACGTCATCACCAGCGACCACGGCTTCGAGGTCCGCTGCGACCTGCACCTCTTCGACAAAGTCAGCCACGCACTGGAAAATGCCGGCATCAAGACCGAGAGCGCCGAGATTTCCTACATCCCGACCAGCCATGTGCCGGTGACCGACCTCGCCACCGCGCAGTCGCTCGTGAAGCTGCACGACGGCCTCGAGGAGTTGGACGACGTGCAGAACGTCTTTTCCAACGAGGAAATGTCCGACGAGATCAGCGCCGCCGCCCACGGGTGAACCCTCCGCCCCGCCTGTCATGCCCCGTGTATGACCCTTGCGCTGCTTGCGTCGGCGGCGCGGGCGCTGTGTCCTTGCAGAATGCCAGATCTGGATGATGTGCCTGCCGGTGCTCCCGCCGTTGCCGACCCCGGCAGCGTGGGCGTGGTCGCGTCGCGCGACTTCGTGCATGCCGCCCCGTTCACTTTCCAAAGCGGCCAGTCGCTGCCCGGCTTCACCCTGCGCTACGAGACCTACGGCGAACTCAACGCCGCGCGCGACAACGCCATCCTTATCTGCCACGCGCTCAGCGGCGACCACCACTGCGCCGGCCGGCACACCGCCGACGACCGCAAGCCCGGCTGGTGGGACAACCTCATCGGCCCCGGCAAGGCCGTGGACACGCGCCGCTTCTTCGTCATCTGCTCCAACTGCCTCGGCGGCTGCGTCGGCTCCACCGGCCCCTCCTCGGTCAACCACGCCACCGGCCAACCCTACGGCATCGCGTTTCCCTTCGTCACCATTCGCGACATGGTTCGCGCGCAGAAACTCCTGCTCGACCATCTCGGCGTCGCCACGCTGCACGCCGCGATCGGCGGCTCCATGGGCGGCATGCAGGTGCTGCAGTGGGGCATCGAATATCCCGGTTTCGTCCGCCGGCTGCTCGCCATGGCCACGACCTCCCGCGAAAGCGCGCAGGCCATCGCCTTCAACGAGGTCGGCCGCCAGGCCATCATGCAGGACCCCGCCTGGAACCAGGGCGACTACGCCCGCGAGGCCGGCCCGCGCACCGGTCTCGCCATTGCCCGCATGATGGCGCACATCACCTACGTGTCCGACGCCTCGATGGACCGGAAGTTCGGGCGCCGGAAAAAAGGCACGGCCAACGGCGACGCCTACACCTTCGACATCCAGTTCGAGGTCGAGAGCTACCTGCGCCACCAAGGCCAGAGTTTCATCAACCGTTTCGACGCCAACTCCTACCTCTACATCACCCGTGCGCTCGACCAGTTCGACCTCGCGCACGCCTACGGTTCGGTCGAAACCGCGTTCGCGCCCGTGCAGGCCGAGTCCCTCGTGGTCGGCTTCACCAGCGACTGGCTCTTCCCGCCAGAGCAGAACCGCGCCATCGTTCACGCCCTCCTGCGCGCCGGCAAACGCGCCACCTACGCCGAGCTCGCCACCGACCTCGGCCACGATTCCTTCCTCCTCGAATCCGAGGATCTCTACGCCCTTGTCCGCAACTTCCTCGAGCGCGAGGCCGCCGTGCTGGTGGACTTCAGCATCTGACCGCCATGCCCAAGCTCGTCGAAAAACGCACCGTGGACATGCAGATCATCGGGGACTGGGTGGAACCCCGCACCCGGGTGCTCGACCTCGGCTGCGGCCGGGGCACCCTGCTCGGCTACCTCGCGCAGTCCAAGGAAGTCGCCGGCATCGGCGTGGATCTCGACTTTCACCGCATCACGGCCTGCGTGCAGCGCGGCGTCACCGCCTACCAGGGCGACATGCTCGCCTTCATGCACGAGTTTCCCGACCGCTTCTTCGACCGCGTGATCTGCTCTCGCACGGTGCAGGAGCTGGACGACCCCACCGCCGTCATCCTTGAGGCCCTGCGCGTGGGCCGCACGCTGACGGTCGGCTTCGTCAACCACGGCTTCTGGAAGAACCGCCTCGCCACCTTGGTGCGCGGCCGGAAGCTGCGCAACGCCGTCTACACCACCGAGTGGTTCGAGAGTCGGCCCGCCAATCCCGTCACCATCGCCGACTTCGAGCACTTCTGCGCCGCCAAGGGCATCCGCATCGCCCGTCGCGTCCATCTGGCCGGCAACTGGCGCAGCCAGCGGAATTTTTTTCCGAACCTGCTGGCCGGCTACGCCCTCTACGATCTCACGCGCTGAGGCGCGCCGGGCTTCACTCCACTGCCAACGCCTCGGCCTGCCGGCTCAGTCCTTTTTCCAGGCTGCCGCACACGAGCTCGCACAGCTTGAAGATCGTCGGGTCGATGATCCGGTAGAAAACCTGCAGGCCCTCCTTGCGCCGCCCCAAGATGTGCGCCGCCGTCAGCGTCTGCAGGTGGCGGGAAACATTGGCCTGCGTGCCGCCGACCGCCTCGACGAGCTCGCCGACGTTCTTTTCGCCGTCAAACAACGCCTGCAGCAGCCGCAGGCGCATCGGCTCGGCCAGCACGGCAAAACGCCGCGCCACCAGCTCCAGCGCGGCTTCGGACAGCGGACTCTTTTTTCCCATGCACGGGAGGGAAACACGGCTTGACATGATTTCAAGTATATGCGTATATGCTCATATAAAGTCAACTCTTCCCCATGAAAATCGAGTCCCTCATCCGCCTCCTCGCCGGTTCGGTCGTGCTGGCCGGCGTGCTGCTCACCCACTTCGTCAGTCCCTGGTGGCTGCTCCTGCCGGCTTTCGCGGGCTTAAACCTTATCCAATCCGTCTTCACCGGCTTCTGCCCGCCCTCGCTGGTCCTGCGCCGGCTGGGTTGGCTGGATGAGGCCGGCGTCATCCACTGGGGTGGCCGTTGAACCCTGCCCATCCAATGATGCGCCTGCTCGTTTTGCTTCTGCCCGCTCTCGTCGCCGGTTGCGCCCGACCGGGGCCCGCCCCGGTCGCCTCAGCCCCCGCGGCGTCCGTCCGCGTGGCCGTGACGACAACTGAAACGGTTGCCCAAGTCCGGCCGGTGGCCGGCACGGTGCGCCCGCAGGACCGGGCCGTGGTCGCCGCCCGCGTCATGGGCCTCGTCACGCAGAGCAACCTCGCGGTCGGCCGGCCGGTGGCCACGGGCGAGTTGCTGTTGACCCTTGAGGCCGGCGAGATTTCCGCGCGGCTCGCCCAAGCCCGGGCAACCTTGCAGCAGGCCGAGCGTGACTTTGCCCGCGAACGCAGCCTTGAAGCCCAAGGCGCCACCCCGGCCGAGTCCGTCCGCAGTGCCGCCGATCGGCTGCAGTTGGCGCAGGCTGCGGTCGCCGAGGCCGAAACGTTGCTTTCCTACACCCGGATCACCGCTCCGTTTGCGGGCGTGATCACGGCAGACTTTGTCAAACCGGGCGATCTCACCGCGCCCGGCCAGCCGCTGTTTGCACTGGAGGGAACGGGCCGGCTGCAAGCCGAGGCGGCGGTGCCGGATTCGTTGCCCACGCTCGCGCCCGGCGCCGCCGTGAACGTGATGCTCGACGACATCACCCTCGCTGGCCGGCTGGCTGAGATTTCCCCGTCGGCCGACGTCGCCTCGCGCTCCCGGCTCGTCCGCATCGATCTTCCGGCCGATGTCGCTGCGCGCTCCGGTCAGTTCGTGCGCGTCCTGTGGCCCGCAGGCAAGGAAACCCTCATCTTCGCGCCGGCCGGAGCGGTTTCCGTGCTCGGCCAGATGGAGCGGGTCTTTGTCCTCGCCGAAGGCCGCGCCCGGTTGCGGCTCGTAAAAACCGGCGGCTCCCGTGAAGGCCGGACGGTGATCTTGGCCGGTTTGGAAGCCGGCGAGACCGTCGTGCTGGATCCGCCGCCTGCGCTGCGCGATGGCCAGACCGTGGAGTTGCGCCCATGAATCCCGCCGACCCCACCCCGCCGCCCGGGCTCGCCGGCCGGCTCGCGGCGTTCTTCATCGATTCCAAGCTCACGCCGATCGCGGTCATCGCTTCGATCCTGCTCGGGCTTTTCGCGGTGCTCATGCTGCCGCGCGAGGAAGAGCCGCAGATCAAGGTGCCGATGGTGGATGTGCTGGTGTCCATGCCCGGCGCCACGCCCGCCGAGGTCGAGAATCGCATCACCCGGCCGATGGAAAAACTCCTCTGGGAGATTCCCGGCGTCGAATATCTCTACTCCACTTCCGGCCCCGGCCAGTCGCTGGTTATCGTCCGCTTCCTCGTGGGCACCGATATCGAGGCCGCGCTGGTCCGCCTCAACCAGAAGCTGCAGGCCAATTTCGACCGGATCCCGCCCGGCGTGGCGCCGCCGCTCGTCAAGCCGCGCACCATCGACGATGTGCCCATTTTGGCCCTCACGCTCCACAGCGCGGCGCACGACCACCTCGTGCTCCGGCGTCTGGCGGCCCAGTTGGATGATGCGGTCAAGTCCATCCCGCAGGTGGCCGAAACGACGCTGATCGGCGGCGTCCGTCGCACCGTGCGCGTGCAACTCGATCCCGCGGCGCTGGCCGCCCGCGGCCTCACCGCCGCGCAGTTGGCACCGGCGCTCCGGCAGGCCAACCGCAACCAGCAGGCCGGCTCGCGGCCCTTTGCCAACACGGAGGTGCTGCTGGAAACCGGCGGCTTTCTGCGCGATGCCGCCGAGGTCGGCGCGGTCGTCGTGGGCGTGCACGCCGGACGGCCCGTCCACCTGCGCGAGGTGGCCGTCATCCTCGACGGTGCCGAGGAACCCGCCGACTACGTGCTGCACGGCGCGCGCGACGGGGCGCTGGAGGCCGCCGTCACCCTGAGCCTCGCCAAGCGTCCCGGCGCCAACGCCATCGATGTGGTCAACGCCGTGCTCGCCAAGGTGGAGACGCTGCGCGGCACGCTCTTGCCCGATGATGTCGCCCTCACCGTGACGCGCGACTACGGCCACACCGCGGCGGAGAAAAGCAACGAACTGCTCCTCCACATGGGCATCGCCGTCTTCGGCGTCGCCCTGCTGATCCTCTTCTTCCTCGGCTGGCGCGAATCGCTCGTCGTCCTCCTCGCCATCCCCTCCACCCTCGCGCTGACGCTGCTCGTTTTCTACCTCTACGGCTACACGCTGAACCGGATCACCCTTTTTGCGCTGATCTTCTCGATCGGCATCCTCGTGGACGACGCGATCGTCGTGGTGGAAAACATCGTGCGGCACGTGCGGCTGCCCGGGGCGGAGAAAAAATCGCTGCGGGAAATCGCCCTCGCCGCCGTCGCCGAGGTCGGCAACCCCACCATCCTTGCCACGTGGGCGGTGATCGCCGCCATTCTGCCCATGGCCTTCGTCGGCGGCCTCATGGGACCCTACATGCGGCCCATTCCCATCGGCTCGACCGCCGCCATGCTGTTCTCGTTGGTCATCGCCTTTACCATCACGCCGTGGGCGGCCATCCGCGTGCTGCGCCGTCGCTTCACGGGTGGCGGCCAGACCCCGGCGGGCGACCATGACCACGCGCCGGACGACTGGTTCACCCGGCTTTATCACCGTGTGATGGAGCCGCTGCTCGATCACGCCCGTTGGCGCTGGGGTTTTCTCGCCGGCATCGTCGGCCTGCTGGTCGTCTCGGCCGGCTTTGTGCTCACCGGCGCGGTGACGATCAAGATGCTGCCTTTCGACAACAAGTCGGAGTTCCAGATCATCATCGACACCCCCGAGGGCACCACGCTGGAGCAGACCGCCCGCGTCGCCACCGAGATGGCCGCGGCGATCCGCGACCAGCCGGAGGTGCGCGATTTCCAGATCTACGCGGGCACCGCCTCCCCGTTCAATTTCAACGGCCTCGTGCGCCACTACTTCATGCGCCGCGGCCCCAACGTCGCCGACATCCAGGTCAACCTCGTCGGCAAGGGCGAACGCGCCGGCCAGAGCCACGACGTGGCCAAACGCATCCGCGAACTGGTCGCGCCCGTCGCCGCCCGCCACGGCGCCGCCTTCGCCGTGGCCGAGGTGCCGCCGGGCCCGCCGGTGCTGCAATCGCTCGTCGCCGAGATCTACGGACCCGACGAAACGCAGCGCGTGGCCCTGGCCGCCGCCGTGAAGGATATCTTTGCCCGCACGCCGGGCGTCGTGGACCTCGACTGGTATGTCGAGGCCGACCAGCCCAAGGTCCGCTACCTCGTTGACCGCGAGAAAGCCGCCTTCCACGGCGTGAATGCCGACACCGTCGTGCAAACCCTCCGCCTCGCCGCCCAAGGCCTCGCCACGGATCTCCTGCATCTGCCCGCCGAGCGCGAGGATGTGCCCCTCGTCCTTGAGCTGCGCACCGCGGACCGCACCGATCCCGCCGCCCTACTCGCCTTGGAAGTCCGGTCGGAACAAGATCCCGCCGCGCCACCCGTCCCCTTGTCCGAGCTGGTGCGACTCGAGCGCACCACTGGCGAATGCAGCCTCTACCGCAAGAATCTCAAGCCCGTCACCTACGTCACCGCCGATGTCGCCGGCGCGGTCGAGAGCCCCGCCTACGCGTTGTTCACGCTCAACCGCGAAATCGCCCGGCTGGATGCCCGGCAATTCGGCGCGCCCGCGGCCCGGTTGCCGGTCTTTCATCTCAACCTGCCCTTCGACGACACCGCCCCCGCGCTGAAATGGGACGGCGAATGGCACATCACGCTGGAGGTTTTCCGCGACCTCGGCCTCGCCTTTGCCGCCGTGCTCATCCTGATCGCCATGCTGATGGTCGGCTGGTTCCGCAGCTACGTCACGCCGCTCGTCGTCATGGCCGCGATTCCTTTTTCGCTTATCGGCATCCTGCCCGCACACTGGGCCTTTGGCGCTTTCTTTACCGCCACCTCGATGATCGGCTTCATGGCCGGCGCCGGCATCGTCGTCCGCAACTCCATCATCCTCGTGGATTTCATCGAGCTGCGCCGCGCCCATGGGCTCTCGCTGCGCGATGCCGTGGTCGAGGCCGGCGCGGTGCGCTTCCGGCCGATGCTGCTCACCGCCCTCGCCGTGGTCGTCGGCGCCAGCGTGATCCTCGCCGATCCCATCTTCCAAGGCCTCGCCCTCAGCCTGATGTTCGGCGAAATCGCCTCGCTGCTCATCAGCCGGATGGCCGTGCCCGTGCTTTACTACATGGCCAACCGCCGCGAATCTGTTCCCGTCTCCCCATGAAAACCCTCCTGCTCCTCGCCACTGCCGCGCTCGTGCTCTTCGCCGCCACCCGGCTCCTCGCCGGCGATTTCATGGATCCCGCCGAGGCCGCCCGCCGCGTCGAGCAGGGATCCGCCGTCCTCATCGATGTGCGCGAGCCCGCCGAATGGGCCGACACCGGCGTCGCCACGCCCGCGGTCCTGCTGCCGCTCAGCGACCTGCGCGGCGACCGCACCCAATGGAAATCCTTTCTCGAAAAACACGCCGGCAAGGAACTCATCGTGTATTGTCGCTCCGGCGCCCGTTCGGGCATCGCCACCAAGCTCCTCACCGCGGAAGGCCACACCGCGGCCAACGCCGGCGCCTTCAAACATTGGCAGGACGCGGGCCTGCCCGTGCGCCAAGTCGAAGCCCGCTGAGCCGGCCCGACTTCGTGTCACCTATTGTTGAGCTTTGCCCAAAGAAGCTGACGGCAAGGCAGGGCCCGACCTCCGGGCGGGCCGGTCGGCTGTAACCTTGGCGAAGGCGGGCCGCGCGGAGATCGGCCCCTACCCTGGGTGACAAGTGGCGCCGGCGATCAGCGCGGCAGATTTTTGAGCCGGGCGGCGTGGATGACGCACACGCAGTCGCTGCCGTCCGCCGTGTGCAGCCAGTGCGGGTCGAGCGCGGCAAACTCGCGGTCCATCGCCGCGCGCAGGCCGCCTACCTCGATGAGCACGATGCCGTGGGGCTTCAGCCGCGTCCGCGCCTGCCGCAGCAGTTTGCGGATGATGTCGAGCCCGTCGCGGCCGCCGTCGAGCGCCAGCCGCGGTTCGCGGCGAAACTCCGCCGGCAACGCATCGCAATGCTGGCTCGGCTCGTAGGGCGGGTTGCTCAGGATCACGTCGTATTTCACCGCGGGCACGGCGTCGAACACATCGCTGCGGTGCAGGGTGACGCGCCGCGTCAGCTTGAAGCCGCGCACGTTGATCTTCGCCACTTCCAGCGCGTCAGCCGACAAATCCACCGCATCCACCTTCGCCTGCGGAAAATGCTGTGCCAGCAATATCGCGAGGCACGCCGAGCCCGTGCACACGTCCACGACCTGCGTGACTTTTTCCGGATCGGGCAGCCATGCATCGAGCTGCTCCGGGATAATTTCCAAAAAATAACTGCGCGGGATGAGCACGCGCTCGTCCACGTAGAACCGCTGGTCGCCTAGCCAGGCCTCCTTCGTCAGGTAGGCCGCCGGCGCATGCTCCTCGACCCGGCGGCGAAAAACCTCCGTCAGCGCGGCCTGCTGTGCCGCCGTCAACGGCTGCTTGAGCACGCGCTCGTCGCTGTCGAGCGGCAGCTCCAGCGTGCGCAGGATGAGATAGAGCGCCTCATCGTGCGCCGTGGTAGCAATCTGCCCGAGCGCGAGCCCGTGCCGCCGGTAAAGCTCCACGGCCCGCCGCAGCCAGGCACCGGGCGTGGTCGGTCGCGACCGGTCCGGTTTTGAAGCTGTTCGCGCCGCCGGCATGCGTCACCCGGCCAGCGCCCGGTAAATCACCATGAAGGGAAAACCCACCACGCCCATAACCAGGCCCAGCAGCGCGCGGAAGGCCGGGATGTTGATTGCAATCAGGATGATCAGAAAACTCCAGCGGGAGAGATTGTAGAAGGTCTCCTCGGTCATGCCCACGATGTGTCGCATCACGCGACCGCCGTCGAGCGGCGGCAGGGGGATCATGTTGAAGACCGCCAGCAGCACATTGATGCTGATGATCTGCACGAAGAGTTCGACGGTGCGCGGATCCGCCCGGAAGAGCAGGCCGCCGACCACCGCCGCCAACAGGGCCAGCCCGAGATTGGATGCGGGGCCGGCCAGCGTGGTGAGCACTTCATCCCGGGTGCGTCGCCGGAAGTTGGACGGATTGAACATCACCGGCTTGCCCCAGCCGAAAACCAAGCCGGCGGGAAACACAAAGATGAAAAGGATCGGCAGGATCACCGAACCCAGCAGATCCATGTGCACTAGGGGATTGAGCGTCACGCGGCCGTCGCGCTCCGGCGTATCGTCGCCCAGCTTGTGCGCGGTGATGGCATGCGCCCACTCGTGGACGCACAGGCTGGAGATCAGCACGATGTAAAGGATGAGGCCCCGGCGCAGGTGCTCGGGATCAAGGGCAAGGTCCATGGCGCGTCACTTGTTGCCCGCGCCGGCCAGCTCCGCAACCAGCTTTTCCTTGTGCGCGGCGAGCGCCGGCTCGGTCACCAGCGCGAGCACGAGCCGGGCGTGGTCGGTCTTGCCCTGCTTGATGAGGATGTTGGCCGCATGCAGCCGCATGGTCTCCCGCTCCACGCCGCTTTCGGCCTGTTCCTCCAGGGCCGCCCACGCTTTCAGGGCCGCGTCCCAGTCGGGTTTTTCCAGATCGTAGTAGGCCTCGGCGCGCCGGTAGGTGAACTCGATGCGGTCGGGCGCCAGCTCCGCGGCCCGGGTGAAGGCCGCCAGCATGGCTTGGTCCAGTGCCTCGCGGGTCCACTCGCCCAACTCCAGGAAATCATCCCGCGCCTCGGCCAGCAGCATGCCGAGCTGGTAGTGATAAAGCGGCTGGTCCGGGGCCAGCTCGATCGCGGCGAGGAAAAACGGCATCGCTTCCCGCGGCTTGCCGGCCTCCGCGAGATGGTTGCCGAGCTGGTTCTTCACCATCGGGTTTTTGGGATCGAGCTGCTCCGCTTTCAGGAGGATGAGCACCGCCTGCTGGTCCATGCCCACGCGCCCCAGCAAACGGCCGTAGGCCGCGTAACCCGTGGCATTGTCGGGATTGCTGCGCAGGAAAACCTCGTAGTCGAAGACCAGCGTTTGCGCCTGGGTCTGGAAGGCGCGCAGGTCGAGCTTGTCGCCCTGTCTGGCGGCGTCGGCAAAAAGCTCGTGCTGGCGCTCCAGCAACTGGCGCAGCGTGCGCTCAACGAGGGTTTCGCTCGTTTGGGCGGCGGCGAGCGGGAGCAGGAGGACGAGACCAAGGAGATGACGGACTTTCATGCGGGGAAAGTGCGACACCATCAGCCGGCCAAGGTGCCGGCGTAAACATTCATCCGCATCCCCGGCTGCCCCGAGCCTGTCGCCGGGCGCAGGAAACCCACCAGCAACTGCCCGCTCGCCCGGGCAAACTCCACCGCCGCACTCGTCGGCGCCGAGATCGCCGCCACCGCCGGGATGCCCGCCGCCAGCGCCTTCTGCATGATCTCAAACGAGACGCGCCCGCTCACCAGCAGCACCCGGTCGGCCAGCGGCAGCCCGCCCGCGAGAAACGCGTGGCCGACCACCTTGTCGAGGGCGTTGTGCCGGCCCACATCCTCGCGCACGACCTGGAGATTGCCCGCCGCGTCAAACAGCGCGCTCGCGTGCAGCCCGCCCGTCTGCGCAAACGCCGCCTGCGCCGCGCGCAAACGCTCCGGCAGCCCGGCGATCAGGGCCGCCGTCAAAGCCAGCGGCGCCGCGATGGGCGCAAACTGCCCGCGCACCGCCTCGATGCTCGCCTTGCTGCAGATCCCGCAGCTCGACGACGTGAACACATGCCGCGTGAGCTTGGCCAGGTCCACCGCCGCGCCCGGCGCCAACAGCACATCGATGATGTTTTCCTCCGGCGGCCGCCCGTCCGGACGGCAATACACCATATCCAGAACGTCGTCGCGCTGCCGCAGGATGCCCTCCGTTACGAGAAAACCCGCCACCAGTTCGCGGTCGTGCCCCGGCGTGCGCATCACCACGGCCACGCCCTGCCCGCCCACACGGATCTCCAGCGGCTCCTCCACCGCCACCAAATCATCGCGCCCCTCCGCCGCCCGCGCCGGATCGTGGCGCGTGATCGGGACCTGACGGGTGGCCTTGGCGAGCGACATGCGACCAGCGAAACCAACAAACCCGCCAACGCCAGCCGCAACACAAACGCCCGGAATTTTGGCCGCAAAAAGACGAAAAAATCGCTCATATTGTTAAGTTCACCCGTGCGCCTGTAGGCGCGATGGACGGCTGCGCTGAAGCTTGGATTTTTTGCGCCTCTTTGCGGCCATTATAATTTTTTCCTGCGCATCTCCCTCTCTCCCGCGCACATCGCGCGCTGCCCGAGACAAAAGTTGCCTCCGCGTTTCCGCGCCGGAAATTCCGCGCATGGACTCCCCGCCCGCCCCCGCTCCCCTGCCCGGCCGCGGCGTGTCCATCAACCCGCCCAACCGCTTCGAGCGGCTGCACGTCGCGGCCGATCCCGCCTGGCCCGAGGAAGAGCGGCCGCATCCGCGCACGGAGTTTTTCTTCGACCGCACCTCCTCGGTGCTCACGGCCAACGACAGCCCCGACATCCCTTTCACCATCGGGCTCAATCCCTACCGCGGCTGCGAGCACGGTTGCGCCTATTGTTTCGCGCGCCCCTACCACGAATACCTCGGCTGGAGCAGCGGCTTGGAATTCGAGACCAAGATCCTCGTGAAGCTGCGCGCGCCCGAGCTGCTCCGCGCGGAGCTCTCTTCCCAGCGCTGGCGGCCGCAAAGCATCGCCATGAGCGGCGTGACCGATTGCTACCAACCTTGCGAACGCCAGTTCAAGGTCACCCGCGGCTGCCTCGAGGTCTGCGCCGAGTTCCGCCAACCCATCTCGATCGTCACGAAAAACGCCCTCGTCACCCGCGACCGCGACGTGCTGGCCGAACTCGCGCGTTTCTCCGCCACCGCCGTTTACGTCTCCGTCACCACGCTCGACCGCGAGCTCGCCGGCAAACTTGAGCCCCGCGCCTCGCGGCCGGAGGCCCGGCTGCGCGCCATCCGCGAGCTGAGCGCCGCCGGCATTCCCGTCGGCGTGATGACCGCCCCGCTCATCCCCGGGCTCAATGACCAGGAAATGCCGCGCATCCTGGAAGCTGCGGCGGAGGCCGGCGCCAAGTTCGCCGGCTACGTCGTGCTCCGTCTGCCCCACGCCGTGAAGGACATCTTCGCCCAATGGCTCGACGACCACGCGCCGACCAGGAAGGCCCGCGTGCTCGACCGCGTGAAGGCGCTCCGCGGCGGCGAGCTGAACGTGAGCGAATGGGGCCGGCGCATGAAAGGCGAAGGCATCTTCGCCGAACAGATCCGTGATCTCTTCCGGATTACCACCCGCCGGCTCGGGCTGAACCAGGAGCGCTGCGTCCTCTCGACCGCCCACTTCCGCCGGCCCGGGGGCACGCAGTTGGACCTGTTCTAGCCGCGGCTTGCCTCTTTCCCCGTCCCGCCGGTTAGCTCGACCCATGCAACATTGCCGCACCATCGGGTTCGACGCCGACGACACGCTCTGGCACAACGAAAACATCTTCGAGCAGGTGCACGGCCGTTACCGGGAGCTGCTGGCCCGCCACCACGACGCCGCGACGGTGGACCGCACGCTCTTTGCCACCGAGATGAAGAACCTCGAGCTCTATGGCTACGGCGTGAAAGGCTTCACGCTCTCGGCCATCGAAACGGCCATCGCGCTCACCGACGGCAAAATCAGCGCCGATGAGATCCGCACCCTGATCGAGCTCGGCCGCGACATGCTGGAGCATCCGGTCGAGCTGCTCGACGGCGTGGCCGACATCCTCGCCACGCTCGCCGACTCCCACCGCCTCCTCGTCATCACCAAGGGCGACCTGCGCGACCAAGAGCGCAAGCTCGCCAAGTCCGGCCTCGGCGCGCGTTTCCGGCATGTCGAGATTCTCTCGGAAAAAGATGAGTCCTCCTATGCCGCCATCCTGCGCCGCCACGCCATCGCCCCGGAGGAATTCCTGATGGTCGGCAATTCGCTAAAGTCCGACATCCTGCCCGTGCTGGCCCTCGGCGGCAGCGGCGCGCACGTGCCCTACCATCTCACTTGGGGCCACGAACGGGTGGAACACGTTCCCGAAGCCCCGGGCCGTTTCGTCCAGTTGCGCAAGATCAGCGAGCTGCCCGCCCTGCTGGGCGCATAAACCCATGTGCTGCCGCTACCTGCTGCTCCGGGAATTTTATCAGGACGTCGCGCGGTTGCTGGGAGTGGCGGACCCGGCGGAAATCCTCTCCCGCTACAACATCGCGCCGGGGTCGGTGATTCCCGCCGTGCGCGCCAAGCCCAAGTCTCCCGGCCGCGAGGCCGTCGCGCTGCGCTGGGGCCTCGTGCCCGCCTGGGCCAAGACCGATGACGGCGGCGCCAAACTCGCCAACGCCCGTGCCGAGACCCTCGCCGCCAAACCTTCGTTTCGCGACGCCTTCCGGGCACGCCGTTGCGTGATCCCCGCCGGCGGATTCTACGAATGGAAGGTCCACGGCCGCGCGCGCGAACCGTGGCTCTTCCGGCGCCGTGATGAGCGCCCTTTTTGCCTCGCCGGTATTTGGGAAAGCTGGCGCGCACCCGACGGCTCGACGCTCGAGACCTGCGCCGTCGTCACCACCGCGCCCAACGCCGTGATGCGCCCCATCCATCACCGCATGCCCGTCATCCTCGACCTCGCCCAGAGCGAGGCCTGGCTCGATCCCGCCCACACGCAACCCGCGGCACTCGCCCCGCTCCTGCGCCCCGCCGCCGATCACCTCCTCACCGCCACGCCCCTCGGCCTGCAGGTGAACAACATCCGTCACGACAACCCCGACTGCCTCACGCCCGCCACCGCCGTGGCGACCGAACTCGATCTCGGCACCTGAGACCGGCGAACCGCCGCGGTTGGGCGTTGTCAGCCGTCGTTTCCTCTGCCGGACTGCTCGCGCCCAACGTGAACCTGCTCGACCGATACATCTTCAAGAGTGTGCTTGGCTCCTGCCTCGCGGCCGTGGGGCTGTTCGCTTTCGTGCTGCTGCTGGGCAATGCGCTCCGCGATCTGCTCGGCCACCTGCTCTCCGGCCAGATCCACCTGCTGACCTTCGGGTGGCTGCTCGCCCTGCTCGTGCCCTACGCCATTTCCTACGCCCTGCCCATGGGCATGCTCACCGGCGTGCTGCTCACGCTGGGCCGGCTCTCCGCGGACAGCGAAATCACCGCCATGCGCGCCGCCGGCCTCAGCCTGAGCCGCATCGCCCGCCCCATTATCCTGCTCGGCGTGCTCGGCGCCACCCTCGCGCTGCACGTCAACCTCGAGGCCATGCCGCGCGCTAGGGTGCAATACCACCGCGAGTTGGCGACCGCCATCACCGCCAATCCCCTCGGCTTCATTGTGCCGCGCACTTTTATCCGCGAGTTCCCCGGCTTCGTCGTGTATGTCGGCCAAAAACAGGGCCCCGTCCTTGGCGATTTTTGGCTGTGGGAACTCGACGACCAGCGCCGCGTGCAGCGCCTCGTGCGCGCCGCCTCCGGCCGGCTCGATTACGACGAGGCCGAGCACATCCTGCAGCTGACGCTCACCGATGCCCAGGTCGAGGTCCGCCACGAGGAACGGCCCGAGGATTTCACGGAGCCACCGCTCGTCGGCACCTTCGGCCGCACCGAATCCGTGCCGCTGCGCCTTCACGCCCTGTTCAGCCGCACCAGCCCGCGCCTGAAGCTCAAATGGCTGACGCACGGCGACCTGCGGGCGGAGGCCGCGCGCCTCGCGGCCGAGCCCGTCCTGCCCGGCGGCGAGGCCGCCCGCGCCGCGGAGCTGCTGAAGGTGCGGCTCACGCTCCAGGACAAGTTCACCACCGCGGCGGCGGTGTTTACCTTCGCCCTCATCGGCGTGCCGCTCGGCATTCGCGTCTCGCGCCGGGAAACCTCCGCCAACCTCGGCATCGCCGTGCTGCTCGCGCTCGGCTACTACTTTTGCACCGTGATGGTGAACTGGCTCGACCGGCATCCCGCCTGGCGGCCCGACCTCCTGCTCTGGCTGCCCAATCTCCTGCTCGTCCTGCTCGCCTGGCGGCTGTTCCGGCAACTGGAGCGGCGCTGAACGCCGCCGCACTTTTGGCGTGCGCCCGCCGCCGCTTCGTGTGAAACCACCCGCGATGCCGGCCCAAAGCTTCACCTTCATCTGCGGTTCCGACGATTATCTCGTGGACCGGCTGGGCCGCGCGCGTTTCGCCGATCTCGTGAACGAGGTGCCCGACGAATTTTCCCGCGAGGTGCTGAGCGGCTTCGCCAACAACGTCGGCGAGGTCGAGACCGCGCTCAACCGTTTCCGCGAGAGCGTGCAGACGGTCGCCATGTTTGGCGGCAAACGCGTCGTCTGGCTGAAGGACGTGAATTTCCTCGCCGACAGCGTCACCGGCCGCGCCGAGAGCACGCTCGCGCTCGTTGGCGAGCTCCAGGAGCTGCTCGGGCAGGTCAACCCCGCTGAGACCGCCGTCCTCATCACCGCCGCGCCGGTGGACCGCCGCCGGGCATTTCCCAAGTGGTGCGAGAAAAACGCCGACTTTGTGCTCGTCGGCGGCGATGACGACGCCTCCGCGCTCGCCGGCGTCGTGCTCGCCGAGGCCCGCGCCTCCGGCCACGACATCTCGCCCGACGCCGTGCAACTGCTGCTCGCCCGCACCGGCCCCAACACCCGCCTGCTCGTGGAGGAGATCCGCAAGCTCGGCGCCAGCGTCGGCGAAGGCGCGGCCATCGGCGAGGAGCACGTCGCCGAACTCACGCCCAACGTGGCCGAGGGCGAGTTCTTCGAGACCGCCGAGGCATTTTTCAGCGGCGACCTCCGGCGAACCCTCGCCGCGCTGCAACAGCACTTCTTCACCGGCGGCGACGCGCGCCCCGTCCTCAGCGCCCTGCAGAACCGCAACCGCATCCTCATCCAGGTCCGCGCGCTCATCGATGCCGGCGACGCCCGCCTCGGCCCGCGCGGGCTCGATGGCCTGCCCCGCGCCGCCACCGCCTACGCCGCGCACTTCACCGGCGCCACGGAGAAAAGCTCCTTCAATGTCTTCTCCCAAAACGCCTGGTATGTCGGCAAACTCGCCGGCAGCGGCAAACTCCCCACCCTGCGCCGGCTGATCGATCACCAGCAGGCGTTCATCGCCGCCTTCGAGGGCATCGTGGACCAGCCGCACGCGCAGGAAGAGGTCCTCCGCGAGATGACCGTCCGCTGCCTGAGCGCGTAGCACCCCGACCCGTTTGTCACCCAATAGGTGACAAACTTTCGGAAGGCCGCGCCCCTCCATGACAGTGCCCCGGCTTGCCCGGTGCTCCGCGGCCCCTCATGACTGCCACCATGTCCTCCCCCGAGCAATTCACCGGCGTCACCGCCATCGCCAAGGCCAACGTCTATTTCGACGGCAAAGTCGTCAGCCACACCATCCTCCTCCCCGGCGGCGCCAAGAAAACCCTCGGACTCATCTACCCCGGCAGCTACCACTTCGGCACCGCCGCCCCGGAGCGGATGGAGATCATCGCCGGCGCCTGCCGCGTGACGCTCGACGGCACGGCCGCCGCGCGGGATTTCGCCGCCGGCACATCGTTCGACGTCCCTGGCAACAGCGGTTTCACCATCGAGGTGCCGGCGGGCATCTGCGAATACGTGTGCTCGTTTTTATGAACAGCCCGACAGGCCGTTCATAACCCGCCGTAGGCCCGGCGAAGGCAGGCCGAAGCAAAGATGCGTCCAAAACGCGCCGCCGGTTGATTCTTTGCCCGCCCGCCATCGCCTTTGCCATTGGCAACCGCGCGGCGGCCTGCTTACTGGACGCCTTCCGCCGTGAACGAATCTTCCGCCTCCATTCCCAACGTCCTCGCCGAGCGCTACGCCTCCGCCGCCATCCGGGACATCTGGTCGCAACACGGCCGCGTGGCGCAGGAGCGCGATTTCTGGATCGCCGTGATGAAGGCGCAGCGCGACCTCGGCGTGCCCATCCCGCACGAGGCCATCAAGGACTACGAGAAGGTGAAGGACCAGATCGACCTGTCCGCCATCGCTAAGCGCGAGCGCGTGACCCTGCACGACGTGAAGGCCCGCATCGAGGAGTTCTCCGATCTCGCCAAGCGCCAGTTCATCCACCTCGGCCTCACCAGCCGCGATCTCACCGAGAACGTCGAGCAGCTCCAGGTCTTCCGTTCGCTCAAGGTCGTGCAGTTCAAGACCGCCGCCGCCCTACTCGCCCTCGCGGCGCAGGCCGAGGCGCACCGCGATCTCATGATCACCGGCCGCACGCACAACGTGCCGGCCCAGCCCACCACGCTCGGCAAACGCCTGGCCATGTTCGGCGAGGAACTCCTCGCCGCCTTCACCCGGCTCGGCGAACTCGTGGACCGCTACCCGGTGCGCGGACTCAAGGGCGCCGTCGGCACCCAGCTCGACCAGCTCACCCTCCTCGGCAGCGACACCGGCAAGGTGGACCAGCTTGAAGCCCGCATCATCAAGCACCTCGGCTTCCACGCGAAGCTCGGCGCGGTCGGCCAGGTTTACCCGCGCAGTCTCGACTTCGAGGTTGTCACCGCGCTGCACCAGGTGGCCGGCGCCGCCGCCAGCTTCGCCACCACGCTCCGCCTCATGGCCGGCTACGGCCTGCTCACCGAAGGCTTTCAGGACGGTCAGGTCGGCTCCTCCGCCATGCCGCACAAGGTCAATGCCCGCAACTGCGAGCGCATCTGCGGTTTCGCCACCATCCTCTCCGGTTACGTCACCATGACCGGAGCGCTCGCCGGCCACCAGTGGAACGAGGGCGACGTCTCCTGCTCCGTCGTGCGCCGCGTCGCCCTGCCCGATGCGTTCTTCGCCGTGGACGGCCTGCTCGAAACTTTTCTCACCGTGCTGCGCCAGATGGAGGTGTTTCCCGCCTCCATCGCCGCCGAGAACGAGCGCCACCTCCCTTTCCTCGCCACCACCACCATCCTCATGGAGGCCGTCAAGCGCGGCGCCGGCCGCGAGACCGCCCACGAAGCCATCAAGGAACACGCGCTCGCCGCGGCCAAGGCCCTCCGCACCGGCGGTGATGCCGATCTGCTCGGCCGGCTCGCCGGCGACAAACGCATCGGCCTCGGCAAAAAAATCCTCACCGCCATCCTCGCCGAGAGCCACCGGTTCGTCGGCTCGGCCCCCCACCAGGTGGACGCCTTCGTCGCGGAAGTTAAACCACTGGCCAAACGCCACAAAGGCGCCGCCGACTACAAGCCCGGCAAGCTGCTGTAAGATTGCCTCGGTGCCCGGCGTTCGGCCAACGGCTCCGTGCGTTCCTAGCAACCGTGTCCCCAGGTCTGGCTCTGTGCTGACCGCTGAAAGCTGATGGCTTTCTAAAATAGGGTTTGCGTCCCGCCGTCGCGGCGCGCTTTTCTGTCCCCTCACGTTCTCTTAAACCTTTACCACTACTCTCATGGCTGAACTCGTAGGAAATGTCTTGGTGGGCCAGTCCGGCGGCCCCACCTCCGTCATCAACGCCAGCGTCGCGGGCATCATCGCGGAAGCGCTGAACCATGAATGCATTGAGGAAATCTACGGCTCGCTCAACGGCGTCCTCGGCATCCTCCATGAGGACCTCGTGGACCTCGCCGCCGAATCGCAGCAGCAGATCCGCGCCCTCAAGCACACCCCCGGCGCCGCCCTCGGCACCTGCCGCTACAAGCTCAAGAAGCAGGCCGATTTCGAGCGCGTCCTCGAGGTCTTCAAGACCCACAACATCCGCTACTTCTTCTACATCGGCGGCAACGATTCGCAGGACACGGCCGACAAGATCTCCAAGCTCGCCGCCCAGCAGGGCTATGATCTCCGCGTCATCGGCGTGCCGAAGACCATCGACAACGACCTCGCCGTCACCGACCACTGCCCCGGCTACGGCAGCGTCATCAAGTATCTCGCCACCACCGTGCGCGAAGTCGCCTGCGACAGCGAGGCCATGGGCCAGGGCGACCTCGTCTCCATCATCGAGGTCATGGGCCGCTCCGCCGGCTGGATCGCCGCCGGCGCCGCCCTCGCCAAGCGCCGCGACCACCCGCACGATCCCCCGCACCTCATCCTCCTCCCCGAGGTCTCCTTCAATCAGGAGAAAGTCCTCGAGGACATCCGCCGCGTGCTGAAGCGCGAACGCTTCTGCTCCATCGTTGTCGCCGAGGGCCTCGTGGACGCCGACGGCAACTACGTCGCCGCCGACGGCAAGACCGACGCTTTTGGCCACGCCCAGTTGGGCGGCGCCGGCGACGCCCTCGCCGAGATCATCGAGGGCAACCTCCCCGGCGTGAAGGTCCGCGTCGCCAAGCCCGGCCTCATGCAGCGCGCCGCCGCCCACGCCGCCTCGAAGACGGATGCCGACGAAGCCTACCTCGCCGGTCAGGCCGCCGTACAAGCCGCGGTCAACGGCGAGACCGACAAGATGATCACCCTCCTCCGCGGTGACGCCGACCAATACACCTGCGAGACCGGCCTCGCCCCGCTGAGCGAGATCGCCAACGGCGTGAAGAAGCTCCCCCGCGAGTGGATCAACGAGGACGGCGTCAGCATGAACTTCCAGTTCCTCCGCTACGCCCAGCCGCTCATCCAGGGCGAAACCGCGCTCCCGCACGACAACGGCCTCCCCGTTTACGCCCGCCTCGACAAGGTCCGCGTGGAGAAAACCCTCCCCGCCTACGGCATCGGCGAGTAAGCCGCACGTCGTCTAAAAACTTCGAAGGCCGGTCGAGCAATCGACCGGCCTTTTTTATGCCCGCATCCCGGATATGGAATGTGGAAATCAGGAACTCAGGAATGCTTCTTCATCCGCGCAATCCGCGGCAAAGCCTAACTCAAACCCCGGCTCACGCCTTCCCGTCCCGCCGCTCGCCGTTGATCATAAACGGCTCGGCGAAACCCGCCAGGCTGCCGTCGGGCCGGCGCAGGGGCTCGGCGGAATATTGCGGCAGATAGACGCGCCGCCAACCTGACGACGTGTTGAAGCCGCTGCGGTGCAGCACCGTGCTCGAAAAACACGCGATGCTCCCCGCCGGCGCGATCACCGGGTCGCCCGGATCGTCGCCGAAGTAGCCCTCGAGATCGTTGGTCTCCGGGTTCTGCTTGTGCGGCAGCACCTCGCGCGTGCCGGCCCGCGAATACGGCAGCAGATACACCGTGCCGTTCGCCTCGCTCACGGCGTCGAGCGTTACCCAACAGGTGAGATACGGGCGGTGCGGCGTGCCCACGTAGCCGGAATCCTGGTGCCAGCTGAACTTCGCGCCTTTCTCCGGTCCCTTCACAACAAACTGCTCCCAGAACAAATAGGCCGTGTCGCCGAGCGTCGCCCGGCACGCCTCGGCCATCAGGTCGCTGTAGATGAACTCCACCAGCCGCGTGCCTTTGTGCCGGTTGCAGATGAAATACCGGCTGCCCTTCACATCCAGCCCCCGGCGCGTCTCGCCCGCCGCATCCATCTCGGCATCACAGGCCGCGATGAACTGGCCGCAGACCTCGCGCATCATCTCCAGGTGCGCCGCGGGCACGACGCCCGGCAGAAGCATCCAACCTTCGTCGCGGAACTGCTGCTTCTGTTGCTCGGTGATCAGGGTTTAGGTAACGGTGCTCATGGGGACAAAAACGTTCTCCCAAGGCAGGGAGTTTCTCTGTTTGGACTCAGGCTTTCACGAGCTGCACCGCGCCGTCCTCGACCACGCCCTTGACGCGCGGGAAGAGCCGCACGGCCTCGATGATCATCCAAATCTCGAGCAGCACCGTGGCGACCGCGATGCCGACCAGCAGCCAGTTCCCTTGGCTGAGCCAGCTCGGGTTGCCCTCGCCGCCGATGAAGACCTGCCACACCATCGCCCAGCCCGGCATGATCAGCATGAAGATCATCGGCAGCACGAGGAACCACACCGGCGTCTTTCGCCGCCAGAGGTGGAAGGTGATGACGAGGAACGAAAGCCCGCCGAGCAGTTGGTTCGTCGCGCCAAAGAGCGGCCAGAGGATGAGCCCGCCCTGCCCGGCATTGGCCATCGCCCAGTCTTTGCCGGGCGGCGGGATCGCCGCGATGAAAGCCGCCGTCGCCACCGCCACGATCGTCGCGCCGTGCTTGTTGCGCAGCCAAGCCAGAAAATCGAACTGCCCCGGCGCCTTCGGCGCGAGCGTGCCGGCCAGCTCCTGCACCACGTAGCGCTGCAAGCGGCACGCACTGTCGAGCGTCGTCCCGGCAAAGGAGGCGACAAACACGCCCATCAGCGCCGTCGCGATCGTGCCGGGCAGCCCGAGCGCTTTCAGAAAATTCGACGAGCCGTCCACAAACGCCGCCACCAGCGGGCCGAGCCGCGACGACCACACGCTGTAGCGCGAGAGCCACGCATCGTTGCCGGTCAGCACGGTGCCGTCGGCCTGCGCCAGCCCCAGCCCCACACCCGCCGCGCACGCCAGGATGACGAGCACCGCGAGAAAGCCTTCCGTCAGCATGCTGCCATAACCCACGAAACGCGCGTCCGGCTCGCTCTTGAGCTGCTTCGAGCTCGTGCCGCTGCTCACCAGGCAGTGAAAGCCGCTGATCGCGCCGCAGGCAATCGTGATGAACAAAAACGGGATCATCGCCGGCGCACCCACCGGGTTGAAATTGAACATCGGCGCGGCCAGCGCCAGTTCCGGCCGCGTGCCGTCCGCCAGCGGCGCGCCGCCCGCGACCGCCGCCACCAGCAGGCCCACCACCAGCAGCGCCAGCACCGAGATGAGCTGCAGGGCGTTGATGTAGTCGCGCGGCTGCAGCAACGACCACACCGGCAGCACCGAGGCGACGTAGGAATACACCAGCAGCACCACTACCCAGGTCCATGACGACCACCCGGCCAATTCCATGTTGATCGCGTGCAGCAAGCCGACGTCGCCGTAGATTACCGTCAGATACATCAGGGCCAGGGCGATCAGCGAAGGCACCAACAGGTTCATGCCCTTGCGGTGCAGCCAGCGGCCGATGATCACCGCGATGGGGATCTGAACCATGCAGGGAAAGATCGCCGTCGGGAACTGCCGGAAGACCGAGGCGATCACCAGGCCGAAGATCGCCAGCACGATGGTCAGCGCCATGAACAGCACGAAGAGAAACAGAAGCCGCACCCGGCGGTTGATCACCCGGCCGGCGATGTCGCCCACCGTCTGGCCGTTGTTGCGCAGCGAGACGACCAGCGCGCCGAGATCATGCACCGCCCCGATAAAAATCGAACCGAAGACCACCCACAGCAGCGCCGGCAACCAGCCCCACATGATGGCGATGGCCGGGCCGACGATCGGCCCCGTGCCCGCAATGGACGTAAAATGGTGTCCGAAAACCACGCCTTTCCGCGTCGGCACATAGTCCTGGCCGTCGTTCAACCGGTGCGAGGGACACACCCAGTCGGCCGAGAGCTTGAAGATTTTTTGCCCAAGCCAGCGGCCGTAGGTGTGGTAGGCCACGATGAAGCCAAGGCCGCTGAGCAGCGCGATCAGGAGGGTTTGCATGCAGTGGGGTTGGTAAAACGAAACCGGAAACGCCGCATGTCTAGGCCGTCAGCCCCAAACTGCAACCCCGGAGCTTCCACCCGCTCGCCTATGACAGGATGCTGTATCGGCGGCCGCGCACTCAATTCATCCCATAAATCCGCCCGACGTTGCCCGCGGCAATCGCCGCCTGCTCGTGGTCGCTCAGCGGTGCCAGCAACTCGACCGTCGTCTCCACCCACGCTTTCAGGTCGGCGCTCACCGGCCAGTCGCTGCCCCAGAGCAACCGCTCGGGATAAAAGCACTCGAGGCAATGCTCGAAGACCGGCCGCACCTGCGGCGTCAGCGGCTGCGCCGGATCCGCTAGACTGCCGAGACCGGAGAATTTGCACGCTATGTTGGGCAGCAGCGCCAGCTCGCGGATGCCCTCGCGCCAGCCGTCGAGCTCGCCGCCGGCCACATCCGGTGCGCCGCAGTGATCGAGCACGAACTGCGTCTGCGGACACGCCGACACCAGCGCCGCCACCAACGCGAGTTGCCGCGGCCGCACGCAAAGCTCGAACGCCAGTCCCGCCGCCGGCAGCCGCCGGAGATTTTCCGCGAGCAGCGGCGACGCCAGCACCGCGTCGGGCTGCGTGTGCAGCACGCGGCGCAGCGCCCGCACGCGCGCCTCCGCGCCGACCCGCGCCAGCTGCGCGGGAAAGTCGGCCGTCTCTGGCGCGGCTCCGGCCACGAGGGCGATAAGCGCCGGCGTGCCGCGATCCTTGTCGGCGAGCCGCGCAAAAAACTCCGTCTCCGCCGCGAGCTGCGCGGGCGGCACGTCGCCCTCGATGAACATCAACCCGCGCACGCGCGCCCGACCCCAGGCCTTCGCCGCCTGCGTCCGGTATTCCTCCAGGCCGAACCGCCCCTGCAGCGCGGCCACGCCCTCCGTCCACGGATAGTTGAACCGGTCCGGATGCAGCAGGTGAATGTGGGTGTCGGTGATATCCATGATAAACGCCCCGAGCCAACCACGGGTTCATGCAGATGAACACGGCAATTTTCGGCGCGCGGCCGGTTGCCCCGGGGCCCGCTCACCGCGCCGGGTATTCGCGGTAGAGCGCGTTGAGCCGGTCGAGCGCCTCCTCGGGCGAAATCTCGCCCTTCACCGCCGCCGTCACGGGCGCCGGAGCCTTCACCTGAAAATCAATGTAACCGTCGAACCGCGGCCGCATATAGGCGCTTTCGTTCGTCGCCCGCGTGTCGCGGAAGAAATCTCCCGTCAGCGCGTTCACCGCCACATCTTCCCAAGCGCGCCTGTGCGCCGGCTGGCCGCCGCCCGCCGCGTAGATCCCCGCCTGCGTCGCGCCGTCCGCGACATACTGCGCATAGACCAGCGCCGCCGCCGCGTGCCGCGTGTGCGCCGACACCGCCAGGCCCGTGCCGGCGAGCGTGCAGGTGAGTGGACGGCCGTGGCGCGACACGAGTCCGCCTAATTTCAGCCGATGCCCGGCGAAACCAGCCTGCGCATAGTTCGAATAGCCGTAGGCAAACGGGCAATACGCCTCGCGGTCCTGCGTCGCGAGCCATTCCCAGGTGCGGATCGGGTTGCACTGAAAACCCTCTGGCGCGCACGCGTCCGCCAGTTCCTTGATTGCCCGCAGCGCCCGCACGCCCACCGCATCCGACACCACCCGCGACTTGTCCGGACCGAAGGGCGTCTCGCCCTCGTTCACGCAGAACGCATAAAATACATCAGGCAGTCGATCGGCCAGCCGCAGAACGCCACCAGCACGTCCTCGCGCCAGCCCGCGATCGGCGCCGCCGCATCAATCGGCAGCGCCCACTGCGAACCGTTGATTGCATACGACGCATACGAAGCGCCCACCGAGTTGGCCGCCTGGTCGCGCAGAAATTCCGCCGGCAGATGCTGCTCCAGCGGCACGAACAGGCGGTGCGCCGCCGCCTCGCCCATCGAGGGATGATCCACCGCCAGCAGGTCGAAGCGCTGCGCGAGCGACGCGATGGACTCGTCGGCAAACGCCTGCAGCGAGCGTTTCTCCCACACCACCTCGACCTCCGGATGCCGTTCGTGCCAACGGGCCGCCGTCGCCGCCATCGGCGCGAAGCCGCGGGCATGATCCCAGGTGATGCCGCGCAAGGTGATGCTCATGGAAGAAATCCCACCCAGACTAGGTCCTGCATCTAGCGCGACAAGCCGGTTTGTGGGCATAAGCCAAAGCAGCCGGCCTATAAAGGCCTTCGCCGTTTCCGGCTCCCGATTTGTGCCACGTGGCACAAATTGCCCGCCCTCAATTGTGGCCACGTGGCCACAATTTGCCCCGCCCAGCGCGGAGTTGGGATGGACTGAACGCCGCCGGTGCGGTTGCGTGGGCCCATGACCGCCGCCCCCGAAAACCCCACCCTCCGCTACCTGCAGGCCGACCTCGCCCGCGCCGATCACCAAGCCGCCGTGCTCGCGATGGTGGACGCCTACTCGCGCGATCCGATGGGCGACGGCGCCCCGCTCTCCGCGGAAGCGCGCGAACGGCTCATCCCCAGCCTGCGCGCCCATCCTACGACCCTCGTCTTTCTCGCCTACGATGGGGAAAATCCTGTCGGTGTGGCCGTGTGCTTCCTCGGCTTCTCAACCTTCGCCGCCAAGCCGCTGGTCAACCTGCACGACGTCTGCGTGGTGCCCGCCCACCGCGGCCGCGGGGTTGGTCGCGGCCTGCTCGCCGCCGTCGAGACCAGCGCCCGCGAACTCGGCTGCTGCAAACTCACCCTCGAAGTCCTCGATCAAAACCACCGCGCCCTGCGCACCTACCTCGCCGCCGGCTTCCAACGCTACACCCTCCAACCCGGAGCCGGCGAAGCCATCTTCCTTTCCAAACCCTTATCGTGAATGGGGTCAGGCCGTAAATTGTAAATTAGTCGTCCCACAAAAATTGGACATAGTGTTGTAGGCTATAAGGATAGGCACGGTATATGCTTGATTGGTTTGCAGGAAAACCGGTCATGAGGGCCGGATTTCTGGCAAACTCCGACGATGAAA
>Ga0169931_10000580_pt1 | contig 60512 bp, 54 predicted proteins | sample Kivu_15m_20L_FD_129675 | JGI IMG/M metagenome (GOLD analysis project Ga0169931, IMG submission 129675) | Freshwater microbial communities from Lake Kivu, Western Province, Rwanda to study Microbial Dark Matter (Phase II) - Kivu_15m_20L... | ecosystem: Environmental > Aquatic > Freshwater > Lake...
GTCTGTACTCGTTCAAAATCCTGTGGACCGTACTCGTCGACCGCCCGGTGGTCCTGCTTATCTCCCGAATCGACTTGCCTTGCGAATTCATCAAAAACATCTCTTGCACTTCAACGAGAGCTAGCCTCTTGAACGTGCATTTCTTTTTTCTTTCCATAGCACCTGGGATGATTTTTTTATCCCAGGTGTTCCATTCAAAATTACAATCCGCCCTAGTCCTGAATACGTGCGCATGATATCCTTCGCAGAGTCTAATCAAATACGGCCCAACAGCGGGCAGTGTTCAATAGAGAATTCGTGAGTCTCTAAGGCAATCATGCACGTTGGTCAACATCCAGATGATGCTTGTAGGTCTGTACGTGCGAGTCTCGACCTATCGCCGTTTCTTGTCTGGGGCCTCAGGGGGGTTGTGGTGGCTTTCGTCTGCTTTCACGCCTATACTCTGGCCCAGCGCCAACCATTCTTGGATGAGGCATGGTTCATCGCGCGCGCTAAGGGATTCTCTGAGCATGGCTATCCATTCGGCGCTCTCGATGTTGGGGTGTTCGATAGGTTGCCCGGCTATCAGTGGTTCTTCCCATATTTCCCGACAGCTATACAGGCCGTTCCTTTTCTCTTTTCGGATGAACCCAGCCTGTATGCCACTCGGCTGATCTCATTATGTTGTGGGCTTGTGCTCGTTTCTTGCATGTACATTCTTGGTAGATGGGTTTCGGGGTCTGTTACAGGGCTATTAGCAGCGGCTCTTACTCTGAGCGCACCTTTTTTTGAGATTTCAGGAGGTATGGCGAGGATCGATAGTGAGGCTGCTGCGGTCGGATTCATCGGTCTCACCCTCGTGCTGACCAACGCACGTAGATCCTGGATACGTTTTGTAATGGGAGGTTTTCTTGCTGGTATAGCGGTAGAGTTTCACGCGCACGCTGCGGCCATAACAGCCCCGGCTCTTGCGGCAGCTCTGACTCTTGGCTCATCGATACGCGAACGATCAGTTTCCTTTTTGTTGACCGCCTTAGGGTGTGCATTGAGCGGAGTGCTTTATGCGGTACTTCACGTACTACCGAATCCGGCGGGATATTTGAACTTTCAGCTCATCGCGTTTGCGCCCACTCATACACCCCCATTGCTCGCCTTTGACCTATTTCTAATGGTTCGGGGAGTCCTCGACGCATGCCGGAGCATGATAGATATCGAGTTTTTTGGTCCCCTGCTCGTTCTCCTGCTCTGCGTAGGAGGCTTTGCTCTCACAGAGGGGCGGGTTCGGACGATCTCCACTCTTGCAGTGTTAGCCACACTGTCAAGTGGCTTACTTATTCGTCACAAGTTTAGGTACTACTGGGTTTATTTTCACCCACTTACACTCTTACTCGTAGCAGCCCTGGTGACCTATCTTGTGAGAGCGCGCAATACCGGGAGCTTTCGGCGTCGAATGGGTGCACGCCTTCTACTGGGATGTGTCGTGAGTTTGAGCGTGGGGATACCTCTCGGACGAGTAGCGGCGTTTGGCTCGGTACTTCGTGACGGGTGGCCGAGTAATCCCCTTCCGGATTTGTCGACGCTGGTTCGTCCCGATGACCGAATTTTGGGCTCTCAAACATTCTGGCTTTCTCTTCCCGATAGTCGATACTACTCACCAGAACACCTGATCTATTACACCAGGTGGAAAAAGGGGGCTTCTGTCTCTGATGCTCTTCGAGAGTTGAGTCCGACTCTTGTCATAGAGGACGAACATTTGCGGTTTCTAATCGGAGCACGGCAAGCGGGATGTCCGTATGTCTGTTTCCCTGATGACGGGCTGGAGCGATTCATAGCGTCGAGTGAACTGGTGACTGAGATCCGGAATGAGAAGTATGGGGACATAAGGCTGTACCGCCCCCGGATGACACCATGACGCCATCTGACGCTGTCTTCAACCTCACTATTGTCATCCCCGCATTCAACGAGGGGGCAAACATCGCTTCCACTGTTGAGGAAGCTATACATCGACTCGGGAACACTCTTCTGCATTGTGCTCAATTCGTCCTCGTCGATGATGGAAGTTCGGATGAAACAGGGCGAGAAATGGAAGCTTTGGCACGCAAATTTCCCCAGGTGACGGTGATCTCCCACCAGGTAAACAAAGGACTTGGGGCCGCTATTTACTCTGGAATGCTTGCGGCTACCGAAGAGTGGGTTTCTTGGATTCCGGCGGATGGTCAAATTTCGCCCGAAAACATCGAGCTTTTGTCTCGTGCCGTGGACACAGATTCGATCGCCATCTTGCTGCGTCCAGAGCGGCAGCGCACACTTGGTCGCAGGATTCTTACGGCCGCCTTTTCATGTGTAGTCCAAGCCGCCCTGAGTGATCGATACCGTCGCTATAGTGGGGTGTTTCTCGTCCCTCGAGAGCGTGTAAAGACGCTTCAGCTAGTAGCTAGCACTGCTGTTCAAAATTTAGCGGTGATCGAACACTGCGTGCTCCAAGGAGCTCGTGTCGCTGCGGTTGAAGGGACTCTTCGTCCCCGCGCGTCAGGATTTTCCAAAGTGGCGAACGCAAAAACGACCCTTCAGACGTTCTGGGAAACGCTTTGTATCAAGCGAAGGATGAACGACCAGGATGCTTAGTTTAACGACATTCTGAGTGAAAGAACTGTCGCGTCACCGTAATCACTCGCTCGACCTCCCAAGGGTCGAGGAGCGGCTCAATTGGAATGCTCAAAACTTCCCGTGCGGCACGCTCAGCCTCTGGGCATGCAAAAGGAATTTTCGAACGGTCATGAAATACCTTCATGAGATGAAGTGGGACAGGATAGTACACTGCCGAGCCAATGCGGTGGGTGTCCAGAAAGCTCTTGTATTCATCTCTCCGTCCGTGTAGGACTCGAATTGTATACTGGTGATAGACGTGACCCTCTTCGTCGGGTGGTGTCTCGACGCCGCGGAGTCCTGCAAACCCTTGCGTATACATATCCGCGATTGCTCGTCTTCTTTTGTTGAAATCCGCCAGGAAGGGGAGCTTTGCGAGGAGGATCGCCGCTTGCAAAGTGTCGAGACGAGCGTTGTATCCGACATATTCTACGTTGTATTTGTCTTTGCCTCCGTGTCGACACAGCATGCGAGCTGTTTCTGCCAGCTTTCCGTCGTTGGTGCTGACAAGCCCTGCATCACCAAAGGCCCCCAAGTTCTTCGAAGGAAAAAAACTGAAGGCTCCCACGGTACCCATACCTCCGCACTGATGAATGCCGCTCTTGGCTCCGCAGGCTTGAGCAACGTCCTCGATTACGTGAATCCGGCGAGGCGCTGCGATTCTGGCTACCCGTTCCATATCTATAGGACGTCCATACAGATGAACAACCACGATGGCTCGAACATGCGGTGTGCGGGTCACATACTCCTCGAGTAGATCGAGGTTCATATTGCACGTGAGAGGATCGACATCGAGGAAAACCGGGGTCGCGCCCGCGCGTAGGATAGTGTCTCCTGTGGCAGTGAAGGAAAATGCGGTGGTGACAACCTCATCCTGAGTCGTCCAGTACTCCGAACTGGTGTGTTCGAGGGCGAGCGCTCGCAGCGCTATGAGTAAAGCCTCGGTACCTGATGATGTGCCGATGGCGTGCTCAACCTTCAGTAGTTTAGCGAACATGCTCTCGAACTCGCGAACCTCGGGACCCAGGATCCATTCCTGATGAGCCATAGCCGAGGATAGACGCGCGTCAATAGCATCCCGAAGGGCGGCGAATTGTCGTTTGAGATCTAGAAGGGGCACCGGAAAATTGTCCTGGGCTGTCATGAACGGATTGTAGCGCGTCTATACATCGGTTGCCAGGTACAGGCGTTACTGGAGCCCCGAGAAGTACTGTCGTGCCCCCATCCTTTAAGGAATGCTAAACATGAATGTGTCTACCTTGTAGGAACAAGTTTGGTATAGTGGGCGAAGATACGGGCTGGCATAGGATTATTAATGGGCATTGCAGAACGTCACATTTTTATCACGGGAGGCGCTGGGTTTATCGGGTCATGCCTTGCTGGACGATTGGTGGAGCAAAACAAGGTCGTTATTTTTGATAACTTGAGGCGCGATTCCCTCAAAGACAAGCCTTTCAGTGAGCACCCCAATCTTACAGTGGTGCGGGGTGACGTGCTGGACTTCGACAATCTCAAAGCGGCGATGCGTGGTGCCGACATGGTTGTGCACTGTGCCGCCATCGCCGGCATCGACTCTGTCATCCAAAAGCCTGTGGAGACCATGCGTGTGAATATGGTTGGATCCGCCAACCTACTCGAGGCGGCGGCCAGCTTGGCTCGCTGTGAGCGAGTGGTCTGTTTTTCGACTAGTGAGGTATTTGGCCGACATGCTTTTCTCTCCTCTGAAGCTGACAGTGCCGCTGTCGGAGGGGTTGGAGAAGCTCGTTGGACCTATGCAGTAAGCAAGCTTGCAGAGGAGCACCTCGCAATAGCTTACCATCAGGAAAAGGGACTTCCGACCGCCGTGGTTCGCCCGTTCAATGTGTACGGTCCAGGTCAGGTCGGCGAAGGCGCGATTCGTACCTTCGTGCAACGTGCTCTCAAAGATGAGGCCATCGAAATCCATGGAGATGGAACGCAGATCCGGGCATGGTGCTATGTTGATGACATGGTCGATGGTGTGCTGCTTGCCTTGGCGCATCCCAACGCAGTTGGAGAGTCATTCAATATCGGAAACCAGCGTACTGTAGTTACGGTCTACGGATTAGCTAGCACCATTGTGCGTGTTCTTAATTCCCGCTCTGAGATTCGTTTCACTAGCAAGGATTACGTCGATGTAGAACTGCGGGTGCCTCAGGTCTCGAAAGCAAAAAAATTACTTGGCTTCGAAGCTCAGGTGGGGCTTGAGGAGGGGATACAGCGTACTGCCGATTATTACAGAAGCCTGGTGACTAGGCCATGATTCGGTTGGCGATACCGACGATTGAGGAGGATGATTGCAAGGTGGTCGCGGAGGTGCTTCGCACCGGCAATCTCGTACAAGGAGAACGCGTCGCAGCGCTCGAACGATCGATCGCCGAGTATGTAGGAGTTCCTCACGCTGTAGCGGTAAGTAATTGCACGGCCGCTCTTCACCTGTGTTTGCTTGCTCTCGATATCAAGGCTGGCGACGCGGTCGCTGTCACGGCCTATTCATGGATTTCGACTGCTAACGTTATAGAACTGTGTGGGGCGAAACCGATCTTCATCGACATCGAACCCGACACATTTGCAATGGATTCCTCGGATCTCGAGCGGGTTCTTGCGAGGGAATCCTCAATCAAAGCTATCCTGCCTGTACACCCGTTCGGGCAGGTGGCTGACATGGATGCAATAAACCAACAGGCAATCGTGCGGAAGATTCCAGTCATCGAGGATGCCGCATGTGCCCTTGGGTCTACGTATCGCGGCCAGCGAGCTGGTTCTATGGGGCGAGCCGGATGTTTCAGTTTTCATCCTAGAAAAGCGATCACGACAGGCGAAGGCGGTTCGATTACAACGCGCGATGAGGACTTCGCGAACCGAGTAAGGGCGTTGCGTAATCATGGTATGGATCCAACCTCCACGACTGTTGATTTTATCATGCCCGGGCTAAATTATCGCCTGACGGAGTTTCAAGCGGCTCTGGGGATGACACAGTTAGCCAAGTTCGACCGATTGCTTGAAGGACGAAGGCTCCGAGCCAGCAGGTATGATGCGCTTCTCGCGGGGACCTCCGTTCAGACTTCTGCAAGGAAACAGGATAGAGATTCGTCGTATCAATCCTATGTCGTACTTCTACCGCGCCATATTTCCGGTCTTCGGAGTCAGCTCATCATCTCCATGCGCGAAGTCGGCATAGAGGTGAGTATAGGAACATATCATATGCCTCTCACGACTTTTTTCAGCTCTAAGTACGGATACCTACCGGGTCACTTTCCGGTAACTGATGATGTATTCGCACGTGCGCTGGCACTACCTTTATATGAAGGATTGTCCGTGGCAGACCAAGAGCGGGTGACAGAGGTGTTGTTGGCGTGGGTAGCTCATCATGAGTAGGTATCGGTCGCATGGAACAGGGAGGTTCGAGCCTTCTCAATTCTCGCGCCTGGGAAAGGGCGTCATCTTTGAAAATGGAGTTCTCGTATTTCATCCAGAGAATATCGAGATAGGCGATGATGTGTATGTCGGACATCAGACGATTCTCAAAGGGTACTTCAAAAGCGCACTGCGCATCGGAAGTGGAACCTGGATCGGCCAGCAATGTTTTTTGCATAGTGCTGGGGGCATTGAGATTGGAAACGAGGTTGGTATCAGGCCGGGGGTCAGGGTGATCACCTCTCAACACTCCATGCTCAACGGTACTACCTCGATTATTTCGAACCCTCTCGAGTTCTCGCCGATATCGATAGGCGATGGATCCGATATCGGCATAAACGCAACTGTTTTGCCCGGTGTTTCGATCGGACGAGGCGTTCAGATCGGAGCTGGGGCAGTAGTGACAGAGGATATACCTGATTACAGCGTCGCCGTGGGAATACCTGCCCGAGTTATTCGTAGGCGACACGGCTAAAGCTCACGTATAAGGGGGGGACATGAAGAAACCGATATTTGCTCTCATCGGTGCGGCGGGATACATCGCCCCACGACACCTGAAGGCGATGAGGGATGTGGGCGGGACTCTCACCGCAGCTCTCGATCCGAACGATTCGGTCGGTATTTTGGACGCCTATTATCCAGAGGCGGACTTTTTCGTTGAGTTCGAACGCTTTGATCGTCACCTCGAAAAGCTCCGGCGGAACGACCCTGATCGGGCTGCCCGCTATGTGTCTATATGCTCTCCGAATTATCTCCACGATGCCCACATACGCTTTGCTCTGCGGGTGGGGGCGGATGCAATTTGCGAGAAGCCAGTGGTTCTCAATCCGTGGAACATAGATATATTGAGACAGATAGAGGAGGAGACGGGCAGAAAGATTCATACGATCCTTCAACTTAGGCTTCATCCGGCAATCATTGACCTCAGAGACTTGGTTCGAGCATCGCCACAGGATAAGATGTTCGACATCGAGCTCACGTACGTTGCCTCTCGGGGCAAGTGGTATCATCACTCTTGGAAAGGTGACGTAAAGAAGTCGGGCGGAATTGCTACCAACATAGGTATCCACTTTTTCGATATGCTGGGATTTATGTTCGGCAACGTAGAGCGTAACGTGGTCCACTATCGAGATGAAAGTAAGGCTGCTGGGCTACTCGAGTTTAAGCAAGCGCGGGTGCGGTGGTTTCTCTCTGTAGATTTCGCCGATATCCCCCGAGCAGCACGCGAGCGCGGTCAGCCTACGTATCGTTCTATCATGATGAATGGACAAGAGATTGAATTCTCAGATGGATTCACCGAGCTGCATACCAGAGCATACGAGGGGATTCTTCAAGGTGATGGCTTCGGAATTGAGGAGAACCGTATAGCGGTTGAGACCGTCGCGGAGATCCGGATACAGCACCCTAAGGGTAAAGTCGGCGACTATCATCCATACCTGTGCGAAATATCGAAATGAGCATTCAAGTACATCCGACCGCTCTTGTTGATGACGGAGCCACGATAGGCTCGGGCACCCGTATCTGGCATTGGAGTCACATCTGCGCCGGAGCAGTAATAGGAGCCGGTTGTAGTTTGGGTCAGAACGTGTTTGTCGGGAATAAGGTAGTGATCGGCGATAACGTCAAGGTTCAGAACAATGTATCGGTCTATGACAACGTGACGCTTGAAGATGACGTATTCTGCGGTCCCAGCGTTGTTTTTACGAACGTTGTCAACCCACGAAGTCATGTCGAGCGGAAATCCGAGTATCGAGATACTGTAGTAGAAAAAGGAGCAACACTCGGGGCCAACTGCACTGTAGTGTGCGGAGTTCGAATAGGTCGGTATGCGTTCATCGGGGCGGGAGCAGTGGTGACGAAAGACGTGTTGCCATTTGCTCTCGTAGTGGGATTGCCAGGACGACATGTCGGCTGGATGTCTAGCTACGGCGAGCGTATCCCTTTACCACTCGAGGGAAGCGGCGATTTTTTGTGCGAACACACGAAAGAGCTGTATGTACTTCGGGACGGCACGTTAAACCTCGAGCAAGGCCAAGCGCGGTAGAGCTGGCAAGTACAAGGCTGTCTAGGGAAGCATGATTCTCTGAAATGCCACCTTTTGACCTACGTCGAGGTATTTCTTGTTTATTGGGCGAGCGCCTTTGGGGCGGTGCTCCAAGCCCTCTTCATACTTGTGGTAATTGCCGCGATGTGGATTTCGACGGATCATTGCTAGGTAGACCGGTAAAGGAATCCCCCTCCAACCGTTCTTGTGGCTTCCCTCGTGTATACCTCTGCTTGGTCATATGCGGACATTGAGCGAACATTCCCTATCGACAAACCCCCCGGACCTCCGAATACGCCAAAAACGTGCGAGGAGATCGTAGAGGAGGCCTGGCAAACCTGTGCTCTGTCGGTCACGCCATGGCAAAGACACGTGGCAGATAAACAACTGCTGCCTACTTTGGAAACCCCACCACTATAACTGATGCCGATAGATTCCTTTGAAGACATCAAAGGGATTGAAGTCATAATCGATTTAATGGACACCGGTAATGAGCAATCGATAGGTCGGCTCTCCGTCTTCCGACGAGCGCGGACCTCATCGAATCGTTCGGAACGGTCCGGTACATGAACGGTCAGTGTGCACTTCCGGGAATTTGCCAGAAAACCCGTGCTTTGGGTACGTTGGAGCTTAACTTAAGGGCCGTGGGGGTGTGCCAGGAGGTTGGGTACCCGGGGGTGGGACCCGATGATTCGTAATTCCTTAGTTCTTTGTCCCGAAGTAGCGCTGAAACTCTTTTCCATCATCAAAGGTGGCTACATCCTGGATCCTCTGAGGCTCTTTCTTGCCATCGAACATATACACTGCGCTACTAATTCCTTGTATGGTGTTTTTAACAACTAATTCCCTTCCGTTCTTCATTTTAAAAACAACGCTGGATTGATTCGTATCGATGACGTCGATTCTTTTCTCTTGTGCGAAATCGCGAACTTTCATTTCATAAAAGCCCGTATCCGAGGCGACCTCACTCAGTTCTTCCTCCGAATACTGCTTCTTGAGATCCTCGATAGCTTTATCCAGAGTCGCTGAGGTGGCACCGATAAAGACAATAGCTGTTTTGTAAACGACAAGGGGCTGAGCCTTCTGATCCTCATCCGGCTATATAAAAAAAAGATGCTGACGACTGAGCTTAGCTTGGATTTGGTGAGCTCGATCTTTATCGGCTTCTGATGTCTTGTGGGGCACGTACTGCAGGGGCCTCGTCAGAGCAGAGGTGCATAAACGTATGAAGAGGAAAACGATGCAGGTGCAGGATTAAGATGAGGGGGAGGAGTAGATTCGGGCTTGCCCCTTGTACCGTGTAAACATAGTAGTGGACAGATCTGCCCATATAAAGGTGAGTTTCTTGCGGCTCCCCGATCTTTTGTTTCATAATCCTATCATGCTCACTCTTTCGACCTACGCTCGTGTTCTCTCTTCGTTGTTAGTTTGCCTGGCGTGTCTGTGTTATGCAGCACGCACGAGTGCCGAGAATCGTTTAGTGGATGCATCACGCGGATATTCCGCCTGGCAGCCGAAGAATACGTGGGCCTTTGTCGTTGGTATACTTGAGTGGGAGGACGGTGAGAGCTTTGAGCCCTTTCCAAAAGACGATAGGCGCGATGTGCGGCTTGTCCAAATATTAAAGGAGAAAGGAGTACCTTCCTCCCACATTATGTACCTGCAAGATCATAGCGCTACTATCGGCGCGGTACATCGTGAGCTTCCAAAGTTTCTCCAACGAGCCAGCGCTGGTGATTGGGTTATCGTATATTTCGCCGGGCACGGATACAAATCTGATAACGGAGAAGCATTCCTGGCGACCTATGATGCGAGTGAGAAGACCCTTGGTTGGAGGATGCGTTCGGTACCTGAGGTCATCGATCAAAACTTTAAGGGCTCACACGCTCTGATCGCACTCGACAACTGCTACTCTGGAGCTATGGCCGAGCTCGTTACTAGTTGCAGTGACAAAGTTCTCCTCCAGCTTCAATTCGGAGATGATAGTAGCAAAAGCCATGCACCAGGCAGGATCTCGTATCGGAGAGCACGTTGAGGCCCTTACGGCAGACGAACGGTACAAGGGCGTAATCGTCGATAGTAGGAACGGAGCGTATAAGGTCCGCTTCTATGGCTATGGGGTATCCGACGATGAGTGGATTAATGTGAAATACATCCGGAGTGCGAATCTCAAGCAATACAAGAGGGGGGCCCGAGTTGAGGTGAAGTGGCAGAAGAAATGGTATCCGGCAACGATAATAGATGTGCGTGGTGGCTCGCACCTGATTACCTATGAAGGCTTTGATTCGACGTGGGACGAGTGGGTGCCATCTTCGCGAATTCGGAATCTGTGACTTCACGTAAGTGCAGCTTGCGTACGCTATCGTGCCTCTCTTGATCTGAACAATTTGATTAACGTTTGACATAGTCGACGCTCTTTAGGCAGAGCGTGTATGCTAGGTCGGAAAGTAAGGCTGCATAGGTAACAAGCGAGCCCTATTCACGAACTAAGGCTCTATCTTTAACGCGCTCCTTGCACGAGTCGATGGCTATCGCAGCAAGCACGAGTACACCGAACAGTACCCGTCGAAGATACGGATCCACTGCAAGGACCGTAAGGCCTGTACTGATTACCGAAAGAAGGAGCACCCCTGGGATCAGATTGCTGATGCGCCCTTTCCCTCCTGTGAGGCTGATGCCAGCCAGCACCGCGCCTGCAAACGCCATGAACACCGAGTCATCGGCGACCTCGGGAGAATACGAAGCGCTGTATCCGGTGAATGCGAGCCCAGCGAGCCCCGCGAAGAATCCTGAACCGATGAACGCGGCTGCCTGATACCGGCGCGGTGCGATACCCATCAGAAATGCAGCTGCCGGGTTACTGCCTGCGGCTCGGAAGCGGAGTCCCCACTTGCTGAGCTGCATGATGGCGTGTACCGAAACGAGGCAAACGAGAAAAAAGCCGATCGATAATGCACGGCTCTCCCCGAGCATCGTATAAGCCCCTGGTAAGTCGATCACCACATCGTGATTAATAATCAGCTGCATGCCATCAAACACCAGAAATGTTCCAAGTGTAACGAGAAAGGCATTAAGTCCTATGCCACATACCAAGAAGGCGTTAATCAAGCCGCACAACGCTCCCACACAAGGAGGGACTAGCACCAGGAGCCACGTTGGGACGGACTCTGCTTGAGCTACAGTCGCTCCAACAGCTGCGCTCAGACCCGCTATCTGACCGATTGAGAGATCAAAGCTCCCACTCAGCAGCACGAGGGCCTCGGCAAGCGAGAGTAATCCGAGCGGTACGTTAGAGTAGGCCGTATCTGCGATAAGCGAGGGCTTCATCATGCTCTCTGGGCGGAGGACCGCAAACAGCCCGTAGGTGCATACGAGGAGCATCCAGACGCTGTTTTCGAGTAGAAAGAGGATGATGCGTCGCCGGTTCTGACCCAAAGCCACTTTAGATACCTCTCATAAACTGTTCTAACTCAGCGAATGAGATCTCGCTCTTTTGGACATCTCTCACGATACTTCCCCGATTCATGACCACGAAGCGGTCGCATAGCGCATACGTCTCGCTTAGATCGTGTGAGATCATCACTATCGTCGAGCGGTGGTCATCTTTAAATTTTTGGAGTAGCTCTAACACCGCATGCTTTTTTTGAACTGAAAGAGCGGTTAGTGGCTCGTCTAAAAAGAGCAACCGAGCTTTAAAGTAAAAAGCCTTACTGAGCGCTACTATCTGTCGCTCACCCCCCGAGCAATAGCGTAGCTCCCGGTCGAGAAGCTCCTCAGGGATACCGAGTTGTGCGAAGAGCTTCCGTGCTTCTTGTCGCATGGCTCGGGCATTCATGAACCCAAGAGAGTTGCAGAGTTCTCTACCTAGAAAGATGTTCTGTACTACGCTTAGATCATCGACTAACGCCTGCGTCTGAAATACGCACTCGATACCGGCGCTACGCGCAGCCCCTGGGCCTGAGAACGTCACTGGATGACCATCGATCAGGACTGAGCCCGGTTCAGTCGGTAACGCCCCGACGACGCACTTTGTCAGGGTTGTTTTTCCAGCGCCATTCGAGCCGATAAGGCCGATCGTTTCACACTCCCGGATGACGAGATTGACGTTAGTGAGTGCAGTGACTGCTCCGAATTGCACGCTCAGATCGCGGATCTCTAAGAACGGTGTGGTCATTTTCCAATTCCCGGTACGTTGGCGTATAGGTACGGCGCGTCAACATTCGAACGATCCACCAGGAGCCCCTCCATCTTAACTTGTAGGTGTTTCGTTGCAGGGCTTATAGCCACTGAGGCAGGTGCCCAGAACGGATTGCTCCACAGCTCCTTGCGATCTGATTCCGCAGCTAACCTAGCGATCGGTAGTGCCTCTGCCGTTAGGGTCTCACCATCCCTCGGTAGAGCAGCGCGACCTTCTGCTAGGACTTTTTTGGCGTAATGTATCGCTGCCGGTAGATAAAATAGGTTCGGCTGGTCAACCGTAAAGTCGACCTTCTGCGACCGAATTCCGTCGAGTACGGAGGAGCCTGTATCGATGCTTCCGATTACTACATGTTCAGCGGTCCCAGGCGAAGCGATCCACCCCTTGCGTTGAAGGGCATTTACGGCTGCTTGGGTGCCACCCTCAAAACCCGAGATGATGATGTCAGGTTTGCCGAAGGCGTTCAGTGCTGCCTCGATCTTCTGCTGAGCATCTGCAGGTAGCCACTTCTTCGCCTCGAGGGCCGCGTGTACCTTAAGTCCGGGATGGCCCTTTATTACTTCAAGCATCCCGTCACGACGATCAACAGCGGCTACGCTTGTAAGGTCTCCGGTTACTACCAGTACGTTCCCGGTGAGGTCGGGCTTCTGTGCCTTGTAGAGCTCTATCGCTCGGCGTGCAACACGTGCCCCTGCCTCTCTATTTCCGAAAGCGATGAAGAGATCGATCTGATCCGAGGGTGCATCGCGGTCGATAGCGATAACGGGCATAGCTGGGTTAGCGCCCTTGAAGATCTTCGCTACCTGAAATGACCCCGAGCTAACCGGGACGAAGATCGCTGCGGAAACCTGTCCGGCTATCTCACGGGCCATCCGCACCTGCTCGTGCGTATCATCATTCGGATCAAGTACGACCAGTTCTACGCCCTGGGTCTTCGCGAAAAACTCCCCAGCCTTACGGGTTGCTTGATGCCAGGTGCTTGTTTGATTGGCGGGAATGTAGGCTATCTTTATCGGTTCGGCTTGAACATCGAATGCAAACCAATAAAAGAGCCACAAGAGGGCAGTTCGCTTCCCCGGGCGTAATCTGTATATCCTAGCTAACATACGCTATCCTCCCCATTGCCATACCTGGAACCATAGCGCATGTATTAGACCGGTCACAATAAATGTAGGAGCTCTTACGATGAATTACGATCGGGATGCCGAGTGGGTTAAATCAATCGCTGCGACCTTTACTTCGTATCGCCGGATGATTGACGGAGCGATAGCGCAACTTTCGGATGAGGAGCTTTGCCGACGCTCACGACCTGATACGAACTCCGTCGCTGTAATCCTACGGCATCTAGGTGGAAATCTCTTAAGTCGATGGACGGATTTTTTGACCACTGATGGTGAAAAGCCCGACCGTAACCGAGATCGAGAATTCCAAGATTGGCAGGGGAATCGAGACTCACTAGTAGCGTACTTTAACTCCGGATGGGATATCCTGATGAAGGCTCTTGCCCAGATAGACGCGAAAAATATCGAGAGCGCGGTTTATATTCGTGGCGAACGCCATTCAGTCGCAGATGCAGTGCTGCGTTCATTGGCTCACGTGAGTTATCATGCAGGGCAGATTATGTTGGTAGCGCGCATGGTACACGCTGGATCATGGGATTGGCTCACTATTGCGCCAGGCGGTAGTGCGCAGCATAATCGACAAACTTGGGGAACGTCGGCAAGCCGCAGCGTTTTGGGTGAGGGTGCTGAGTGACGGAAAAACCAGCGAGCCAAGTCGCGTGTGCGGCTTATGATTTGGTACGCGGAGTATTCAGGAAGAGATCTCTCCACTGCTCACCACAATTGCAGATCCGATCTCGTTGCTGCTCCATTACTAGTAGCGGGTCGGCGAATGCACAACGTGGCAAAACATAGGTCGCTAAGGAGTGTATGCGCGCTATTGGTCCCACACGCGCTGTATAAAATTATTCAGGAGGGTGCGCATCTCGTCTCCACTCAAGCAAAGTTCCGACAGCTCCTGTAGGCAGTTCCAGTCGGTTTTCAAGCTAGCGACGAGAATTGAGCGGATCGCCGTATCAACGAGCTCTGCCACCGCTTGGAAGCCCTCTTGACATAGTTCGTTGTCGTACTCTTTCTGAAGGTCGATTATATCTTTGTCCTCCGCGAGCTTCTTTATTGCATTCTTATATGCGGAAACAAGGTCGATCCCGTGAAGCTCGCTGAGGTCCTCCTCAATGTGGAGTATCGCTACGAAGTTCAAGACGAAGATGAAATCCCCTTGCATGCTGAAAGGTATCGCAAGAAGGAGCTCGTTGAGCGAGTCGATACCGGTTCGAGCGTATCCCTGAACGAAGAAAGAGCTACCTGACTCAAGCGCCGATTCTCCGAAAGCCAGGCTATGCCAAAGGCTGGTATCTCGCTCAAGTGATGGGCAAGCCATCAGCGCTTTTGCGAGAGCTACCTTGATATCCTGTGCGGCTGATTCAGCTTCGACAGCTTCAACCATTTCAGCGGACTCGATGTCGTGCGTCTCGAGATCTTTGTCAAGGAATCCTGATAAATCGTCGTCGGCTTCCTCAGATGCATCATCAAGCCCTTCCTCAAGCCCTTCCTCAAGCCTTTCTTCGTCTTCTTCCCACTCATCATATTCTGACTCATCGTATTCGATGGTGTCGCTATCGAGATAATCCTCTTTATTACATGTGCTCGTGCTGGCTTGTGTTTCTGGTACTTTATCTTCAGAGGTTGAGTTCGCGTTATCGGTAGAATTGTCGGTGTCTTCATCGACAAATCCGTATTTGACTTGCTCGTCAGGTGGCAAGTTCTCTGAGTCCCTCAGTGGCCACGACGTCTTGTTGGTAACAAGATCTCGCACTACATCGATGGGGTTTCCTATAAATAGGCTATCTTGTTGATCCTCAGTGCACATCAGACCTCTGCAGATCTCATTAACTCTAAAGAAGAGAGCCTTGAGTACTTCTCCTCTTCGCGGAGTCTCTAACTGGGAGAGGGTCTCTAGCATATGATTGATTGGAGGCACCAGGTTTGAGTAGAGCTCCGGAGATTGAAATATCAGATCATGCTTTGACAGATACGAGAGGTAAGCTGAACCGAGGCGCTTCCTTTCAGGTAGGGTTAAAATCTGCTTTTCAGACCACAGGAAGAGGTCCTTCACGAGAGTGACGGCGTGGCCTAGAAGTTTTACCACACCTGCACCCCAGTTTTCCGGAGCGCCGGCGACTTGGATATAGTTATCGAGGCAGCTTAGCAGCCTGCCTCTTTGGCTCTCCGTCATCTCTTGGCCACACCTGGTAGTGACGAACTGTGCAATGTGGTCGGCGAATCGGAGGCGCCAACCTGGAGATTGCTGGCCGGTGATACAGCCGGCAGCGGATTCCTCGAATCAGACAAGCTCCTCGATGAGAGCAGCTCGCACCAGCTTTCCCCGCATGCCCTCGCTATTAATGAGTTGCTCAAGCTCTGATGCAGCAGCTTTTTCGGCTGGGTTGTAGCTGCGGTCAAGGAGGGTAACGACGCGTGATCGGATCGCGTCTTCGGTGCAGAGGCTGGTGGCGCGTTCATCTCTTGTTGCAGGCATGTGGCCTGAATATTTGTTGTGACTTATCTCTGTACCAGTCCTGTCCTTCTGACCCTCAACTCCTCGAGACATACAACTCATTCCTTACTGCGCGTTTGATAGACGTATAGACCAGGAGAGTAATATGCCGTGCTTGCAGGTTCAAATGCGATTTGATTTATAGACGGTTAACTAATGTAGCTGGCCGAGGTATGAGATCGTTTTAGTCGGTTCTAAGTTGAATTATTTCCCTCTCCCTAGTGCAGCGTGCTTCCGAAACAAACTATTGCGCGCAGCGCTCAAAGGGGACCTCCTTAGGCCTCACTTCTAGCTGTGCGGATCCGCTGCTTTGAGAAGTGCCATGACATTGGGGGAAGGGGGGCTGAATCGTTTGGATGGAATCGGCTAGTGATTGGTTGTACTTTGGAGAAGAATGTCTGTGGCCCATTAGTTATCGCAGAAACCGGACCACCTTATGCCCTTGAGGTAGGGCGGTCCGTTCTGAGGTAACGGCGTAGCGAGCTAACGCTCGCTAGCAAGAGCCGCACGTTCGCCTGTTTCGTCAGCAACGCAGCGGTTTTAGAAGTCATCAGGCGCTGGGTCAAAGTTTGTCCCGCCGTAGCGCCAAGCGCGAAGGAGGAGAGGCTATGGCTCGACTGGCTCACCACGGAGTCGATGAAATCCCTTGCTACGACTCGACCTCCTCCGCGCCTACGTGCTACGGCGGGACAAGTATAGTGTCGATGATTTTCGGGATCGGAAGAGGAGCTTTAAAGTCGGCGATCCCATTCGACTGCCCTCGACTTGAGCTTCGGCCTAGAGTGGCTCACGGCTGAAGCCTTACACCTGTTGTACCTCTCAGTGAAGCGCAGCGTACGAGTTACCTGTAGCAGATTCTTTAAGGGGCTTTTGCAAGACGATGATACAACAAGTCCGAGCCTCTGATTGAGCTCGTTAGCCATTGTGTCAGTGCACGGTTGTGTCAGCGCACGGTGCAGCCATTGACACCGGTATAGCCCAGATGTAATCGTTCTGCAACTGAGTTGCATTAAGAGACTCTAGGGCAAGTGTTATGACCTCAAGCAAATTCCACAACAAGAAACCCCAAAGCAAAAGGCTTCCTGTAACCGTGTTGTCTGGATTCCTTGGTTCCGGGAAGACCACCCTTCTGAATCATATCCTCAGTAATCGTGAGGGATTGAAGGTGGCGGTGATTGTAAACGATATGAGTGAGGTGAACATTGACGTGCAGCTCGTAGAACGAGGAGAGGCACACCTCGACCGCACGACGGAGAAGCTCGTGGAGATGTCTAACGGGTGTATCTGTTGCACCCTGCGGGAGGATCTCATGGAGCAAGTAAAGGAGCTGGCTGAGTCAGGCAGATACGACTACTTGCTCATCGAGTCTACTGGGATTGGAGAGCCGATGCCAGTCGCCGCAACCTTTGCCTATGAGAATGAAGAGGGGGAATCGCTTGCAAGGGTAGCGCGTCTCGATACGATGGTCACGGTTGTTGATGCGGCAAGTTTCTTTACATACATGGAGTCGAGCGATGATTTGAGAAACCTCGGTATGGGAGTAGACGAAAATGATGACCGAACAATCGTAGATCTGCTGATCGATCAAGTTGAATTTGCAGATGTGATCATACTCAACAAGACTGACCTCGTGGGCTCAAGACAGCTTGCAACCGTAGAGGCGCTCATTCGGAAACTTAATCCTAGTGCTCGATTGATCCGTTCTTGCTTTAGCAGGATTCTTTTGACACAGATTCTCAACACAAAGATCTTTAACTATGAGAGAGCAGCTCAAAGCGCCGGTTGGGCTAAAGAGCTGGCCGGCGAGCACACGCCCGAAACAGAGGAGTATGGCATCAGAAGCTTCGTATATCGACGAGATAGGCCATTTCACCCAGAGCGATTCGCGCGGTGCATTCAGGCGGAGTGGCCGGGTGTTGTGCGCTCGAAGGGGTTCTTCTGGTTGGCGTCGAGACCGCGGCTAGCGGGTTCGTGGTCGCAGGCTGGTGGCGCGTGTCGAACAGAGCCGGCTGGTTATTGGGCCGCCCAAGGAACGGATGGGCAAGTGATCAGCTCCGAGTTCGCTGTGGTCAAGGGGAAGCAGGAGCTGGTGTTGATCGGTATAGCCATGAACGAAAGTAATCTGACTGAAATGTTAGATGCCTGTCTCCTAAGTGATAGTGAGCTAGCCGCTGGCGAGGAGTTCTGGATGAGCTTGCCAGATCCATTCTCACCATGGCTTGTGGCAGAGAGTCATTCCCCTACGGCAGAGGCCTCATGAGTAGTTTGTTTCTTAGAATAAATGAGATGGCAGAGCGATGGGCCTTTAGTGGAGACTCAGGTAAGAGCTTTGCTGCACTGTTCGACGCGCAGATGTGGTGCTTAGGATGCGACGTAAGGCATGCGCCGGGAAACATACTACTCGAGTATGGTTTCTCTAGGCGCAGACCGCCTCGCAATCTCAGCGGATCCTCCCGATATACAAAAGAGATCGATGATGAGTATCGAATTGATTTATGGGGCTTCGCAATAATCGTTGCAAACAAGGCGAGTGGTATATGCCTAAAGCGACACGAGCATATTCCATTAATGCTCAGGCCTTCAGTGGTAGCGAGGGACGTATGGAGATCAGATGACAAACATCTGCCAACGCTGTTTGCATGATCAATCTGTGCGCGACTCAGAGGAGAATGCGAGCGACCCTGCTTTCGATCAGGCATGCCTACCGTCTTTGGGTGTAGTCGGTGAACAGCCGAGCGTGGAGATTACGCCTCATAGAGTTCAGGTCGCCCATGAGAGTGATTTGAGCGCCGAACCTATAGTTGACTTTTCACCACTGAAGCGCACGATAGCGCGAGCCTATATGCTCGGAAACACCGCTCTCTGCATGGCTACAGGAGCGCTTGCGGGGTTGGTGTATCAGATTACTCAGGCGCATTGCCTTGAGTGTTGGACTACCAAGATCCTTCCGCTAGCGATGGTGGCCGCAGGGGCTGGATGGATGTGTCGGATGTTTGACGTACTTCGGGCGGTTAGTATCCGAAAGCTCCGAGGGGTACACATGAGGGCTTCCGAGAGCCTGGAAGAAAGCGATATCAACCTGCAAGGGTGAGGTGTATTCCACAACAAACGTTCCCTCTCCCTAGTGCAGTGTACTTCCGAGACACACTATTTCGCACAGCGCGCAAAGGGTGCCTCCGTAGGTCTCACTTCTAGCTGTGCGGATCAGCTTCGTTGAGAAGTACCGTGCACTAGGGGAAGGACAGCGTATGCTAATACGTATCTTAAAGAGGAGGTCTGGGGTGAGCAGCTCGTACGCAAGATCGAGCCATTTCGGCGCTTCATGCAGATCGCGGCCCATTCGTCCGGGGTTACTTTCCAACGAACTAATTCTCGCAAGCTCCGGGGCCATCGGTGAATTTCATGGAAGAGAGGTACAAGAACGGGGGACCATGCACTAGGGAGCGGGGAGCGAGGGCGAAGGGAGCGAGGGGCTCCCTCTCCGTACAAGAACTACGAGCTAATCAATAGGTGGCTTTTACGCGCCGCCAGGTAATTGACTGATAAATCGAGATTTTTAAGCCCCCAGCGCCATCGCTGCATGAGAGCTTCATAACTAATTGGCACGTGTGAATTGAATCAGCCGTTTGATACGCCAACGATGAGTACATCCATCAAAACAGATTCACCTCGTCGGAGTAGAGACGCTGCTGCTGCTGATCTCGCTGGCCACGCGGTCTATCAACTTTCAGAACTCTCCTTTGCGCGCGAGTCGATGCAGGAGTTTCAGCTCGGTGAGCCGCGACGCTCGGTACCGCTCCTTGGCTCATCCAGGGAGGGGCGACTGAACGTTATTCAGCGCGACTTGGGATTGGCCACCGTGTACTACGTGGATGACCAGCAGTACACCGCTGCTTATCGCGCACACCACAAGGGACGCGATCCTGGGCCAGACAACCTCTCTTTTACGCTTGTCGATCAAGGTATCATCATCGTACGAGTACACAAAAACGATCTCGGCTCACACAATCTCTCGTTTAAGAAGGGGACGGCTACTATCACTGAATGGCACAAGGCGGCGCTGGATGAGGCGGTCAAACAGGGCTTGTCAGTGTTACGAGGTCTCAGTGAGGGGGCAACACAACATCTTCTCGAAGAGCGTCGGGAGCGCCTGAGGGAGGGACGTCTACGCTCGGGATACGAAGAGCAGCTCCCGACAGTTCAAACAGTACCGATGCAAGATCTCTGCGTTACAGTCCGCATTCCCGGACCCAGCTTGAAAACAGTCGAGCATACTTTGTCGGCTACTTTGGTATCTGCTGGACATCAGAGGGTCTATGTCGCTAAGTCGAGAGACTTCGAAAAGCTGGCTACCACCAGGTCAAGCGATCCGATAACGGAGCAACAGGTGCCAGACGGGTCGAGAGTCGTTGTGATAGACGAAAATCGGATTATAGAAGCGCTAGGCGAACTTCGATCACTATTTCTTAAAAGTCCGAGCTCAGAGAAGATACAGCTTCTCAGAGAACTCGAACGCCTCGCCTTAACTTCCCTTTCAGGAGATGAAAGAGCTAAGCTCGGTGAGTCAGCGTTCAAGATGTTAAGCGCTACCTTAGAGCGTAATAGAGCTGAAAATTTATCACCACACAAACTTGCGCAAGCATTCTACGATGTGTACCGGGCTTCTCCGCTTGAGCACGGAGAGGCGCTGGCCACTCTACGAGCGGCGATGGATTGGTTTGGCATCGTTGATGAGGCTTTCATTCGGGGAGCTGAAACAGCACTGCAGGTCCTAGGAGAGGGCCTCCAACAAGGTACTTTTGATACGACCGCTCGCGCTCCGAAAGAGCGGAGGTCCGAGTTAGGACAGAAGGCAAGCGCGCGCTCGTTTCTCCTTGACCCGTTGGAGCGTCTCAGCGAGGCGAAACGCAACGGTCTTGATATCGCTAAACCATGTGCCACGCCGTCGCAGGTGATTGCAGATCAGGTAGCACGTATCGGTTTAGTTGCGAGTGATTCGGCTATCCTTGAGCAGGATCTAAGACACAACGCCCCCTATGGGATTGAGATACCTGCCGCATGCAGTGCTGAAACGGGGCTAAGGCGAGACGTACTCGACGACAGAGGCCAGTATCTGCACACAAGATTCTCACACTTCGAAGTGAAGGTGGTTGTCCGTAATGGTCCAGCGATCAGCGGATTTGCAGAGGTCCGGTGGCATACACGAACTCAGAGCACTAAGCCGGAGCTTCCGAGCTTTCGGGTCACCCTTGATGATGGTGCAACGACCTACGAACTTACCTCTCTGGCAGTACACAGGGACTGGAGAGACGCAGCAGAGGGGCAGTACTTTGTAAGTAATGCCAACAGCGAAAGGAACCTCTTTAGGATCAAGAATGGGCTGCCTCAGGTTTTAGGAGCCATCCAGGATTTTGGGCTAGTCGAAACAACTGAGGGACGGATCTACTCGCGCAGCTGCAAGCGGATAACTGACAACGAGGCACACTCAGTGCCCGCAGATAGGTTTGGTCGTGAACAGGTCAGCCCGCACGTACACAATCTAAGGGATTCGTGGCATTTACCGTACATTCCAGCTGTAATGGATATTAGTTAATGCACCGTGATATGGTTTAAGGAAGGAAGAGAAGAGATATGACTATCAATTTGAAGGACCAAATTATCGCGCTGCCTCAAGCGGTCTCCGCTAGTCCACGAAATAGCGGTACCCGCTTTCAGGAGACGATTGAGGCTGTCGCTTCTCCGATGATTAAGCTGATCGCAGGTAACAGCGCCGATTTTCTTGAGCCTTCAGAGCACCTTTCTTTACCCATAAAGACCCTAGAGCTCCTCTTAATCTGCCATCCTTACGAGACTAGACAGGAAACAGCTGCGGTCAGCCTTAATGCGCTCCCTTTTTCAGTCGCTCAAACGGTAATAGAGGCAGCGATACCTTGTGGTATGAAAAGCGGTGCGTTGCGTGAGAGTAGTCATTTGCTCGTGAGAAACCTAGGGCGCGAAAAGTCGGCTGAGATCCTACGGGGCTTAAAAAGCACAAACGAACATATCACCGATCTTCTCATTGAGACGGTGCAGGGAGGTCCTGGTAGAAGGGTTGTTAGTTCAGACTCATCAACTGCTCGACATTCGCACCAGGGCGTAGAACAAACCGAGCCCTCGCCGCTCGACCGGTTCGCGCTTGAGGCATTTAAACAGCTTGTACCGTTCGCTTCTCAAAAACTGACGCCAGAGCGATTTGACGCTCGCTACCTGAATACTGTGTGGGAAAATTTTGAAGACGACCTTACGATGAAGGTTTTCGCCGCAGCATTTGCGGCGTTTCAGACAGATCAACTCACTCGTGCCTTGGTTCTTGAGCAGGTCACCATCCTTGATTCGGCACTAGCCGCATGCATTTCGGATTTAGTGAATAAACATTTGGCTGAATCTCTAGTTCACCTGAGCGACAGCGAGTACTATACCCGGTACCAAAAAGCGCAGTAATTACAAGCGCAACTTGGTAGTACCTCGGTGTGTTCTCGTGCCGATTTGATAGCTCGTTAGAGTTCGAATCAGAGCTATCGTGTAGGGTCGGTAGCCTTCTGCAATCCAAACGTTGTGTAGTGAACTCTTGCGACGTATTTTGTCGTCCTCAATTCAGCATTGTTTGGGTAGAAGAATAGCAAAAAACACTTTGCTTGCTGCATGAAGCAAGACGGTTATTTCCGTAGCCACCACTCCCTCGGAGGCTACTCACTAGACCCTTAGCAGAGTATGTGTGGTCTGGTGAGTAGCCTCGTTTCAATGCTGATTCCTTCACTAGTTCGACTCGGCATTTTAGGATGCTCTGATTAAGTCCAGAGAAGGCCAATTGCCTGTGTTTTTGTGAAAGTTTCGGCATGACATTTTCCCTAAGGGCCTGCTGGAATTGCCTGTTTTGCCCTTGACCTCTGAAGAAGTCCTCGTTTTACATGCAGTAGATACACTACGCGTGTAGTTTTAAAATTGTACGCCGTGCAGCGAAGATGTTGGCCAGAGCACATAGGGTAAGGAGCTGGCAGGCGTTCTTGAAGATTCCTCGATATCGCACTTTGGCGTAACCCCAAAGATCCTTTACGATCCGGAAGGGGTGTGCCCCTTTGGCGCAAACCCTGCTCATACGGCGATTCCAGTTTTTATCACTCTCAGAAAGAGCACGTGCCGGAGTAGCTTTACGTGCAACACACCACTTAATTCTTCTAATCGTGGCAATCTTTCCCCTTGTAATCCGGTTATGGACGGTGGAATCATCGTTTCCCTGAGGCAATGTGTTGGGGGATAGGATATGTTCACACTCAGAATCACATTCGTTGTTGCTCTCCTGCAGATCTCTATCCAGGTCGTAGACGCAGAGGACCTGCACATTCCGGTATTGGTCGGGCAAACGGGGGCCTCTGCATCTTTGGGACGCAACGAAACCGACGCGTATACGCTGGCTGTAGAGGAATGGAACGCACGCGGTGGGGTCAATGGAAAGCGGGTTGTTCTTCAGCTTGAAGATACGGCAACGAGCGCAAAGCAGATCCTCTCGGCTTTCCAGCTCCATGCGACCAGGGGAGCAAAAGTTGTTGTTGGCCCAACCTGGCTCGATGGATTCCCGGCAATTATTCCTATAACGAGGTTACGTGACGAGAGTATAGATGCGCTGATCATCTTTGTATGGGATGAGCGCTCTTTAGTGGTACTTCTTCAGCAGAGTAGAGGAAGCCTTCCGAATGTACCGTTAGCGACGGTGCACGATGGTGCAGGGTGGTTAACGAATCCCGTGTTTAAGCCTCTTTTGCCGAGGTTGACGTACACACGATTCCGTATGTCGGATGACTCTTTTGAGCAGAGGTTCAAGGTGCGCTTCGGATACGACCTATTTTGACGGCGTCGAATGCATACGATGCGCTTAATGCGGTGTTGACGGCCTTTGCTGCCGGCGCGAATTCAGTGTCGGCCTGTCGTGACTATCTAATGAATCATGAATTGGATTCGGTAACCTTCGGCAGGTTTCGTTTCAACAAAGATGGGAGTGTGCCATCGAAGGTAGTGGTCGTTGAACATCCTTCGGTTAGTCGGTAGTTACTGCCATGGAGACTGGGGTACTGGTAGAGAGGGTATGGCTGCACCTAGGCCGGGGCATCTTTATGCGCTCACGTGGCCGGTAACGCCCAAGATTTATAGTAGCAACCGCTGCTTGACAATTATAACATCTGTGTGGCACATACAATCCGCACCTTGCATCTCATGCTTTAGCAGGGGCTATAGCTTTTTGTGTGGATATATCGAATGTTGATTGCAACCTCTCGGATTAAAACAATTTTCTTAATATTACTAACATTCGCTCGCTGCCCTTACTTCTTCAATGCGTACGCCGAAGGGGAGGTCGATGTATCAAATAAGGACACAGAGACCTACCAATTACAGGAGGTCGTTGTGGAGGGTGAAGGACACAGAGACCTGCCGCTGTCGGCGCCTCTGCCCGACGTTTCAGGGGTACAGATAAACTCCGGCAAGAAGACGACGGTGGCAGACCTTGAAGCTATTCCGTCAGTCACATCGAACAACTATCGCCAGGCATTCACGCAGCTCCCAGGCCTTTTGACCTCTGAGGTCAGTAATGAGTCTTTTGCGAGCTTCAGCTACCGCGGTTTGGGGGATCCGCATGAGTCCTTCAATATGAACCTCTTGAGAAACGGGATCCCTATTGCAGCTGACATGTACGGTTATCCGGCAAACTACTATCAACCACCCCTCGATTCGGTTCAGTCCATTCAGTTCATACGAGGTGGGGCCTCATTGATGTACGGTCCGCAGGTCGGCGGCGCGATCAACTTTATTACGCGCAAGCCTGACCCGAAAGCACCAGCATCGGTGTACTCAAAGGAGGTTTTTGGAGAGCGAAATTTCTTCTCGACGTACAATGAGGTGAGTGGCACCTCCGGTAATGTTAGCTACCTCGGTTTTTTTCATCGTCGTCAGTCTGACGGTTTTCGTGACAGCAACTCGGACTACGGGGTCAACAACGGAAACTTTATATTCGCTGTTGAGACGTCTCCAGACGTTACGTGGACATTCGAATTTGATGCATACGATGCCGATCACGGAGAAGCCGGAGGGTTGACGCTCGAAAGCGGTGACGGATTGGCGAACTATAACCAGAGTCGATATCAATCCTCCGTGTTGTTCGATCGTCTCCGGGTTGAACGGTACTCAGGAACTATCGGTTTAGAGTACGAGGTTGATCGTGATACGACGATCGTCGCCCGGGCGTTTGGGTGGTACTATGATCGTTTCAGCCGCAGGCAGAGCCCAGGAACTGCAAATCCATTCGGTGGTATTTACAACGGCACGACTAACACCATCGCAGATCAAGAGTTTTCCACGATGGGGCTTGATGCCCGTGTAGCACATAGTTGGAAGATGGGAGGCGAGGAGCAAAATCTGGCTGCTGGTTTGCTGCTTTACGGAGTAAACTCGCCTTTCACCCAGGAACAGGGGCAGACCCCGTGGGCAGATAATGGGGTGCTGCAACGCGATATTGATCGCACGACGAGGACCGCAGCATTTTTCTTCGAGAACCGATTCAATTGTGGTCGCTTGAAGATAACGCCCGGCGCACGTCTTGAGCTAATTGACATCGGTATCAATGAAAACATCCCGACAACTCCAGAGGTCGGATTGCGCAATGAGGACGATCTCTCAGCAATCCTCCTCCCAGGTCTAGGAGCTTCCTATGATCTTAGTAAGGATACCCAAGCCTATGCTAATGCTACCACAGGCTACAAACCGAGGATGTATGTTGATGTAGTGCCGCTTAACAGCGGAGATACCATTAGCTCTGATCTCGATCCTGCACACTCATTGATGTACGAGGCTGGTGTTCGTGGCACCCCCTCACAGTGGATGCGGTTTGATTCAAGCGTGTTCTTCGCGAGCTTTACTGATCAATTCGGTAGAGTTGGCTCAAATATTCAAAACGTTGGAAATTCCGATACATATGGATTGGATCTGATGACTGAATTAGCGGCGGCGCGGCTGTATGACGCACTGGCTGATTCGCATCTTTCGGACTACGTAGGTAATCTGAACTTTTTCTGGAATGCTCAATTCCTCAATTCAGAATTCACTACAGGGCCCGTCGATGGCAAGACGCCTCAGTATGCTCCTGATTATGTCATGCGGACCGGTGTGACATACGACTATGAAGGTCGGTTCAAGCTCGCATTCCTCGGGACCTTCGTTGATGACCACTATGCAGATGATGCAAACACAGCAAATCGATACATTCCATCGTATCGAGTGTGGGATTTAACGGCGGAGGTTGAGGTCATACGATCGCGACTCTCAGTCGTTGCAGGTATCAATAATATCTTCGATGAGGAGTACTATGCTCGAATTCGAAGTAACGGTATTGATCCTGCCCTTCCTCGGAATGTATACGGTGGGTTGACGCTCAAGTTTTAGGTTCGTACAGCCAAAAGCTCAGCGCTACAGAGCTACCGTCTTAACTCGTGACACTGAGTGACCTCCGAGCTCTCCGCCGGTTTTTCCGAGGCCACTTCTCACGTAGCCACCACATAGGCGACTTTCTAGAGCAGTGCTGCGACGAGGTCTCAGTATTCGATAGCGATGCTTTCGATCTTGGAGGCTCCCCTTAATGCGTCTACCTCCACTTCTATCACGAGACGGGGGTCAACGAGTTTCGCGACCTGTACCATACTACTCGCGGGACGCGTGTTTTCGAATACCTCTCGGTGGGCTCGAGCATAGTCTTCCCAGCGAGCGATATTGGTCACGAACATGCGAGTTCTCACAACATCACCTATTTGAAATCCGCGAGACGTGAGGATCGCTCGTATGGAGTTCATGATGGTCTTTGTTTGTTCGTAGGGGTCTCCTGGGGCAACAACTTCACCTTTAGCGTTCATAGCAGTGGTGCCGGAGATCCAGATTTGATTTCCTACTTCAACAGCGCGGGAGTATCCGCGTAGTGGTTCGAGAGGGGAACCAGATAGAATGTTTGTTCTGATAGTATCGCTAGACATAGCGAGACCTTTACACATTTGAGGGGCATGCGTAAAGCAGCGACCAGCTTCACCCGATTCTGCCGAGGAGGGTTGTGTCTAATTATATCAATAGGATAGCTAGTTTGCTCTTTAGTGCAGCGTGCTACATGCCGACCTTAGACCATCATGGGTGGAGAAGCACAAAGCCTTGTGTCACCAAAGGGGCATGACGGTTAGAGGTTTCGTTTTCTTGCACATCCATCGCACTCATGAAGGGGGCGCTGGAGAGCTTGTCTGACCCAGCGGTTTGTTAACAGGTGGTCTCAGTTTGCATGAATTAAGTGTGAGACAATGCTCAAGGAGGATGTACAAAACTACTACGATATCCTCGGCGTAGAGCCCGTTGCATCTGCTGACGAGATCACACTCGCATATCGGCAGATTCTTGATGGGACGAATACCTTCGATTGTGCCCTCGATGACGAGCAGGAGGCAATCGAGCTCGTAAAGACTGTCACTCTAGCATATCGAACCCTGATCGACGTTCAAAAGAGGAGCGAGTACGATGCCTTGCTGAGCGGTAATTCCTCCACGGGCGATACGACTTCGGAGAAGCCAACTGATGTAATTGACGTTCAGGATGTTTCTTTGGCAGAGGCTCCCTCTCTTACATCCGCGGAACTTGCTACGTTGAGAGAAGGTGAGGGAAATATTCCGGCAGGGACTCAACGTGTCGTGTATGAAGTTAGTCATGCTTTGTCGCCGCGCAGTGAACATGAGATCCCTCAAGAGTGGAAGGAGGAGCGAGCATTCTTCGAGCAGCATTACGAGGAGATCCTAAAGCCTGGTCCAAAGGTTGATCTTGTCGGGGAACAAATCAGCGCCGAAGAGGCTGAGAAAAGAGCTTCTACTATGGATCAGTGGGAAGAGATCCCACATGTGGAGCCACTCTCCTCTCGGTTTGGAACCATACCGGCACCCGATGAGCTGTCTCAACTCCAAATAGTTCCGAGTCCGCGCCGGGCAATAGGGCGGCGGCTAATAGCTGATCCGGTCGACGTTGTGCTCTACATCGGATTGCCACTCTTGGGAACGATAATCCTCGTAGAATTCTTCGTCTACATGCGGTGATCCGCTTAAAAACAGCACCCGGCACACCTTCTTTTTCAAAAATGAGTGAGGCTGGATTTAACGGCCATCGCTCATTGCTGCATGGATTTTAGCGGTGCGTTAGCAGCATTGCCAACAGAATCACGCGTCAGTATGGGTTCGCCTCTCTTCCCTAATAGCGAAGAGAGGGTGGCTCATTACGGCCCCGAAAACCGCTGATGCGGACGGTAGATGAGGGAGGGACTCCAAGGTCAAAGACTAGAACGCTACCTGGAAGCCAACCACGGTTACCACTATCGGTAATGACACGATACCACTCACCTGTGCGATGTTCGATAGTAACGTGAGCGTGGCGTGGGATCATGAAGAGTGTCGACTCTCTTTGGCCCGGGCCGACTCGCAGTGGCGTACGCTCAACTGCTATCGATGCAACGGCGGAGGAATTGAGTCGGCCGGTCATTCCCGCCGATGGACCTGAATGGGAAGCTTCTGCAGAGGAGATGAAATTGGTGGATGGTACACGGCCGTTGAAAGGCGATGCTAAAGAAGACTCATCTTGGGGCGCGGCTTCGCTCGAACCGGTACGTACCTGATACGCACCGGAATTATATTCACGCACGTCTGTCGAAGGAGGGCGTTGACTGCGAAGCTCGGCTGATTTGAGCCGCTTGCGAGTAGTATCTAATTCCCTGCTGAGGATCTCCACCTGACTCTCAGAGATAGCTAGTCGTTGTGAAAGTCCTTTATCTCCTTGCGCGGGCTCCTCATTAATTTCGTTGTCTGCTCCCGTTCGGCGGCTAGTTCCTTGGAGAGCAGGATGATGTTCAAGCTCCTTTAGACTCCCAACGCTGGGCTGCTCGAATTTCTCATCGAACGGCGAGCTTGCTCGTTGTTGAGACTCGAGTTGCTTCTCCGTCCTCGCCTCGGGCTGTTCCTCACTCGGCGCTCTGATACCTGTTATCTTGACAGACTGCCCTTGTCCGCCTCGCGATTGTTCGACGGGCTCACTGGACCCCTGGCCGCTGAGAGTTTTGAGGAGCTCTTCCTCAAGCTTCTTCAATCGAGCTTCGCTTTGTGCAATGTCTTCGTTGGAGAGAGCAACTTGATTTACGTTGGGGGCAGATGATGGATCGTAGCTCTCTTGCGCCGTTACCGTTGAGTTACGAGTTAGTACCGTCACGCCTAATACACATACGCTAAGGATGAGAGGATGCCGGTACAACCCATTTGTACATAGCCGTACCTCATGCCACCGCGGATCATTGAAGAAACGCACACACACTGAACTCATAGAGTCTGCAAAAGTTCCTGTTGTCGACCTCTTTCTTGCTGGGTAGTATCGTTTCATAATTCCCGATCACAGCTAACGTTGACGTACCGATAGCACGTTGGTGCCAGAGACGTTTGACACCGTACATGGTGTCGAAAAACCTGATGGGAAAACTAGAGAACTCTCGGTAGGCAAGACATAAATCCCTGCCGACCAAGCACAGCTAGAGCGGGCCTTCAACTTTCACGACAAGAAAAATCGAATACCAACTAAGCCTTCACGTACCCGCTATGGGTAGTCCTTGCCTTGCTTGCTTACGACCTCAAGCGTGGCGCGACCAACCTGGTAGAGCGGAGGCTGCTGAAAACACGCTCCCTCCTATAATAGTGGGCTTTGGGTAACTAATCAAAAAGCGAGGTGCGCTGCAGGGTAAGAGCTAGCGCTCCCCTGCAGCTCAATCGTCGCTCGTGAAGCTGTCTCAGTACGAATATGCCAGAATTTTTCAATAAAATGCGGGTATTGCACGGATTTGACAGCCCTGTGGTGCTTCCTTACCAACACCCTTGTAAACGTCCAAAATTATTACCCCTGTATTGCTTGTCAAGGGATATGGGTGATGAGGGTAAGGCTTGAGCCAAGCGACCGATTGCTATCCGAGGAGGCGTAGCGCAAGGGCTGGCTGCTGGTTAGCTTGGGCCAATACAGACGTCTGAGCCTGAGCAAGGATCTGAAGCCGCAACATCTCTGCTACATCAGCAGCTGTATCAGCATCCCTGATAGCAGCCTCGGCTGCGGCAAAATTGTCACGCATTACCGAGATATTCTCAATCGCGAACTGAAGGCGGCTCGAATTCGCTCCGATGACGCCCCGTTGTTGAGTTACGGTCTCGATGGCTGAATTAATAGCAGTAAGCGCGAGGCGAGATGCTGTCACTGCTTGATCTATGTTTATACCGGTGATCGAATATCTCAAATTCGCGCCATTCATGAATCCTAGATAGGTGAGGGTCCCGAGGGCGGATGTGAGTGTGATCTGTGAATTTGCGCTCGAATCGAATCCAACTTGAATGGTGATGTTGCTACTGTTGGAGATAGTGCCCAGTCCGTTGAAGGTGTTGCTCGCCGCTACACGGTCGATCTCAGAGCTCAACGCAACGAATTCAGAGGCTAGGGCAGATCTCTGAGAGGTTGTGTACGTTGCATTCGCGCTCTGATTTGCCAATTCTCCCATACGAGCGAGGAGTTGCGAGGCGCTGGCGAGTCCGGTATCGGCGATAGCCGAATATGAGAGCCCATCGTTTGCATTCCTGAGAGCGACCGAGAGTATCCTTGACTGGGTTCTGAGGGTCTCAGCCAGCATTAATCCAGCCGAATCATCGCTTCCAGAGTTGATCCGAAGACCGGACGAGAGTCGTTCGTAGACCTTGCCCTGTTCGCGCTCAGTCTTAGCGAGGCTGTTACGCGCCTTAAGCGATAGTATGTTGGAGGCAACCGAAATAGACATCCTGTCCTCGATCTGGTCACTGCGGCCGAATCCTTATGGCCGACTTCGACTTACTCTCTGTGTTGACGGCATATGGTTTAAATCCATGAGGTTCGGGGGCTAAAAAGAGTTTATTTTTATGACTACTGATCCGTGACCGTGCCTGAGCTCCCGGGGTCATCAGCTTAAGAGCCCCTTACTGGGTTGCGTTGCTTCAAATTTTATCTCAATAATTCAGATAGTTATGGTCGCGCTTTCGAGATCTATGGGCTGGCAGCCAGCAGCCTCGAATAGGACTAGAAGCAACAGGATAATGCCAAATGCTACATCCCACGGCTTCAGTCCCATAACCTCTCCAAGACGTCGGCAGCCTTGTGACTGGCCGGCTTGTAGGAGGTTTCGCACGCTATGGCCGGAGACAACAACAACGCCAATGCGCACGAGGAAGGCTCGTCTGAGCTTGAGGGGGGGAAGAAGTTTTCCTTTCGTCACGGAAGACAAATAGAAGACAACGCACCAAAGACAGACGGCAGTGAGCTAGGGGTCGTCAATCCGAATTTTCATTCGAACTATAAACCTGAGCATGTTGGGTTTGAGCACGTTGGTAGCCCTGAGGAGCTTGAGCTGAAGCTTGCAGACGTTGGATATCATTGTCTGCCATTTTATGCTGTTCAGCTTTCCTTGCTGCTCAATACCAAGATAAACAGCATCAAATGTATCTTACTCGAGGGCCCTTCTGGTTGTGGTAAGAGCTTCATGGCGAAGTCACTTGCAAAGATAACTGGTGCTGAGCTCATGTGTCTCTCGTGTTACAAGGGCATGAACCTGCAGCACTTGATAGAGACACCCTCAACCTTGGGAATGGTCAACGCGATGGCTGGCCAAGGGGCAAAGAGTGCCGAGGACCTCATGAGTCTCGGCGTGATCTCACGAGCATTTCTCACATCTCAGGAAAAGCCAGTGATCCTGTTGATTGACGAAATTGATAAGGTTGATGTCGCGATTGATACGTTCTTCCTTGGGCCTATTCAAGATGCTCGAGTGTGGTTGGAATCGAGAGCCCCTATCGACGCCAACCTAGATAATCTTGTGATTATCTTCACCAAGAACTTTGAACGCACTATCAGTGAGGCGCTGCTCCGACGTGTGCATCCTCTAAAGATGAGGTTCATGGACTCAGCGCTCGAGCGGAGGGTGTTGGCTCCTTATTGCTCTCCGAAATTGGCTGACAATCTGATCCGAGTGGCCGATATCATGCGCGCCTCTGATGGCTCGTATCCATTCGAGCGCCCCCCGGCTCCAGAGGAGCTGCTCAAGGCTGCGCACTATCTTTCGCACCTTCTCAAGTGGGATCTCATAGATTTCGCATTTGTCGGAAGAAATCTCTTCTACATGCTCGCCAAATCCGAGCACGATCGTACTATCTTCGAGCAGATGATGCGGTATCACCCGGATTTTGCAGATCCGCTGGTTCCCGACAACAGAAACGCGACTATTGAGCAGATCCACGCGCGCCTGGGACGCTGGCTGCTCGAGGGTATCGTAAACGACCCAGATTCAAAGCGGCGAGGAAAGGCCTATAAACCGGAAAAAGTTGGCCTTACGAAATTCGATGATCCAGAGGAGATGGCGCGACGCCTAGCTGAGGTTGGATATCAATGCGCTCGATTTACAGCCACGCAGATGTCACTTTTGCTGACGTCTCCAACCGAGCGAACACGAGCGATGCTACTCGAAGGGCCATCAGGCTGCGGTAAGAGCTTTTTGGCGAAGTGTCTTGCTAAGGCAACAGGCGCTGATTTCATGTGCTTGAGCTGTTACCATGGCATGAATACTGCGCACCTGATCGAGGTTCCATCAGCACTAGCGATCGCTTCCTCGATGGCTGGCCAGGAGATGGCAGCCAAGGACAAGTTAATGAACCTAGGTATTCTTTCGAGAGCATTCTTGAAGTCACAGAACCAGCCTGTGATCCTGCTGATAGACGAAATTGATAAGGTTGAAGGGCACATCGATACGTTCTTTCTGGGTCCAATCCAGGACGCACGTATCTATCTCGAATCGCGGCCACCGATTGACTGTAATGTCGATAATCTGCTGGTAATATTCACCAAGAACTTCAATAGAAGGCTCGACGATGCCTTTTTGCGACGTCTTCATCCGATGAAGATGGCCTATCTTGATTCGACCCTTGAGCGACGGGTGTTGTCAAAACATTGCATGCCTCAGCTGGTCAACAATCTTGTATGGATAGCAGAGCGGATGCGAAATAGCGAAGGTACATACCAGTTTGAGCGACCACCCGCTCCAGAGGAGCTCTTGGCTGTCGGGTATTATGTTCAAAAGATGCTGGACTGGGGAAATGCAGACTTTGCGTGGATTGGTAAGAATGTCTGGGCGATGATTTCAAAATCAGAGCATGACAGAGCTGTCTTGGACCATATGCTACGCTTTCATCCTGACTTTCTAGACCCGCTTCACTTGGACGGAAAAAATGCAAAAATAGACGTGATCCAAGCTCGGCTTGGGCGGATAATTTTGCAGGATATCGTCGAAGACCCGGAACGCGATCGCCGTGAGCGCGCTTGGATGGAGATGGAATACGCGTAGGTTCGTCGAGTTCGGGAGGTTATTGCATGGATAGTTCCAACATCAGCGGAAAGAAGATTGTATTCAAGAAGAGAAATCTTGGGTCGCAACCTCCAGTGGAGGAGTCCGACCCTCAGAATGAGGTCGCTCTTGAGGAAGCAGAGGCTACCCAAACGGATGACCGGTCAATTTACTACTATCAAGGCGAGATCTTTGACCAGTTTTACCGGCCCCTGAGCCTAACAGGAGGTGTAGAGCGTCTTCAGGAGCTGGCAAAGGAGCTGCTGGCGCCTCCGGCGCCAGCAGCTCGCCTTACAGCTGCATCCCGCGAGGAGCGAGAGCGCGAGTTCCAGGAGATAGCCGAGGCTCTTGCAGACCAGATCTATAATTTAGCGCAGAAGGCTCGCGAGACGGATCTCGATGTGTACCTGAGCGCTTTTAATGTGGTGCTTGCTGATCGAAGTAGTGTCGATAGTAAGGAGATCCTTGATCGAGCGAACGAGTACTTCACGGAACGCTACTATGCCCCGATCCGCGAGCGCGGAGAGCGGCCGGAGATCTTTCATCAGATAGTAAAACGGGTTGGGCACCAGGCAGCAGATCGAATTGCAAAAGTCGTTAACGGGCTCGACATCTGTGCAACTGCTAAGGAGCTTTGGGGGTTGTACAACGGAGCATTTGTCGACAAAGCCGCGCGCATGGCCGATATACTACTCGATTGTACTGAGCGACAGGTGCGCGCGCTACGGGAGGAGTTTTTACTCATACCTTACAAGGACCTGGCGGCGCAACTTCATCATATTCTGCGGAATCACGATACAGGTCAGGTAGTAGAGACTCGACGAACCATCGGGAAATCGGAGCTTTATGAGCAGAAGAAGCAGGCAGCATTTCGCTCTCGCGATAACTATCGAGCAATCAGATACATTCTGCAGGGGCGCAGTAGCGCGGAGATAGCGCTCATTAAACGGTATTATCTAGAACTCGGTGACAAGGACGCTACGGAAAGCGATATCAGTTTAGAGACCCATATTAGGCGTAATCTTCTTCAGAGCGATGTCGACAAGATGGGCTCGCTGCTTTCTGGCTGGTCGCCTCGACGCGAGGCGGAAGAAATTCATAATATTTTATATCCCCCGACACTGGCAGGAGAGATTGATGATTGGCTGAGCGATCCGCGAGACGCAGCGGATCGTGACCATACACAAGGAATAGGTACATATCTCAGAAAATTCAAGAAGCATAGGATGTACGAGGGGCGTGGTCAGGTTCAGCACAGGATCATGAATTCCTACGAAGTAGTATCGGAGCGAGTTGCTGCACTCTCACCGGAGCAATTTCTGCGGACGAATGAAGCTCTCGCGGAGCATTTCGGGTACGATCTTGATCCCACGTTGTTCCCGAGCCTTGCACTCTTCGACGCACGCCGTATGGCGATGGTGATGAAGGAGCGGATAGAGGCTTCTTTTGACCTATGGGATATCCTTGCACCGATGGAGTTTTTAGTACCGCGCGAATGTCTCGCTAGTCAGCGTGCATTCGAGTCGCTATACGGAAAACGACTCAGGCAAGTAATAGACGAGAGATTGACCCGCGTCCGCGCTATGCTCCCCGTGAGAGAGGTCGACGAGATATTCGATCGTTACATGAATGGCCAGGGGCGTTGGCCCTTAAACATAGATCTTTTAGCGAGGTTTAGGGGGGAGGAGCCGGAACCAGGAGTATGGGATTATGATTTCCGTGCCTCGCCTCAGGATGAGGAACGAGCTGTATCTCTCGCTGAGTTGATAGATCAAGATACCGACAAAGGGGAGCTTGACAGAGTCATTCGTGATGAACTGGTCGATAGGTCCTACGACGAGCTCAATCGCATGGAGCGCGCGTTTTTCGATTTGACTGACCCGCATTTACCGCTGAGAGAGGCGCTCAAGGAGTGTCTTTCAGAAGAAGCTCACGTCGCAGCGGAGCTGCATCTGGCAGGGCTTAATATTAACGAGATCGTTCAACAGATCCATGACGACCCCGTCTTGCTCAGGTCATATGCGGATCTTCCCCCCTCCTTTGTTAAAGCCATTTCTATCAGCTTCGAAAGGACATTCTTCGTTGGATTGTCAGACTACATCCTAGGTTATTTTTCTGAGGCAGCTTTCGAGGACCGATTAGTAGAAACACTGTCAGTCGTTATGATACCTCAAGCATATGAATTCAGAGCGACTCTTCATCGACTTCGTAAGGATCAGAGCGTCGAGAGCGAGCAGCTGAAGGAGTCCTGGATAGGGCCAATCGGAAGGGTTCTCGCCTTTGAGCGTGCCTTTGATGTGGCTTTCCCGAGGCTTCGCGTGCACCTGAAATATGCAGCCGCTCGCATGGTGATGAGCATGCCCGTCTTCGTTGACATCATTCTTAGTCTCGAAGGGATAGACACGGAGATCCTAACACGCATCCAGGAGTGTTTTGATTCGGTCGATATCCTCGGTTTACAGGCGATCCTGATGAGGCATAGAAATCATCAGGTAACAATCGAAGAGTGCTTCGACCTCATACATCCTGAAGCGCAGCTACGACGGTCAATCAAGGAGATGAAGGTAGATCTCGATCTGATCAATGAAACGTTATTACACTTAGAGGGTTTTTTCCCGCGGGATGTGGTGCAGGAGATCGTAGACCTAGAACATGAGCTGCAGGGCGAGGAGTTAGGGCAAGCATGTTTAACGCTTCTTGCGCCCCCCTCAGGTTCTCGACCAAATCATCGTATTCCGGTGGATGTTAACTGGATGGATGAGATGGTGTATCAAATTGCACTGGCGTACCAGCGAGCGAGAGGGATCGAGTTTATCGCGGCACTTCGTCAAAAGAATGTGCCAGTGCTCATTCTCGAGGAACTGACTGATAGGGTGTATGGTCATGATGTGTGCGTTTCTGCTCGAGAGCTCCACAATCTCTTGAAGAATGCAAAAGAGGGCAGGAATACTCCAGACTTTGCAGAGGAGAAACTGTGCGCTCATTTAGAGACTCGCGGGGCAAGGCATCGTGATAGGGTATTGCGCGCCTACAACTCATTCTGGGCACATGTGCCTGGCTATGAATCTCTGATTGATGACGTAACAAAGTTCTTCAGAAGTACCAACTCCAAAAAGCGAATGTTATCGCTCCTCATAGGCGCGGCACCGGATAAGAAGCAGGTAGCGACTCCCCCGACGGCAGTGCACTGAGTAAGCGAGGTACGATCCGCCCCAAAGCCAACCGTGGTAAGACGGCGAGGTCTCGTCTCGTCGTAAGGAGCCTATCCTCTGGCTCATGCGACGATCGAGTCTAATCGGACTCCACGCTGGCGTCGAGCTACTCATTTGCGGAGCTAGTAAATTGTTGTAGTGTCCGAGTATGGGTCAGGCTCGCCGTTCGTTACAATCGGGTATAAAAAGTACCATACTCGGAATGGTCGTGAATATCGTGCTGGCGGCGACCAAAGGGATTGCGGGGGTGGTTGGTAATTCATATGCACTGATTGCAGACGCGATTGAGTCTGTGTCTGACGTCCTTACCTCCGGTATCGTATTGCTCGGCTTGAAAATGGCTGGCAAGCCAGCTGATAGCAATCACCCGTATGGCCACGGCAAATTTGAGCCTCTCGCGGCCGGGATGGTAGCTCTGATGCTTTTGGGTGCTGCCATAGTGATTGCCGTGGAGAGTATCCAGGAAATTAGGACGCCACACCATGCGCCTGCAGGTTTTACCCTGGTAGTGCTGGGCTGTGTTATCGTGGTGAAGGAGCTTCTTTTTCGTCGTGTGGTCGGAGTTGGTGAGGAGATACAGAGCACCGTTGTTAAAGCAGATGCCTGGCACCACCGCAGCGATGCTGTCACCTCGCTTGCAGCATTTGTGGGTATATCAATTGCACTGCTAGGGGGAGAGGGGTATGAGAGCGCCGACGATTGTGCCGCCCTGATAGCTGCAGCTATCATAGTCGTTAATGCGTTGCTGCTCTTACACAAGGTGCTATGCGAGTTGGTTGATACGGCACCTAGCCCAGACATAGCGCGAGATATCAGGGCAGTAGCTTCACGCGTGGCAGGGGTGCAGGGGACTCACAAGTGCCACGTCCGGAAAGTTGGATTTGACCACTTCGTAGACTTGGATATTTTGTGTGACCCGCAACTCACGATTAGAGAAGGGCATGAGATAGCGCACAACGTTGGTGAAGCGCTTCACGCTGCGTTGCCCTTGGTCACTCGGGTGCTTGTTCATGTCGAGCCAGTAGACGACTATGGAAGACGCTCGCGGGACCTATACGCCTAGGAGGTAGAACGATGGGGATTTTTCAAAAGCTTTACGGAGGTCGGACGTCAATTCCGCGACAGCAACTTCGGTCGGTTTATCCCTGCAGGGTTGCGAAGCGCTCGGGCGAAGGTGTGGAGTTGGGAGATTACGCGGGTCAAGTGGTTCTCATCTCCAACACCGCCTCAAAATGCGGCTTTACGAAGCAGTACGATGCCTTAGAGGCGCTCTACAGCCAATATCAAGATAGGGGGCTCGTTGTGTTGGCATTTCCCAGTAATGACTTTGGAGATCAGGAGCCGGGCTCTGATACAGAGATTGAAGCTTTCTGTCGCGTGAACTTCGGTGTCACATTTCCTGTCTTTCCAAAAGGTGTAGTGAAGGGAGTCGATAAGCAGGATCTCTTCAAGCGCTTAACCGAGCAAACCACAGAGGATTTGCGGGGCGAGATACGATGGAATTTCGAGAAGTTTCTCCTAGACAAGGAGGGGCGCTTAGTAGGTCGTTGGAGATCCTATGTGTCTCCGCTGAGTAGGTCGGTCGTAAAAGCCGTTGAGTCGGAGCTTCTGACTTAGCAGAGTCATTGAGAGGGGCTAAAGAGGCGCTTCCGGGTTTTTCAGTGGGCAACCCATAACGTATTTCACAGTAAGACTGATAATTGACCCTTCAACGAGGGTGATCGATTGCTCAGGCGTCTAACTGAACAAAGAGGATGGTGAGGTCAACGAGGGGTATCACACTGATTGTGCTTATGCTCCTGACCCTTGCTGCGCTCCCACTTTCTTTATATTTCCCCTCTTTGTTTGCATACTCCGGCCACGTTGTTGAGCCACACTATCCACTCGATTGCCTGAAGCGCTACTAAGGATAATGGGCTCCTTTCAGCGTAGGTCTCGGTGTTAAGATGTGAGGAGCATTACCAGCGCTCACCGCCTGCGGCAGCTGTATTACCTCCTGTCCCTGCGCTCTGCATAGCTTTCGCGGCCGCTTCCTTCTTTTTCTTTTCTTCCTCTTTCTTGAGGCGAGTGTAATCAAGGTAGCTAAGGTTGGCTTGAATGTTATCGGTGTTACTGTACACGTATGCTAGGAAGAATTCGGTGATGGTGGCTTTCCGTACCTGTAATTCTTCAGCCAAGCGCAGCACGAGCGGCATGCGCGTTTTGTTCTCACTCTCGAAGGCCTCCCACCATTTCCGAGCGCTCCCAGTCGTGTTGTCCCAGTCGAGAGATTTCTTGACCTCTTCGAGTTTTTTGAGGATTTGGTCGTCGCTCCAGCCCTTCGTATTGGTAATACCTGGCGGCAAGCCTCCTGGTGCAGCAGCTGGCTGAGATGCTGGAGTGACCTGCGGATCTTTCTCCTCATAGGGGATAGGCTCAGATCGTAGCTTTAGTTCATATTGATCCGAATCGAACTCCGAGAGTCGCTTTAACATCTCCGGTATCTTGAAGAAGGGAACGAGATGGCCCTGAAAAACTGGAGTATTCGGCATGAAGAAGGTGGAGATATTGTCTGCCGGACGTCCGATTTCATCGGGGGTAAGAACTGCTCTCTGTTGAACCTGCTCTTGTGTACTGTCGTTTCTGCTGGCGAACCACTCGATGAGCTTTCGATTCGCACCCGTAGATTGCGTCTGAAAGCGTATCGTCATCTGACCACTTTCCTTCGACGCCCACTCGGCATCGGCAAGGTCAAGGGCCGGGATGAATATTTTAGTGCTGAAGCCCGCTAATACGGAATCCGCATCGTCAGAGTAGTTCGCTTTAATTTGTGCAGTTGATTGAATTGCGGCAACGATGCTTACGTTGCGAGAGCGGAGCGTGTTGAGCTTGACGTGAATGTCCGGCAGCCGTCCCAGAGCGCTGGCAAACTCGTCGATTACCAACCCGACAGGTCGCGGTAGCTTTACACCTGGGCATTGCTCGGCACGCTTCGTGAGAAAACGGAGTATCTCGACGACGATCACGTTGGCCATCGGACGTAGCATCTCGAGCTCCGACTCGCGTAACTCGACGATGAACAACGTTGGCTTCTGAATCAGATCCTCTATATCTAACTCATCGAGAGAGGTCGTCGCCCGAATCGCAGTGAGGTCCCACGCGCTTAGCCGCATACTGAGCTCAGACATAATGGTGTCAGCGTTTTGCGATCCTGAGCGAGCGAGCTCTACGAAGGTGCGGGTATTTCTAATGGCAGCCGGATGTTGCTCGAGCCAATCGCATAAGGGCTTCATACCCGATTGAACAAGCTCGTGGATTCGGGGCATCGAAAGTCGCTCGTTCGGATCGTGGAGCAATCCGACCATGATAGAGTTGAGAATTGCGAGAGCGTTGTTTCGGAAAAACGGGCTATCGGATTTGGCTTGTGGTTGATCCGTCGCCATAATGATCGTATTCGCTATCAGCTTAGCGTCTGTATCGTCTTCAATCTTCGATAGAATGTTCCAGCTGAGTGAGCGCGCACGATCCAGGGGATTGAATAGTATTATCTTCTTATTGGGGTTGTATTTCTGAGTCATCGCAGCGAGTTTTCGCCACATCTCAGGTTTGGAATCGATGACGATTGTCGAGCGATCCGAATCCATACAATCGTTGTAAAGAATTGGGAGGATGAAACGCGAGGTTTTACCACCTCCAGTCTTAGCTACGACGAGCACATGACGATTACGCTCCTCGGCTCCTACCACGAGCTTCCCTTGGGTCAAGGCGATCCCTTCGCTGCCACGCAGGTCATTTACGTAGAGGTACGAATCTCCAGACTTTCCATTCCCTTTGGTCCACTTGGCGATCTGCTCAGTATTTGCCAAGTCTCCCGAACCCAACTCATTGCTCTTAGAACGCTTCGGTCGACGAGCTTTGTCCTTTACGAGGGCGGCCACTGACATGTCGCCCACGAGTACACCGGTCTTTTTGTACTCCAGCCAACTGTATCGTCCGACCAGGAAAAGGTAACCAACGAACACTACCAAGAGGCTCTCTTCAAGTATGAAGCGCTTGTCCGGTGGAGCAATTAGAAAGCTCAATAAGGGCTCCAGGATCGGAACAGGAGAAAGGGAAGAACTAGCAGACTCAAGCGTAGTTCTCAGTGATGCTATCTTGGTTAGCGCCTTCTGAGGCAAGAACAGATGATAGACCTCCGCAACCATGAAGACGAGCCCGACTGCGCCGGGGATGAACGTCTTACCCATGGTGGTGTTACCGCTGATGAAGAATTGCGTCAGGATACATCCGAGGGCTATAACGCCCAGCGTCATGATCCCCACGATCGGGTCGAGGCCGTAAAATACCTCGGCAAGATTTAAGAATGAGATCTCTAAACTACGTAGCATCGTTACTTACGAGCCTATCTCTAAAGCTTCGTCCTGTTATGATCTAATCGGTAAAGAGAGCGCATTACCTGGGCATCTGCAGCGCAAGAAAGTACTCTAGCATAATCAGGTAGTTAGCGCTATTCAAGAGAGGTGTAAGGGTGTAAGGCATTGATCTTTTTAGGTTTTGAAAGCTTGCCCCAGACGAGAGCAGGAGCCAACCAATTCGCTAGTCTCCTACAAGTTTGAATCATCCTCGCTCTGTTCTACCCGGCACGGACCGAACCAACCAAGCTCCTTCGATGGGCAGAGAAGCTCTGGGCGACCGGTCGGGGTGAATTTTACCCCCTCTGACTCGGTGGTTGTCACGACCCCTGTACTACCAACGCCTTTCACTATCTGTTCGACGAGATTCCCGTTGGAGTAAATCTCCGTGATATCTTCCCGGACCTTGAGCATGATTTCGCCCTGAAGGGCTAGTTGGTTGTCTTTGGATGTACCGTGCAGGATGTCCACCGCATTGTCAGTCGCGCTCTGAAGCGCTTGGGTATTATCGGGGTATGGGACGGATTCCTCGTTTTCGTACCACGGAGTGGTTTGATCTGTTTCCTCACCAGAATCGAGCGCCAAACATGATAAAGGCATCATCGCGAGCATACCACTGGTCAGAGTCAGGCTTAAAAATAAGATAGAGTTGCGCATATGATGCTCCTTTGCTGATTTTTGGGGGTTACTGTCGATATACTTGGTTGAGGTTGCGGATTTGGTAGTTCATCCCTTTGAGAGTAGTGATATCTCCGGACTCGTCGTAGTGTACTGACCCGTTACCTGTGAAGGTCAGCGAGGTTGCCTTAATGCCGCCCCTAAAGGTGAAATTCCCCTGTACCTGAATCGCCGCATAGGGTGCGATGACAAACGTATGCATCGCTGCAGTGCCGTTGAGCCTAAGATTATCAGTACCGAGGTAGTTTAGGCGAAGCTGGTAGGGCCTGTTGTTGACATTGAAGACTTGATTTCCATTGAAGGTATCCCCGGTAATCTTTCGTACGTACAGGGTGATGGTCCCAGTGGAAGGCGAGGGAGCAAAATTTACCCGGCCGTTATTGGCGATGTTCAGCTCGTCAATAAAGTAGGGAAAAGTTGTGGAGGTGAGTGTAATAACACGGTTAGAGGATACGGCCACTCGCGACCAGCACTTATCATTTGGTGCATTTCCTGCGACTGTCAGAACGGAGCCGCTGCAAGGAGTGATAGCACCCCGATTCGTTGGACAGTAGGAGTTCCAAGAGCTGAAAGTTGGTAGGCTCGCGACTTCACACGCTGGCCCCTGACACATGCTGCCGACTTGAGCACAATTCATGTCGGCGCAGACCTTCCCGCCGAATGGGGGCGAAGAGCTAATAGTGCCGTTCGTCCGCACGGAGCCATACACATTTGTATTGTTTTGGGTTGAAACTACAGCATTGGATCCGACCGGACAGTTTGCTCGCGCACTGCTCGTTGAGTAGGGACCATTATTCGAGACGTACGAGTTACATGGCTGACGGAGCTCAACGTGGTCTCTTCCGTAGAATCCGATTCCGTAGTCGTACACGAGACGACCAAGAACATGACCTGAAAGGTGTCCGCCGCGATCCTTAAGGTAACCACGAGTTCTGTTGTCCTGGCTCGGTACACTGATTCTATCGAGCACATCCAAGCGATAAAGTGGTTGAAAATCTGTTTGCGGAACAGGCCCAGTGGCGCCGAAGTCTCGCGAGGGATCAACGGGGATTGCATCAAGAAGGGTGACACGTACCTTTTTGGTACCGAAATCAACCGTCTGGATAGCGCTGAGTGGATTGAACCCAGATCCGGTCCGGGTATCGGTCGTGAGCGGGAAATTACCTGTAACCGTCGAATTGAAATTACCCCTGAGAATTACGGAGTCGTTTGTCAGAATTATCGACTCAGCTGGCCTACCGAGCGGAGCGATTTTGGTAAAAACGCTAAAAGACCCAAGGTCATTTATCCCTACTTGAGCTGCTCGTCTTACAAAGGTTGAATAGAATTTTGATCGGCCGAAGACATCAGTCATCCCGGTTGAATTGTCTCTCATCCACTGGAGCGCTTGTCCCAATACCTGCTCATCCTTGAAGTACTCGACGGTTCGACTGTTTGTCGTGCTCATCGTCTTAATACCATTTCCGAGGACCCCTATCGAACTTGCCCCCGCCAGTGCTGTGATAGTAACTAAGAGAAACACCGCAACAAGGGTGTATCCCCCCTCGGATTTGAAACGTGTATTGCGTGAACCCATAACTACCTCATCTGCTCAGCGTTAAATTGCGAAGTGCGACTATCTGTTGTGCCTCTGTGTCTCTTGGGGAGCCGTCGAAGCGTGACTCGGAATTTACAAGGATACGAATCCCGATTCCTGCCACGGTGTTGCGAATGCTCGTGGCGGTAAGCGGGAGAGAAAGGATTTGACCAGGCCCGTCGTAATAGGTCAGTTCAAATGTCGCATTCGGATAAAACATGCTCCCGACAAACATCGACGAGCCGCGAGATGATGAGCGACTTATTCCATCTAAGGTTGAGGTATAGGTGATATCGGATACAGGCTGTACTACGCTGCTTGCAGGAAACGTGGCGCTCGGTGTTGCAGTCACACTTGATAGACTGATGGTATTGCCGTTTTTCTGGCTGATTACTCCCCGTAAGGCATGGGTGCCTCCGACTGAGAATGAGGAGATGTACACAGTATCTCCGAGGTTAAAAGCTTCTGACGAGTCGAGATTCACGGTCATCGTGGTACCAGATGGGCTTGCATCGCTTGTGAGTAAGGCGCTAGATCCGGCTTCGTTAAGGCGAAAGGTAATACTGGAGTTTGATGCGGACAGCAGGATCGGCAGAGCACGCTCTCGAATTGCGACGTTATCATAGCTAAATGACGACTGTGTCAGCGGCATGCCACTGCCCATCATCCGCATTTCAAAACTCATCATGTCTAGTATGTTGGTTGCTGCTATCTGAGCTTGTGTGAGAGCTCGAATGTCCGCACTATGCTTGAGCGAATTGGTGAATAGAGAGGTTCCAGCGGAAAGAATGATCCCCATGATGAGTAGGGCAACGTAGGTACTCAGGATTGATTCGCCGCGCTCGGAGTTGCCTCTCTTATACGTCATTAGCCTCTCCACGGTGTAAGACGGGTGCTCATAGAGGTAGTCGCTCTTGGGTTGCTGTTTTCGCCCCCAAGTGTGCCTGTGACCTGGAGCGAGACTGAGCGGTCTGCATTTGTTGTTATCGAGATGGTCTGCGTTACAGTCACCAGCCCGCGCGAGACGCTTTGGGAGTATGTTCTTGTCGTTAGAGTGCTTGGATCTGAGAGCGAGAGCTGCTCGAGCGTAGTAGTTACGACCTGTTGTACGAGCGCACGGTCTCTGGACTCTTTGAGTAGTTTGTAGCCAGTACTCGTCGATTGACTTAATCCCATCCCGACGAGTCCCGTGATTAGGATGGAGACTAGAACTTCAACAATTGACGAGCCCGTCTCTTGCGTTGCTATGTGGCTGCTCCTGCGCGATTCGCCAGAATTAATAAGACCGAGCTCGTTTCGATGGCGAACAGCACAGCGTTGTTCTTTCATTGTAGCACCCCCAGAATAGACAGGGTTCGGCTCTCGCACGGGACGTCTCGGCATAGTAGGGTTACGGTCACTTCAGCGGGTTGTCCGACAGCATCAACCACAAAGCCTCGTGGGTTTACTTGTATAGGGGACGTTGTTTCGACGCGTACGTGAGGGGGCAACAGCTGAGTGAAAAGCGCTAGATCTTCCTCGCCGAAATCACCTGAGAAGCAGGATTCAATCGCACGCCCGGAATACCGCTCTCCCTGTTGCTCTATCTCGAGTGTCTGTGGGCAGCCGGTAGCGAGCGCATGACCTCGTAGTTTTGCGATATCTGATTGGATCTGGTTGATAACGTAATTGCGCTGGTACGCCTCTAGGATACTAGAAAGACTAACCATTCCTAGTCTTCCCAGCACGCCCATGAGAAAGATGACTACCAGTAGTTCTAGAAGTGTAAACCCAGCGGAGAACTTCATACCTTAGGGTCATTCGACAAATCACCAGACTACTCTGAGAGTGGGGTAAATTAGTGCGGTAAATACTCAAGGACGAGGAGTGAATTTCCCGATGATTCATAGGAGAAAACCGGAGCGACGCGCACGATAAAATTACGGGAGTACTAAGCGATGTTCGGCTCGTAGGCACAATGAGGCAATCGCTGTGATCCCTTAAAGCCGCACAACAGAAACTATGAATCGATACCGAGCACAATCCTTGGTTCTCGTCCTCATTCCGTTGATTCCGCTTTTCGCGCTTCTAATCGTGGAGTCCGTAAATGGTATCTCTCTCTGGAGTGCTTCCCTCTCTTCCTTAATTTTAGCGCTCGTGTGCTCACACTGTGCTTCAAGGAGCCTCGACCAAAGACTGCAGTATGTAGGGGGGCTTATAGCCGCTGTGTCAGAGGGAGATCCATCGATCCACAGTGCACGGAACGTCTATGGTGACTGCGACGTTGTGGCTCAATCACTGCGGCGTCTATCAAAGCAGATGAGTGAAGGTGCATTGCACCACAGATATGTCCAGGATGTTCTTGATTCGATGAATGAGGGTATCCTCGTCACTGATCTGATCGGCTTCGTGACGTATGCTAATGGGCGTGCTCGCGATCTTCTCGATACGCCTCATCGAGAGATTTTGGGTGAGCACATAGCGACTCTTATCACGGGAAGGTGGGATATCGACAGCAGTAGTCACATTCGTCGCGAAGCGATCCTGCACCGAATCGAAGGAGATCAGCGAGAGGTTGTTATCGAGCGAACGAACTTGACCGGGCAAAATGGCCGGCTCCAGGGGATGCTGTTTGTTGTTGAGGATGTCACCGAAAAAAATCGATTGGCTAGAGATCTCGCCAATTATCGAGATATGCTCGCGCGGAGCGAGCGGCTCTCGGCTCTAGGTACATTGGGGGCCATTATAGCGCATAAGTTGAGTCAGCCGATAAGTTCAGTGCGATTGTTCCTGCAGCAGATTCAGCGTGATCTTAAGAGTTTCCCCGTTTCCGAGCTTGTACGCGGAAACCTTCAAGAATCTCTTGCAGAGCTGGACCGCATAGCGGCTATGACGAAGCAGATGTTGCAGTCGGGACGAGGAGAGCTGGCGGTTTTTTCTGGGTCTTCGCGTGGTAGCTCAGTTCTGCGAGCAGCAATCAAGGTCAAGGAATCACTGCGCGATACTGCTCGGCATCGAGGTATAGCGCTGTCGGTTCGTTGTGCAGAGCCCGATATTCAGGTTGCGTGCTCACCTCTTGAGCTCGAGGAGGTGCTGTACTGCCTCGTGACCAATAGCTTGCAGGCAGGAACTGAGGGAGCGAATGCTCGTGTCGATGTCGACATTAGCCGCCGAGCAGGCGTGGCGCTCATTATAGTTGCCGACACCTGTGGGGGTATCTCGTCGGATCACATCGATCGGATCTTTGACTGCTTTTTTACGACCAAGGAGGATAGCCAAGGTACTGGGTTGGGTCTGGCGATAGTTCGACATATCGTCGAGAGATACGGAGGTACTGTTAAGGTGCACAGTGAGGAGGGTGCTGGTAGCTGTTTTACGATTTCGCTCCCCGTGAGCGAGGAGGTGCAGTATGGTCACGGTTCGGAAGGTGTTCGTTGTTGATGATGAGCCTTTGGTCAGAAGGGCTTTGAAACAATCAATTGAGTCTCTAGGTTATCACGTCGTCTGTTTTCCTTCAGGTGAACTGTGCCTTGATGCGCTCCGAGAGGAACGATGTGATCTCGTTGTCACAGATCTGACGATGCCTGGAATGGATGGTTTGAATCTTCTCGATAATTTTCGGCAGATCGCGCCTCTGACGTCGGTTCTCATGGTAACTGGCTATGGCAGTGTCGCTACGGCGGTACAAAGTATACAGAGAGGTGCGGTTGATTTTATCGAAAAACCCCTCGATGAGGAGGTTCTTCTGCCGAAGATTCAAGCTCTGTTGGAGGTATCGAGCAAAGGGGAGTCTGAGGATTTAAGCAACGCAGAGGAGCGAATCCTCGCGCTTGTAGCGGCTGGAAAAGCGAATAAGGAGATAGCCTACCTTCTTAACCGGTCAGTGCGAACGATTGAGAACCACAGGCATCGGTTGATGAAGAAGCTCGGTGTAGCCAGTACCGCCGAGCTCGTCAAGGTCGCGCTGACGCGCCCGCACTGTGGCGCTAAACGCGCTCCAAGACCGTAGCAATACCCATTCCGAGACCGATGCACATCGTCACAAGTCCATACCGGCCTCCCGAACGCTCGAGCTCGTCTACGGCTGTTCCGAGCAACATAGCTCCAGTGGCACCCAGCGGGTGTCCCAACGAGATGCCACCTCCGTTGACGTTTACCTTCTCTGGATCGATCCCTAGCTCTCGAATAGTCATGATAGGAACTGGCGCAAACGCCTCATTAATCTCCCAGAGGTCGATAGCAGATGCGGCGATCCCGGCTCGATCTAAAGCCTGTTTCGATGCCTCTATGGGTCCGGTGAGCATGATACGCGGGGGGGAGCCGATCGAGCGGTGTGATACGATCCTGGCCCGTGGCTTAAGAGCGTGCTGTTTAATCGCCTGCTCACTCGCTACCAAGATCGCAGCTGCGCCATCCACGATCGCAGATGCGTTACCCGCGGTGATGATCCCGTCGGGCTTGAAGACTGTCTTCAGTGATGAGAGAGCCTCTAATGTTGTCTCGGGTCGAGGATTGTCATCGCGCTCTAAGATGGCAGAGTTGCCGTGCTCGTCTCGATATTCAACCGGCACGAGTGATCGAGAGAAATACCCAGCATCGAGGGCTCGCTTGGCATTAACTTGCGATCGTAGAGCACATTCATCCGCGTCGCGGCGTGATATCTTAAAGTGCTCGGATAAGATCTCTGCCGCTAGGCCCTGTTGGACGAGGTCAGGGTGGTGTTGCTTGAGAAAGGGGCTCTCTTCCCCACCACAGTCGCTGAACATCGGAACACGGGTCATGTGTTCCACGCCTCCAGCTACTACGAGGTTGTATTCCCCTGCAGCTACTCCGGTAGCAGCAAAGTTGAATGCTTGCTGACCTGAACCACATAAGCGGTTGATGGTCGTGGAGGGGACGTTGAAGGGCCAGCCTGCCGCTAGCACACCGTTGCGCCCTATGCACCACCCCTGTTCACCAGTTTGAGTGACACAGCCGATTAGGACATCTTCGACTGCTGCTGGATCTATGTTTGCGCGTTTGGCGAGTCCGTTCAGGGGATAGGTGAGTAAATCAACGGGATGTACCGTTGAGAACTTGCCCTTCCTTCGAGCTCGAGGTGTTCTTACCGCGTCGACGATGTAAGCCTCTCTCATCTTCTCTCCTTTGCCAGCCGGCGTTTGTGGGTCACTTAGACAGGAAGACATCTACGCGTCTGTTCAGTTGTCGACCAGCTTGGGTTGTATTGCTTGCGATCGGCTTGGCAGCCCCCTCGCTCCTGGTTTTTATGCGATCCATGGAGATACCCCGCGCGCCTAGGTATGCACTCACACTATCCGCGCGCGCTTGAGCGAGTCGGTCATTGTACTCCGAGGCCCCGGTGTCGTCTGTGTGTCCGACAACATTCACCATCAATGCACTCGGGTCCCTTTTGATCGTTTCGGCAAGTGACTCGAGATTTGTGATTGCCCCCGATCTGAGGCTGGTTGCATCCTCATCGAAGAACACCTGGTAGACACCGATCGATTCATCGGAGAAGGCGGCTTGATCGAACTGGCCTTGAATCTTTTCAAGCTCGAGCTGCGTGCCCGCGTTACGCACCTTGAGTGCAGCCAGCTCACGATCCTGCTTGAGGAGGGCTCCCTCTCCAAGGTCGAGTCCAGCTCCCATAAGCATTCCACTTACCGCACCGAAGCCTGCTCCGACTGCGATACCTTTGCCGGTCGAATCAACCTGGTTCCCCACCACGGCACCTGCGCCCGCACCCCACCCGGCTCCGAGAACGGTACCAGCGATCGTTTTATCCGGTCCCGGTTGGGGATTTGAACACGACGTACAGAGTAAAAAAGCACAGGTTGGGAGAAGGGGGAGTAAAGATAAAGGTCGTAATTGATGTTTTAAGAGCTTCATGTCGATCGTATCTCTCTGTAGTTAGTGAACTTTCGTAATAATAAGACCTACCGATCGTTATCGGAAGGCTTCATCTTGGACACAAGGTGAATTGCCCGGGGGGCGTGGTTTTGGTAACGGCGTTTGATAGCCTGGCTTATCGCCTCTTGAGCGCCGAACCTAGTGCCGCGACCACCCCAACGAGAGCTACAAAGAACCAGGTAGCCTCGATTGGAAGGATAGAGTACCAGGTTCTGTGACTCAGTAAGTTGATCTCCATCGGCAAGGTTGCTTCAGAGAAGGGCAATAGTCTCGCAAGGGTCTTTCCGAGCGGATCAACGACCGCTGTTAGGCCTGTATTTGTGGAGCGTAGGAGGAATCTCCTGGTTTCGATAGCTCTAAAGCTTGCTATCATGTGGTGCTGATGCGGAGCAACCGTGTCTCCGAACCATGCGTCATTTGTTTGATTGACCAGGAGTTGTGTTCCCATCATTACTGCCTCACGCGCCAGATGCGGGATTACATCCTCATAGCAGATCAGTGGTGATAGGTTTACGGTGGCACCATTAGAGAGTTGATAAGACAACACCGATGGGCTTAAGCCAGCAGTGAACTGTCCGGCGGTTGAATTGATCTCCTTAAGCCACGGCAAGAGCGAGCTTAAAGGGGTGTACTCGCCAAACGGCATTAAGATCATTTTATTGTATGGGGATGCAACCGTTCCATCGGGACGGATGAGGAGCGAGCTATTGAAGAAGGCCTCACGAGAGGCGAAGGTGAGCGCTCCGACAAGAAACGCCGATCCGTCATTGATGAAAGGGAGCTCAGGGGCCGACCTCGCATCCGAAACCGATGCGGGTATCCAGTCGGTGATTGTGCTTTCAGGCCATATAATGAGCAGATCCTTCTGCGAGCTTCCCGCGCTGATATCGAGATACCGTTGTCGATTGACCGAGAAGTATTTTACGTCGTGTTTTTCCCGTAACGAAACGTTCCCTTGCACCATCACTGTCTTTACGGGGGTCTGGTACAGGGATGGGATAACCCTTTGGACATGAACGCCGTAGAGCATAGCAGTAGCGAGTAGAGTAAGCGGTACTGCTTTGATCAGGAGCGACGCTCTGCCCCTTCCCAAGGAGGCCTCTACGACCCACATCATCAGGAAGCTTATACCTGTTACACCGGTGATGTCGGCTATTTGAGCAAGCGGTGTGAATGCGAGTTGTGTATGGCCGAAGTCCCACGGAAATATGCGGATCCAAAAGTTTGTCGCTACAAGCCAGGAAAAGGCGGTTCTCACTCCGATGGTGCTGCACCAGCGCGGCAGGTGTTGCCAGATAAAAGCCCAGATTACAAACTGAACGGCGCTACCGAAGACAAAGAGCAGGAAAATCGCCGATGCCGCGACGGTCGGAAATCCGCCGAAATCTCGTATGGTTTGAAATAGCCAGTAAAACCCCCCCGCGTACGTGAGTGACCCACTAACGTACATGCGTCTGAGGCGCTGTTGAGGCGATATGAGCGCCACGGTCCACAGCCCCAGAGCACTCCAGCCTAAAGCAGCGCAAGATAGGGTCGAGGGCATCCACCAGGCCGCGACCGTCGTGGCCGCAGCGAGTACAGAGACCAACCAGAGGATCACGCGAACGGATTCTCGCAGACCGATGAGCCGGCAAGGAACGTTTCGATCCACAGGAGGCGGTTGTACTTGGCAGTTCGTTCGCTGCGGCACACCGATCCCGTCTTGATCTGGCCAGCCGATGTTGCAACAGCGAGATCTGCGATCGATGTGTCTTCGGTCTCCCCAGAGCGGTGTGACATGATGGCGCGATAGCCGTTCTCATGGGCAAGGTGGATCGCCTCTAACGTTTCCGTCACGGTCCCAATCTGGTTGAGTTTAATCAAGATAGCATTTCCAACCTGACGTTCGATACCATCTGCAAGGCGCTTGACGTTCGTAACGAAGAGGTCGTCACCTACAAGCTGTACCATGCCACCGATCTTTTCGGTCATGAGTCTCCATCCATCCCAATCGTTCTCATCAAGGCCATCTTCGATGCTTACGAGGGGATATTTGCTTGCCCATCCTGCGTACATATCGACGAGGTCGGCTGCAGAGAACTCCTCTTTGGAGCTCTTCTTAAATACGTACTTGCCCTTTTCTTTGTTAAAGAACTCACTGGCAGCAACATCGAGAGCGATCGAGACGTCACTCCCAGGGGTATACCCGGCATCTGTAATTGAATCCACGAGGGAGTCGAGGGCCTCTGTCGGTCCGTTGAGGTCAGGGGCGAATCCACCCTCATCTCCGATCCCGGTTGAAAGCCCTTTCTTCTTCAAGTTCTTCTTAAGGGCGTGAAAAACCTCAGCGGCGCAACGGATGTTTTCAAAGAAGGTCGAAGATACGTGAGGGACGATCATGAATTCTTGAAAATCGAGCGAGTTTGCCGCGTGGGCTCCGCCGTTGATAATGTTCACCAGCGGCACGGGGAGCCGACGGGCGTTTGCTCCGCCAATGTACCGGAAGAGAGGTACGCCGACATACTGCGCGGCGGCATGCGCAGTTGCTAGGCTGACACCCAGAATTGCGTTTGCTCCGAGGCGGCTCTTCGTTTCTGTTCCGTCGAGATCAATGAGCTTAGAGTCGAGGGCTGCTTGCTCCAGCGCATCATGGCCTGCGGCTACGGGAGCGATCTTCTCCTTTATGTTCTCAACGGCGGAGAGTACGCCTTTCCCAAGGTAACGACCTTCATCGCCGTCCCGCAATTCGAGCGCTTCATGCTCTCCGGTTGAGGCTCCCGAGGGAACCATTGCAGAGCCTTGTGTGCCGTTCTGAAGGGTTACCGTGGCAGCAACGGTGGGAAAGCCCCGTGAATCGAGACATTCGTATGCGGTTATTGATGCTATAGCACTGGACTTCATGGTAGCTCCTCTCAAAAGTGACTCGGTTGCCTTCCGGTGCGATTTATTCTTCACCGCGGGGTGTCCTCCCGGCGAGCGGAGTGTACCTCGCTTCATGGAGAAAAGTACATGCTTTACAGGCAAGGGCGTCAGGCGCTCCGTTGTAGGTCAGGCATGCCGTGTGGTTCCAAGGTTGCTGAATGTGCTTTGTTGGCAGATATGTCGGGCTTCCCTCGGTTGCCTAAGCGGGGTAGTCTATACGGTATGCGCATGTCCGGACCTATCCTTGTCGTGGTGTTTGCATTGGCTGTAGCAGCGGTGTCTTATCTGCTCGATGATGGTTTTGCAAAGGTGGCCAGCTTACAGCGAAGTGTGGAGCAACAACGCCGAGCTAATTCTAAGCTCGCTGAGGGGGTGGAGGTGCTTAAGCGTGAGGTGACAGGACTACAGAGCGATCCGCGGGTAGTCGAGAAAGCCGCGCGCTCTGAGCTCGGCATGGTTCGACCTGATGAGATGATAGTGATCTTCGAGAAGAAGCAGGGGGAGTCTCATGGAGCGAGTCGGTAACCTTCTGGGGCAAGTCGCAAAGCTGAAGCCGCGCCTTGCAGCCAGTGACGGCCCTCACAATCAGGGTGCAGGTGACACATCGCAGCAAAGCCCAGCTCGATCCTCAAGTGCTCCGTCGACGACAGAGGTGTTAAAGCCGCGCGGAGGCGCCTCCCTTGAAGCAGGATACCGAGAGCAGCCGGCCGCGCCTCGTAGACGACGAGCAGGGGTTCCATCTGACCTGACCAAGATCAAGGCGATCTTGTCGCGCGCATTAGCCCACAAAGGGCTGGACAAAAAGATAGAGCGTTACGAATTCATTTTGCATTGGGAGGAGATCGTTGGTGAGTCGCTCGCACGTATCTCAAAGCCAGAGTGCATCCTCAATAAGACCCTGTTGGTTCGGGTGACTCATTCTACATGGGCTCAGGAGCTGGCATTCATGAAGCCGGTGTTGATTCAGAAGGTGAGGCCATACCTTAAAAGAGGTGATGTAATCGATGACATCGTCTTTCGGATCGGTAGTGTTTCATAATGTGTCACAGGTGAGTGTGAAGCGCTTATGACCAGATACGTCGGTGCGATAGAAGCTGGAGGAACCAAATTTAATTGCGCGGTTGTGGGCTCTGATCGGAGCATCGTTCGTGAGGTTCGAGTGGCCACCACGACTCCGGCTGAAACCCTCAGGCAGGTTCTGGAGTTCTTTAGGGCGAGTGACGTAGCGATCGAAGCGCTCGGTGTTAGTAGCTTCGGTCCGCTTGAGCTTAATCGGCGCTCGCCGCAGTACGGCTTCATTACTAGCACTCCTAAGTTAGCGTGGCGTAACGCCGATCTCATCGGGCCCCTGGGAGAGTTGCGAGTTCCGGTCGCGCTCGACACGGATGTAAATGGATCCGCCTTGGGAGAGCACACCTTCGGGGCGGCGCAGGGGCTCGATACGTTCGTGTATTACACGATCGGTACCGGGATCGGTGGGGGTGGCATGGTCGGGGGACGTTTGATACACGGACTGACCCATCCGGAAATGGGGCACATGGCCTTGCCGCACGATCGAGTGAAGGACCCATTTGCTGGGACCTGTCCCTCGCACGGTGATTGCTTCGAGGGATTGGCATCTGGCCCGTCCTTAGAGCAGCGTTGGGGGATTAATCCTGCCCAGTTAAACCCAGACCACCAGGCTTGGAAGCTTGAGGCCCACTACATCGCTTTGGCGTTGACTAACACGATCTACGTTCTTTCACCTCAAAAGATCATATTGGGTGGGGGTGTCATGGACAACCAGTTCCTGTTCCCACTTATCCGAGCTGAGATTAAGCGGCTCTTGAATGGCTACATTCAACACGAGCTCGTGCTTGGCGAGCTTGATTCCTTCGTTGTTCCCCCGGGTCTTGGGACGCACTCGGGAATTTATGGCTCCGCAGCGCTGGCATTTGGTGTTGTGAACGCGCCGCCATCGTAGAGGGGAGAGCTCTCTCGTTTCGTTGGCTTTCCCGGGTTGTCTTGATCGGTGTCCTTCCCTCTGCTAGCGTCGATCCTTGAGGAAGCGAGTCAAACCCCAACCGATGGTGGGGAGGGGTTGCGCCGCTTTCATAGGCTAAGGTGCGAACTCATGGCGTATTCAGTTCTCGTTTCAACTTCGAGCTTCATCGACACTCCTGGAGCACACGTCAAGAAGCTTCAGGATGCCGGATTCGAAGTGGTCAAGGCACGCGGTCCTCTGAACCAAGACCAGCTGCTTTCGCACATCGGTGACGGGAATCGATTCGATGCGTTTCTCTGTGGAGAGGACGATTTCAATTCGCGCGTGCTTCAGGCAGCTGCGCCCCGAGCAAAGGTCATCAGTAAGTACGGTGTCGGTCTCGATAAGATAGACCTTTCCGAAGCTGAGAAGCTGGGGATTAAGGTGACTAATACCCCGGGTGTTAACCATACAACGGTAACAGAGCTTACCTTCGGATTACTGCTGAGCCTGGCGCGTGGTATTCCTGAGCACAACGCAATTGTGCACAGGTGTGAATGGAAGCGGCAGACCGGGCGTGAGTTGGCAGGAAAGACCCTGGGAGTTTTAGGTTTCGGTCGCGTAGGTAAGGAGGTCGCGAAGCGGGCCATGGCCTTCGGTATGAACGTCAGGGTCTTTAATACATCGTGGGGCTCTCAACACTCGGCGTTTCTGGACCAGGTGGGAAAGGTCTTTGCTGATCCGATGTTCGGCGAGTATCCACCAATAATTCAGCACTCTCTCAAGGACGAGGAGTTTCTCCCCAACGTTGACTTCCTCTCTATTCACATGAGCCTTACACGTGACAATCAGTATTTCATCAACCGTCGAAGACTCAGTATGTGTCGGCGGGGTGTGTTCATCGTAAACGTAAGTCGGGGTGCACTCGTTGACCAGCGAGCGATGGCTGATGCTATCAAGAGCGGACAGGTCGCTGGTTATGGAGCGGACGTTCTTGATCCTGAGCCGGTACAGCCGGACAACCCGTTGCTTGGCCTCCACAATGTGCACCTTACCCCGCACATTGGGAGTAGAACGTACGAGAGTGTGGTTCGACAAGGCTCAGCAGCGGTCGATAATCTGATCAATGCGCTGCAGGCGCGAGAGTCGGGTGCTACGGCTACCGCGTAAGGCTGAGCGCTGCAAGGCATCCTTGATGAACATTCTTCGCTACATTCCGAAGGCGTACCTCAGTTGGTTTGTAGGTCACCTCGTTCGAGTGCCCCTGCCGGGGCCTTTAGCGAGACTATCGATCAAGGTGTTTGCCTGGCTGTATTCGATCGATATCTCGATGGCGACGCTGCCACTGTCCGGATATCGATCGATCGGTGATTTCTTTATCCGCGATCTCCGTCCGGAGCTGCGACTGATCGGCGAGCCAGTCGTCTGCCCGGTAGATGGGAGGCTCAGGGATTGCGCGCACCTCGATGCAAGCGGCACGATCACGCAGGTAAAGGGTATTGATTACTCCTTGAGCGAGCTTCTGGGAGGGGATCCCCTCGTTAGTCATTTCGAGCAGGGACAGCTGTGGAATTTTTATCTGTCACCGCAGGATGCACACCACATTCATGCGCCGGTATCTGGAAAGATAGTTAAGACGATCCACTTACCCGGTGCGCTCTGGCCGGTAAATGACTGGGCATTACGCTCAATTCCCGGACTTTTTGCGGTGAACGAACGGGTGGTTGTCTTTATTGAGAGCGACCTCGGGTTAATCGCTGTGGTGATGGTCGGAGCGACAAACGTGGGTCGCATAAAGCTGTCGTATCTTGATGTGGAGACGAACAAGGCTCCTTGGAGGAGATCGGAACCTCGAACCTTTGAACACGCACCGCCGGTAGACATTAGTAGAGGGGCTAAGCTGGGCACCTTCAAGATGGGTTCTAGCGTTATACTCGTGACGCAGCGTCGATTGGTGGATGGTCAGGTACATCAGTCAGCGCTACCGACACGCTACGGAGTGGCGCTTTCGGCGCTTTTTTAAAAAAGGCTCTTTGTGGAATCGAGTGGGTGCCAATGACTACTGACGGGGTATAACCTATTGTTTCAGTGATAAACCACGCATTCCTGCGTGAACGTGCATGTTCACGTCCGGAAACGCCAATGCTACTCACTCGATTTCCCGAAGCGCCAAAAAATCACTCGCAATTACAAGGCGAGCGCAATCTCAGCACGGTCACGCTGCGCCGTATTACGCTCATATTGTTGCGTGTGGTAGCGTACGCGGTTTCGCCTCGCCCCCTTACTCCAGCCGAGAGAGCCCTTTCTCAAGATCTTCGATGATATCATCAACGTGTTCGAGCCCTACGTGAATCCGAAACGCTTGCCCCTCGTATGGCCACCTCGATACCGCTCGTACAGGCCGTGGATCGATCGGGATCAGCAGTGATTCAAAGCCGCCCCAACTGAACCCCATCGCACACAGCTGCATGTTATCAAGCATGCGCGCAAGCACTTCGCGCGGGTAAGACTTTTTCAGGACAAAGGAGAAGAGCCCGCATGCGCCGGTATAGTAGCGTTTCCAGAGCTCATGGCCTGGGTCGCTTGGTAGAGCCGGAAATAGCACCGATTCAATGGCTGGATGCTGGGTGAGCCAGTTCGCCACCTTAAGCGCGCTCTCCTGATGTTGCCTCAGTCGTAACGCCATCGTTCGGAGTCCACGCTGAGCCAGATAACACACATCAGGGGAAGTTGCTGCTCCTACGTTGTAGGCGTATCGTTCTAAGGCTTTACGATGCTGCGCTTTAAAGGTCAAAACCCCCAACAAGGCATCTGAGTGACCGCTGATATACTTTGTACCTGAGTGAAGCGAGATATCAATCCCCAACTCGAAGGGCTTACAGTGTAGCGGAGTAGCCCACGTGTTATCACACACTACGATCAGCCCATGCTGATGAGCGATCCCGGTAATTATAGGGATATCCACCACCTCCATCGTAAGAAAGCCAGGGCTCTCGATATACACCAGTCGGGTGTTGGGCTTCAGTAACTCAGAGATGCCAGCGCCTATCGTTGGATCGAAGAAGGTGACCTCTACTCCGAAGCGTTTTAATTCCTCGTTACAGATTCGGCGTGCGGGGGAGTATGCACAGTCGATCATGAGGATATGATCTCCGCTGCTGGTGAAGGCGCTCAAAGCGGTCCAGATCGCATTGAGGCCGGACGGGAAGCCCATCGCGTAGTCGGCTCCCTCAAGCTGTGCCAAGCTCTCCTCAAGTACTCGATTGCTGCGCGTGCCGTATCGGCCATAGGACCTCACTTCGCCGCGCGATGCTTTGTCGAAATCCTCAAGGGTAGGGATGACGATAGTCGAAGCTCGATAGACTGGGGGGTTAACCGCCCCGTGATGCTCCTCGGGCGAGCATCCAAGGGTCGCTAGTAGTGTCTCTCTGCGCATACAGATGTGAGCCTCCGTTTGATCGTGCTGGAAGATGAAACGAGTGGGGTCATTGTAGGTGTGTCAGAGGGTAGCTGATAGCTGCTTCCGGGTCCATCACTTTGCGTGGGGGCCTTGCAGTGTTTTAGGAGAGGGAGGTTGACTATTGACCCGGTTTGAGTAAGGTTCCCGGTGGCGTGTTGTCACGCGAATCTTTGGTAAGCGTATCAAGGGGATTGCTATGCAGCTGGATTATGTCAAGCGAAGGGTCGTATCCGCGTGTACCTGTATTGTCTTTGCGTGCGGAATCTTGGTTGCATCGCAGCGGCCAGTAGACGCTCAGCAGGTCCTTGATTCGGGTGGGCGGTATACGTGCCAAGCGCGCCAAATATTCGATGAACGCTCCAAGAAGTTCGTAGCGCTGAGTGCCCTGACCAAGATAACCAATAGACAGATCTCAACTTTGAACAAGAAGCTCAGAGCCACGCCGAAGAAAAACAAAGCCGGGATAGCGAGGTTGAAGTCGTAGATCGCAGCGTTGCGCACCCTCTTGGCGAGAGCAAAGAGCTGTGTAGCTGGAACCTTGCCGCCTCCGACGGCAGCACCAACTGCGACCCCTTCGGGGCCGACTGCTACTCCAACGTTGACTCCCACACCTGGAGTGCCTCTACCACACGTTGAGCTTGGAAGTTTTCACTCGTGTACCGCTTCTGCCTCGGGTGTGGTTCGATGTTTCGGCGACAATAACAACAAGCAGCTTGGCATCGGAAGTGGGTCAGGAACAGCCTCTCCTACAACCCCTAACGGATTGTCTTCCGTTCCTGTGAGGTCTGTGGCAGGCGGAGGCCGACATACCTGTGCAGCGCCGGTCAGCGGAGGGGTGTTGTGTTGGGGAGAGAACAACAACAAACAGTCGACTGGGTTGCCGAGTGACGGTGTTTCGCAAGCTGACCCTGGGTCTGTTGCTGGCTTGACGGGGGAATTTGTACAGGTTGTTGGTGGGGATAAGCATAGCTGTGCCGTGGGAAGAAGTGGTGAAGTTGTTTGTTGGGGACAGAACGATTCGGGTGAGTGCGGAGTGGGTGTAACGGGTAGCATCCAAGCCCCTGGTCAGGTCGTTGGGCTGGCGTCCACAGTCACTAAGATATCCTCATCCTTCAGACACACGTGCGCAGTGCTCGGGAACGGGAGTGTGCAGTGTTGGGGTCTGAATTCGCAATACCCGTTGGGTACTGGGGACTTTGCAATCAGGACGACCGCGACAACTCCGAGCAACCTGCGTTCGGGGGTCTCTGTGGTAGACGTAGCGACTGGTAACGACCACACCTGTCTCGTGTATCAGGATGGGATGGTTCAGTGTGTAGGACAAAATGACTCTGGACAGATGGGACAAGGAACCACGAGCCTCTCGCAGATCACATTTGTAACGGTTCCGCTCAGTGCTGCGACAGCGGTGGCTGCTGGCGATGACTTTACCTGCGCGATCGTCAATTTACAGACGGGCGTTTCGTGTTGGGGTAAGGGCACGTCGGGACAGCTAGGCCACGGGCAGTTCGCTAATAGCCCTTCGCCAGTTGCGGTGCAGGGTCTCTCTGGCACGATCGTTGGAATAGCTGCTGGTGAGAATTTCGCCTGTGCTCTGAATAGCGACGGTGCAGTACGATGCTGGGGAGACAACGCGACTAAGCAGCTTGGATCTAATGGGGGTTCCTCGGCGGTCGCGGTGTTAATTGGTGGGCTGAACCTAAACAGTTAGGTCGATAACCGGCGGGTGTAGCTTCGGGTGCATGCCGCCAATAGGAAGTGCTCACGTGCCTCTCTTGTAGACCATCGAAAGAGGAGTGGTGTCTGCTGTATTGCGCAGCGAAGCATCTGTGCTTCGCTGGGGACCACTCTAGTCCACATGATTCACGATCCAGCTGGGGTGGTGTCCCTGGTATCCATTTTTTCTGTTGATCAGCAAGTTACCTCAGCAGAGATGCGAATGCCCTGAGTGACCGTCGGGACGCCAACAGCTCTTTTCTGATGTAGTTCGAAAGGAATTGCTCCGCCGCCGAACCACATGTTGCGTAAATACACCAAAAGCAATCGGATTGGGCTGCGTTGCGAGAGAAAGGGTATGGACCGTTGACTAGCAGCAGAAAGAGTTGTATTGCTGTAATATAGTGACAGTAATTAATGTCTTTGCTTTGAGGGAGAGAGAGTTATGGTCAGATGTTCATGCCGGAAATTAGTGGCTTCATTAGCAATGGTTGGCAGTATAGTGCTAACAACTCCAGTGAAGGCTGCTCCTACGGTGGTATTCGACGGCTCGCGCACATCGGTGACGCTTTCAGGGGAGTTGGTGTCAGCGCTCACAACGCTCAAGGTCGCACCGTCGCCGGTCTTTCCAGCAATTCTCAGGCAGGGTATCGCTGCATTCCCGATCACAAGCGGCGAGCTCGATCTCGCAAATGCCAAGGCAGAGGTCCTGCACTCTGGAGGATTACGTTTATCCACCGCGGATACTAGCGTTGAGCTCACTCAGTTTATAATCGATACCACGAGTCCTTCAGGCGCGGTTCTCACAGGCCTCGTTAAAGTGGGTGGAAATGTGGTCGGGCGCCTGCCGCTCTTTTCAGTGGCGCTGCCCGCAGTTCAACTGCCTCTTCCAGCGGTACGGAGGCTCGTCTTATCGAATGTAGGGTTGACGCTCACCGGCACGGCAGCTCAAGCGTTGAATGCATCGTTCGGAGTTTCGGCGTTTTCAGCTGGTATCCCCGTGGGTACTGCCACGCTCAGCGCAAATGGTATTCGTCTCCCGCGTCGTTCGCACTAGGAGGTCAAAAGAGACGACCTCCCCGAGTGTCTTTCGGGGAGGTCTGGTCTCGCTTCTCTCGCCCACGGGATGGCCCAAGATGGCATAGGGAGGGATTTCGTTGTATCGTTGCCGGATGCTTTCGGTTAGAGCTCATGAGACGGTTAATAAACCCAGCCTCATTCATTTTTGAAAAAAATGAATGAGAATTGCTGGGCGAGCGCAATCTTGGCGTAGCCAAGTTGCGCCGTAGAAGACAACAAACTTTTATGTGCCAAGCGTGTGAAA
>Ga0169931_10000581_pt1 | contig 60509 bp, 47 predicted proteins | sample Kivu_15m_20L_FD_129675 | JGI IMG/M metagenome (GOLD analysis project Ga0169931, IMG submission 129675) | Freshwater microbial communities from Lake Kivu, Western Province, Rwanda to study Microbial Dark Matter (Phase II) - Kivu_15m_20L... | ecosystem: Environmental > Aquatic > Freshwater > Lake...
AAAAATCGGCCGTTTCTGAGAGTTTTGGGATTGCTCGCTCGTTCCGTCGATGAAGATCCGACCTCGTTTCCATGCGAAAAGGTGAATGTTGTCTTTGGTTTCTGTCCTGGCGGACAGAAACTAGCTAAGATCTTCGATCTTCTCGACTGCAGATACAGCGATATCAACACTCTGCGCTTTTTGCAAAACTTCTTGCGGCTCTAAGATAATTGACCGACCAGCCTCGATTACGAGAGCCGTGAGTCTGTTTTGATGCATGAGCTCGATCGTTTTTACACCTACTGCCGGTAGATCTATGCGCAGGTCTTGAATCGGTTTGGCTAGCTTTACCAGCACACCACCGTCACCACGAACTGCACCAGCTCGCATGATCGTGGCATCGGTGCCTTCGACAGCTTCAACTGCGATAATGGTCTTGTTGCGCACGATTACCGATTGACCGATATCGAGGTTCCCGATCGCTCTAGCTGCTTCCCAGCCGATGCGTGCCTCTGTTTTCTCAGCTTCAGAGAGAAGCCGTTTGGTAATAGCCCCCGGCTTCGGGACACTTTTGTCCAGTAAGATGCTCGCAGCTATGACCTCCATCCCGCTGCTTTCTATCTCACCGATTATTCCCCTCAGGATCGAGTCATCGTTGAATGAGCGCAGCTTGGAGAGCATCTTTACCGCCCTCCAATCCATACTAAATCCGGTGACGAAATTTACCCTGGTGACCCCTCCTGCAAATGCAACCTGACGGACCCCGGATTGAGAGAGTGTCTTGACCAACTTTCCAAGTTGACCCAGTCGAACCCAGGTACAGCGCTCTGAGAGCGACTCTATGCGCGGATCGGCTTCGTCTTTAATTGCTACTGAAACTACCTTGAGCCCGCGCGCGCGGGCGTTCTCCGCAATCTCAAGGGGGAATTGCCCATTTCCGGCTACGATGCCAAGGGGCGATGTCAGAGTGGTAGTGGTAGGGGGCGATTCCGCGTTCATCAGCACCGGCAGACGATAGGACTACGAGCCAGTCCAGTCAACAATGCTGCTACGAAGATATCGTATCTGAACGTAAAGTTTTCTAGCCTTGGGCTACGAGGATCTACCAATTTTATGCCGTTCCTGAATCAATCCCAGGTAAGTCAGAGAGTAGGGGATGCGTAGCTAAAAGGGCATTCCGATGGATCTCTCCATCCTCTACATAGATTACGACCTCAATGCACGAGGTAGCTTCAAGCAGGCGATGATCGCCTCGGGCTCTCGCCACAAGCTCTCTTTCTCTACGTCGCTCGGGGATGCCCTCGAGAAGATACGAGCAGGTCAGTGCTTTGATCTGATATACACCTCCAGCCGCTTTTCACGAGACGCCCTTGCAAAGTTCATCGAATCGGCAAAGTCGTGCGAAGCTGGCGCATCGGCAGTTCTCATCTGTGTGTGTTCTGGGGTTTCCTGTACGGCGAATCAGCTCGCTGATTACGCCACTATCGGCTTTGAGGGATTCCTCTTTGCTCCTTATTCGTTAGAGTCTTTTCGAGAGACCCTCGAGATAGGGGTGAAACTCCTCGAAAGTCACAACAGTAAGGCTGATGAACTTGCGGTCCGTTTGCTCGTTCGAGCAACCGTCAGTAGTATGATCGAGTGTGCCCGTCGCACGAAGTTGTCTCAACCGCTTCATGCACCACATGCGGAGTTAAGGCGTACTGCCGAGCTAGTACGAGCCTTGCCGATATCAACGAGACGTCGATTCAAAGAGGTTATCAATCGACAGCTTTCAAACAAGAGCTGGTCTCAGTATCGCTGGCTACAGCAACAGTGGAATGAAACCGTTGCAAAGGCATCAAACGGTTAACAGCAGTAAAGAACTCAAGTATTTGACAATTCAAGCCGCGTCACCCAAGATCAGGGGTCTTGCAACCGCTAGGCTTTAACTTGCCCCGTCGGTAAGCGAGGCAAATCCCTCCCTGCTGCGAAAGCAGATCTTGGATTGCTCTTCACTTTTTAGAAGGATCCGCGTCTATGACAGCTATCACTTATCCGAGCCGGTACAGACAGATAGGTTATGTTGTAGGTGCTTTTGTGCTGGTGGTAGTAGCTCTGGGCACGGTCAAGTTCTTTCAAATTCGTCGGGCGATGATGATGGCCCCCAAGATGGGACCCAAGGCGGTGACTACAACTGTAGTAACCGAAAGGATGTGGAGAAAGGGGTTTGATACGGTTGGTAGCTTTGTAGCGGTTCAGGGTACTACCTTGAGCGCTGAAGAGGCAGGGACTGTGTCTCGTATCGTTTTTGAATCCGGTTCAGCGGTTCAGGCTGGGCAGGTCTTACTTGAGCTTGATAGGTCAGTTGAAGAGGCGAATCTCGCAGGGGCGCAGTCGCGGGCGGAGCTTGCCCGCCAGAACTTAGAGCGTGCACGTAACCTACGTAGCCAGAGCGCTCTCTCGATCGCCAACCTTGAAGATGCTCAATCAAGGCTTCAGCAAAGTGAAGCGGAGGTGCGGTCGCTCAAAGCGATTATTGAGCGTAAGACCATTAAAGCGCCCTTCGCCGGTAGGACAGGAATACGAATGGTCAATGTCGGTGAGTACGTCTCTGCAGGAACATCGCTTGTACCACTCCATGCAATTGACCCCATATTTCTCAATTTTTCCGTTCCACAACAGATACTCCCAAACTTAAAGCTCACGAGTGCGGTTCGGGTTGAGATAGACGCATTTCCTGAGGAGGCGTTTACGGGTGAGGTTTCAGCAATAAACCCCAACGTCAACCCAACAACGCGCACGATTGAGATACAGGCAGCACTTTCAAACCTCAATGGAAAGTTACTTCCAGGAATGTTCGGCCGGGTACACCTCGATTTAGGCGTGAACACGAATGTTTTAGCCATACCGGCTTCGAGTGTAGTCTATGCACCATATGGTAATTTCGTATTTGTGGTGCAACGTAAATCTGCGTCAGATGGCGATAAGAAGCCTGAAGAGGGAGAGATCACCGCTCGTCAACAGCTCGTCACCTTAGGAGACCGTCGAGGTGATCTCGTCTCGATCCTTACGGGCTTATCAGCGGGAGACGAGATAGTATCGACCGGTGGCTTTAAGTTAATACCGGGAGACGCGATCGTCGTACAGAATCAGAACTCCCCTTCTGATGCCGAAAAACCGAGCCTGCAGGATTCATAAGGTATCTCCATGAGGTTCACCGATATCTTCATACAAAGGCCGGTATTGGCGATCTGCTTGAATCTCTTGATCTTCATCGCGGGATTACAAGCGATACAGAGCTTGAACGTAAAGCAGTATCCTCAGAGCGAAAGCTCTGCCGTCACTGTCAAGACTACCTATGTGGGAGCGCCGGCAGACCTCGTTCGTGGATACATCTCAACACCGTTGGAGCGTGTTATCGCCAGCGCAGACGGCATCGATTACCTGGAATCCGCGAGTCGGCAGGGAATGAGTGAGATTACTGCGCGGTTACGCTTGAACTACGACGTCAACTCAGCCCTCACGCAGATCCAGTCCAAGGTGGCGCAGGTTCGAAATGATTTACCACCGGAAGCTGAAGCTCCGATCATTAACGTGGAGCGAGCCGATGCACGATTTGCTTCGATGTATCTCGGATTTTCATCTCAGGAGCTGGAGCCGAATCAAGTTACTGATTACTTGACCCGTGTTGTTCAACCACAGCTATCGGCGGTTGCCGGAGTTCAACGTGCGGACATCCTTGGAGCTAGGACCTTCGCCATGCGCATCTGGTTGAAGCCTGAAAAGATGGCTGCGCTTGGTCTCAGTGCGGCAGAGGTGAGAGCTGCGTTAGCAAGCAATAACTTCCTCTCAGCTATAGGGAGCACCAAGGGCTCGATGATCTCGATTAACCTCGTTGCGAATACCGACCTCAAGAGCGTTGACGAGTTCAAAAAGCTCGTAGTTCGCCAAAAGGGTGATGCGATTATACGGCTTGAAGAGGTTGCAGATGTCGTTCTCGGAGCTGAAAGCTACGACGAAGATATCCGTTTTGGAGGCGAATCAGCCACCTTTATCGGTGTGTGGGTTCTTCCGAACGCCAACTCCCTTGATGTCATATCTGCTGTCAGACGAGTCCTGCCGGAGATCGAACGAAACCTCCCGAGTAGTATGAAGCTCTCGATACCGTTTGATGCCACGGTCTATATTCGTAGTTCTATACGAGAGGTTTTAGGAACACTCCTCGAAACGATAGCTATAGTGATCGCAGTGATATTTCTGTTCCTAGGTTCCATCCGATCTGTATTAGTCCCGGTAGTCGCCATACCACTCTCACTTGTTGGCGCGACCACTTTGATGTTTGCGTTCGGATTTACGGTTAACCTCCTCACCCTGTTGGCGATAGTGCTAGCAGTGGGATTGGTGGTAGACGACGCAATCGTCATGTTGGAGAACGTTGAGCGCCATGTGCGTGACGGAATGGATCCGGTGCCAGCGGCGATCAGATCGGCACGTGAGTTGTTCGTTCCGATCGTTGCGATGACGGTAACTCTAGCGGCTGTGTATGCACCGATCGGTATTCAAGGTGGCTTAACGGGTGCTTTGTTCAAGGAATTCGCTTTCACGTTGGCGGGAGCTGTTGTGATCTCTGGTCTCGTAGCGCTTACGCTATCGCCGATGATGGCATCGCAGATAGTGCGCAAAACAGAGCGCGAAAATCGCTTTCAGGTCTTTGTACACACGTCTCTACAAGCGCTGCGTGAGTGGTACCGCAGGACCTTGCGTGTCGTACTGGGATATCGCCCAGCCGTCGTTGCAGCTTGTATAGGAGCGGTGCTGTTGATCTTTCCCTTCTATATGATCTCAATCAAGGAGTTGGCGCCACAAGAAGATCAGGGGATCGTCTTCGGAATCGTCCAGGGGGCTCCTGACTCGACGATTGAACAGATGAGTCTCTTTACCGATGCTGCAAATAAAACCTACGAAAGTGTCCCCGAGTATGGAAACTCATTTCAGGTTACGGCTCCAGGTGGCGGTTTCTCAGGGATGGTTCTTAAGTCGCGCAGCGAACGTACTCGTACAGCAGAGGAGATTATAGGGGAGCTGTGGCCTAAGGTTTCGAATATTCCGGGTATCAATCTCTTTCTCACCTCTCCGGCGCCCTTACCTGGGGGGAGCGATCACCCGGTGGAGTTCGTGATTTCGTCGACAGCGCAACCATCTGAGGTGGTATCATTTGCGCAAGTGCTTGTGCAGGAGGCGCTCAAGAGCGGCAGGTTCATGTACGCCGATACCGACCTTAAGTTTGACCTGCCGGAAGCTGAGGTGCAGATCGACAAAGACAAAGCAAACTCCATGGGCCTCTCGTTGGCGAGTATCGGAGAGGACCTCTCTGTGTACCTGAGCGGAAACTACGTTAATCGTTTCTCGGTCCTCGGCAGAAGCTATAAGGTTATCCCTCAGGTAAAGCGCGAAGCGAGGCTCAACCCGGAGCAGCTCTTAGCCCTGCATATCCGTGGGCCTGAGGGTGGTTTGATACCCCTTGAGACGGTAGCCTCGATACGCGAAGGGGTTCAACCTCGCCAGCTCAATCGCTTTCAGCAGCTCAATTCCGCCAAGATCCAAGGCGCGCCCATACCGGGCACGAGTATCGACCAAGCGCTTGCAGTACTCGAGGATAAAGCCAAAGAGATCCTTCCCACGGGCTACAGTGTTGATTATGCCGGAGAATCCCGGCAGCTACGCAGGGAGGGGGATTCGATGACTGCTACCCTGATCCTTGCTGTCATCGTTATATTTCTGGTTCTCGCAGCGCAATTTGAGAGTTTTGTAGACCCGCTGATTATCTTGGCTGGCTCTGTGCCGTTGGCGCTCGCTGGGGCTATGCTCTTTGTGTTCTTGGACTTTACATCGCTGAACATTTACTCACAGGTGGGGCTAGTCACTCTGGTAGGCCTCGTCGCAAAGAACGGCATTTTAATCGTGGAGTTTGCCAATCGCCTGCGTGAGAATGGCCTCTCCAAGGTCGAAGCTGTAGTGGAGGCGGCAGCTACCCGCCTAAGGCCTATCCTGATGACCTCGGTGGCAACCGTAGTAGGGCACTTTCCCCTGGTGCTGGCGTCTGGAGCAGGTGCTAGCGCTCGTAATAGCATCGGGATTACCCTCGTCACTGGCATGATAATCGGCACGCTCCTTACCCTTTTTGTGGTCCCGGTGCTGTATGTCCTGATAGCGCGCACCCAGCGTGCTGCTCTCTCGCACGCGGGGGGTGTAGTTCAGCCTAGGCAAGATGGTCCTGCTATCGCAGTTGTGCATTGACTCGAGTTCTCCGACCTCCATACGCTCGTGTTCGCAGCCCTAATCGTGCTATACCGTGCCTGATGAAGTGTGAACGGTGTGAGGCGCTTAACGTGGTAAAAAGGTTCCTAGTTCTTGCTTGGATGCTGGCATTCTCCGGTTGCATCCTGGTTGGGCCTGATTACGCCCCACCTGATGTTCAGGTCGCAGGAAGCTTTGTTGGTAAAGATGTTCCGGGGGCCAGTGATGGTGCCGCTCTTGAGAAGTGGTGGTACAGCTTTAGCGATAAGGAGCTTCAGGATCTTATCCTTGAGGCGGTACATAAAAACAACGAACTTGAGGTTGCCCTTGAGCGCATTAACCAGACACGAGCGCTGCGCCGCGAAGCGTTTCTCGGGCTCTTTCCGATAGTCACCACTGCTCTCGACTACAGTAATACACATATACCAACGTCGACCTTTGCCGGTGGTGCATTACGTCTTGGAAGGACTCATATTGATAACGAGGTGTATTCGGCCGGATTCGATGCCTTCTGGGAGATCGATCTCTTCGGCCGAGTTCGCCGCGGAGTGGAAGCTCGCACAGCTGAAAGTGAAGCGGCGGTGGCACAGCTTCAAGATGCAGTACGGATCTTAATCGGAGATGTGGCCCGTAACTATTTCCAGCTGCGAGGCCTTCAAATGCAGCTCACGGTTGCTCAGGAAAATGCCCGCACTCAGGAGCAGGTGGTACGGGTTGCAGACGCGCTCTTTAGGGGTGGACAAACTACTGAGTTCGACGTTGTTCGGGCAAAATCTCAGCTCTCCCAGACCTTAGCATCGATACCGGTGCTTGACGCTAATATTCAAGCAACGATGTACAGGTTAGCAGTGCTCATCGCTAAACAACCCGGCGAGCTGAATGCACAGCTCGGTGTGGTAAAACCTATGCCAACGTATGATGGTCCTATAACGCTTGGTAAACCGGAAGAGCTCCTCAAGCGGCGTCCCGATATCCGAGCGGTTGAAAGACAGCTAGCAGCAGCCACCGCAGAGATAGGTGTAGCCGAAGGCGACCTTTTCCCAAAGTTGACCTTTACGGGGTCGATATCGCTTCAGGCGCGCTACGTCGACAAGTTAACTGATGCTAACAGCGATGCATGGAATCTCGGTCCAAGGCTTTCGTGGGCTGCCTTTGACCTCGGGCGAGTTCTGGCTCGGATCGATGCCTCGGAAGCAGTGGCCAGGCAGGCTGTGGCACAATATGAGCAGACAGTTCTGTTGGCCTTGGAAGATGTTGAGGGCTCTCTAGCACGTTTTAAGGGCTTTAAGCTTCGTCGCGATCTCCTGCAGGATGCAGTCGAGCAATCTAACAAGGCGGTAGCGATATCTCGCACACAATACGAGAACGGATTGATCGATATCCTACCGGTGCTCGATGCCCAACGGAGCGCTCTCATCGCTCAGCTGAGTTTAGCCGAGAGTCAGACCGATCTTCTCACCTCATTAGTGGCCGTGTTCAAGGCAGTTGGTGGAGGTTGGGATGATGCTATCGTTGAGGTGGAGGCGAAATCGGAGAGCGCGCCGTCAACGCCATCAATCATGCCAGTTTCAACAGGGGCTCCATAAAAACGTAAGGAATCTCGATGAAAGGGAGTCACGAGTGAGGTCCTGCCGGTGGTTGGTGATACCCTTGGGTATCGTCTCACTGTGTGTGAGTGCTCAGCTTCGTGCTGAGGAAGGCTCGCTAACAGCGACTGCTGGGTGCCAGCCTTCGATCACGCTCGAGGATCTTCAAGCACGTGCTTTACGCAATAGCCTGTACGTCGCCGATTTTGATAGTGAGTACACGAGTGCAAGCTCAAAAGCATTTGAGGTTGAGACCCTTGCCAATCCTGAACTTCAGGCGGAGCGGGTCTATACCACTATGGACATCAACGGTGATAACGATCCGCAGACAAACGTCTCGATCGCGCAACGCCTGAAGATCTCTAATTTTGGTCAAAGAGGTAAGGTTGCAGCGCTAGTGCGGCGAGTGGGAGATACTCAGAAACGGGCAAAACTCCTCGAATTTACCCAAAAGGTAAGCCTTCAATTTCATACCTTACGAACCCTTCAGCAGTCGGAGATGATCCTTATTGATGCAGAGCGGCTCGCTTCTAAGAAGGTCACACTGGTGCATCAGGGGGTTGAGAAGGGGCTTCTATCTGAGGGGGACCATAAACTATTTGAAGGTGAGAAGTATCGCCTGCAAGCGCAGCGGCGCGGTCTTCAGGGGAGCATAAGCGCCGTTCAGGGTGAGATAAGTAAAGCAGTCGGTGTGATCTGTAATTGGAGTGCCAGCTCTGAGTTAACGATCGAGCCTTTACCGAGTGAACAGGAGCTGCTCGCCCTAGCGCGACAGAGCTCCTTGAGTGAGGTTGCTCGAGCGGATCTCTTGGCGGAGCTTGCTTCGGAGGAACTGCGGTTGGCAGAGCTCGATCGATATCCGGAGCTCGCTCCTCGCATCGTGTATCAACATACGAATGATGGGGGTGATTTTATCGGTGCTGGGATCTCGATACCGCTCCCCTTCTTTAATCGCAACCAGGGGGAACTCAGCCGTAGTCAAGCTGTACACAGAGTCGCACAGAAGCGCCAAGAGCTTCTTACGCAGGGAGGGCTTGAGATGCAGGTTCGTTCCCTACGAAATACGGCTGCCGCCGCGATAGACCAGGCACAGCTGTACTCAGCTAAGGTAGTGCCCTCGTATGAAGCAGCGTTGCGCTCGCAGGAGCGGATCTATTCCCAGGGAAAGGGCAATGTGCTGCAGGTATGGCAGACGCTACGCCTCTTTAACGAGGCTCGCAGCGAGGCTCTCTCGCTCCAGTTAGCGGCTGTGACCACACGTATACAACTTTCGTTGCTTGTAGGAGAGGTGGTGTAGATGATTCGAGATATCAACATTTGCCGCGCTGGTCTTGCGTGGCTCCTACGCCTTATCCTTATCAGCGTGATAGTCGGATGCAAAGGCTCCTCCCACGACCATTCGCACGGTCATGAAGAGAGCGCATCGCATGAAGAGAGCTTCGAGCACGGTCCTCACGGTGGAAGACTGCTGAGAAAGGGAGATTTTGCAGTAGAGCTGTTGATCGTCGAAAAGGGAGCTCGCCCGCAGTTACGAGTTTTTGGATATCACGCCGACAAACCTGTAGCCCCTGGAGAGCTTGGCGCAACTGTGCGGTTCACTCGCTTGGGCGGACAAGTTGATGAGTTGATCCTAAAGCCGATCGATGGCTTTTTAACTTCTAGTGTCATAGTGGCGGAGCCGCACTCGTTTGATGTTGTAGTTGAAGTTGAACATCGTGGAGAGCGCTACACATGGGCTTATCCGTCGTACGAGGGGCGAGTCGTGATGTCATCTGAGGTAGCAGCGCTCTCGGGAGTCACCAGTGAACCTGCTCAAGCTCGACAGATCCGAACGGTCCGGACTGCTCGTGGAAAGATCGTTCCGAGCGAGCACCGCATAGCGCATGTGATCCCTCGTTTTGCAGGTCTCGTGCGTGAAGGCCGTAAACACATCGGCGATCGAGTAGAAAAGGGCGAAGTAATGGCTGTTATTGAGAGCAATCAGAGCTTACAGCCTTTTGAGGTTAGATCTCAGATAGAGGGTACCGTAGTTAACGGTCACCTGGTTGTTGGGGAGTTCGTGCCTGGGAACCAGTGGGTATACATAGTAGCCGATATATCTGAGGTGTGGGCAGACCTCTTTGTGCCCTTACGCGAGCGCGGCGCTATTGCCAAGGGACAGAGGGTTCTCATCACCTCAGTTACAGGTGCGGCTACTAAGGAAGGTCGAGTGTCATACGTTGCCCCGTATGCTGATGAGCGAGCCCAGGCGCAGCTCGTTCGAGTGGTTATTTCCAACGAAGCAGGCGATTTCGTCCCCGGAGCCTTTATTACGGGAGAGATAGTAGTGAGTGAAGAGGCTGTGCCGGTAGCGATTAAGAGCCAAGCCATTCAGCGCTTCAGGGATTGGCAGGTGGTTTTTGTGCGTGTTGGGGATACCTACGAGGTTCGTCCGGTTACACTAGGCCGCTCAGACGGCGACTGGATGGAGGTACACGCAGGACTCACACCTGGAGAAGAGTACGTAGTTGGTAATTCCTTCCTAATAAAAGCGGATATATTAAAAGCTGGTGTATCGCATGACCACTAGGGAAGCGAGGTAAAAAGAGACCTCGATGTTTAAGGTTATACTCCGAGCATCAGTCAAAGATCGTCACGCTGTTATCGTGGTTACCCTTCTTTTAGCTATTTTCAGTGCGCTCTCGTTACAATATCTCGTGGTTGATGCTGTACCTGACATAACCAATACTCAGGTTCAGATTAATACTGAAGCCCCCGGATATTCGCCATTTGAAACGGAGCGTCGAATAACGCAGCCTTTGGAGCTTATGTTGGCAGGGTTGCCTTCTCTCGAATATACGAGGTCACTTTCACGCTATGGACTTTCTCAGGTCACGATAGTTTTTAAAGATAAAACCGACATCTACTTTGCTCGGCAACTGATAGCCCAACGTATTCAAGAGTCGAAGGATAGACTACCTGCTGGCATCAATCCATCGATGGGGCCGATCGCGACTGGGTTAGGTGAGATCTTTATGTTCACCGTCGAAAACGATCCGAATTTTGCCGGTCAACATTCTCTCCAAGAGCTGCGTGAGATTCAGGACTGGGTAGTGCGCCCCCAGCTCCGCACGGTTCCTGGTGTAGTTGAGATTAACTCTATCGGTGGAGCATCCAAGCAGGTAGTGATAACGCCCGATCTGAACAAGCTCCGAGCATACCTGCTTACCTTAGACGATATCTCTCGCTCGGTAGCACAAAATAATTCAAATGTTGGAGCTGGTTTCGTAGAACAGAACGGCGAGCAACTCCTTATCCGGGTACCATCTCAAGTTCAAAAACCTTCCGAGCTTGAAAGTATCGTCGTGGGTGTTCACGATGGAGTGCCGGTATCTCTGGGAGAGGTAGCTCGTATAGAGATAGGCTCAGAGCTCCGAACTGGAGCAGCCACCCAGAATGGGCGCGAGGTGGTTCTTGGCACCGTCTTCATGCTCAAAGGGGAGAATGGACGTGTTGTTTCAGAGCGAGTCAGCAAAAAGCTGCAGGAGATCGCACGATCGGTCCCGGAAGGTGTTGTCGTACGAGCTGTCTACAACCGATCAGACCTCGTCAACGCCACTATCGCCACCGTTAGAAAGAATCTTTTCGAGGGAGCGCTCCTCGTCATCGTTGTGCTCTTTCTCGCTCTCGGAAACATACGAGCAGCCCTTATCACAGCCTTTGTAATACCGCTCTCTATGGGCATAACTATCTTCGGCATGGTTCAGGGAAAGCTCAGCGCAAATTTAATGAGCTTGGGGGCCCTAGACTTCGGTTTAATCGTCGATGGTGCGGTTATCTTGGTGGAGAATTGTATCCGGCGCATAGCTCGTGCTCAGGCGCAGCTCGGAAGAGTGCTCTCGAAGGAGGAGCGTTTGGAGGTGGTGTGTGAAGCCTCTTCGGAAGTTCGGCAAGCCACTATGTTTGGAGAGCTGATCATTATGATCGTGTACGTCCCAATCCTTGCGCTCTCAGGGATTGAGGGGAAGATGTTTCATCCGATGGCGCTTACCGTATTGTTGGCGTTAGGGGCAGCCTTTGTGCTTTCCCTAACCTTTGTACCAGCAGCTGTGGCAGTTTTTGTGACGGGGCACGTGAGCGAACATGGCAAGCTCATGGGTCGAATTGAGCGGTCCTACACAGCCTTGCTTGAGCGACTGATCCACCATCCGCGGGCGGTTTTTGCTCTTTCTTTAGTGTTTTTCTTTTCGACGCTCGCTCTTTCGACTCGTCTCGGCGCGGAGTTTATCCCCTCGTTAGATGAAGGAGACATCGCCCTCCATGCGATGCGTGTACCCGGAACGTCTCTCACACAGTCTATTGAGATGCAGCACCAGCTTGAGAATGTGATTAAGAAGATACCTGAGGTAAAGGAGGTCTTAGCTAAGATCGGGACAGCGGAGATCGCGACGGACCCGATGCCTCCGAGCATCGCTGATGGGTATGTGCTCCTAAAGCCTCGAAAGGAGTGGAAGAATCCGAGCAAGCCGAAAGCAGAGGTCGTGGCTGAACTTGAATCTCTCCTGCAAACCGTTCCTGGTAATAACTATGAGTTTACGCAGCCCATTCAGATGCGCTTCAATGAACTGATAGCCGGTGTCCGGAGCGATATCGCTGTCAAAATCTTCGGGGATGATACCGACGTGCTCGGTCAGTACGGTGAGTACGTACGGCGTATCCTTCAAAGTGTTGAAGGTGCCTCTGATGTAAAGCTCGAACAGACTACAGGGCTACCGGTGCTCACGATACGACCTGATCGTATGCGTGCTGGTAGGCTAGGACTCACTAGCGAAGATATCCAAGATGCTGTCAGCACTGCATACGCTGGTAAAGAGGTGAGCACGTATTTTGACGGAGACAGGAGTTTCCCTATAGTTGTTCGGTTGAGAGACGAGGATCGGTACGATATCAATGCCTTGTCGAAGCTTCCTATTGGCCTTCCGCATGCGTTGACATCGCCGCAATCGCTTGAGCAGGAACGAGTAGGGTTTAAGTATGAGACGCCAGAGCGTCCCTATGTTGCCCTTGCGGACGTAGCCGAGATAGCTACCACAGAGGGGCCGAATCAGATCAGTCGCGAAAATGGAAAGCGCCGTGTAGTTGTGACAGCGAACGTACGTGGTCGTGATTTGGCCTCCTTTGTTACAGAGGCGCAGCTTAAGCTTCGCAAGAACCTTGGTCTGCCGCACGGATACTGGCTAGGAATGGGTGGGCAGTATGAGCACCTGATCTCTGCTCGAGCGCGCCTGATGCTGGTGGTGCCTCTCGTGCTCGTCAGCGTATTTGCCCTCATATTCATCACCTTTCGCTCGTTTACGTATACGTTCCTGGTTTTCTCAGGGGTTCCCTTCGCTCTCTCGGGGGGAATAATCGCTCTCTGGATGCGAGATGTACCTTTTTCTATTTCAGCGGCAGTGGGTTTCATCGCGCTCTCTGGCGTCTCGGTATTAAACGGTTTAGTGCTCGTAAGTTTTACCCGCAAGTTACTTGCAGATGCGCAGGATATGACCAGCGCGATTATAGAGGGCGCGGCATCACGAATTAGACCCGTTTTGATGACTGCGCTCGTTGCATCGCTCGGATTCGTTCCGATGGCGATCTCACACGGAACGGGTTCGGAGGTGCAGCGACCCCTTGCTACCGTTGTAATCGGAGGGATTATATCTTCGACCGTACTGACGCTGCTTGTTCTACCTGTTCTGATTAGTATTTTTGCTTCTTTTCCCAAGGATAAAAGAGACAGCAGCCAGGGATAAGAGACTGCCGTTACTTATCTTCTCGGCCTCGACGTCCGCCCCGATCTGGTTCACACACGCTATACCCACCCTGCATCCTCCAAGCGCCTCGACTATTAACAGCGATAGGACGATGCTTTCGCCGATTTTTCGCGGGGTGTTTCTATGATTGGTAATCCGTTTGAGAGGTTAGGGAAGCGCGTTGTAGAGGCGATCGAACAGGCTATCGATAAACTATCTCCTCCGAGCTCAAGCCCCAGTCTTGGATTAGCGGGAGCTACAGGATCTGTTGTTCGTGAGTTAGACGAGCTGAGCGCACCGGTCGCTGCCAAGGGTGTTCCGCGTGATAGCAACGACGGCAATTCGTATACAACTTTACGAACTGGTTCACCTCTTTTCGATCAGATCTCGGTGTTGCTGCCTTTTCCTGGGAGGCGTTCATTCCTTTTGTACCTCTGGCGGTTATCCCATACTGGTCGATTGACTTTTTTTTCGTTGCAGCTCCGTTCTTCATACGTACGTACGAGGAGCTTGTTGCTTACAGAAAGCGAATCTTCCTAGCTATAACGATTGCGGGCGCATGTTTTCTTCTCTTTCCTCTCGAGCTTCAATTCAAGCGCCCACCGGTGAGTGGTATGCTTGGAGCGCTCCTGTCATCGCTCGATAATTTCAACAATTTTTGGAATTTAGCACCCTCGCTGCACATAGCGTTGCGGACTATCCTATGGGCTGTCTACATGCCGTGCTGCTCGCCCGTCGGTCGTTGGCTGCTCGGGATGTGGTTTGTCTCTATCGGACTTTCGACCATTCTGGTGTGGCAGCACCACCTCTTCGATCTCTTCACAGGGCAGCTTCTGGGGCTCTTCGTGATTCAGGTTCTTCCTACCGGACTCCTGCAATCGAAAACTCCACTTACGGATCGTCATCGGACTCTAGCCCTCAGGTATCTTGGGGTAGCTGCTCTCTTCGTGGGTCTATTCGTACTCGTCGGGCTACCTGGATTCATTCTGCTATGGCCAGCGACGTCATTTGTCGTAGTTGCGCTCGCATACCTTAAGAGGGATGGGCGCGTGCTGGGTAAGCAGGGGGCCACGTTCTCGTCAGCTGGTTGGTGGCTTCTATCACCATACAGGCTTATGGCCCGAGCATGGCAGCATCGGTATGGTGCGCGAGCATCACGAGTAGCAACTAATGTCTCATTTGGCTCCTTTCCATCGAGCGAACTACTGCGCGAGCTCGGAGTGCAGCATATTATTGATCTGACGGCTGAGTATCCAGCTGTGAAGATGGCAGAAGCGGTTGAATACGTTAACATCCCCATGCTTGACCTTGTGTGCCCTTCGCTTGAGCAGCTCAGGGACGCCGTCGTATCGATTGAAGCGATGAGTGCACGAGGTAGCGTGTATATCCACTGCGCCTTGGGTCTCAGTCGAAGCGCTCTAGTTACCGCAGCCTGGCTTCTTTCGAGTGGCCGAGCCTCTGACCCACTTCACGCAATGGAGCTGGTGCGGACAGCCTCACCAGGGGTCATTTTCAAGGTTCAAGAGAGCGAGGTGCTCCGGATGTTCAGTGAAAAGGGGGCTGATGGAAGAGGGTTTTGATTCTAGTCGCAGACCGCTCAAGAGTAGGGGCAGTGCGTGGTCGCGTGCAGTCCTTGCGCTCCTGTTGAGGACACCCGTTACAGCGAACCAGATATCGTGCGCAAGTATGCTTTTCGCTATTTTGGCCGGAGTAGCTCTGTATTGTGCAGGATCAGGGGCGGAACATCTTCTTTTATTTGTCGCGATTGTCGGAATTCAGGGACGTCTGCTGTGCAATTTGATGGATGGCATGGTAGCCGTCGAGGGACAGCGGAGTGGAAAATTCGGTGCGCTGTACAATGAGATACCCGACCGTGTATCGGATGTCGTGATCCTACTCGGGGCAGGTTTTGGTTATGCCGCACACCCGATTGTAGATCTCTCCTCGGTTATGCTTGGGTGGATTGCGGCGCTACTCGCGATTCTCACGGCGTATGTGAGGCTGTGCGGGGTGAGTATCGGCGTAGGTCATATATTTGTAGGGCCGATGGCGAAGCCACACCGTATGGCGCTCTTGACGGTAGCCTGTCTTGTAGAGCTCATATTGATTCATCTTAACTGGTGGATACCTCTGATACCGGCTGCACTGCTGATAATCAGTATCGGTTGTGTAATTACACTCGTTCGGCGCATGCAGAGGATAGCTGATATGCATGGAGGTGCATGATGCTAACGGAACCCTTGCGGCGACTGATGGCATGGTTCACCCGTGTTGTATGCGGAATAGCGGTATTTGAGCGAGGGATAGATCTGAGCACTCTTGGCCAATCGGTATTCTTCGCAAATCATTCAAGCAACTTTGATTTTCCAGCGATCTGGAGCGCACTACCATCTGAGCAACGTCGAAGTACTCGACCGATTGCAGCACTTGATTACTGGGGTCGGGGAGGTATTAGGAGCTTCTTTGCTAGTACGATCTTCAACGCTATTCTAATTGACCGACAAAGGACCAACCCTGACGATGATCCCCTCAAGGATTCTAAGGAAGCACTGAGAGCAGGATATTCGTTGATTATCTTCCCCGAAGGTACGCGTAGCCTTGATGGAGAGATTCAGCTTTTTAAGAGCGGCATTTTTCGACTCGCGCTCGACAGTCCACACGTTGCCTTTGTCCCTGTGTATTTAGAGAATCTCAATCGAATACTCCCAAAGGGCGAGTTCCTTGTTGTCCCGTTGCTTTCACGTGTCATTTTCGGGGCACCCCTGATGCTCCAGGCAGGCGAAGAAAAAGAAGCGTTCTTAAAGCGCGCCCACAGCGCCCTAATGGAGCTAGCGTTATGAAGGTAACTCTGGCTTTGTGGCTAATCCTATTCCTAGTGGGTGCAACTGCTAGTAATTGGCTGTGGGGTCGACGACGATCTGATGATAAAAGCCGAGCTCTACAGCGCGAAGTCACCCTTCGTATCGAGAGCTGGTGGATCATGGTTTTGGTGTTTGTTGCAGTATGGTTGTGCGGCTTTTACACGACCCTGGCGCTATTCTTTTTTCTCTCTCTACTTGCTCTGAGGGAATACATAACGTTGATTGAGACCAAGCGAGCTGATCATCGCGCACTTGTGTGGTCTTTTCTGATAGTTTTACCCCTTCAATACCTGCTCATAGCGCAGCATTGGTACGGACTTTTCAGTATCTTTATACCGGTTTATGGGTTTCTCATCGTCACTATTCGTGTCGCTATGTCGGGGGACTGTGCGGATTTTCTGAACCGAGTGGCGACTATTCATTGGGGGCTGATGACCTGTGTGTTTCTTTTGAGCCATGCACCAGCGATCCTCACCCTATCAGTTGCCGGATACGAGAGTCGGCAGGATGAGCTCCTATTCTTTCTGGTGGTACTCACCCAATTAAGTGACGTGTTCCAATTTGTGTGCGGCAAGGTGTTCGGTAAGCATCGTATTGCTCCGAAAGTTAGTCCGAATAAGACTATTGAAGGGCTTTTAGGTGGAATGCTTTTGACTGGCTTGACTGCGATACTCCTCTCTCAACTGACCCCCTTGCCCCTGGTGGAAGATTTCATCTTGGGGGTGGCGCTGTGTCTTTTCGGCTTCTGTGGTGGGCTTACAATGTCCGCTGTAAAGCGAGACAAGGGGTGCAAGGATTTCGGTACACTGCTCAAAGGACATGGGGGCATCTTGGACAGAATTGATTCCCTGTGCTTTACAGCTCCCCTTTTGTTTCATTTTACGAGGTATTTCTACACGCTGTGATGCTAGTTACCCCAAACGTCACTCGTAGTCAGGAAGTACGGAGCAGCCAAAAATTTGTTTGAACTACATTACTAGTGTTCCTGGTGGCGTGGACGACCAAACGAACCAGGACAACCAAGCAAAGACCGTACTGAAAAGTATCATGACTGCCACAGCACTTACGACAAACGTAATACGCTGATTGTCCGGTATGTCGAGCATCTTTGAACAGCCCTGATACAGTACGTAGATCGAGAAGACGGCTAAGAAGAGAAACGAGCCGCGGCCGAGCAGTGGTATAACGGCGAAGATACTTGAGAGAGCTGCGGGTATCATCGAGTGTGCAAGGAGGCTAAAGGCACGATTCATATCGTTTCGCCCGCCCAAATTCGTAGCAAGGTTCTTGAGAGCCATAGAGCAGAGAAAAACCGTACCTATGGTAGCTACGACACGAACGAGGCGATCAACGATCTGCTCGAACAGCGGTGGATGCCACGTTCCTAGATAAGTGATGTGAACTCCGAAGACCTGTAGTCCGAGTATCGTACACGCAGCCCCGAGCAAAAGAAGGGGCAATAATAAGGAGCCTATGAGGTCCCTCGGTGTTGCGCTCTCCGAGGCTATAGTATCCCAGCACAGCTTCGGGTTCGTGACGACGAGTTTAATTCGATTAAACAATTGAGAGAGATGCAATCGAGCTACAACGGCAATCATTCCCACAGGCTACCCCAAGCCGATTATCAGAGAAAGAGAGGGGGCTAGATCGGGGGAGGTCATGGATAGGCTTGCAATAAAGTCTGCAACGCTCTTAAAGCCTCCATCGACCGTCGTCCAGATGAACTCGACTAAGTATCAACAGGTAGTTATTTCCAGAGGCGCTCCATACTATATGTAGTGGTTTGCAGTGGGATCCGTAGCAGGGGTAGACTTCGTAGGCAGCACCAATGGTAGAGCTAAGCCCTTGGGATTTTTGGGATTGCTCCCGATACAACTCGTAAGGCGTATGGAATCGATAGTAGTTGCCGCAGCGGCCCTGAATCAAACCCCTCTTGCGTGGAGCGAGAACGTTGCAGCTATCAAGCGAGCAATTGAGCAGGCTCGTGCAATTGGCGCCGCTGTCGTTTGTTTGCCTGAATTGTGTGTGACTGGGTACGGTTGTGAAGATGCCTTTCACGCTACCGGAGTTATCAAACGCGCACTGGCGTGCACCGAGAGCTTAGCGCGATCCTTTAGAGATATCGTATTCAATGTAGGGGTGCCTCTCGAGGTTAATGGCTCGGTGTACAATACCGTTGCTCTGGTGGCTGGGGGCGCTATTCAAGGCTTTGTAGCTAAGCAGTATCTAGCAGGCGATGGGCTACACTATGAGCCGCGGTGGTTTAAGCCGTGGCCTAAGGGGGTTGTCTCGCAGGTAGTGCTCAACGGCAGAGTTGTACCGGTTGGGGACCTCCTCTTTGAGCTCGATGGAATTCGATTGGGGTTCGAGATCTGCGAAGACGCATGGGTTGCAGAGCGGGCCGGGATAGATTTGGCTCGCCATGGCGTAGATCTCGTTCTTAATCCCAGTGCAAGCCATTTCGCGTTCGGAAAGCACCACATCCGTGAGCGATTAGTGCTCGAAGGTTCTCGAGCCTTCGGAGCCGCGTATCTGTATGCGAATCTGCTGGGGTGTGAGGCCGGACGGATTATCTACGATGGTGATACCTTAATAGCTTCGCACGGTGAGATCGTCGCTCGCGGAGCTCGTTTCTCTTTTCGAGATTGTGAGCTTACTAGCGGAGTAGTCGATATAGACCGTTGTCGCCTTATTCGAAGGCGTAGCGTAAGTCTCAATCCGCGGTTCGATATCGATAACCGTCTTGTCGCTCTTTCAGGGATAGCGCTCAAGAGGGGGGGGAGAGCAAATATTTCCCAGGTTCCGGCATGGGAGCACGTGGCAGTTGTGAAGCACGAGGAGTTTACGCGGGCGGTGTGCCTCGGATTGTTTGATTACCTCAGAAAAAGTCGTAGCGAAGGTTTCGTTGTTTCGTTGAGTGGAGGTGTCGATTCGAGCGCAGCGAGCGCCCTGGTTGCGTTAATGGTAAGGGAGGGGGTCTTACAGCTCGGCTTGCGGGGGTTTCTCTCTAAACTTGGCTATACCTCATGGTCCAAAGGGATTACGAGAGAAGCCCAGATAGTCCCGAAGATCTTAGCGTGTGTCTATCAACGCACGGTTAATAGCTCTGAAGTTACTCATCGGGCAGCGCGTTCGGTCGCTCAGGAGCTTGGAGCAGATTTTCTGGATCTCGACCTGTCACAGCTTGTACAGGGATACGAGTCCCTAGTGTCGGACGCGATGGATGTAAAGCTCTCGTGGAAAGACCACGACCTTGCTCGTCAGAACATACAGGCGCGGGTGCGCTCCCCGTCAGTGTGGTTGGTTGCGAACCTGCGACGGGCTTTGCTTCTCACCACTAGTAATCGAAGCGAGGCTGCCGTTGGTTACACAACGATGGATGGAGATAGTAGCGGTGGTTTAAGTCCCCTGGGGGGGATCGATAAAGCGTATCTTCGACGCTGGCTCGTGTGGCTTGAGTGTGAGGGACCTCTTGGAATGTGTAGGTACTCGTCGCTTAGGCTCGTCAACGAGCAAGCTCCGACTGCGGAGCTACGACCTCTGAAGGAGAAACAAACTGACGAGGGTGACCTGATGCCATATGAGGTGCTCGACCGGATCGAGCGGCTCGCAATACGTGATAGACTCATGCCGCTTGAGGTGGCTGACTCTTTAGAAGAGGAGTTTAAAGGCAGATATCGCAACGCGGAAATAACCAGTTGGATCATCCGCTTTTTCACCCTCTGGAGCATCAATCAATGGAAGCGAGAGCGCTACGCACCATCTTTTCATCTCGATGACGAGAGCCTTGATCCTAAGACGTGGTGCCGATTTCCGATCCTCTCGGGAGGCTTTGCTGAGGAGATTAAAGAGTTAAAGCTACGCGTTCGACAAAAGAGGGCAAAGCGTACAAGGTAATCATCTGATGAACTCTCGGCTTACCGCACTCTACGGTGGCGCTTTTGACCCGTTTCACAACGGACACCTAGCGCTCGTTGCAAGCCTACTGAATTCAGGGATAGTGCAAGATGTTCTCGTCGTTCCGAGTGGCGATCGCCCCGATAAGAGTGTCCGCGCTTCCGGCCACGATAGGCTCGTGATGGCTCGGATGGCGATCGAGGAGTTTTTTCCGGGAGATCCGCGTATTTCGGTATCAGATCTGCATGTAGCCGGTCAGGTTGGCTATGGAACGATTGATCTTATCGATCACTACCAGCAACAAGGTGGTGTAGAGCTCCTAGTAGTGATCGGCCAAGAGTTGCTTAAGGATCTCCCGCAGTGGAAGGAGAGTGAGAGGCTCAAGAGGGCCGCCAAGTTTCTCGTTGTTCACAGACCTGGCACTGCGGTAGAGGCGCTGCCTGCGGGATGGCAGATGCAGGAGTTTGCTCCGCCCTACCAAGACGGAGTAGTTGTATCGAGTAGCAGTTTAAGAGCTCTTCTGAGTACAGGACTATCATGTGCTGGATTGATGCCGGCTCGTGTGATTCGCTACTGCTGCGAAAAAGGGTTGTATAGGTAAAAAAAGAGCGCTCCTTACGGAGCGCTCTCTAAGTAACTGACCTCAATCCGGTCGATTACATGGCAAGACGCACACCCCCAAAGAGGTTTACATCTGATTCATCATCGATGCCCACACCTGCCTTAAGAGCAACGTTCTCGGCGAGAGCATAGAAAGCTGTTCCGGTGTAGTTCCAATCGCCTGTGGTGACACGTGACCAGGTGATATCGAGGTTGGTCTCGATCTCATCCGTAAAGAGGTAACGAACACCTACGCCAGCATACATACCGTTGTCAGAGCCATCGCTGATCCCCGGAATGTTGGTGTCGTAACGTACATGCAAGCCTCCGACCCGCGCTACGAGATCGATACCTGGACACCAGGTGTAATAGCCTAAACCACCATAGCGATAGACGTGTTGGTCGATGTCAAACTTACCAAGCCCAGAAGTATTGAAACCGCTGTCAGCGAAGTTGTAGCCACCTTCCAACGCGAAGTTCTCGATCGGCGAGAACGATAGCTTTGAGTCGAGGCCGTTGGCGTCCTGGCCATCGCCGTCTACGTGGGTCCACTCGTATGCAGCGTCGAAATAATCGTACTTCATGAGCGGCCCGGCGCTTGCCGGAGAAACGCTGGCTGTGAGCAGCACAGCAGCGAGAGCTACTATCTTCTTCATTACCTGTTCTCCCTAAAGGATGGTTAACAACTGATGCTGAACTTAGAGCAGAGATCCCTACCATACAACCAGGAAAATAAAAGATGTCGGGCGTTATGAGATGATGTTTGTTCTTGGGTTCGCTGGAGCTTAGGCCTTGCTTCCCCAGATTTTCTGGAGCGCCAAACAGGAGTGTCAGTATAGGATGTCGTGTATGAACAATTCTCTTATCCCCCAAGTTACACCTCTGGAGCTCAAGGCACGTCTCGATGCGGGCGAGCCGATCTTTCTCCTTGATGTGCGAGAGCCACACGAGCGCAAAATCTGCTCAATCGGCGGAGAGCTCATACCGAAGGGCGCAGTACCCGATCACCTCGCTCATATCCCGCGTGATCAGGAGGTGGTTGTCTACTGTCGAAGTGGTGGTCGTAGCCAAGCTGTTGCGCAGGAGCTTAAGCTCCGCTACGGCTACGAGCGCGTAAGCAACCTCTCGGGTGGGGTTCTGCGCTGGTCTGATGACGTAGATCCTACCGTGACTAAATACTAATCAGCGGTACGGAACAACGAAGGTCACAATCATCGCGATGAGCGAAAGATTTGTGGTCGTTCACAAAGAGACCGGGGAAAGCTATGAAGCGAAGAGGTATTGCTGAAATCTTGGCCTGTAGAACCTGCTTGCAGTTGGTCTTTTTAGTCGGATTTAAGGTCAGGTGCATTTTTGTTTCACATAAAAGACACTGTATGTGTAATACTACAACGGTTTCAGAGAGGCCGTCAGAAACCTGGCTGTCTCACATGCTCTTTATCTTTCGAATATTTGAATAATTTTGAGCCCTTATCGGAGCCTGGACGGATCTTTATTTTAGGAACCGGCCAGGGTTTGTTCAGGTATCAATCCAATCGATCAAAGCCGGTAACCTTTCTACGGGCTGCGACGAGGGCTCACAGAGACTAAACCTACAAGGTTTTAAGGCGGTCTACCCTTGAGTTAACGGATGTTGCTGAGGGGTGGATTGCCGATGGTTTGGCAGTCCAAGTTCAAGGTTCTAGAGAAGGGACTATATAGAATGAGCAAGAAATTGCTGCGCTCAACGGGGGCGGGGTTTTCGACAGAAGAGAGAACTCTCTTGCCGACTCGTAAGTTGGCCAAGAAGTTCGCCAGCTGGTTGATGGTAAAGTTGAATCAGGCGGTGGCCCAAATGGACCCCAAAACTGATGCATTTAACGTCAACCTAAGGCACTTCCTCTCACCGTTCGGAACAATGACGGTGAAGAAGGTCGGAAAAGAAAAATTTCGCGTCAAGGTGGAATGCGGATGCGAGATTCCTCTGGAGTTTATGGGAGAACAAAAAAACCACAACTTCCACGAGTTGGAGTCAAAGGAACATCCTCCAATCCTGAACCAAGTTCGGAGCGCAGATTTTTTCAGTGCGATTTCATATTGGAGTGAAATCGACAAAGCAGGTGCTAACGGTTTGAGCTAATAGCACAGGTTCTAAGATTAATCCCCAGCGGCCTCTCAAGATGCACTGCCCAAGCCTTTTACCAAGGTTAGGAACAATCAGTCTCTTGTGAGGCCCTCTTCTTTTTAAGAGACAGTTTCATCAGTTTTGAGAAAAACTCTAAGGAAGCAAAGCAACGTATTACACAAGCACGCGTCAGAGTGGTTTTGCCTTTACTCCCTAGAGCCAGGCGCCTTTTGGCCACAACCTCCCCCGCAGCAACTCCCTTGAGATCTCTTCTTGCGCACGACCAACGGCAATCGACCGAATAGATATACAAGAGCCATACATAGTAAGATTAAAGCCAGTATCTTTTGCATCACAACCACCTGCTACCTAGTTGATACGTTATAAAAGATGCTAACCATGCTAACCCGGTCATGTAGCCAAACATGCCTAAAGTCCATGCCCATGATCCGGTCTCTCGTTTGCACACTGCGAGGGTCGACATGCACTGGCAGGCAAACACGTAGAACACCATAAGGGAGATCGCGGTTAAGGTTGTAAAGCTTCCGTCTTCGCGCTTGCGCTGCAAATGTTTTACGAGACCGCTCTGATCCTGATCATCATCTCCTAACTCATAAACGGTTGAGAGGCCTGTAATGAAGACTTCGCGGGCCGGCAAGGACGACAAAATTCCGATCCCTATCTCCCAGTTAAATCCAAGCGGTTTAATAAGTGGCTCGATCGCCACCCCGAGCTGCCCTGCGTAGCTCTCCTTGACGGCGTTTCCTTGGAAATCCGATGCGGGTTTCGGATATGACGAGAGAAACCACAGCACTATTGAGCAGGCTAAGATGATAGTCGAAGCGTTCTTTAAAAAGGATACGACACTGTCATAGGTGCTGCGTAACACGACTCGCGCTAGCGGTATACGTAGGGGAGGCATCTCCATCACGAAGAAAGAGGGTTCACGCCGTAATAAAAATCTCTTGAGTATCCACGCTACAACACACGCCCCTACTATCCCGAGAATGTACATACCTAAGAGGGTGAGGCCTTGTAGCGAAATGAATGAAGCGATGTAGCTGTTGGGAACAAACGCTGCAATCAGTACAGCATACACCGGGAGGCGTGCGCTACAGCTCATGAGCGGGGCAATCATGATCGTAGCTAAGCGATCGGCGCGTGAAGGTATCGTTCTGGTGGAGAGTATGCCAGGGACCGCGCAAGCAAAGGAGCTCAAGAGAGGGATGAACGCGCGCCCCTGGAGTCCGATCTTACGCATGAAATTATCCAGCAAGAAAGCGGCCCGTGAGAGGTATCCGCAATCCTCGAGAATACCGATAAAAAAGAACAGTATCGCTATCTGCGGAACGAATACAATTACGTTTCCTACACCGGGAACGATCCCTTCAGTGAGGAGGCTTGTGAGCATACCTGCCGGTAGATGCTGCCGCAGCCAAGCGCTTAGGCCATCCACAAAGCCGCCGATCAGGTCCATCGGTGCTTGTGCCCAGAGAAATATCGCCTGAAATATAAGTGCAAAGAGCCCAAACATGATCGGGAGGCCCCACACCTTACTAGTCAGAACACGATCAAGCGTCTCCGTTAATTCATCTACCGAGCGATCCTGCTGTTTCGTACTCTTCTCAACTATCGAGCGGATCCACGCATAACGTAGGGTTGCAAGGGATGCGACCGTGTTCGGATCTGCGACGAGCGATAGGATAGGTTGGCTCTCTACTGTTGCTCGGAGAGGGTGATGTGCAGGGAGCCAGGCGAGGCGTTGTGAGGAGTTCCTCGGATTGAGCAGCATCGTTGATATGGCTCCAACCAGATCGCTAAGCCCGAATTTCGACCGAGCTACTATTGAAAGTACTGGAAGGTCGAGATGTCGTGACAGGAGCTCGGTGTACACCTTGATTCCAGCACGCTCAGCAGCATCCATCATATTTACCGCGAGTATGATCGGGAGGCCTGTATCGATCAGCTCTGAAAGTAAGAAGAGGTTCCGCTCAAGGTTTGTGGCATCGACTACCACCACGACGAGATCGGGCCGTGGGCATCCGGGGATATCACTTGAGACGAATTGGGTTACGATCTTTTCGTCTGGTGTCGTTCCTTGTAGGGCATATGTGCCCGGAAGGTCAAAGATACGTGCACAGCCATCGGGAAAAAGGGATAGCGAGCCCTCCCGTTTTTCCACGGTTACCCCCGGATAGTTGGCAACTTTATAGCGCGAGCCAGTAAGTGCATTGAAGAGGGTGGTTTTGCCGCAGTTTGGATTCCCTACAAGGGCTACTACTTTGCGGCAGCTGTCGGGCGAGCTTTCGAGTACGGCCACAAGCCACAACCACTAGACGGGCTGAACCTGAACGTGAGCTGCTTCAGCGCTGCGCAATGAGAGTACAGACCCGAAGAGGCGGATATTAATCGGGGAGCCGAAGAAACCTCGCTGGGTAACGGTCACCTCTGATCCAGCTACAAGACCCATAGAGACGAGCTTAGTGAGGAGTTCAGCCGGGCATCCCTTTAGGTCAGAGACAACCGCTTTGTGGCCAACCTCTACCGTATCCAAGCCCTTCTCTGAGCCGTTATCCACATTCGCCTTCATTACAAGCCTCGGCCATAGAAACCCGGGATTACAAGACGTTAAACGACCTTGTCTCCCGTATTTAGGCGTATACCCCGTGCTTGTAGAATATGTCAATGGATAGAAACGTCTATCTTGAGTGGTTTATTCCAATTTGCAGTATTATTAGCCAAACAAGTGCTTGGCATAAGCAATAAGGGCTGCGCCTTCGGTTGTGAACGAGACCAAGGCGCAGCCCTTCCTACCTCGCGCTTCTTTTGATTCTTAGCGCTCGTCAAGGACAGCAAGGGAGAACGGAGCGCCGCCGCCCTTTGCATCCAGCGCTGCCACCATAGCGACGAGACCTGGAGCGAGCTCGAGCGAATCAGCTCTGATAGCGACCGTCTTTGTTCCGGCTACAGTCACCTTCACGTCGTATGAACCGGCGGGAACCGTCAGATAATCGGATATCGCGCTAAAGGGAACGTTGGAAAGCACAGGCTCAGCTGCGCCGATGTTTGCGCCAGGCGCAGTTACGTATACATCGACCGCCGGAGCGCTCGGTGCGCCGTGGAAGACCCTCACTTTAGCTTGTCCTGCTGGAGGTGCCGTGCGGTCTGCCGGTGCGACGATCGGCGTTATAGCAGCCACTTTATTCGAGGCGATAACAACGTAATCAGTATCTCCTTCGAGCGGAACGGTTGCATCGATCGCTGTTATATCGGTACCCGTCACCTGAATCTGAAAGCGACGATCGCCTGCGTCAGTGTGTAGAAATCCAGAAGCCACGGTGTATGGGACGTTTTCTAAAACTCGTCCGCCATCGATTAATACATCCACATTTGGCGCATCAGGAGATGCGTGAAATATGCGTACGCGGGCTTCGTCGTTACCATCACCGCCGCACCCGATTAATGTGGCCATGACTATGGCGATTGCGCTCAGTTGCTTCCAGTAGATCTTCATCTTTGTCTCTCCGTTTTTTCCTTACGCCACGTGGAGGCAACGTACTTAACTCCCGTTAAATAGTGCCATACTATTACAGCAAATTATAGCAGGAGGCGGTGCGTAGTCAAGGAGACAGTCAAGCCGAGTCATCCTCGGCTTGTTTTCTATCTTATGATACAAAGCGTCTATGACGTCTGTCACGGACTCTCCATCCCACCCATCTCAAGCTACGATCGTTTGCAACCAGCTGTGTAAGAACTACACGTCTTCGAAGAAGGAACCAGGTCTGCGGGGAACGCTTAAGGCCTTTGTTGCGCCAAGTTCAGGCGATACAAGAGTACTGGGTTACGAGCCGAGTAAGCGCCCGCGCGATCTGCGTAAGCGGATCGCGCTGGTGATGGGTCAGAAAAGTCAACTGTGGTGGGATATTCCAGCCTTCGATTCCTTTCAGCTCCTTCGACGGTACTATGAGATATCTGACCGAGACTTTAAGGAGCGAGTTGAAACTCTGGGCTCATTGCTCGGAGTAAGCTCCCTGTTCCATGTACACCTGCGGAAACTCTCCCTTGGAGAGCGTATGAAAATGGAGTTAATGGCATGCCTCCTGCACAAACCTGATATCATCTTCCTGGATGAGCCAACGATCGGGCTTGATGTTATTGCACAGAAGCAAATCCGTGATTTCTTCAGTAATTACCAGAAGACTTTCGGGACGACCATTATTTTGACCTCGCATTACATGGCTGACATAGACGCGCTCTGCCCACGCATTGTGCTCGTGCTCGGCGGACGAAAGCGCTTTGACGGTCCAATTCGCGAATTCGAGCGTATTCTCGGAAAAGAGAAGTTCGTTTCGCTTGTGTTCTCAGAACCTGTAGATCCAAGCGATCCAATTTGGCGCGAGTTGCGACCGCAATGGGGTCCACTCAATCAGAGTGTTGAGTTGGAGATTGAGGAAGCTGATCTGCGCGAGGTGTCAATCCGTATCTTGTCGCACTTTCCCGTTGTTGATTACTCCACCGAGAAGCTCCCGATCGAACGGGTCCTCAAGACACTTCTCGCTAACCCTCACTTACTCCCGGAGTAGCGAATGCTTTCGAACGAGCTCAAAAAATGGACCAAGACGATCTCCATGGCCCTCTCTCGGACGATGACCTACAAGCTTGATTTCTTTTTAACACTCACGCTACCGCCACTTGTTTTTGTGCTTGTTAGTTATGCCATCTGGGCGCAGATTTTTGATCGTCATCACCTACAGTCGGTGGGCGGCTTCACTCGAGATGAGATGCTACGCTACCAATGTTGGACCTTTATCGCTACGCTGCTTGCACGGTCGCATAGGAGCTGGAATCTCTCGGAAGATATACGTTTTGGGCGAATTACCGCATTTTTGCTCTATCCATTCAGCGTGTGGAGTGCCTACACGGCAGAATTTATCGCCTTCCAGGTGGTTCAGCTGTTCATAGTGGCGCTCACGCTCAGTGTGATGATCGGGAGTGGTCTTGTCCCTGCTGTTTCGATCGACACACTTCTTGCTGGCGTATGTGTCTGTCTAGCCGTAGGCTTTCTCTGGTTTACTTTCGAATTTGTATTTGGATCGATCGCTTTCTGGATTGATGAGAGTTGGATCCTGAGGCTGGTCTTCTTCTTTTTGACAACAACGCTCTCCGGTGGATTCATTCCTATCGAGCTCTTTCCCCAATGGCTTCAGGTAGCTCTGCAGTACACTCCGTTTCCACTCCTGACTTCAATTCCAGTTCACATCTTCATGGGTACTCAGCGTGACACCTTGCTATTAATCTTAACGCAGGTCATCGTGTGGATATCAGTGATGGCTCTCTGCGCTCAGTGTGTATGGCACCGGGGACTGCGACAGTATACGGCAGCAGGAATGTAGCGAATGACTCGCATGCGGCCATATATCGGTGTAATGCACCAACAGATGCTGAACTCAGTGGCGAAGCTCATATCATTTCGAGTGAGTTTTGTGCTCCTCATGATGGTTGAAGTGACAGCGATATGCACCGCGTACCTTCCAGTTAACTTTCTGTTTCACCACGTAGAGCAGCTCGGTCCCTGGAACCGAGAACAGTTCATGTTCTTTGTATTCTGGAATCAGTGTATGTTTTGTTGTCATAATGGCTTGATAGCTCCGAATTTCTGGAATTTGTCGACCGAGATCAGAACTGGAGCGCTCGACTTTCGGCTCCTTAGGCCCTTGGGGAGCGTGTTCGACGTGATGACAGCAATCAATCGCCCGGCCTCGCTAATCCTGTTGCCGGTCTCAGTCGGGTTGCTGATCTACTATGGGATTCAGATTAATCTATCCGTGACGGCCTGGATTATGCTGCCTTTTACCTTTTGTCTCGCTTTCCTCGTCATGTGCCTCACGGAGTTGAATATCGCCTTTTTATCGTTCTGGACAAAGGGCGGAGACAGCGCGAACTTCGTGCGGATGCAGTGCCAGCAGGTCCAACGCTGGCCTGATTTTATGTATCCTGCGCGCTCTCGCATGATGTTCACAACCGTTTTGCCGGTGCTACTTTCAGGAAGCTTCGGGGTTGGATTCCTCTTTGATACATCACGCATCGATCTAGTTGGTTATATGCTCGTCGCCGTGGTGGTATTTTGTTTTTTAGCAAGTTTCGTATGGCGTTTGGCTATACGACGTTATGAGTCAGCTTCTTCGTAGCTCCTGTTGCTCGGAGTGTTTGTTGCTCGCTATGATTTGATGCGGGTGCTAATGTATCGTTATGAACGAGGGTGATTATTCTCAGGATTCGGATTCTGCTCGCCACCGGACTACCACGTGGCAGCCCGTGGACGAATTCTTAGCTGTACCGAAAAGCGACTTCTCGAAAATAGCGTTCTTCTCGTCCCACGGAGGTAGTAGCACCAGAGGAGTAATTAGCGCTTGTGGCAAAGAGCTTCGAGCATCTCCAGCTATAATTATTTCAAATAATCCGACTAGCCAGATCATAGAGTTTGCGAAGGCACAAGCTCTTGATCACGAGGTTATCAACCAGGCTCAGTGTGGTAGTGATGAAGCGGTGCAAAGGCGAATTATTCAGGTGCTCGGCGAGCGCGGCGTCGATCTGATTGTGCTTTCGGGTTACATGAAGAAGCTTGGTGCGGAGGTTATCGCCCGTTACCCCGGTCGAATCTTAAATATACACCCGGCTCTACTGCCCAAGTACGGTGGGAAGGGTATGTATGGCGTGCATGTTCACACAGCAGTAATTAATGCCGGAGAGAGGGAGACGGGCATAACGATACATCAAGTGAATGAACACTATGATGAGGGTGCTGTCGTTTCTCGTTTGAGAATACCAGTCTACCCCGGAGACACGCCTGAGGCGTTAGCTGAAAGGGTAAAGAGCGAAGAGCCTCCTTTTTTAGTTCGTACCCTGGTTGAGATGCAGCGGCGAGGGTAGAAGTGCACATGCAGCTGTGTATCGGATTTTGCGGCAGGCAGGAGCTTTGCCTCGTTTTCCTGGTGTCGGTTTAAGATCGAATCAGATGTTACAGGCCTTAGTATCCATAAGTTGCCTCCTTAACCATAAAATAGATTGAAACGCCGGACGAGGTAGCGCACGTGTGCCTCCGGTGTTTTTTTGAGGGGGGCGTGTTGTGATCAATAAAGGTTTGCGGGCTGCCAATTGTCTGATAGCGATCGTTTGTGCATCTTGTGCTGTTTTGTCAGGCGCACATGCTCAAACTCCACCAGTATACAAAACCTCGAACTTGGTGATGGGATACGTTCGGCCAGGCCAGCCGGCGAATGTAGCAGGCTACTCGCGTTGTTTCACTTCGATCGGAGACTATCTCTGGCTGCGCTCAGATAACTCCGCAAATATTGAGCCGCTATTCGAGGTCACCGTTGCCAACAACAACGTTGTCATCAATAAAAACGGATACGCCGATGGAACGGGCACATATGTGTGTGATAACGGCGGGCTCAATCGTGAAGAAATCTTTGCTGGGACAGTCGCAAGTGGTGCGACTATAGAACCAGGACTTAGTTGTGTCTTGAGCATAGCTAATTTTATTAAGTCTCGCCAAAACGGTGGCGCTACGCCAGGATCTGTCAGCTGCTCCTATAATTCGGCAACGGGGAGCATAACAGCGACTGCCACACAAGCAGGCGCAATCAGTGAGTGTAACTACGTATGCGCTAAGCCTTCAACAACAAAGACTACTCAAGCAAAATCTGTCCGATATCAGCAAATATTCGTCGGCACCGAGAATATCGGAGCCACCCTCAACTGCGCGAAGGGTACCAATTACTTCTTCACTCAGTGCAGTGGTGCCGGTGTGACAACCGCGTCATATGACCGAACTACAGGATTGGCGAGTAAAGGCTTTAGTGATGGTTGTGGTAGGCACTCCTTCAGTTACTTTTGCGCGTCTACGCCTAAAACACAGTGCGCGGACGGCGTCGACAACGACAGCGATGGTGTCATTGATGCTCAGGATCCGGGTTGTTGGTCCAATCCTTCTAACCCCGCTTCTTATGACGCAAACAGAGTAGACGAGTCGGCAGCTACCACACAGTGTCAGGACGGTATTGATAACGATGGAGACGGTGCAGTCGATCTTTCAGATTTTAGCTGTCAGAATACCCGTACCAAAAATGACGAGTCGAATCCAAAATCGCAGTGTCAGGACGGTATTGACAACGACGGTGATGGTGCCGTCGACCTCGCTGACTTTAGCTGTGGAGGTGATAGACAGCGTAACGATGAGCTTGGCCCTAAATCCCAATGCCAGGACGGAGTAGACAACGATGGCGATGGAGCGGTAGATCTCGCTGATTTCAGCTGTAGCGGTAACAACCAGCGCAACGATGAGTTCAATCCAAAAGCACAGTGCCAGGACGGTGTCGACAACGACGGTGATGGAGCTACGGATCTGGCCGACTTCAGCTGTAGCGGTAATAAGCAACGGAACGATGAGTCAAATCCTCAGGCCCAGTGCCAAGACGGCATTGACAACGACGGGGATGGTGCTGCGGACCTAGCCGATTTTAGCTGTGGCGGTAATAAGCAGGACAACGACGAATCAAATCCTAAGTCCCAGTGCCAGGACGGTATCGATAACGATGGTGATGGCGCAATTGACCTGGCTGACTTTAGCTGTGGAGGCAATCGGCAGCGCAACGACGAATCAAGTCCGAAAGCAGAGTGTCAAGATGGCATTGATAATGACGGTGATGGTGCGATCGACCTGGCAGACTTCAGTTGTGGCGGGAATAGGCAGAACAACGATGAGTCTGGTAACAAATCTCAGTGTCAGGACGGAACTGACAATGACGGGGATGGTGCGATAGATTCAGCAGACTTTAGCTGTTCGAGTCCTCAAGATAACGATGAGACAAATCCGAAGGCTCAGTGCCAGGACGGTATCGATAACGATGGTGACGGAGCGATTGATATGGCTGATTTTAGTTGTTCTGGGAACCAGGACAACGACGAGGCCAATCCCAAATCAAGCTGCCAAGATGGTATTGATAACGATCAGGATGGCTTGGTTGATACAAGTGATCCCGGGTGTTCCAACAATCAGGACAATAACGAAGGGGACGAGCCAGCGTTGCTTGAGGTCGGCTTAGAATGCGTGTTTGATAATCAAGATGGCTCCTTCACTGCGTACTTCGGATACGAAAATCGAACTGCACGGGAGATCCAAGTCGTGACGAATCCCAGCGCAGGGACAGTTAACGAGTTTGCGCCAGGCGCACCTAATCGAGGTCAGCCCACGACCTTCAAAGTCGGGCGACAGAGAGGCGTGGTGCCGGTCGTGTTTAATGGGCAGCCACTGACATGGAGGGTTCGGGCAACGGGAGGTAAGCTGTCGACTGCCACCGCGGCATCCAACTCCACACCATGTCAGCGATTGAGTCCGATTGCCGATTGTATCAACGGCTCAGCAAACGGTTTAGTTGCAACCTTCGGTTACAACAACCCCAACGCGTTTGATGTAGTGATACCAGTTGGGTCGTTGAACAACGTATCGCCTGCGCCGATCGATCGAGGGCAGCCGAGAATTTTCAAAGCCGGTCGTAATGCTGCAACCTTTTCGACGGCATTCGCTCAGACGATTACGTGGAACCTCGATGGTGCGCCCGCAACTATAAACGAGTCAACTCGGGTATGTGACGGAGGGTGTATTGATCGACCGATAGGTACAATCAAAAACGAGCTTAATAAAACCGCGCTCGATCTGGCCGCGCTCACAAAGAAGGCAGCCAAGCTGCTTGCTCAACGGGCTAACCAGAGCGCTTCGCGGAGGCAGATATCGAGTACGGTTGCGTCGCGTGTAGGTCTTGACGCTACGAGAGCAGCGAAGAAAGCTGATGCCCTAGCGCGTCGTGCGCAGAGTCTGACTCTCGGGTTCCCCGAGGTTATCAAGAGCTGTCCGTTCTCCCCGCCGTTTTGTCAGACCGTTGATCGCGGGAAAGAGATTGATCAGCTGCGAGGATTGTTTGTCGAGCAGATCGATCAGCTTCGTCGAATTATGGCAAGACGAAACTTCAATCAGACCGGTTCAACGAGTCGTCAGGATCCCCTCGTTGTTGAAGCCCGACGGGTCAAATCTGATGGGGATGCGCAACTCTCAGAGATCCCTCGTATCGATACAAGGTGCGATTGAGGTAGGAAAGCGCAGCAACGCGAAGACGTGTTAGGGAAGAACCACAAAACCACGCTCATGCGCGATTTTGTTAGTAGCAGCACGAACGCACCGCCACAATGCTTGCAGCACCAAGCCATAGCTGGTCTTTTTTACTTCCTGACACTCCCGACATGAGAGCTATCATGATCATCGCAAGGTCCTTGAGCAGCCCTTGCAGGGGCCGACAACCACCGTCAGAGCTCGCTTTACCCGAACCGCTGTCGGAGGAACCACTTGAGCAGGTATCCGAGGGTCTAGGTCCATGAGTGATTCCGGCGGGCGAACTATCAGCATTTATGTTCAGGTGCGGGCAGGAGAGGATCAGTGCGATTAGGAGGTAGGTAGCAGAATGTTGGCAGATGAGACTAAGGTATTTGAGGCTGGCAACCTCACAGCGATCACTCTCTGGAAGCTGCAGTAGGTGTAAATAAGAGTTCGATTAAACACGGTAGAGCGGACCAAGAGGGAGACGACGCCATGGTTTCGAGGCGCACTGTAGACATCATTCATGGGTACCATCGATTGGTAGGCGATCTCTCCCTTACGGAACCCATGTGCGGATTAGTCGTGTTTGCTCACGGAACCGGAAGTAGTCGCTTCAGTCCGCGCAATCAGTTTGTTGCCGCGCGCCTCAATCAACACAGTATAGGTACGCTACTCTTCGATCTTTTGACCCCAGAAGAGGACCGGTTGTATAGCAATCGCTTTGATATAGCCCTTCTCACCGAACGTCTAGAGCATGTAGTTAGGTGGGTTATCAGTCAACGTGAGCTAAGCTACTTACCGCTGGGGCTTTTTGGCGCAAGTACTGGTGCTGCTGCAGCCCTGCGCGCCGCAGTAGTTCTCAAAGGAGGGGTAAAAGCTGTAGTCTCAAGGGGAGGACGTGCCGATTTGACAGGCGATGAAGCGCTCGGAATCCTATCGCCACCGACGCTTTTGATTGTTGGAGGTGAAGACAGGGATGTCTTGGAGCTCAACCGAGCAGCCTTCTCCAAAATGCGTTGTGAGCGAGAGCTTTATGTAGTTCCGGGAGCAGGGCATCTCTTTGAAGAACCGGGTAGCCTAGAGAGGGTTTCTGATCTCGCAGCAGATTGGTTTGCCCGGCACTTTCTACAACCGATAGAGGGAATTACTGCAGGAGCCCCAACTTGACCCTCACCTGCCGCTGCTCTTTATTTCGAAGTAAGGTGAGCTGGACGACATCCCCCGGTTGACGCTCGTCGAGAGCTTTCATGAGGTCCTCTCCGTTTTCAACGGGCATATCATCGATTGCGGTTATTATATCTCCGAGTTCTATGCCTCCCCGCTCGCCCCGATGGAGGGGGGTTATACCCGCTTTATGCGCAGGCGATTCCCTAAGAACGTTGGCAACGACGGCACCGACAACACCGTGCTCTCTCAGAAAATCGCTTTCTATGACTTCGATACCAAGACCCGGTTTTCTAACGACCCCACTACGGATCAGTTGGGGGACGATACGATTGATCGTATCCACAGGTACGGCGAATCCGATGCCAGCATATGCTCCGGAGGGGCTCATAATCGCTGTATTCATGCCTATCAGCCGACCGGAGCTGTCAAGGAGTGGACCTCCAGAATTTCCCGGATTGATAGCCGCATCGGTCTGAATAACTCCTTGAATGGGGCGCTCAGTGACGGACCGGATCTCTCTACCCAGACCGCTGATAACTCCAGTTGTGAGGGTGTGATCGAGGCCGAATGGGTTACCGATAGCGAATACGCGCTGCCCGACTTTGAGCCCTTTTGAGGTACCGAGTAGGACAGGAGTAAGTTTGACGTTTGACGGGTTGATCTTGAGTACGGCGATATCCTTGTCTGGTTCGATGCCAACGAGTTGAGCATCCCAGGTCGAGCGATCTGATAGTGTAACTCGAGCAGCCTGAGCGCGCTGAATGACATGGAAGTTCGTCACGATGTAACCCTGCTCGTTCCATATGAAACCAGAGCCCGTTCCTTGAGGTAGTTCGAAAATATTAAGGCTGAGAAGGTCGCGTTCGACGGCCAGACTGGTGATGTAGACAACGGAAGGGCTCGCGTTTGCAAAGAGATCGATATTCGATTGCTCCTCAGAGCTGATCGGGGCTCGAGATGCTATCTTACGAGGGGTCCCGTCGGTTGAAAGGCGTACTGTTGATCCGCGGGTGGTGAAGAATGCACCAATAACGAGCAGCGCTCCAAGAGCTGCAGAGATAAGCAGGGTGCGCGCGCGAGCTATATCATTCAGGACGTTCATCAGAGTAATTCTATAAGCCAATTCGAACTGAGCTGGGGTCCAGGGGCGCAGCCCTTGGCCGTCATTCGAATCTTGGCAAAAGCCAAGTTCGAATAGGTGAATGGTGGACCCAGGCGGAGTCGAACCGCCGGCCTCATCATTGCGAACGATGCGCTCTACCAACTGAGCTATGGGCCCGTGAACGCGCAGGATAATAAGAGAGCCCACCTCTTTTTGAAAGGTCCTAAGAAGGTGGTGTCGGTATTCAGAGAAAAACACCTGCTCCAATTAAATATGAGTGAAAACAGCATGTTGTGATTATGGAGCAATTCAAACTGAGTTTTTTTGTAGTTGGTTGTAAGGATAAAAAACAGTCTCAGAAGAAGTGGTCGTGTTGTTCTAGGGTGTTAACAAGTAAGTCGATCTTTTTTTTCTAGCGGACCTCACATTTCGTGTAGACATTTAGGTCATATTCCCCGTACATATATATTGTAGTTGGTTCCTTGAGTGGCTACTATATATAGTAGGGATAGCCCTCAAACTAATCTTCACATTAGGTAGTACAGTAAGGTTTTTTTAGTCGCTATCGAGCGAGGTGGTTTTGTGTTGCTCGGAATCAGCTAAAACGGGTGCGGAAAGGAGTAATAGAGGCTTATGACAGTAGCAGCAGCTGGGGCGGAAGTAGCGAAGATCGCAATAGAAAACGGAATATTGGCAACTAACGGTGTTGCTAAAGCTAAAGCAACGGCGATCGTTGACTTAGAGAACTTCGCGGTGGTGAAGCGAAACGGCATGTTAGTACCCTTCCGGCGGGCTCGAATTTTCCGTGCGGTCGAGCTTGCGCTCAGAGCAACCCAGGGCATCGCGCCGAGCTCTCCGCTCCCTCAGGAGTTATACAGTATAGCGCAGGGGATTACTGACCAGGTTGTCGAGGCCGTAGGGATAGAGGCCGCTAAGGGAGCCTCGGTAACGGTAGAGGGGATCCAGGACATCGTTGAGGTCAAGCTCATGCAGGGCGGGCACTACGAAGTAGCTCGCAACTACATCATCTATCGTGATGAGCATAAGAGCTCGCGCGACGATTCGCCCCGTAATCTTAAGGTGATGCGACGGGATGGTAAAACATTGGTGCGTTTCAATCCGATGAAGATCGCCTCAGCTATCGAGCGTGCTTTCCGTGCATCGTTAAATATCGACGGCCAAACCCCAGACGAGATAGTGAACTCAGTTAATGTGCTCACTAACAAGGTAGTAGCACGGGCAACGCAAGTTGCGCGCGATGGAAGGCAGCTCGACATCGAGATGATTCAGGACGAAGTCGAGCGCCAGATGATGGCAGAAGGCTACTACCAGATTGCCAAGGACTTCATACTGTATCGCGCTCAGCGTGCAGCGCAGAGAGCTCTCGAAGGGGTTGCCGATCAAGAAGAGGGTAAGTCGCTAGAGACGATAGCTGTTCAAGCGGTAGGCGCGACGTTTTCAGCGACCGCCACGGACGGCACAAAGATAACGATTAGTGAGGGCGATCTGCGCAAGCGCATCGTGCATGCATGCCAAGGGCTAGAGGCGCTTGTATCGAGTGAGGATGTTCTCCAAGAGGCATTAAAGAACTTTTATCCCGGCATCAAGCTTGAAGAGATAGATCAAGCGATGATTATGGCAGCGCGAGCGAAGATCGAAAAGGATCCCGCGTATTCTTACGTCGCTGCGCGATTGCTGTTAGACGTGATCTACCGAGAGACGATGAAGGTAGATGCCCACAGCAACGAACTCCAGAAGTCTCATCAGCGATACTTCAAGGAGTGCCTCAAGCGCGGAGTATCGGTTGAGCGTATGGATCCGAAGTTACTAGAGTTTGATCTGGAGAAGCTCGGAAAAGCACTGAGCCTTGAGCGAGATCTGGATTTTGCTTACCTCGGGTTGCAAACTCTCTACGATCGCTACTTAATTCACCATGAGGACGTGCGACTAGAGACACCCCAGATATTTTGGATGCGAGTTGCGATGGGTCTCAGCATCAACGAAGGAGCACAAAAGAATGAGCGCGCCATCGAGTTTTACGATGTGCTCTCGAAGTGTCTCTTCACCTCGAGCACCCCAACGCTGTTCAATGCTGGGACTCTCCATCCTCAGTTGAGCTCGTGCTATCTGACTACTGTGATGGATGATCTGCAGCATATATTCAAATGTGTTTCCGACGATGCACAGCTCTCGAAATGGGCAGGCGGCCTCGGTAATGACTGGACCAACGTGCGCGCTACAGGGGCCCGTATCAAGGGAACTAACGGCCGTAGTCAGGGAGTCATTCCGTTTCTCAAGGTTGCTAATGACACCGCGGTGGCCGTTAACCAAGGTGGAAAGCGTAAAGGGGCTATGTGTGCGTACCTTGAAACCTGGCATCTGGATATCGAGGATTTCCTTGAGCTGAGGAAGAACACCGGTGATGAGCGTCGGCGTACCCATGACATGAACACTGCAAACTGGATCCCTGACCTTTTTATGAAGAGGGTTGCAGAGAACGGAATGTGGACCCTCTTTAGCCCAAGCGATGTGCCCGACCTCCATGATCTGGTGGGTAAGAAGTTTGAAAAGAGATATGCCGAATACGAGAACAAGGCAGAGACGGGTGAGCTCAAGCTCTTCAAGAGGATCGAAGCGGTTGTGCTATGGCGCAAGATGTTGAGTATGTTGTTCGAGACGGGACATCCGTGGATCACCTTTAAGGATCCTTCGAACCTGCGCTCTCCTCAAGATCATGTAGGAGTTGTTCACAGCTCGAATCTCTGCACGGAGATCCTGCTTAATACGTCGGCTGAGGAGACCGCTGTTTGCAACCTCGGGTCGGTCAACCTCGTTCAACACGTTGGTCCGAACGGACTCAATCGAGAACTGGTTGCGAAGACCGTACGGACTGCAGTGCGCATGTTGGATAACGTCATCGACATCAACTTTTATCCGACACCAGAAGCAAGGAATGCTAACCTGAGACATAGACCGATTGGGTTGGGTATCATGGGCTTCCAAGATGCTCTGTACGCGCAGCGCATAAGCTACGCGAGCCCTGAAGCGGTTAAGTTCGCTGATGAAAGCATGGAGCTGATCTCGTATTACGCGATCGTTGCATCAACTGAGTTGGCGCAAGAGAAGGGGGCGTATTCATCGTACAAGGGCTCGAAGTGGGAGCGTGGAATTCTTCCGATCGATACCTTGAAGATGCTCGCCGATGAGCGTGGTGGAAACCTCGAGGTAGATTCTTCTGTAACTCTGGACTGGGGAGTTGTACGAGAGGGGGTGAAGAAGCACGGTATGCGTAATAGCAATACGATGGCGATAGCACCCACAGCTACGATCTCGAATATAACGGGGGTGAGTCAGTCGATAGAACCGAACTACAAGCATCTGTACGCTAAGTCGAACCTCTCGGGAGAGTTTATCGTTCACAACACCTTCCTGGTAGACGAGCTTAAGAAGCTCGATCTCTGGGATGAGGAGATGATCGACGACCTCAAGTACTTCGACGGTTCGATTCAGGAGATCGAGCGTATTCCTGATGAGTTGAAGAGGATCTACCTCACAGCCTTCGAGATTGAGCCGGAATGGTTGATTGAGTGTGGGAGTCGACGCCAGAAGTGGATCGATATGGGGCAGTCCTTAAACCTCTACATAGCTGAGCCGAGCGGTAAGAAGCTTCACGACATGTACATGTCGGCGTGGAGGAAGGGACTCAAGACGACTTACTACCTGCGTTCGCTTGGCGCTACGCAGATTGAGAAGTCAACGACCGATATCAACCGCCGAGGTCTTCAGCCTCGTTGGATGAAGAACAAGTCAGCTTCCTCAGAGGTAGTAGTAGAGAGGGCGGCAGTTGAGGAGCCAAAGCCGCAGGTACAGGAGAAGGGGAGCCTCGCTGTGCCTAAGGTGTGCGGACTCGACGGCGATTGTGAGAGCTGTCAGTAGAGTTTGAGCGATTAGAGGAGTGCAGCAAAGGTTCCGGAGTAATTTGGATAGAGCTGCGGTTATAAAGGAGTAAAGGAGAATAGCGATGTTGAATGATTGGGATTCTGTAGGGTCAACAGGTGGATCGAACGGGAATTCGGATTCGGATGAAGCAAGGCGCATACGAGCCGAGGACAAGCGTTTAATTAACTGTGCGGCTGTAGATGTTAACCAACTGATGCCGCTCAAGTACAAGTGGGCTTGGGAGCACTATCTCAACGGATGTGCGAACAACTGGCTACCGAGCGAAGTGCCGATGGGTAAAGACATCGAGCTGTGGAAATCGGATCGTTTGAGTGACGATGAGCGCCGTGTGATCATGCGCAACCTTGGGTTCTTCAGCACTGCTGAGAGCCTTGTCGGTAACAACATTACGCTAGCCATATTCAAGCACGTGACCAATCCTGAGTGTCGGCAGTATCTGTTGCGCCAGGCGTTTGAAGAGGCGGTTCATACGCACACCTTTCACTACATCGTTGAATCGCTCTCTCTCGATCAGGGTGAGGTGTTTAACATGTATAACGAGGTGAACTCGATTAATGAGAAGGACAAGTTTGAGATGAAATTGACGGAGGATGTACTCCGCTCTGACTTCTCGACTGCTACCTTCGAGGGTGCTCAGAAGTTTCTCGAGAACTTGGTTGGGTTCTACGTGATCATGGAAGGTATCTTCTTCTACAGTGGTTTTGTGATGATCTTATCGTTCCACCGTCAGAACAAGATGACTGGTATCGGAGAACAGTTTCAGTACATACTGCGAGACGAGACTATTCACCTTAACTTCGGTATCGACCTTATCAACACGATCAAGGCAGAGAATCCTCACCTCTGGACCCCAGAGTTTCAGGAGCACCTCACCAACAAGATCCGTCAAGCAGTGGAGCTGGAATATGCCTACGCGGCAGACTGCTTGCCGCGAGGTATCCTTGGTCTAACCGCGCCGATGTTCCGAGATTACGTACAGTACATCGCGGATCGTCGTTTGGAGAGGATCGGACTAAAGACGCAGTATGGCTCAAAGAATCCATTCCCTTGGATGAGCGAGACGATCGATCTCGGTAAGGAGAAGAACTTCTTTGAGACTCGTGTTACTGAGTATCAGACGGCTGCTTCCTTGAGTTGGTAAGATACGAGGTTTTCTGCATAACTGCAGGAAGCGAAAGCGGCGCACAGAGTGCTTCTGTGCGCCGCTTTTTTGCGTCCTGCTAAGGACGGGATTCAAAACCTCCCTTCTCTTCTTGCTGTTGCTATAGTAGAGCTGTGTCTATCTAAGGGAACAGCCAGAAATCCTCCGGTCTATTCCCCGAGTTGGAGGGTATGTATGCAAATTATCAGAGCTGTTTTTCTACTCCTCATCGTTAACTGCCTCGCGTGTGCCCCGGTCAGGATTCGAACTATTGACCCAGCAGATAGCCTCCGTGAGTTTCGCCAGGATATCCTTTCCTCGAATAGGTTCAGTCCTCTGACAGCGCAGGCTATCCGTAGTTTTGGGCTAGACCAGGCAGGCGTGCTTGAAAACGGAGTAGCTCCGCAATATTACGAGCAGTTTGCGCAGTTTTCCGATACAGCGGATCTAAATTACATCTCTAGTGAAGTTTTGATCGGGCGTGCTCAAAAAGTTGAGCGTAAGGATCCGGTGAAAGCAGTAGGTTTCTATTTGCTCGCTGCCGATCTCGCGAGCCAAGGCTTTTTTCTCGCCGAATGTCGCTATCCTCTCGACATCCGGTGTGACAGCTTCAAGGTCTTTTATGATCGGGCAGTTCGCGGAGTAGTGTCGTACCTGAACGAACATCAGTGGAATGATGAAGCCATACGCGAGCTTCAGACCTCTCTGGGACGACGGTTCTCGTTTTCGCTCTCTTCCAGCACCAAGTACGAGAATCCTCGCGAATACGACGTGATTATCCCATCAGGCTCGATAGGGCTTGAGGGCCTTACTAACCGATACAGACGCACAGGAGTAGGGGTAAGCCTCACGGCGTGCCGCGCGCGCCGTGATAGTAGTAAGCAGGAACAGTATCTGCCACGAGTAGGTGTATGTCTCCCTCTGACTGCCGTTTTGCGCTATCCGGATGGAGGTTGTAAGGGAGAGAGCTGCCCCGTTACGCTCGAGGTTCATAACGTAATCAATGCTGAGACAACCACGATAAACGGACATAAGTTGCCGTTGGCGGCTGATTTTTCAGCTCCCTTTGCACAGATGATCGATCGCACCCAAATGGGGGCGTGGCAGGGGTTGTTCAGTGCCTTGCAGGGTAATGAAGAGCTGTTGAAGGATACTGGATTTTACACGGTAGAACCGTATAGTTCGGGGAAGATCCCATTAATCACGGTTCATGGATTGTTTTCTAACCCTCTTACATGGATGGACCTTCACAGCGACCTTATGGGAGATGCAGTAATTCGCGAGCATTTCCAGGTATGGCACTATCTCTATCCGACCAATCTTCCGATTATCGAGAATCAAAAAACCTTCCGAGAGAAACTTGATGAGCTATACGCGTATCTTAGTGCGCAGTCGCTCAATGGCCGAGCTGTGCCGAAGATGGTGATTCTAGGGCATAGTATGGGCGGTATCTTGACTCATACCGCTGTCGCCACAGATAGCGAGGAGCTCAAGAAGTACTTCTTTGAGAACGTCAACAAAATAGAGCAGCTCGATACCGAGTCCCGTGAGGCGTTGTCGAAATACATAGATTTCCGGGCAAAGCCGTATGTTGGACGAGCGATCTTTGTGGCTGTGCCTCATCGCGGAAGTGATGTTGCTGATAATTGGATTGGAAGGATCGGAAGGGCGCTGATAACACTCCCCAAAACGATCTTAACGAAATCTGCCGCGCTCACAAGGAGCGTGAGGAACATCATTCGGCCGGACCTGCAGACTGAGTTCGATGCAGGCGAACCGTCGAGCATCAAGAGCCTTTCAAAGAAAAATCCTGGATTGGTAGGGATATCGAAGTTACCAATCGATCCACGTATCCCCTTTCACTCTATCATCGGAGATCGCGGAAAAGGTGACACGCCGCATAGTTCAGACGGCGTGGTTGAGTATTCAAGCTCGCACCTCGATGGTGCTGTTTCTGAGCTAATAGTCCCAGCAGATCATACGGCCCATGCGCACCCTCTCGCAGTACAGGAGATACGGAGAATCTTGCGCCTGGACCTCAAGGAGCGGGAGGTCATGACTATGCGAGCTTCACCAGCAAGAAGGTAAAAGCGGTGAGTAGAGGGCTATGAAGGCTTCTCTCGTGCAGATAGGGTGGCTTTTGTCTGTTGTTCCCCTGGGTATATGGTGCGTCTTAACGCTGCTCCTTTCTCCTGCTTTGCCGGAGTTTTTGAGATTACCGCTGGCGCTAACTTCTGGTCTCGTCATGGTAGTGTCGCTTTTCCGATGGAGAAAGCGAAGTAGCATCCGTGTTGCATGCCTGTTCATCTTTGTTGCAGTTGGTGCCTTATGGGCGTCGCTGGAGCCCAGTAACGACAGAGAGTGGGTGACAGACGTCGCGAAGGCACCGTGGGCAGAGGTTAATGGCTCTAGGGTTACGGTTCACAATGTGCGTAATTTCAAATATCGCTCAGAAGAGGATTTTGATCCTGTATATGAGGATCGTACGGTTGATCTCGATGACCTGAGCGAGGTTGATATCATAGTTTCGTACTGGGCCGGCAAAGCGATAGCACACATTATGGTGAGCTTTGGCTTTAATCAGCGCGACTTCCTAGCGGTCTCGATCGAAACCAGAAAAGAAAAGGGAGAAGCATACTCAGCCATTAAAGGGTTCTTTCGAAACTATGAGCTCACCTATGTTGTGGCAGATGAGAGAGATGTCATAGGCGTTCGAACCAATCACCGTAAGCCAGCTGAGCGGGTATATGTCTTGCGTACTCGAATGATGCTCGCCAACGGTAAGAAGCTATTTTTGAACTACATGGAGAAGATTAACAAACTTCGTGAGCAGCCGGCTTTTTACAACACCTTTACGACGAACTGTACAACTCAGGTGCTTGCACATGTGAGGGCGTTCGGAGCTCAAGCAGCCTACACATGGAAGATCCTCCTGAGTGGCTACGTTCCTGAATATCTCTTTGAAGGTGACAATCTGATGTCCGGTCTTTCGCTAGCAGAGATCATGGAGCGCTCGCTGGTCAATCAGCGAGCCCAGATGGCGGGCGATTCCCCCGATTTTTCAGTCAAGATACGTGAGGGGGTACCACACCCTCTTCCTAGGGAAGCCACGAACAATCAATAACTCAGGTGTGCAAGTGAGCAACGAGGAGAGTGAGGTCAGTGAGGGCTACCGTACTGGGTTTTCTATGCCTCTTGCTCTCGTTGCGCCCCCGTTTTCGTTGTGTTTCTTCCCTTTGTTTGTGGCAAAAATGGGATTTTGCCTGGCTATCTGGGTCTATGGTATTAACCAAGAGTGGCAGAACAAGCTCAAAACGAAGACCGTAGCGCTTTAGTTACGTTTCTCTCCTCACTGCGTCATACTAAGGGTCTTGAGTCGGTGCGTGATTTACTCCGTGTCGTGCCGAAGGGACTCTTTGTTGATGAGCGCGCTATCGAAATTATCGTTGAGCTGTACCGTTACTGGATCTTAGAAGAGAGTAAGGGTGTTGCTCAAAAAACGCATGAAAAATGTAGGCAGCGACTCCTGAGTGATGGCCAGTCAGGGCGGCAATATCTGGTCGAGGGTAAGAACGTTTTGGCGGGATACCTCGTTCCTATACCTATCCGTGATCCGCAGCAATTTGGGCTCCCATACTACCTGGGATCGCTCTTATCGACGCAGAACTACCTTCACCCGGGCGACCCGCTCCTAAAGAAGATAAAAGGGGTAGAGTTCAAGCATGGAAAAGATGGGATGGAGGCGCTGGTCAGTCGCAGGAAGGGCTCTCTCACTCTGCCGGATCGGTTGCTGAAGAGCTTCTTTGCACTTGCCGGCGCCTCTCGCTTCCTTCAGAGGCGCTACCCTGACATTGAAAAGAATCTTTCGATTGCACTTAACGCCCTTGTCGGCTTGGTGCGAAGAGCGCGAATCGTTGAGCGTTCCTTTCCCCTGATTGTGCCTTTTGATGTCTCAGTTTCGAAGTCGAAGATAATCCGGGTTGCCGGTAAATTCCTCTTTATCGAGGAGAAAGGGGTCCTTCAGCGCATCATCGAGCTCAATGGGCGAAACCTCAGTAGTTTTCTCCGAGAGGAGCTAGCTCGAGCCCCTAAGGATAAGCTCGGCTCTTTCAAGCTTACTTCTAAGCACCGCGACTTGATGGGCTTCTACGAGGTGCGCGGTAGGAGAAGCTCCGTTCATGCACGAGCCTTTAGTGAATTCTCTGAGCTTATCAGACGTGCGCGAGATCCTCGAGAGCGTTTCACTGGGTGGTTCACCTCAGTTCAGTGCTTTGAGAAATTCTCTTCGTTCTATCAACGTGCCCAGCCGATTGAGAAGGCAAAGATCGCAGCTGCTTTGCAGCGCTTTGGGGTCCAAGGGGATGCCTTCAAGATCTATGGCGGATGGATCTTCGTTCTCTCGCGGGAACAGACCGTAATGAGGGTAATCGCTAAGCATATTCGACTACCCGGACACAAACGCTAAAGCTTGTGCCGGTGATTTTTGAAAAAATCACTGGTAAGAGCAGGGCGAGCGCATTATTGAAAGCTTGTGGCTGGGTTTAATTCAACACTCGACAAACAGTCCATAGCCCTTTTGCTCAGACGTTCCTTGCTTTTTGACTTAGCACTCAGAAACCCGCGAATGCTCTTGACCTGGTGGTCTACCACCCGTTATCATCTCGCTATGTTGGTTGTTACATTACCATCCCAGATTCTTCCCTCCTCCTGGTGGGCTTAGGCCCAATCATAGTTTCCTGTCTTTGCTAAAATTTCTAATACTGTAATGTTCTCTCGGAAGAGGGATTTGCCATGAAGATCAATGTCTTATGTAAAACAGTCAGCGCTGATTTGACCACGCCGCTGGCGGTGTATGCACGTCTACGCGACCGCTATCCGCATACCTTGTTGTTTGAGAGCTCAGACTTTCACGGTCCAGATGATTGCCGGTCCTTTATCTGCTGCGATCCCATCGCAGAGTTTATCCTGGAAGGGGATGAGTATCGAGTTTCATACCTCGGCAGGAGCTCAGAGCCTAAGCTCATGGAGCGAGCGGTTGGATTCAGTCGCGCTCTCTCGGAGTTTCTCGAATCGTTTGAGATTCAACAGGGGCCATTACCGAAGGGGATCGCAAATGGTGCGTTCGGTCATATCTGCTGGGATGCGATCGAATACATGGAAAACATCGAATTGCAGTGCCCCGCCGATCCAGCCTTTTTAATACCGAAGGTGCGCTTCATGGTGTTTCGTTACGTCATGGCCTTCAATCACTTTCGTAATGAGGTGCATGTGCTCCATAATTCGATTGATGGCGAGCTAGAAGCCAGATCGTACGATGCTTTTTTTCGAAACGCCTTTGAAGGATCTTTTTCTTCCTATCCATTTCGGCTCAAGGGAGAAGAGGGGTCACTCGTTTCTGATCATCAGTTTCTCGAGCTAATCGCTACCTGCAAAAAGCATATAGCTCGAGGTGATGTTTTCGAGATCGTACCATCGCGACGGTATCTTCAGCGTTTTGAAGGAGATGATTTTCAGCTGTATCGGGCACTCCGTTCCATAAACCCATCACCTTACCTGTTTTATGGGGATTTTGGTGGTTACACGCTTATTGGTTCATCGCCTGAAGCTCAGATAATCATACGTGATGGAGCAGCGGCAATTTTCCCGATCGCCGGAACCTATCCGCGTACCGGAGACGACGAGCAGGACAGTGCTCGAGCAAAGCAGCTCCTTGAGGATCCCAAAGAAAATGCAGAGCATTGCATGTTGGTTGATTTAGCGCGCAACGATCTGAGCCGACACTGTAAGCAGGTAAAAGTTGCTAAGTATCGCGAAACTCGCCTGTTTTCGCATGTGATTCACCTCGTTTCTGAGGTGGTTGGGCGGCTCGCAGGTTCGAGTAGTCCTTGTCAGATCGTTGCAGATACCTTTCCGGCGGGAACGCTGTCGGGCGCGCCGAAGCACAGAGCGATGCAAATTCTCGACTGTAATGAGCCTGTGCGGCGCGGGCACTATGGCGGATGCATCGGCATGATGGGATTTAATGGGGATGTCGTGTTGGGAATTATGATTCGTTCGTTTCTCAGTATCGGTGATACCTTAGTGTATCAAGCTGGTATGGGCGTGGTGTACGACTCAGAGCCAGAGAATGAGTTGCGCGAGGCGCATGCGAAGCTGGGTGCACTTCGAGCTGCTCTTCAAAAGGCACAGGAGATCTAGGCATATGGATATCTTGATGGTGGATAACTACGACTCATTCACCTACAACGTCGTGCACATGTTAGAGGCGCTCGGTGGGATCAACGTCATAGTAAAGCGCAGCGACCAGGTTTCTGTTGATGACGCGGTAAGATTTGAACGGATCGTTCTCTCTCCTGGACCAGGGATACCTTCGGAGGCTGGAAACATGCCGGATATCGTTAGAGCATGTGCCCCTACGAAAAGGATCCTAGGCATATGTCTAGGTCATCAATGTATCGGAGAGATATTTGGAGGTGAGCTTCGCAATCTACAGGCGCCCTTGCATGGAAAGGCGACCCCGGTACGGGTAATTGACCGTGAGGAGGCTCTATTCAGGGGTTTGCCCGAGGTGATTACGGTTGGTCGATACCATTCGTGGGTAGTAAAAAAGGAGCCGTTTCCCCAGGAGCTAACGGTAACAGCTGTCGATATGAATGAGGAAGTGATGGCTTTAAGGCACCGCCGATACGATGTCTGTGGCGTGCAATTTCACCCTGAGTCGATCCTTACCGAAGTAGGTCGGCAGATACTAGAGAATTGGATTTCATATGAAAGAGCTGCTTGAGGATCTACTAGCGGGAAAGCGGCTCTCAGTCGAGGAGAGTCGCCATTTGATGCACCAGCTCTTGCACGAGTCTGTGGGCGATTCACAGGCCGCGGCTCTCCTTACGGTGTTTCGAATGCGGCGGCTAGCCGTTGAGGAGCTTGAGGGGTTTTCGCTTGCCTTGTTGGATCTATCGATAAAAGTCGATCTTTCAGCCTTTGAGCTGATCGATGTGTGCGGTACAGGTGGGGACAATAAAGGAACATTCAATATCTCGACGATCGTTTCATTTGTGCTTGCAGGAGCCGGTTATAAGGTGGCTAAGCACGGAAATTATGCGGTCAGCTCGTCGTGTGGGTCCTCTAATGTACTTGAGCAGCTAGGGGTAACATTCTCCGGTGACCAGGATGCTCTCCGGCGCACACTTGAACGAGCAGGCATCTGTTTCTTGCATGCCCCGCTTTTTCATCCTGCACTGAAACGACTAGCGAGCGTACGCAGAGAGCTTGGGATACGAACTGTCTTCAACGCGCTGGGCCCCCTTGTGAATCCAGTTCGACCGGCATTCCAGATGAATGGAGTCTATGACCTCGAATTGCTGCGTCTTTACTCCTACGCTCTTGCGCGTCGCGGTACACAGTTTGGAGTAGTGCATGCGTTCGATGGTTATGACGAGATCTCACTCACAGGCGCGGCGCGAGTGGTTTGGAACGAGGGGAGCCGAGAGGTTTACGCGCGCGACTTTGGCCTTGAGCAGACGACGGCTACAGAGCTTACGATAGAGGGAGGAGCGCAGGAGTCAGCGTCAGTTGTGCTAGCGGTACTCGAAGGGCGGGGCACAAAAGCTCAAGAGGGAGTTGTTGTTGCTAACGCTGCATTAAGTATGTGGTGTCGCAACAGCAACACATCGCTGCCTGACTATGTGCAGCAGGCACAAGAAAGTATTCGTAGTGGAGCGGCGCTGCGCGCCTTAGAGCTAACTATTCAAGGATAAGCACGTTGTATGTTACCAGAGATTGTAGCCCACAAACACAGAGAGGTAGCTGAGCGAAAGGAGCTATACCCGGCCAAACTCCTCGAGCGGAGCATCTATTTCGAGTCGCCTTGCGTCTCTATGACAGAGTATTTGGCGCGGCCTGATAAAGCTGGTGTGATAGCCGAAATAAAGCGGCGGTCGCCGTCGAAGGGAGTGTTTAAGCACTCACTATCTGTTGAGTTGCTCTCGATCGGTTACATGCAGGCTGGGGCGTCTGCCCTCTCGGTGTTGACCGATGCATCTTATTTCGGCGGGAGTAATGAGGACATTCTGACAGCGCGTACTTTTAACTTCTGCCCGATTCTACGAAAGGATTTTACCGTTGATGAATACCAAGTACTCGAAGCTAAGGCACTCGGGGCAGATGCTATCCTATTAATAGCGGCCGTACTTACGCCTGTCGAAGTCAAACAGCTCGCTACGCTAGCCCGATCGCTTGGGATGCAAAGTATTCTTGAGGTTCATTCAGAGCTTGAAATAGAGACGCATATCACCCCAACGGTGGAGATAGTGGGGGTGAATAATAGAGATCTTGATACCTTTCAGGTTGAGGTCGAAACCTCTATACGACTGGCTTCGCGGATTCCAGACCAGTTTTGCAAGATATCAGAAAGTGGCATCTCTGAGCCTCAGACGATCAAACGCCTGAGAAACGTTGGCTATCGTGGCTTTCTGATAGGAGAGGCATTCATGGCAGCTAGCAATCCGCAAGCTGCATGCAGGAGATTGATACACGCTATCGGAGAGCGAGCATGACCATCGAGCACCCTCTCGAAATCAAGGTATGTGGGATGCGCCAGCGGCGCAACATTGCGGATATAGCAGAGCTATCACCTGATTACCTTGGGTTTATTTTCGTGACTGACTCACCTCGGTATGTAGGTGAGGGATTTCAAGATGTGGTTGACCGAGCGTTGACCTCGAACGTTCGATTAGTTGGGGTTTTTAGGGATCATTCTATTGATTTTATAGAGGAGTGCGTAAAAAAGATGAGCTTACAGGTGGTGCAGCTGCACGGCCGTGAGGACAAGCGCTATACGAAAGCACTGAAGGATCGAGTGCCCGAAGTAGAGATATGGAAGGTTATCGGTGTTCAACATCGAGAAGATATAGCTAACCTCACAGATGACTACCAAGGGGTGAGTCGATTCGTGCTAGACAACCGTACCGGTGGTTCAGGAAAAACATTCGAGTGGGGATGGCTCGAAACTTATACGGCACAGCTACCAATCGTACTGGCAGGGGGTATAGGGTCCGAAAATATCGAGTCCGCAATTAGTGTGGCTCAGCGAATGGCCGTCATCAGCGCGATCGACGTGAATTCGTGTGTAGAGACAGAGCCAGGGATAAAAGATATCGAAAAGGTCAGAGACATACTACAAAAGGTAAGGAATCAGCCATGAATGTATCAGAAAGCGGCTTCTTCGGTGATTTCGGCGGAGCGTACGTGCCCGAAATGCTTTACCCGAATGTGCGGGAACTGCAAGGGTGCTATCGAGAGATTATTGAATCAGATTCCTTTCAGCGTGAGTTTCATGCTCTGCTAAGGGATTATGCAGGGCGAGCAACTCCACTTTTCACCGCCCGGCGACTCTCTCTGCGGTATGGATGTGAGGTGCTTCTCAAGCGCGAAGATCTCCTGCACACTGGTGCACATAAGATTAACAACACGATCGGCCAGATACTCGTAGCGCGAGAGTTGAAGAAAAACCGTATAATTGCCGAAACCGGAGCGGGTCAGCACGGAGTCGCAACAGCAACGGTATGTGCTCTCATGGGGGTTTCGTGTGTCGTGTACATGGGGGCGGTCGATATACAACGGCAGGCGCTTAATGTAGCTCGCATGCGCATGCTCGGTGCCGAGGTTCGAGCGGTTACAAGTGGGAGTAAGACACTCAAAGATGCTACCAACGAGGCTATGCGCGATTGGATCTCAAATCCGCGCGATACACATTATATCATCGGCTCAGTTGTAGGGCCGCACCCGTTTCCAGATATGGTTGCTCGCTTTCAGTCAGTTATGAGTGAGGAGATACGAGATCAATGCGCTTCGCTCGGTGGAAAGAAACCAAGCTATATCCTCGCGTGTGTTGGCGGTGGCAGTAATGCTATGGGGGCTTTTTATCACTTTATCGAGGATAGAGAGGTAGCACTGATAGGAGTTGAGGCGGCGGGCTGTGGACTAGCGAGTGGGCGCTCGGCAGCAACGACAGCCCTGGGGCGAAGTGGAATTCTGCACGGCAGTCGTACCCTCTTTATGCAGACCAAGGATGGTCAGGTAGAAGAGGCTCACTCCATCTCAGCAGGTCTCGATTACCCAGGTATCGGGCCACAACATGCCCATCTTCATTCAGTTGGCCGCGTGCACTATGTAAGTGTTACTGATACTGAGGCGCTAGAGGGCGCAAAGACTATGGCCCAGTACGAAGGTATTATTCCAGCACTAGAGAGCGCCCACGCTGTCGCATACCTCGATAAAATGTCGCTCAATTTGGATGATAGAGTGGTTGTAGTTGTCTCTGGTCGTGGAGACAAAGATATGAGCACATACGCTGATTCATTGAGTGATGGAGACGACAAAGATGTTGGATAGATTCGAACAGCTACCGAAAGAGGGGGCTCTTTCGATATTTTACACGGCAGGTTATCCACGCCTCAAAGACACTATGACTATCCTTGGTATTTTGGAGAGAGCAGGTGTCAATATGGTTGAGGTCGGATTCCCCTTCTCTGATCCGGTTGCAGATGGTCCAACTATCCAGGCTAGTAACATGGTAGCACTTGAAGGGGGGATGAGCATTACGGAGCTCTTTGCTCAACTCCGAGGAATGCGAAAAGAGATATCGATTCCTGTCCTGCTCATGGGATACCTTAACCCGGTTGAACAGTTCGGGGTTGAGCAGTTTCTCTCGCAGGCCAGCGATTGTGGAGTGGATGGTCTTATCGTCCCAGACATGCCCTTTGAGGAATATCGTGTGCGGTACAAGACTCTTTATGGTCGTTACGGAGTTAAGCCGGTCTTCCTTGTGACATCGCGTACCGAGAAGCAAAGGATTCGAGAGTTTGACTCGGAGGATCCGGCTTTTTTGTATGTGGTCTCCTCTGAGGCGGTCACGGGCAGTAAAGCCGTTATATCGGAGGAGCAGCGGGCCTTCTATGAACGACTTCGGGAGATGAATCTGTCGAGTAGACTCATAGTTGGATTCGGCGTTAGTAGCAGAGCGGATTTTGAAGCTGTCACGAGCCATACACACGGTGCGATTATTGGAAGCGCTTTTATTCGATCCTTGGCCAACATTTCTCACGGTTCAGACGGGGAATTCAGTGACCCTGCGGAATTAGAGCGACGAATTTCAGAATTTGTAAGACAGTATCGGTAGTACACCATGATCATTACGCTAGATCTCAATATCTCTTCGGAGCAGGTGAGCAAGCTCGAGGCGTTTCTTGAGAGTAAGGGAATGCAGAGTACGCACGTCCGCACTCAATCAGCATCCTACGTTGTCGCCATAGGCGCACGCGATGTTGACATTCGTTTGATCGGTTTCATGCCAGGGGTCCAAGACGTGCACAAGGTAAGCGATGTGTATAAGCTCGTTTCTCGCTCGTGGAGGGTTCGTCCCACAGTGATTGACCTGGGAAATGGGGTTATGCTTGGTGAGGGGGGTCACACGGTGATGGCTGGTCCATGCTCGATAGAGAGTGAGGATCAAGTGGTGAGAACGGTTGATTTTCTGGCTACTCACGGCGTTGGTGTCATGAGAGGGGGGGCTTTCAAGCCCCGAAGTAGCCCCTACTCCTTTCGTGGTTTGGGGCTTGAAGGACTCAAAATGTTTGCGTCGATCGCTCACGGTAAAGGTATTAAGGTGATTACGGAGGTACTTGACGCCTCGCAGATCGCAGCGATGTACGATTTTGTCGACATTTATCAGGTGGGGGCTCGTAATTCTCAAAATTTTAGCCTCTTGGATGAACTCGGTCGAGTTGATAAACCAGTGTTGATAAAGCGGGGGATATCGGGGACGCTTGAGGAGCTTTTACAGTCTGCTGAGTACGTTTTCTCGAAAGGAAATGAGCGTATCATATTGTGTGAACGTGGGATCCGCACCTTTGAGCGAGCGTATCGAAATACTCTGGATCTCAATGCAGTGCCTTTCCTGAAGGAGAAGTCGCATCTGCCGGTAGTAGTGGATCCGTCGCACGGGATCGGTGTTAGACGTTGGGTAGCGGCGATGGCCCTAGCTGGTTTGATGGCAGGTGCCGATGGAACTCTGATAGAGGTGCATGAATGCCCGGAGAAGGCGCTCTCGGATGGAGCTCAAACATTGAACTTCAACGAAGCAGCGACACTCTTTAGGCAATTGAGGACCGTCTTTCAGACTCGATGTGAGTTGGACGTATGACCGGATATCCCTGATACGTGGGGCTGTAGGGGGGGGGGGACGTTGCTATGGGAGGATGCTATCGGTGTGGGAGTACTGAGGGGAGCGGTCTTCAGCTCTGTCCGGTATGCAGCGAAGCTTACGATAAAAAGCGCGAAGCGCTAAAGAAGAATCTCAGAGTCAACACCGATCCTGATGCAGATAGTTTTCTGTATAAGTTTTTCTGTAACGGACGCTTCCAAGCAAACGCCTTGGTGTTTTTGTGGTATCTCTTCACCTTTGTCTTAGTCTTGATGGGGATCGAAGTAGGTATTCCGATGGAGGTTAGTATCCTCGTTGCCACCCTCGTAACTTCAATAGGGCTTTTTTTCATGACCTTGCTGATGTCATGGATTAGCTTGATGGTTTTTGATCAGATTCAGGGCATTATAGCCCTTATTTTTCCTCCAATGCTGTACAGGCTTTTCATCCGTATGTGGCGTTTTCGGTTTATTACGACAGAATGGGAGGATCATAAAGGCGTGGTCTTAGCCCATTTCGTATCGTTTGTCGTTTCCTTAGTGGGAATCAATGCTATCTCCGCCGTCGGAGATGAGGCTATCTTTCGGGCAGATCGTAAGTTTAGAAACAACTATGGCTTCTCTCCGGCAAGATGTTTGATTGATCTCGGTCTAGTGAGTAGGTCTTCTAAGTAATGTGTATGAGTAACGACGAATCTTTTAGGGCCAAGAGAAAAGAGTATCGTTCGGGGCAATTAGCAGAGGATGTTGTCGACCCCGACCCCTTCAGGCAGTTTAAGGGGTGGTTTGATGCTGTCATGTCTTCAGAGGTCGAAGAGCCAAATGCCTGTGCTCTAGCAACCTGTTCACGTGATGCGATTCCCTCAGTCCGAATGGTACTGCTTAAGGGAATCGACTCAAGAGGAATGATTTTTTTCACTAATTATGGGAGCGCCAAAGCCGAACAGATAGAATCGAATCCTCGTGCTGCTATGGTCTTCTACTGGGCTCAATTTGAGAGACAGGTGCGTATCGAGGGTACCGTAGAAAGGCTCGAAGCTCCTGCTTCAGACACCTATTTTGCCTCGCGCCCAAGGGATGCGCAGATAGGAGCTTCTGTCTCGCAACAGAGTAAGCCCGTTGTGTCACGAGCAGTTATAGATGAGTCTGTGGAACGTTTTACAGCAGAACACAGTGACCAGCCTCTTCAAAGGCCGACATACTGGGGAGGATACCGCGTGGTTCCTTGTACTTTTGAATTTTGGCAGGGGCGCGAAAACCGTCTGCATGACCGTTTGCGGTATATCAAGGCTGGTGAGAGCTGGACCTCACAAAGGTTATGGCCGTGATCAACAGCCCCTCACCTACGGTCCGAACGGCACTCATCGGTGGAGGATACACCCTTCAACATGTTGCTCACATGCTTCCATCTGAGAGCTTTGTAATAACCTCACGCGATAAAGCGCGTTGTGACGCGTGGCGCTCATTGGGGTGGAAAGTGAGCGTGGTTTCTCTTGATGACAGAGGCTCTTTACGTAATCTATTTGAAGACTATCCAGATATAGAAGCCGTTGTAGACAGCGTTCCTCCGATGCAATCACAAAGCGATCCTCTTTTAGGAGTGAAGAACGTCGTAGCATCTCTGACAAACAGTAAGGTCCGAAAAGTGATCTATCTCAGCACTACGGGGGTGTTCGGTCGTAGAGATGGATCCGTAGTAGATGAGAAGAGTATACCTGCGCCCTGGAATCTACAGGGCGAATCGCGATGGAAGGCGGAGCAAGTATATCGTGAGAGCTCTTCCCGAGTAACGGCGTTGCGTTTGCCTGCAATTTACGGCCCTGATAGAGGCGTGCTGCACTCGATGAGGAAGGGTACTTATCGATTGATTGAAGGTGGTGAGATATGGACTAACAGGATTCATGTTCATGATTTAGCCCAGGCGATTGTCTTAGCCCTTCAAACCGAAAACGTGCCCGAAGTATTGTGTATCTCTGATGATTATCCATCCCGTGCGAAAGATGTAGCTGGATTTATATGTGCAAGAGAGGGACTGCCGTGCCCTCAATCGATTACGAAAGAGGAAGCTGAGCGGGCAGGTGCTTATACGATGCTGTCTAATCAGCGCGTGAGTAATGAGATGATGAAGAAAGTGCTTGGGATCCAGCTGCGCTATCCTTCATATCGTGAAGGGCTGTATGCATCAGACTAGCAGTACAGAGATCCTTCATGTAGGCGAGGGTGGTGATGACAACGTATGAACAGAAACCGTATCGGACGGTAGCGCGGCCAGAGAGTCACCCCGAGCGCCTCTCTGCTATAGCGCGCTCAATGGATCTTCCAGCAAGTAACCCCGATTCATGCAGGGTTCTTGAGCTAGGGTGTGGTACGGGTGGTAATATTCTCCCATGGGCAGAGCGGTATGCCGAAAGCACCTTCACGGCGATCGATAATGCCTCCAATCATATCGATGTTGCTCAGCATACGGCTCAACAAATGAATCTCCGGAACATTGAATTTCGTGTCGATGATATCTCCTCGTGTTCGCTGAAGAAGGCCTCTTATGACTATATCGTATGCCACGGCGTCTACTCATGGGTATCCGAGCCGGTACAGCAAAAAATTCTCGAAGTATGCAAGGAAGCGCTAGCACCAAATGGAGTAGTCCTCATTAGTTACAACGTACTGCCAGGTTGGCGCCAACGTGGACTGATACGCGACATCATGATGTTTGGGGCCTCGCTAGAACAGAGCCCCGATCCCGAAAAAAAACTTCAAAGTGCCGCCCGCACGCTAGGTCTTGTGGCAGCAGCTCGGCGGGAAAAAGATGATCTCTACGGAAGATATCTCAACGAGGCTATATCTCGATTGCAAAGCTCCGATTCCTCCTACTTATTCCATGAATTTCTCGAGGAGCACAATTCACCCTGTCTCTTTACCGATTTCATGCAGAAGGCGAAAGGAACTGGCTTACAGTTTCTGAGTGAGGCTCGTCCGGCATTTATGGCGGGTGACGATCTGGGCCATGAACAGCGACATTTTCTTGATAGCCTTGCAGCGGACGTTATCATGCGAGAGCAGGCGCTTGATATATTTCGGAATCGCATGTTACGGGAGACAATTCTATGCCACGAGGGGCACACCTTAAAGAGAGATCTCAGGGCGTCGGTATTTCGCTCTCTTGTCTATTCAACTGAGTATCGACGGGTCCCGTCCAGTAGCAGTGGAGAGGTCAAGTTTCGAGATCTCGTCTCCGCGAGAGAGATCGCCATGCCAAAAGGTGATAGCACTGACGTTTTGGATTTAGTCGGAAGGCTCGGACCTTCAGGGTGCAATTTGTCGGAACTTGCGCGCAGCGCATCGGAGATCTCTATCAATTGTCGCTCGGAAGCCGAAATATTTTCCAATATCGTAGCGCTTTGGCGTGCTGGCTTCATTGAGCTTTCGAGCGCTCATTATCCGGCTTTGAGCAAAGCGAGCGGTTTAGCAAAAACCAGTAAGTTAGCGCGTATTCAAGCCCAGTCAGGCGAATCAGCAACATCGCTAAGACATCGGCACTATGAACTCTCTTCCCCCGAGCGCTTGATTCTTGCCGCAAGCGATGGAACTCGAGACTTTGAAGATGTAATGACGCGAGTTGAAAGCGTGGCCAAAGGTACCACTGCTGGCGCTGTCGAGCGCTTGCTCGCTCTTGGGTTCTTTCAGTAGTCATTGCCTTACCCCTAAGGGGTGTTGCGAGCGTAGTCAGACGATCTTGCGAGTAATAACGCTGTCGTAGAGCACCTCGGATGCTCGTAAGCGATACGAGGACGTCAAAATTGTGCCTCTTCGGGAAATCGAGTGGGTAGAGTGGCCCAACCCTTAGGCGGATAATTCATACAAGAAGGGGAGAAATACAAAGGAAACGGGAGTACAGCCAGGGGAGAGGTATGGGAAAATCGGTACGAGACCCCCTCGGCTACCTCTCTGTCTTCTTTGTTCACTTAGGTGCGTGAGCCAGCTATACCTCCTCGCTAGAGGCGCAATCACAAGGCTCTTTCTGAAATACACCGTATGTCACCCACATGAAAACCCGGAAGTGCCAAAATTGTTTTCACATAGCCATCAAAAAGTGATAACTACGAACCCGTTCGCTTATAGAGAGATAGGTCCTGAATGGCTCGTCTGACCTTGCATTTTTGCTCATCTAATGAAGCTGCAGCGCTAGAGCGTTCGGAATTTGTTGGATTTTCCCTGAGCGAGGTGCTTGTCTCTACCAGAGGAGGAGTTTCACTCGAGGCATCGCAAGGTACATTTCCGTGGACACAAGCGGTCAGGGCACTTTGTATCTTACTTGTTACCTACAAATGGTCTGAAAGTTGTTTGTCGCCAAAGGAGCAGGAGGCTAGTGCTGAGCTATCTGGTGAGCGAGGATCCCTGGCAGCAAGCTTAGATTCGGCGATCAGTAAGAGTACTCAGTGGCTGGTGGATATGTTTGGCCTCGATTCTTCGGGCATCTCTAACATTCGACGCCTGGTGCGACGAGCGAATCCAGAGCGAAAACGCCCTGGGCCAGTTGTGGTAAGAATTAGCCCAGCCGCTCTCAAGCGCGGAGACATACGGATTTTCCTCGACTCGAATGAGTTGTTTACTGAGGAGGAATTTCGAGCGCTTCGCAATCGTCTGAGCTGGCATCCAGTTAATCAGCCAAGAGCAGCGGCTCGTAACGACGATCATGCTGATGGTCAGGTTAGCAAAGGCTCCAAGGGTAATGGGGGAACGCTCAGTTTTTCCGCCCCCGTCCGAGTAGGCGTCTGCAGTTTCATACCCTTTTATCATGGAAAGCAGTCGTCATCTCAGGCCCTTAAGGAGGAGAGCACCCTGCAGGATGGCCGACGATTGCGGATGTTTCTCTTCAACGATGGATATGGTGTCGGAGTGGTTAGGGGTCAATATTGCTGCTTAAGCGTTGCGGATTTTCTCATGCAGCGGCGCACTTCGCATCTTGCATTTCTACAACTTGATTCATTATCTCCTGCTGGTAGTAATTTCAACATTCGAGATATACCCGTAGTTGCTCCTTCTTCTGTTCCATATGTCATGAGCGTTCACTATTTCTGTGACCCCTATGGTTCCGTTTCTGAGTTACAACGAATATGTATGGCAGAACCCTCGATTCTTGGGATAACGGACGACCCGGATACAGGCCCTCCACAGCATAGAACCATTGACGCATTTGAGTCTATCGACCGTCAGATTGATTATAAAGATGCCGTTGATAAGCTAGTTTTTGGCCGCGTAACCTATTACGCCTCCTGGGCTAATGTTCTTGCTGTCATCACAAAACCTCAAATAGAGCAGGTACTTATTCTCGAAAAACTTGAAATAGAGCTTCAACATCTTTGGTACAAGATCCACCACTTTCTTGAATCACTTGGAGGGGCGCACTGCACGATTACTCGCTTACGATCCCGAAATATGGAAAAGTATCAGCGATACTTCGATGAGATTCGCACTCACTATCATGCGTTCCGAATGATTCGACCGACCGCCGCTACTGATGTGGTGGCTTTGAGGACATGTTTGGCAAAGACGAGTAAAATAGACGCGTTATTTGGAGAGCTAGCCCGTTTTTTTGAAAACGGATGGTCGGCCGAGAAACAAAGGGTGCGCGCATCCCAAAAAGCGTCGGGAGCATGACCATGATTGGACACCAGGGGTTGCTACTCATTGATCCGCAGGAGGAGTTTGTCGAGCGCTCTGATGAAACGAGGATAGTCGGACAAAAGATATGCGAGCTGCTTGATCAGCCTGTATTTCCCTCCACAGCCGTTACTCGATTTCGGAACCGTGAAGGGTCTCCGCACCACGAAATTCTTGGCTGGCACAAGATGACTAATCCGGAGGAGTGCGAGCTGTGGGGACCAATCCTTGAGAGGGTCAACGGTTCTGATATCCGCATAATCGATAAAAACGGCTACAGCTCGGCAACGCCCGAGGTGCTTCGATCTCTTAAGCCGGGACAGACGGTATTTCTTGCCGGCCTTGATACCGACTGCTGCATCCTGGCTACCGCCATCGATCTTTTTGAAAAAGGGATCCGCCCCGTTGTGCTAGCTGATTTTTGCGGCTCAAGCGGTGGTGTTGAGGCTCATTCTGCGGGTCTTCAAGCCCTCAATCGTATGATCGGTAGACACAATGTAGTGTGCGAGGGGGGCACTGCGGAGGAGCTCAAGCAGCGCTTGCAGCGAACGGGGTTGCTGTCGGCACCAGATACCGAGCAGAAGCAGGATCGCTTCGATCCGGTTGGCATGGACCTCAATCAGATTCTTCACGACTGCTTTACCCAGCTCTCAAGCGCCAGCATAGAGGCCAGGCACCCACTTCGGAAATTCACCTTGGCTACGATGGATGCTCATGGGAATCCGAAACAGCGGACGGTGCTACTACGAGGATTTGATAGCGCGGGAGCAACTGTGCAGATATTTACCGACAAACGCTCTCATAAGGTTTCTGAGATAGAGGCTAATCCTGCCGTCGCGCTGTGCTTCTACGATGAGAGTTCGCATGTACAGATACTCCTCACGGGATTTGCTCAATGCTTCTACGGGGACGAGCGGGCTAGCTCGGCGTGGGAACAAGTGACTACCGCTGAATATGCCCACTATTTGGGGGAAAATGCGCCGGGGGCTGTTCAAACTAAGCCGTCGTTAGGACGCATGCAGGACATCTCCTTGCGCATCCCCCTCAAAGAGTTTGTACATTCAGCGTTCGATAATTTCGCTGTGATTGATGTCCACTTTCATACCATCGAGTGGGTGTTAGCACAGGGTACAAATTGCCTTCGAGCACGCTTTCAGAGCTCTCTTGGTGCATGGCAAGCAAGTTGGCTAACACCTTAAAGGGCTCCGTGTTCAAACGACCTACGAAAGGTAGCTAGGAAACTGGGATTACACAGAAGGATATCGGAATCAATCGCTTGCCACACCGCACCGTGGCCACGAGGAAGTTGTTTTACTTCATCGTTACTGATGTTTGTACGCAATGCCTCCGCGAAGCGACCACACTCCAACACACGATACGGGCGCTGAAGATAAAGTCGCGGCTCGGGGTCAACAGTGGAAGTGATGTGCAGGGAGTTGTGTAGTTTGGCCACGGCGGTGTAGGCTTCGCACAGTAAATCCTCAATTCGAGACCACTCGGCACTCTCCTCAATCGCTCTGAAGATCGGAAGAATATCGGACGCTGATGTCAGGCGAGAGAAAGCTGTTCCGAACCATTTAGAGTAGACCGGGTATTGTCGCTCAATAAGGAAACAGAGAGTTGCAAGCTCTCGGGTAATCCACTGGACATTCTATGCTGCTTCCTGCAGGTCGCCGACGTGCACACACCTACCTGGAAAAGCTTCGCGTTCTGAAATGCGTTCCCACTGGACGGCCATAATGTGGCGCCAGATATCGTCAGGATACCATGCCAGACGCTCTTGAATGAGTATGAGCCGTTGAAGTCCATCGTGAAATACCTTACCTGATTTGAAGATACGTAGCGTCTGAGCAGGGATCGAGAGCCAGTCAATCACACTCAGATTTCTTTCAGGCGAGCCGAAGAGGTCAGCCGAAAAGAAAGAGGCGCTTCGGGAAATCGAGTGGGTAGTGTTGCCCAACCCCCAGGCGGATTAAGCAAACAAGAGGGGAAAAATACAAAGAGAGCGGGAGCACAGCGAGCGTGAGTGGCATAAGAAAATGGGTAT
>Ga0169931_10000582_pt1 | contig 60451 bp, 64 predicted proteins | sample Kivu_15m_20L_FD_129675 | JGI IMG/M metagenome (GOLD analysis project Ga0169931, IMG submission 129675) | Freshwater microbial communities from Lake Kivu, Western Province, Rwanda to study Microbial Dark Matter (Phase II) - Kivu_15m_20L... | ecosystem: Environmental > Aquatic > Freshwater > Lake...
CGGGACGGGCATCACCGGCCGGACCGTCGTCCGTCGCACCTACGAGGACATCCGTGCGTTCCGCATCTACGACGGTCCGTCGGAGGTCCACCGCTGGGCGATCGCCCGGCGTGCGCTGCGCGCCTGAGCGGACGCTGCGACACTGGGGCGGCGAGCGCCCGTCGGGCGCCCGCCCGACGAGGAGGCACCGTGCCCGGGATCACGACCGACATCGATCCGACCGAGGTGGGCTTCGACCCGGTGCGCCTGCGCCGGATCGACGACCTCCTGCAGGGATACGTCGACGGGGGTCTGCTCGCCGGCTGCCAGTTCGTGCTCGGGCGCGGTGACCACGTCGCGCACACCGTCGTGACGGGGAAGCGCGACCTCGAGTCGGGCGCGCCGTTCACCGACGACACGATCGTCCGGCTGTACTCGATGACGAAACCGGTCACGTCGGTCGCAGCGATGATGCTCTACGAGGAGGGGGCCTTCGAGCTGAAGGACCCGGTCGCGAAGTTCATCCCGTCGTTCGCGGACGTGCGCGTCTACCGGTCGGGCTCCTCCGCCGCCCCCACGCTCGAGCCGGCGACCGAACCGGTGCGGATCTGGCACCTGCTCACCCACACCGCCGGGCTCACCTACGGGTTCCACTACAACAACGCGGTGGACGCCATGTATCGGGCCGCCGGGTTCGAGTGGGGGACACCGAAGGGTGCCGATCTCGCCGAGTGCTGCGACCGGTGGGCGCAGCTGCCGTTGCTGTTCCAGCCCGGCTCGGAGTGGAACTACTCGGCGTGCACCGACGTGCTCGGCCGCGTCGTCGAGGTGGCGTCGGGCATGTCGCTCGACGCGTTCTTCGCCGAGCGGATCCTCGGTCCGCTCGGCATGGTCGACACGGCCTTCTCGGTGCCCGCCGGCGAGGCCGGCCGGCTCGCAGCCCTCTACAGCCCCGAGCCGGGAACTCGCCGCGCCCGCAGGAACGACGCCATGGGCGCGGCGGCCCTCACCCCGCCCGTGTGCCTCTCCGGCGGTGGCGGCCTCGTCGGCACGGCGCACGACTACCACCGGTTCGCCCGCATGCTCCTCGGCGGCGGGGAGCTCGACGGCGTCCGCCTGCTCGGGCCCCGCACCGTCGACTACATGACGACGAACCACCTCCCCGAGGGGCAGGACCTCACGGCGTTCGGCCGTCCGCTGTTCTCCGAGACGCAGTTCGACGGGGTCGGGTTCGGGCTCGGGTTCTCCGTCGTGGAGGACACCGCCGCGTACCGGGTGCTGTCCTCGCCGGGGACCTTCGCCTGGGGCGGTGCGGCGTCGACCGCGTTCTGGGTCGACCCCTACGAGGGCATCACGGCGGTGCTGCTCACCCAGCTCCTGCCCTCGAGCACGCACCCGATCCGCACCCAGCTCATGCAGCTCGTGCTCCAGGCGGTCGTCGACTGAGCGTCCGGCGGTCGCTCAGCCGACGCCGGGGTTGATCGGCGCGTCGCCGATGACCGACGCCGCAGCGAGTTCGTCGAGCTCGTCGGCGGTGCAGCCGAGCAACTCGGTGAGGACGGTCCGGGTGTGCTCGCCGAAGAGCGGTGCACGGGCACGCAACCCCCGGTCCTCCCCGACCCGGTGCCAGGCCGCGACCGGCTGTCGCCAGCCGTCGGGCATGTGCGGGTGCGGGAACGTCGACCAGTGGCCGCGGGCGGCGAGCTGGGGGTCGTCGTGAACGCTCACGGTGTCGTGCACCCGGCCGGCGGTCGCACCGGCGGCGCGCACCTCGGCCACGACGTCGTCGGCGGTGCGCTGGCGCGCCCATGCGGCGAGGACCTCGTCGAGCTCGTCGTGTCGCTGCTGTCGGGTGGCGAGGTCGAGGCCGGCGAGGTCGTCGCGGCCGACGAGGCGGGCGAGTGCCCGCCACTCGGCGTCGGTCCGTGCGGCGACCACGACCCACTGCTCCTCGGTGCCCGGCACGGGTGGGGTGGCGGTCCCCTCCCACCGGGTCAGGTCCTGGTCGGCGCAGCGGTAGCAGCCCTGCGGCGCGAGCCGAGGGTCGCGGTTCCCCCACTGCGGTTGGTCGGTGCCGTGCCGTGACGCGGCGACGAACGCCTCGCCGGCCATCGCGGCGCCGGTCTCGCGTTGCGCGAGGTCGATGACCGTGCCCGTTCCGGTCCGGCGGCGCTGCATCAGCCCGAGCACGACCGCTGCCGCCGCCATCTGCCCGCCGACCGGGTCGCCGTAGGACACCCCGCACTTGTAGGGGATACCGTCGTCGCCGTACCCGGTGAGCGATGTGAGGCCGGACATCATCTCGATGACCGGCCCGAACCCGACGAGCGAGCGGTCCTCGCCGGTCTTGCCGAACCCCGCCATCGACACGATGACGAGCTGTGGGTTCGCGGCGCGCAGCACGTCGTACCCGATCCCGAGGTTGTCGAGGACGTCGGCCCGGTAGTTCTCCACGAGCACGTCACAGTGGGCGAGCAGGCGGAGGAACACGTCGCGCCCGGCGTCCTGCGCAAGGTCGAGGGTGACCGACCGCTTCTGCCGGTTGTAGGTGTTGAAGTAGTAGCTCGCGTTCCACGGCTCGGAGTCGGCAGGGAACGGGATGAGCGTGCGGATGTTGTCCCACGCGGACGGGGACTCGATCTTCAGCACGTCGGCGCCCATCTCGGCGAGGAGCTTTGTGGCGAAGGGGCCCGCCCACATCATGGACAGGTCGGCGACGCGCATGCCGTCGAGGGGGAGGCGGGTCATGCGACACCTCCCGGGGCCGGGGTCGACCAGTCGCGGTGGACGGCGTCGGTGTCCTCCCCGGGGCGGTGCACCCGGTCGGGAGCCGTCCAGCCGAGCCCGAGGAAGGGTCGGCCGGGTGTGGTGACGACCGTGCCGTCCGGGAGGGCGACCTCGTCGAAGAACCCGCGGGTACGCAACGCCGGGGCCTCGAGCAGTTCCGACGGTCGGCGCACGATCCCGAAGGGGATCTTGCGTTGCTGGCCGATCTGCAGCAGGTCGTCGCCGGTGTGGTCGACCATGAACCCGATCACCGACGCCGACAGCTCCTCCTCGTTGTCGGGTCGCTGCAGAGGGTCACGGAACCGAGGGTCGTCGAGCTCCGGGTCGCCGATCGCAGCGAACAAGGAGGGCACCTGGCGTTCGAGGCAGAACACGCCGGCGTGCCCGTCGGCGCAGGGGTACAGCGCCCAACAGGCCCGGTGCCAGTTCCCGAACCGAAGGGTCGGCGGCAGACCGTATGCGCCGCCCGGGCCGTAGAGCTCGAGCATGCCGGCGAGGCACTCCTGCACGGAGATGTCGACCCAGGCACCGGTGCCGTGGAGTTGCGCACCGAACAACGCGCTCAGCGCCGCGCCGAACGCGTTGAGCCCGCCGACGTGGAGGGCCTGCGACCCCCCGGTCACGAGCGGCGTGCGCTCGGGGTCGCCGGTGAGGGACATCATCCCGCTCGTCGCGAACACGGTGGCGTTCGTCGCCCTGGCGTCGCGATCCGGCCCGGACCGGCCGAAGGGGCTGATCGACACGACGACGAGCTCCTCGCGCTCCGCCCGGAGCTCCGCCGGGTCGAACGCGAGGTGTGCCGCAGTGGCCGGGTCGAGGTCCTCGACGATCATGTCGGCGACCCCGGCGAGCCGCCGCACCTCCGCGGCGTCCGCATCGATCCGCCGCTTCCCGCCGAGCAGGGCGGCCTCCTGGTCCTCGGTCATCCCGGGCGGCGCATCGGCGTGCGCCGGCGGGTCCACGCGCACGACCTCTGCGCCGTAACCGGCCAGCAGGTGCGTCGCGAACGCCGCGGCGAGCCCGCCACCGAGCTCGAGCACCCGGATCCCATCGAGCGGCTGCGCGACCATCGTCCTCCCCGGTCCGGTCCCGAGCCCGGACCCTAGCGGGCGACGATCCGTCGGGTGCGGGAGGTCGCCGCGCCGGTATCGTCCGCGCCGTGGAACTCACCGAGGTCATGCGTACGACGTTCTCCTGCCGGGATTTCACCGATGAGCCGGTGCCCGACGCGGTCCTCCACCGGATCCTCGACGTGGCCCGGTTCGCACCGAGCGGCGGGAACCGGCAGGGCCAGCGGGTGATCGTGGTGAAGGACCCCTCGACCCGTCGGGAACTCGCCGAGCTGTGTCGGCCGACGATGGGCGTGTACCTCGCGCAGGTGCGGGCCGGTGAGTCGCCGTGGAACACGATCGTGCCGACCGGGGTCGACGTGGACGCGGCTGCCGCCGCCCCGTCGTCGTTCCCGCTCCTCGATTCCCTCGAGCACGTGCCGGCGTTGCTCGTCGTCGCCGTCGACCTGTCGGCCGTCGCGAGCTTCGACCGTCACCTCGACCGGATCGGGGTGATCTCGGGGGCGTCGGTGTACCCCTTCGTGTGGAACATCCTCCTCGCCGCCAGGAACGAGGGGTACGGCGGGGTGCTCACCACCTTCCTCGCCGCCCGCGAACCCGAGGCGCAGGAGCTCCTCGGCCTGCCGGCGCACGTGGCGATCGCGGCGATGGTCCCCATCGGACGCCCGGTGCGTCAGCTCACCCGGCTGCGACGCAACGCCGTGGAGGAGTTCGTGACCGTCGACCGGTTCGACGGCCCACCCCTGCGCGGCGACTGAGCGACCGACAGCGGTACGGTGGCCGACGTGCCCCGGATCCTCGTCACGAACGACGACGGTGTCGATGCCGTCGGATTGCACCGGCTCGTCGCTGCGGCGCTGCCGCACGGTGAGGTTCTCGTCGTCGCCCCGGCGTCGGAGTACTCGGGAGCGGGGGCGGCGGTCGGGCCGTTGCACCTCACCCTGCCGGACGTCGCAGATGTGTCGTCGTCACCGCCGTTCACCGGGACGACCGGGGCCTACGCCGTGCACGGTCCGCCGGCGCTCTGCGTCGTGTACGCCGCGCTCGGAGCATTCGGGCCGCCGCCGGATCTCGTCGTGTCGGGCATCAACCCCGGGGCGAACGTCGGGCGTGCCGTGTACCACTCGGGGACCGTCGGCGCGGTGCTGACCGGCCGGACCCGCGGGATCCCCGGCGTCGCGTTCAGTCAGGCGGTCGTCGGGTTCGGGGTCGAGGGGCAGGGCTGGGACGACGTGCTCGCCGGTCAGCGGTGGGCGACCTCGGAGAAGGTCGCCGGACTCGTCATCGGCGCGCTGGTCGCCACCCCGCCACCCGGGGTGTGGGCGCTGAACGTGAACGTGCCGAACCTCGACTGGGACGATCTCGCCGGGTGGCGGACGACGGAGGTGGGCAGCGTGCCGCCGCGCGCCATGGCCCGCGCCCGGCTCGTGCCGAAGGAAGGGCACGTCGGCCACTGGACGGTCGACGTCGACTGGGGCGACGTGGTCCCGCTCCCGCCGCACCTCGACGGCGGCGCGGTCGAAGCAGGACTGGTGTCGGTCTCCTGGCTCGGCGCGATCGGCGCGGTCGAGTTCGGCCCGAACGCCGTGCACGATCTGCTCGACCGCATGCTCGGGCCGTCCCGCTGAGCGCAGGCGCCGGGGTCAGTCCCGGTGCGCGTGCCGGGGGAGGACGACGACGGGGCAGGGCGCGTGGTGCACCACCTGCTGGCTGACCGATCCGAGCAGCAGACCCTTGAACCCGCCACGGCCACGTGAACCGACGACGAGCAGGCCGGCATCCTGGGCGGCGTCGAGTACGGCGGCGGCCGCCGGACCCTCGACGATCCGGTACTCCACCTCCACGCCGACGGGCTCCCCGTCGGCCGCCCTCTCGACGGTGTGCTCCGCAACCTTGTGCGCCGACGCGACGAGCTCCTCGACCGGCATGGGCGGGAGCGCCGCCATCGGCTCGGCGATGACGGGGAGGTACTGCCACGCGTGCACGACGCGGAGCGCCACCTTGCGGAGGTGGGCCTCGCCGAGCGCCCATGCGCAGGCCTCGACCGATTCGTCGGAACCGTCGACGCCCACCACGATGCATCCGTTGTCCGTCGCCATGTCGTCCTCCTCGTCGCTGCGCGCGCCCGTTGCGACACGTCGCCCGATCACGCTGTCAGGCGCGACGTCCATCGGCAAGGGTCGAAGTACCCTGCAGAGCCGCCGATCGTCCGGCTAGCGTCCGAGGTGATCAGGAGGAGTGGCCATGGCACTCAGCAAGGATGCGAAGCTCGAACACCTCAAGGAGGTCCGCCTGTTCAAGGGCTGCACGGGCAAGCAGCTCGCGCACGTCGCGGCGATCACCGACGAGGTCGATGTCGAGGCCGGCAAGGTGCTGTGCCGGCAGGGCGACCAGGCGCACGAGGCGTTCATCATCGTGAGCGGCGAGGCGACGATCGTCGCCGACGGCCGCGAGCTGAACCGCGTCGGCGCCGGGGAGATCGTGGGTGAAGTCAGCCTCATCGACAAGGGTCCCCGCACGGCGACGGTCACGGCGGTCACGCCGATGCACCTGCTCGTCGTCACGGCGCAGAGCTTCGAGCCGCTGCTCGAGGAGGTCCCGGGGCTCCCCGTCGCCATCATGCGCGACCTCGCACACCGCCTGCGCAGCTACGGCCACCACTGAGGCGGCGCTGCGCCGCTCAGCCTGCTGAGGGTCGCTGGCGTCGTTCGTCGAGGCGTGCCGCGAACGCGGCCGCCTCGGTCCGGCGCGCCATGCCGAGCTTCGCGAGCAGGTTCGACACGTAGTTCTTCACCGTCTTCTCGGCGAGGTACATCCGCTCGGCGATCTGGCGGTTGGTGAGTCCTGCGCCGATCAGTTCGAGGATGCGCCGCTCCTGATCGGTGAGGCGTCGGGTCGGGTCGTCCACGACGGCGTCCTGGCGACGGATGCGGGCGAGGACCTTCGACGCGACGCCGGGGTCGATGAGCGAGCTGCCCGCCGCCACGGTGCGAACCGCGTCGATGAGATCGACGCCGCGCACCTGCTTGAGCAGGTAACCGGAGGCGCCGGCCATGATCGAGTCGAACAGCGCCTCGTCGTCGGCGAAGCTCGTGAGCATCAGGCAGTGCACGCCCGGATGCGCGTCGCGGATCTCGCGGCACACCTCGACCCCGTTGCCGTCGGGGAGGCGTACGTCGAGCACCGCCACGTCCGGTCGAGTCGCCGGGATGCGTCCGAGCGCCTCCTCGGCGGTCCCCGCCTCGCCGACGACGGTGAACTCCCCGGTGCTCTCGAGTAGGTCCCGGAGCCCGGTTCGGACGACCTCGTGGTCGTCGAGCACGAAGACACGGATCATCGGTGGTCCTCTCCTGTGGGCGACGAGGTCGCAACCCGGACGATTTCGGCGATGTCGCCACCGTCGTGCGTGATGGTGCACCGCACCTCCCCGCTCCCGGCGCGCAGCTCGACGGCGACCCGGGTCGCCCGGGCGGTTGCGGCGACCCGCCGCAGTGCGTCACCGAGCGCATCGACGAGCGTCTCCCCGGCGCTGGCGTCGAGGTCGGGCAGGTCACCGACGACGGTGACGGCCGGTTCGAAGCCGAGCGATCGCCGGGCCTCCCGCGCCGCCGCGACGAGTCGTTGTTGCAGCGGGGCGGTCGGGGCGTGCGGGGCGAGGTCGAAGATCACCGATCGGATCTCCCGCACGGTCGCGTCGAGTTCGTCGACGACCGGATCGACCCGCTCCCGCAGGACGTCCCGTGCCGCCGAGGTCGCCGCCTGCAGGTGCATGCCGGCGGCGAAGAGGCGTTGGATGACCCGGTCGTGCAGGTCCCGTGCGATGCGCTCGCGTTCCTCGAGGATCCGCAGTTCGGCGCGGGTCTCCTCGAGGGTCGCCTCGGCGGCACGCCGCTCGGCGACGTCGCGGGCGAGCGCGGCGACCGCCGACAACGTGCCGTCGGGACGGTACTCCGGTTCGAGCAGCAGTTCGACGACGACGTCGTCGCCCGACCGACCACGCAGCGTCACGATCGTGGGGAAGCGCCCTTCCTCCACGGCGCGGTGCAGCAGTCGGCGGAGAGTGGCGTCGTCCATGTCGGCGACGAGGTCGAGCATCGACGTGGCGACGAGCGCCGCACGGTCCCAGCCGGTCTGGGCGGCGGCGCCGGCGTTCGCGTAGGTGATGCGGAGGGTGTCCGGGTCGATGAGGTACACGCCTTCATGTGCCCGGTCGACGAGGCGTTCGATGCGTCGGGTGTGCTCGCGGGCCCGCGTCCGGTCGGTCACGTCCCGCACCGAGGCGATGACCGCGTGGCGGCCGTCGAACTCGGTGGGGCTCAGCGACACCTCGGCGGGGAACACGTGCCCGTCGAAGCGGCGGGCGTGGAGCTCGAGACCGCTGCCCATCTCGCGGGTCTGCGCGTCGGCGGCGAAGCCCGCTCTGTGCCCTCGGTGCGCCGCACGGACGTCCTCGGGGAGGAGGTCCTCGATGGGACGACCGACGAGGTCGGGGACCGGCGTCCCGAAGAGGTGGCCCGCCCGACCGTTCGCGAAGAGGATCGTCCCGGCGTCGTCGACGACGAGCATCGCGTCCGGCGCGGCCTCCACGAGCAGGCTGGCGACGACGAGGCCCCGCGCGTCCGCCACCGAGGTCACGGGGACTCCGCCCCGGGGGCTGGGGACAAGACGCGCATCGTCGCCGACCGTACGTCCACGCCGTGACCGCCCGTAGGGCCGAAGGTCACAGGGTGCAGGAGGGGATCACGCCTTGCCGAGCGCCTCACGACGCTTGCGGGCCCGTTCGAGCAGCGCATCCGGCACCTTCGACCCGCCGCCACCGTCGGAGGGACCGGTCGTAGCGTCGTCGGTCGGGGCGACCGGGGCGACCGGCGCCTGCGCGGCCGTGGAGCGCCGTTCGAGGTGCTCGTCCCACTGGCCTCGTCGCACGAGTTGGCGGTGGTCGAGGGACCCGAGGCCCACGCCGTTGTCGAAGAACACCCAGTACCGGGTCCAGGTCACGCCGTTGATGAGCTTCACCCGTCCGTCGGTGCCCTCGGGGACGCCGGGCAGGTCGGTGGTCGCACGGACCTTCTCACCCTTGCGGAACGGTGCGTCGAGAGCGACTGTCTTGGCCATGGTGACCCCGGAGGGTACCCGTCCGGATCGGTCCGCCCCAAGCTTTCCGGCGGGTGACGTCGGCCGGGTCAGCCCCGGGGCGGCGGGGCGACGGCGTCGGCGGGGAGGTCGAACCGTTCGGGTGGGACGACGATGAACCGGGCGCTGCCGGTTGCGACCACGGTGCCGTCGGCAGCGGTCGCCGTTCCGGCGACCGTCCAGCGCCGCCCGTCTCGCTCCGCCACCCCGCAGCGGAACGTCACCGGCTCGTGCAGCGGCATCGGTGCCAGGTAGCGCACGGTCAGTTCGCCGGTGTACGCGGCGATCGCGGCGACGGACATGACGTAGCCCATCACGTCGTCGAACGCCGATGCGGTGACCCCGCCGTGGGCGCGTCCCGGGGACGCCTCCTGGAGCTTGCCGAAGCGGGCGACGCCGACGGCGTCCTCGCCGTCGGCGTGGATGACGAGGTCGTAGGCGGCGGGGTTCGCCGGCCCGGAGAACGGCCGGTCGGTGAAGCTGATGAGGCGGTCGCCGTCGGCGGGGCGGGGGTCGGTGTACCGACGCTTCTGGTAGTCGTCCCGACGGGCGACCGGGTCGCCGCGCTCGAGCCGGGCGGCCGTCGCGTCGGCCCAGGCGGCGACGTCGTCGAGGTCGTCGTCGTCGACGTGGTGGGCGACGAGTGCCTCGGCGAGGCGGCGGACCGCCCGTGCCGTCGCCTCACGGCGGGCGAACTGCGGGTCGGGGTAGACGAGGTGCATGGGCTCCATGACGGGTCTGCATCCTGCCATGGTCGGCCGCTGCGGACACGCGGCGGGTCCGTCGACCCGGCGCTAGCGTGCCGCCCGTGGGGGCACTGTCACATCTCCGCATCTGCGACTTCACCGGCCAGCTCGCTGGCGCCGGTGCCACGAAATGGCTCGCTGCGTTCGGCGCGCAGGTGATCCGGATCGAGGATCCGGTGACGAAGGGGCGCTGGGACATCCTGCGGGGATCGCCCCCGTTCAAGGACGACCGGCGCGGCATCGAGTTCGGCGCCGGGTTCCAGAACCACAACGTCGGCAAGCTCGGCATCACCCTCAACGTGCGGACCGACCGCGGCAAGGAACTCCTCGCCGAGCTCGTCCGTCGTTCGGACGCCGTCACGGAGAACTTCGCCGCCGGGGTGCTCGAACGGTGGGGTTTCGGGTACCCCCGGCTCCGGGAGCTGCGGCCCGACATCGTCTACGTGTCGAACTGCGGGTTCGGCCAGACGGGCCCGTACGGCACGTTCAAGTCGTGGGGGCCGATCGCGCAGGCGGTGTCCGGGCTCACCTTCACCTCCGGGTTGCCCGACGAGGACCCGGCCGGTTGGGGCTACTCCTTCATGGACCACACCGGCGGGTACGCGATGGCGATCGCGATCCTGATGGCGCTCTTCCACCGTGTCCGCACCGGTGAGGGGCAGTGGGTGGACCTGTCCTGCACCGAGGCCGGCGCGGCGCTCCACGGCCCGGCGATGCTCGACTTCGACGTGAACGGGCGACCGATGCGCCGCCCGGGGTCGCCGAACAGCAACCGGAACGCGTGGCCGGCGATGGCGCCGCACGGCATCTACCCCGGCGCCGGGGACGACGAGTGGATCGCGATCTCCTGCCGTGACGACGCCGAATGGGAGGCGTTGCGCACCGTCGCCGGCGCGGCGTTGCCCGACCGGACGGCGTGGGCGTCGGTACGGGGGCGCCTCGACGACCAGGACGCCCTCGACGCCGCGGTCGCCGCGTGGACGCGTGGCGCCGACCGGTTCGCCACGGCGGCGGCGCTGCGGGCGGCCGGCGTGGCCGCTGCGCCGGTCCGACGACCGGCGGAACGCATCGACGGCGATCCCGTCACGGGTGCCTGGCCGCTCTGGCCGACGGTGGCGCACGGCGCGATGGGCGACGTCCGGGTCGACGGGCTGCCCGTCCACCTCTCCGAGACCGACTGGGACATGACCACCGGCGCGCCGCTGTTCGGCGAGCACAACGACGTCGTCTACGGCGATCTGCTCGGCCTGTCCTCCTCGGAGATCGACGGGCTGCGCGCCGAGGGGGTCATCTGATGGCCGGGGAGCGTGGTCCGCTCGATGGGGTGCGGGTCGTCGAGATCGCCTCCGAGGCGACCGCCTACGCCGGCAAGCTGCTCGCCGACCACGGAGCGACGGTCGTGCTCGTCGAACCGCGGGCGGGCAGCCCGTTGCGCTGGTACGAACCCTTCGTCGACGACGTGGCCGATCCCGAACGCAGCCTGTGGTGGTGGCACCACCAGACCTCCAAGCACGGCGTCGCCCTCGATCTCGACGACCCGACCGACAGCAGGCGCCTGCGGGCCCTGCTCGCCGCCGCCGACGTCGTCGTCGAGGCGGAGGCGCCGGGCCGGCTCGCCGCAGCGGGGCTCGACCCGGCCGCGGTGCGCGCGGACGCCCCGCGCCTCGTGTGGACCTCGATCACCGGGTACGGCCCGACCGACGAGCGGTCGCGCCAGCCCTTCACCGACCTCACCCTCCTCGCGGAAGGGGGGCCGGTGTGGAGTTGCGGGTACGACGACCACACGCTGCCGCCGGTGCGCGGCGGCGGGGGTCAGGCCTTCAACACCGGCGCCCACTACGCGGTGATGTCGATCCTCACGGCGCTGCTGTACCGGGAGTACGCCGGCGTCGGTCAGCGCATCGACGTGAACCTGTACGCGGCGGCGAACGTGACCACCGAGTTCGCGTCGTACTCCTGGCTCGTGGCCGGCCAGACCGTGCAACGCCAGACCGGCCGGCACGCCGCTCCGAACCCGTCGTTCCCCACCCAGGCCGCGACCGCCGACGGTCGCCACGCGAACACCGGCATCCCGCCGCGACGACCGCCGGAGTTCCGCGCCGTGGTCGCGTGGCTCGACGAGCTCGGGATCGCGGAGGACTTCGACGGGATCGGGGTGCTCCGGCTCGGTGCCGAGCTCGACGGGGAGGGCGAGGCGGGCAACGTGTTGGACCTCGCCCAGATCGCCGAGGACGATCTCATGGGCGAGATCTTCCAGTCGGGTCGGGACGCGGTGATCTTCATCGCCGCGCACGTCACGGCGCAGGAGTTCATGCTCGGCATGCAGCAGCGGGGTATGGCGTCCGGCGCGATCAACAGCCCGGAGGAGGTGCTCGCCGACCCGCACTTCGTCGCACGTGGCTGGCCGACCCCGGTGCACCAGCCCGAGCTCGGTCGGACGGTCACCTATCCGGGTGGGCCCATCCGGTTCGGGGCGACGCCGTGGTCGATCCGGCGCACGGCGCCCCGCCTGGGCGAGCACGACGACACGGTCTTCGGATCCGACGGCACCGTCCGGTTCCCGTGATGTCCGCGTCGACGACCACCGTGGCGAGCCCGGTCGGCCCGCTCGCCCTCGTTGCGTCGGACGGTGCGCTCGTCGGGGTGTACCTCGACGGACACCACCAGCGGGTGCCGGCCGGAGCGCTCCCCGGCACCGACGACCCGGTGCTCGGTGAGGCCTCTGCGCAGTTGCACGCCTACTTCGCCGGGCGGCTCCGTCGATTCGACCTGCCGCTGCGACCCGTCGGGACGGCGTTCCAGCGGGCGGTGTGGGCCGCGCTCGTCGAGGTCCCCTACGGGGTGACGTGTTCCTACGGCGAGCTCGCGGATCGGATCGGCCGGCCCCGCGCCGTGCGGGCGGTGGGGCTCGCGAACGGACGCAACCCGCTCGCCGTGGTCGTCCCGTGCCACCGGGTGATCGGTGCCGACGGTCGGCTCACCGGCTACGCGGGCGGACTCGACCGAAAGCGCGCGCTGCTCGAGCTCGAGGCGGGAGAGGGTCGGCCGGCTGCATAGCGTCGGGTCATGGCCGCCAGCCGGTGGTTCCGACGTCCCGCCGCAGTCGTCGGCGCAGTGTTCGCCTCGGTCGCCCTCGTGGCCGCGTGCGGTCCGGACGCGTCGTCCGCGTCGCGTTCCGGCGGCTCCGCCGCGACGGTGGGGTCGACGGTGGCCCCCGACGACGGGGTCTCGGGCCCGACGGTGGTCGTGGCCCGACCGGTCGGGAGGTTCAAGGAGCCCGTCGCCGTCGTCGCCCGGCCGGGCGACCCGGTGCCGGGGCGGTTGCACGTCGCCGAGCGCGGCGGACGTGTGTTCAGGTTCGTCCCTGACGACGACGGTCCGCCGGTCGAGGTGCTCGACGTGTCCGACCGCACCGAGGCCAAGGGCGAACGCGGCCTGCTCGGCATAGCGTTCGACGCGAAGGGCACCCGGCTGGTGGTGCACCTCACCGACGACGACGGCGACACCGAGGTCGCCGCCTACCGCATCGGCGCGGACGGTCGCGCCGATCCGTCGTCCCGAACCGTGCTGGTGCGAGTCGCACAGCCCTATGCGAACCACAACGGTGGACAGATCGTCCTCGGCCCGGACGATGCGTGGTACCTCGGCCTCGGCGACGGTGGATCGTCCGGCGACCCGGGTGGTGTCGCGCGGGATCCGGCGTCGTTCCTCGGCAAGATCCTGCGGATCGACCCGGATGCTCCGGTGGGGACACCACCCGAGGTGTGGTCCCAGGGGCTGCGGAACCCGTGGCGGTTCTCCTTCGACCGCGTGACGGGCGACCTGTGGGTCGGTGACGTCGGGCAGAACGCGATCGAGGAGATCTCGGTCGTGCGGGCGGTGGAGGGTGGCGGCCGGGGCGCCGACTTCGGATGGGACGCGTTCGAAGGTTCGGCAGCGTTCGAGGGTGGTGCGACGGTCGCGCCCGACGCCGTCGGGCCGTGGTTCGAGTACCGCCACGACGACAAGGGGTTCGGAGGCTGCTCGGTGACCGGTGGGGTGGTCTACCGGGGCCGCCTCCTCCGGGCGCTGGTCGGCCGGTACCTGTTCGCCGACTACTGCCGGGCGGGGGTGCGGATGATCTCGGCGACGGTGGCCGCCGGTCCGGTCTCGCTGCTCACCGACGGTCCCGAACGGATCGTCTCCTTCGGTGAGGACGCAGCCGGCGAGGTGTACGTGGTCTCCCTCGAAGGTGTCGTCGCCCGACTCGAGGCGGCCGGCGGGGTGCCGGCGGGCGGGCGGTAGCCTCCGCCCCCGTGCGCCTGACCGAACTCCTGGCCCTCGAACGTGTCGCCGCCGACTTCTTCGTCGGCCAGAGCCCGGCCTACGACTGGGGCCGCATCTACGGCGGACAGGTCGTCGCGCAGGCGGTCCGTGCCGCGTTGCACACCGTCACCGCCCCGCACCGCCTCCACTCCCTGCACGCCTACTACGTGTTGGCCGGTGAGCCCGAGCAGCCGATCCTGTACGAGGTGGACCGCCTGCGCGACGGCCGGTCGTTCTCGACGCGCCGGGTCGTCGCCCGCCAGGCGTCGGGAGCGATCCTCAACCTCGATGCGAGCTTCCAGCGGCACGAGCCGGACCTCGACGTGCAGGAGACCGGCCTCCCCGACGACATCCCTGCACCCGAGGACTGCGCGCCCGTCGACTGGCCGTGCTCCGGCGAGGTGCGCGAAGTGCCACGCCGTCCGGGTGAGGCGCGCTCGCAGCTGTGGATCCGGGCCGATGAGTCCCTCGGCGACGACGAGGCGCTGCAGGTGAGCGCGCTCGCCTACCTGAGCGACCACAACCCGATGGACGCCATCGCCCTGTCGCATCCGATCGGCCAGGACTGGGACCGGCTGATGACGGCGAGCCTCGACCATGCCGTGTGGTTCCACCGCCCGGCGCGGGCGGACGAGTGGCTGCTGTTCGACCTTCGGGGTCATGGTCTCGTGAACGCGCGGGGCATGGCGACCGGTACGGTGCACGATCGTCGGGGCACCCACGTCGCGACCATCGCGCAGGAAGGGCTCGTCCGGGTCAACCGCGACGCGGCAACGTCCGAGGGGGGACAGGGGACATGAGCGGGCACACACCGGTCGAACGCACCTACGCCGAGCGGCACGCGGCCGCCCACGACGTCCTGTCGACGCTCGTGCCGGGACTCGACCCGGAGAAGGCGACCGCGGGGATGGCACGGCGCTATGGGGCGCTCGGCAGCTTCGCCCAGGACTTCGTGCTCGGCGACCTGTGGAGCCGCCCGCAGCTCTCCCGTCGCGACCGCTCGATGATCGTGATCGCGTTCCTGGCGACGCTCGGGTCGGAGGAGGAGCTGTTCCTGCACTGCAAGGGCGGCCTCAACCACGGCCTCACCCGCACCGAGATCGACGAGATCCTGCTGCACGTCGCCACGTACGCAGGGTTCCCGACTGCTCTCCCCGCCGCGCGGGTGTGGGACCGCGTGCAGAACGAGCTCGACGGTGTCGACCGGCGTCCGCCGAAGACTCCAGCTGCGTCGAAGTCCGACGCCGAGCGCCGCGCCGCCGCATACGACGTGCTCGTCGGGCTCACCGGCGGGCGGGTCGACCCGGACCCGGCGGTCGCGCGGGCGAACCTCGTCGACCGCCTCGGTGCGGTCGGGGAGCTCGCCCACGACTGGGCGTTCGGCGAGGTCTGGGCTCGTGACGAGCTGTCGCGTCGCGACCGCTCCATGGTCGTGTGCGCGATCCTCGCCATGCTCGGCCGGCACGACGAGTTCCGCGTGCACGTCCCCGGAGCGCTGCAGCACGGCTGCACGGCGACGGAGGTCGAGGAGATCATGGTGCAGCTCGTCGTGTACGGCGGGTTCCCTCGGGCGGTCGAGGCGTTCACACACGCCCGGGCGTGCATCGCCCGCGCAACAGCGGGCTGATCCCCTCGCTCCGGCCGAAACACGGCCGAAACATCGTGTGCATTGTTCGTTCACGCTGAGCGAACAGCCGGGAAATGCTGACCCTGCATGCTGATCCACGTCGACGGGACCGTCGTCGGCGGATCACAGAGCAGGAGGACACGAGGTGAAACTCGGAACGATCGGACGAGGGGTGGTCGCCGCGGCAGCGGCAGGCGCCGTTCTCGTGGCTACCGCCGTACCGGCCCTGGCACAGGAGGCCGAAGGCCCCACGGTCGACGACCTGCAGGTGACGCTCGACAACGTCTACATCCTGTTGTCGGCGGTGCTTGTCATCTTCATGCAGGCAGGGTTCGGGCTCGTCGAGGCCGGACTCACGCGGGCGAAGAGCGTCGCGAACATCATGATGAAGAATCTGATGGACTTCGCGGCCGGTGCGCTCGCGTTCTTCGCTGTCGGCTTCGCCATCGCCTTCGGCGGCGGGTTCGAGGGCCTCGGGGCGTACATCGGCGGCGGCGGGTGGTTCCTCGGTGACGGGGCCTTCGCCTACGGCAACCTGACCGCGCCGACCTTCTTCATCTTCCAGGTCGCCTTCGCGGCGACCGCTGCGACGATCGTGTCCGGTGCGATGGCGGAACGGACGAAGTTCAAGTCCTACTTCGTGTACAGCATCTTCATCTCGGCGGTCATCTACCCGGTCGTCGTCCGTTGGCAGTGGGGTGGCGGCTGGCTCTACCAGCTCTCGACCCCCTTCCACGACTTCGCCGGGTCGACGATCGTGCACAGCGTCGGCGGTTGGGCGGCACTCGTCGGTGCGGCGGTGCTCGGACCCCGCCTCGGGAAGTACGGCCCCGACGGGAAGCCCCGTGGCATCCCCGGACACAACATCCCCTTCGCGATCCTCGGCACGTTGATCCTCCTCGTCGGCTGGTACGGCTTCAACCCGGGCTCGTGGCTCGGGGCGGGCCCCGAGATCGGCGAGATCGCCCTCACCACCACGCTCTCCGCTGCTGCGGGCGCGGTGGCTGCGATGTTCACGATCTGGGCGAAGGCGGGGAAGCCGGACGTGGCGATGGCGGCGAACGGTTTGCTGGCCGGTCTCGTCGGCGTCACCGCCGGGACCTACGCCATGTCGGCGGTCGGCGCCGTGATCACCGGTGCGGTCTCCGGTGCCCTCGTGGTCGCCTCGGTCTTCTTCTTCGATCGGATCAAGATCGATGACCCGGTCGGTGCGATCTCCGTCCACGGTGTCTGTGGTGCCTGGGGCACGATCGCCGTCGGGTTGTTCTCCGCCAAGGAGGTCGAGGGCGTGGTCGCCAAGGGCCTCTTCTACGGCGGCGGTGCCTCGCAGCTCGTGAGCCAGCTCATCGGTGTGGTCGCCGTGGCGGCCTTCACGATGGCGGCGGCGGCGGTCCTGTTCCTCGGGATCAAGGCGACCATCGGTCTCCGGGTCCCCGAGGAGGAGGAGATCGCCGGCCTCGACGTCACCGAGCACGGCATGGCCGGCTACGGCTCGGAGCGGGCCACGATCTGATCCGGATCGTCGGACCCGAGCGGTTCGTCACGGTGCCCCGGCCCTCGGGCCGGGGCACCGGCGCGTCCGGGAGCGGTTGTGCGTCGTCAGACCCGCAGCCGTGCGGTCATCCGTTCGAGATGGCCCCGCTGGTCGGGGTTCTCCGGACCGGAACCCGGTCGGGCGGCGCGCACGGTTGCCAGCGCGTCGACGAGCGGCACGCCGGCTCGGACGAGGAGGAGCCCGCACACGATCGCCGTCCGTCCGAGGCCGGCACCGCAGTGGGTGACGACCGACGCGCCGGCGTCGAGCCGGCCACTGAGGTCGTCGATCATGTCGGCGACCGCGTCCTCGTCGCCGATCCCACCGTCGTCGACGGGGAAGTGCAGCGCCCTTCCTCCGGCGTTGGCACGCAGCCAGTCACCGAACGCGGGGAACCGCAGCCCGATCTCGTGGTCGGTGATCAGGCAGAGGAGCAGGTCGGCGCCGACGTGGTCGAGGGCAGCGTCCGGGTCGGGGCCGACGACGCTGAACCCGGTGGCGAACAGGCGGCCCGGTCGACCGGCAGGGAGGGGGATCTCGTCGATGCGCACCGCTGCAGTCTGGTCAACGGATCGCACGGCGCGTCGTTCCGCGCTGCGGTCTAGGGTGCTGCGCCATGGGTGAGTACTGCACGACCGAGCGTGACGGGCATCTGACCATCGTCACCATCAACCGTCCCGACGTGATGAATTCGCTGCATCCGCCGGCGAACGCCGAGCTCGCAGGTGTGTTCGACGACTTCGAGAACGACCCCGAGCAGTGGGTGGCGATCGTCACCGGTGCCGGCGACCGGGCGTTCAGTGCCGGCAACGACCTCAAGTACCAGGCCTCCGGCGGCGACATGAGCGGTCAGCCCGAAGCCGGGTTCGGTGGGCTCGCCTCGCGCTGGAGCCTCACCAAGCCGGTCATCGCCGCCGTGAACGGCGTCGCCATGGGCGGCGGGTTCGAGATCGCGCTCGCCTGCGACATCATCGTCGCCTCCGACAAGGCCGTGTTCGCCCTGCCCGAGCCGCGTGTCGGTCTCGCCGCGCTCGCAGGTGGGGTGCATCGCCTTCCCCGGACGATCGGCACCAAGCGAGCGATGGGGATGATCCTCACCGGTCGTCGGGTCGGCGCAGTCGAAGGCGCCGAGCTCGGATTCGTGAACGAGGTCGTCCCCCACGACGAGCTGATGGACGCCGCCCGTCGCTGGGCGGGGCTCATCCTCGAGTGCTCACCGATGTCGATCCGGGCGTCCAAGCAGGCGGTGCTCGCCGGTCTCGAGTTCGCCGGCGTCGAGGCCGCGACGAAGGCCCAGCGCGAGTTCACCGCGATCAAGGCGATGGCCCGCTCCGAGGACTACATCGAGGGCCCGAAGGCCTTCAGCGAGAAGCGGCCGCCGAACTGGAAGGGCCGCTGAGCCCGACCGGTCAGCCCGGGTAGCAGGTCGCCTCCCAGCGGTCGTCCGTGCGGACGACGCTGAGGAGGACGGCCGCATCGAGCAGGAACCGCACGACCGCAGCCGGATCGACGTCGGCCGGGACCTCGAGCACGAGACCGCGGCGCGGATGGTCCTGGCGGCGCCGCGCCCCGGTGGGGAGCTCCACCCCACCTGCCGTCAGGCGGGCGACGGCATGACCGCCGCTGCCGTGTTCGATCCCGAGGCTGTGCGGCCGAGGCGACCGGGCGGCGACGAACGTCGCCGTCGGGACCGCCGGCCCACGGCCACTGAACCACGACGCCGGGTTGCGCGCCGTCGCCGGTGCGTCGTCGAGCACCGGCGACGCGTTGATCCAGCCCCGACCCGCCCCGACGACGCGACGCACGGCGTCGACGAGCGCGACGGGGTCGTCGCGTCGGAACGTGAACCGGTCCGGCTTGTCCGCCATCGACGGCTCAGAGCGGGGGGGTACGGCGGCGGAGCCGCGCGATCGGTGCACCGGTGAGGAAGGGGTCGCCGGCACCGAGCGTGCGGGCCACCCGGCGGGCGAGCTCGTCGGTGGCGTCGGACCGGTCGTCGCCCACGATCCGGTCGATGAAGAGCACCCCGTCGAGGTGGTCCTGTTCGTGCTGCACGACCCGGGCGAGCAGCTCGTCGGCGTCGAGGTCGATGACCTCGCCGTCGAGGCCCAACGCCCGCAGGTGGAGCTCCTTCGGTCGGACGACGTCGTAGTAGAGGCCGGGGATCGACAGGCACCCTTCCTGGAAGGTCCACTCGCCGCGCGACTCCACGATCTCGGGGTTGATGAGCACCGGTGGTGCGAGCTCGGGCAGCGCGTGGGTGAAGACGCGCAGCGAGACCCCGACCTGCGGTGCAGCGAGCCCGATCCCCTCCTCGACCTCCATCGTCACGAGCATCCGTCGGGCGAGCTCGACGATCTCGTCGGTGATCTCGGTGACGGGGCTCGCCACCCGTCGCAGCGCCTGGTCGCCGAAGAACCGCAGCGGCATCGGCGCGGCACCGGTCGCATCGATCGGGCCGTCGTCCTCGAGGGCGTCCATGGGGTCGCATGCTACCGACGGTGTTCCCGACGGCACGGTGGTGCCCGACCGTGGGATGCTGCGCCGATGCAGGAGCTCGATCGCTTCCCTGGCGCCCATCTGGGCGCGCAACGTCCCGCCGGTCTCGGCTACTGGCCGCTCGCGGAGGACGATCCGGGGGTGGCTGTCGGCCGGGAGTCGGTGCGCCTCGTGACCGACGACGGTGCGCTCGTCCGCGGGGTGCTGTGGACGCCGCCCGGCGGTCGCTGGCGGACCGCCGTGGTGCTGAGCCACCCGAGGGGCGACTTCTCGGTGCACTATGCGTGCCCGTTGCTCGCCGCCGCCGGCTACGCGGTGCTCGGCTTCGGCACCCGGTACCAGAACAACGACACCGACTGTCTGCACGAGAAGTGCGTGATCGACGTGCGGACGGCCGTCGAGGAGATGCGGCGGCGTGGAGCCGAGGCGGTGATCCTGCTCGGCAACTCGGGCGGAGGTTCGCTCATGGCGCTCACCCAGGCGGAGACCGGGTGCGGCGACGGTTGGGTCGGCATGGCGGCGCACCCCGGTGAGGGCGTCTTCATGCTGCAGGTGATCGACCCGTCGGTCGCGGACGAGTCGGACCCGTTCTCGACGGTCCCCGAGCTCGACATGTACAACCCCGACAACGGGTGGCGTCCGTGGCCGCAGCCCTGCTCCTACGACCCGGCGTGGCTGGCCCGGTACCGGGCGGCGCAGCGCGACCGGGTCGCCCGCATCGACGCGCTCGCGAAGACGGCCCTCGCCGAGCAGGCCGCCGCACGCGAGGAGGCCCGAGCGCTCGAACGCGGATCGGCCGCCTGGCGGGCGGCTCGCGCCCGGGGGGTCGGCACTCGCTACCTGACCATCTACCGGACGCTCGCCGACCCGGCGTACCTCGACCTGTCCATCGACCCCGACGACCGGCCGATCGGCAGTCTGTTCGCCCACCCGGATCCCTTCGAGGCCAACTACGGCCGCGGCGGTCTCGCCCGGACGATGACCGACCGCGGGTGGCTGTCGACGTGGTCCGGGTTGTCCTCGCACGCCCGCTTGGCGGACACCGCGCCGCAGGTCACGGTGCCCTCACTGTTCCTGCACCCGACCGCCGACACGGAGATCCGCGTGCACCAGGCGCGTGAGGCGTTCGAGAACCTCGGCGCCGTGGACAAGACCTACCACGAGATGGTCGGCGCGCCGCACTACCTCGAAGGGCATCGACGTGAGGCGATGGACCTCGTCGTGACATGGCTCCGGGAGCGTTTCCCACACTGAAACCGGTGATTCGGGCGCGCGCGCCAGCACCGCGTCGGGGAACCACGCTGGTAGCGTGAGAGCGCCCCGTCGCCGTACCCGTGGCGTCGGATCCCTACACCTGATGCTCCGTCGACCGTTCCTCGCCGTTGCGACCGCCCTGGTGGTCGGGCTGGCCGGCCTCCCCGCCGCCGCCCAGTCGTTGGAGGACGCGCGCGCCCAGCGCGAGGCGAACCGGGCACAGCAGGCGCAGCTCGCCGCCGAGCTCGACCTGCTCAACGCCGAGGCGGCGGAGATCGGCGAGGCGCTCGAGGCCGTCGAGGCCGCCCTGCGCGACACGCAGGCGGAGCTCGCCAACGCGAACGCCGCACTGTTCGCTGCCCAGGTCGAGCTCGACGACCGCAGACGGGCGCTCGAGGCGACCGCCTCGGAGATCGCCACCACCGAGGAACGGATCTCCCGGGCGGTCGTCGACGCCTACATCGGCGGGTTCGGTGGCGACAACCAGTGGTTCAGCGCCTCCGACGCCCGCGAGGCGACGCAGCGGAGCCAGCTCCTCGGCGCGGTGCGCGGTCGATTCGGCGACGACATGGAACAGCTCCGTGGGCTCCGCCAGAAGCAGCTCCGCGACCGCGAGGCGGCGGAACGGAAGCGGATCGAAGCCGAGGACCTCCAGCAGCGGGTCGCGGCCGCCGAAGCCCAGCTCGCCGCGCAGCGCGACACCCAGGCCCGGCTCGTCGACGCGCTCCGCAGTCGCATCGGCGACGTCGAGGCTCGCAAGGCCGAGCTCGAGGCCGCCGAGGCGGAGCTGTCGTCGGTGATCAACCAGTTCCTGTCGAGTCGCTACGGTCGGGGCGGCACGCCGCCGCTGACGTCGGAGTCGGCGAGCGGGTTCGGTTGGCCGCACAACGGTTCGATCTCGTCCTACTTCGGATGGCGCATGCATCCGGTCCTCGGGTACGAGCGGCTCCACGCCGGCATCGACCTGGCCGGTGACTCCGGCGACCCGATCGGCGCGGCCAAGGGCGGCGAGGTGATCTTCTCGGGTTGGAACGGCGGCTACGGCTACTGCGTGATCATCGCCCACGACGGTGGCGTCTCGTCGTTGTACGCGCACCTGCTCGAGACGACGGTCGGCGTCGGCGAACGGGTCCGCCGCGGTGACCTCATCGGCTACCTGGGGTCGACCGGGCTCTCGACCGGGCCGCACCTCCACTTCGAGATCCGCGTCGGCGGCACACCGGTCGACCCGCTCAACTTCCTCTGAGGATCGGGTGACGGACCAGGTCCCCGACTGGTTGCGCCCCTCGGTGGACCGCTCGGCCCGCATCGACGGTCGTCCGCTCCAGTTCCTCGACCGGATCGACCTCGCACAGCGACGGTTCGTTCCCGCTGCGTTCGTGGTGGCGGTCGTGCGGAAGTACCTCCATGACCGGGGCGGCCAGATGGCGGCGCTCGTCTCGTACTTCTCCTTCTTCTCCGTGTTCCCGCTCCTCCTCGTCGCCACGGCGGTGCTCGGGTTCGTGCTCGACGGCGACCCCGAGCTGCAGCAGCGCATCGTCGACTCTGCGTTCACCGACATCCCGATCGTCGGGATGCAGATCCGCCACGACATCGGCTCGCTGACCGGTTCGGCGGTAGCGGTCGTCACCGGTCTCGTGATCGCGGTCTGGGGTGGGCTCCGGGTGGTCGACACGACGCAGATCGCCTTCCACGACGTGTGGGACGTCCCCCGTGAGGAACGACCGTGGTTCCTGCACCGTCGGCTGCGAGGTGTCCGCCTGCTCGGGGTGATCGGTCTGTTCATCGCCGGGTCGGCGATCACCTCGCCGGTCGCGGCGGTGCTCGTCGAACTGCCCTTCGTCGGATCCGTCCTCATCCTGGTGGCGAGCCTCGTCGTCACCGTTGCGGTATTCCTGCTCGGGTTCCGGCTGTTGTCGCCGCGGTCGGCACGGTGGCGTGACCTCGTCGCCGGGTCGGTCGTCGCCGGGGTCGGATGGCTGGTGCTGCGCACGATCGGCGAGCGCTATCTGTCGAAGGTGATCGTCTCGGCGTCGGTGACCTACCGGGACTTCGCCGGCGTCATCGGCCTGCTCACGTTCTTCTGGCTCGTCGGCCAGCTCGTCATCGTGTCGGCGGAGGTGAACGTGGTCCACGCCCGTCGGCTGTGGCCACGATCGCTGCGCGACGGACACCTCCCGCCTGCCGACGGCGATCTCCGTGTGGCGTCGTTCCGGCGCAACTAGCCTCACCGGCGACCGGGGGAGGTCGTCGTGATCAAGGTCGTCACGTGGTTCAAGCGCCGTGCGGGCCTCACACCCGAGGCGTTCGTGCGGCACTGGCAGGGCCAACACGCGGAGAAGGTCGTGCGCATGCCGGGGCTGCGGCACTACACGCAGAACCCGACGCACGCGTCCGCGTACGAGGGCGGTCGCGAGCCGTTCGTGGACGGCTTCGCCGAGACGTGGTTCGACGACACCGCGGCGTTGCGGGCGAACGCGGCGAGTGAGGCCTACGCGGCGGTGCGCGAGGACGAGTTCGCGTTCCTCGACGTCGAAGGGATGGTGACGATCTTCTGCACCGAGGCGGTCGTCCTCGACGGACCGCGCGCCCCGCTCAAGTACGCGGCCTTCATCCGACGTCGCCCCGGGCTCGATGTCGAGGAGTTCCAGCGCTACTGGCGCACGACGCACGGTCCGATCGCCGCCCGGAACCCGTACCTGCGTCGCTACGTGCAGAACCACGTGCGTCCGAGCGCCTACGGCGCCGGGCGGAACCCCGCCTTCGACGGAGTCCCCATGACGTGGTTCGACTCCTTCGACGACCTGCGGGCGTCGGCGTCGACGCCCGAGCTCGCAGCCACCCGGGCCGACGAGGTGAACTTCATGGACGATCCCGGCGGGCGGCTCCCGTTCGTGATCGTGACCGAGCACGTCGTCCTGCCCTGAGCGTCCCGGTGGCCGACGTCGACGCCGGTTCGCCCGCAGAGGTGCTGCGGATCGCGGAGGTGGTCGTCCGCCGACTGCGTCCCGACGATCTCGACGCCTACCTCGCGTCGCTCGAACGCAGCCGCAACCACCTCTCGGCGTGGGAGCCGTGGGCGGCGGCACCGTTCCGGCGCGACGACGTCGACCGGGCGCTCGTGGCGGTCGACGAGTCGTGGCGTTCCGGCCGGGCGCACGTGTACGGCGTCTGGCGCGATGGTGATTTCGCCGGGTCGTGCGGACTGTGGCCGACCGAGCACCCGGGCGTGCGCACCATCGGTTACTGGACCGACGTCGACCACGTCGAACGCGGCGTCGCCGGAGCGGCAGCGACCGCGTTGACCTTCGCCGGCTTCCATCTCCCCGGCGTCGACACGCTCGAGGTGCACTGCGACGTCGCCCACCAGGTGAGCGCCCGGATCCCGACCCGGCTCGGGTACCGGGTCGCGGAGACCCGGGTCCGGGTGCTCGGTGTCCCCGCCGAGGCCGGCCGGGTGCTCGTGTTCCGCCTCGCCCGTGAGCACTACCGGATGACGTGGGCGTGGCGTCGTTGGCAGGAGGAGCGGGTCGGCTGAGCGTCCGCGTGCGCCCTAGCGTCGTCGCCCATGGCCCGGCCCACCTCCCTCGTGCTCGTCAACACCGGTGACGGGAAGGGCAAGTCGTCCTCGGCGTTCGGGGTGATGGCCCGAGGGTGGGCGCGGGGTTGGCGGGTCGGGGTCGTGCAGTTCCTCAAGTCCGGTGAGTGGAAGACGGGGGAGCGGAAGCTCGCCGCCGAGCTCGGCATCGAGTTCCACGAGGCGGGCGACGGCTTCACCTGGGATTCGACCGATCTCGACGAGACAGCGGCGAAGGCCCGTCACGCCTGGGCGATCGCTCGCGAGCGTCTCTCGAGCGGGGAGTTCGACCTGGTGATCCTCGACGAGATCACCTACACGATGTCCTTCGGGTGGGTGGACGTCGCCGACGTCGTCGCAGCGGTGCGGGACCGTTCGCCGGGGACCAACGTCGTCCTCACCGGGCGCAACTGCCCGGCCGAGCTCATCACCCTCGCCGACACGGTCACGGAGATGCGCAAGGTGAAGCACGCCTACGACCGGGGCATCCAAGCCCGGCGGGGGATCGAGTACTGACCGTCGTCGCACCGCCTCGCCCCGCCTCGGCCCGCTCCCGCCTTGTGGAGGTCGGGGTCGGACGGACTAGGATCATGATCCGCTGTGCGACCCGCGCGTCGCTCCACGAGGACTGCACACCATGTCGATGATCTGCCAGGTGACCGGCCGTAAGCCCAGCTTCGGCAACACCATCTCCCACTCGCATCGCAAGACCCGCCGTCGGTGGGACCCGAACATCCAGAAGCAGCGCTTCTGGATCCCGGGCGAGCGCCGCTGGGTGACCCTGCGCGTCTCCGCCAAGGGCATCAAGACCATCAACAAGAAGGGCATCGAGGCGGTCCTCGCCGAGATGCGCTCCCGCGGCGAGAAGATCTGAGAGGGTCGGTCGAACCATGCCGAAGAACGACAAGCGCCCGATCATCAAGCTGCGTTCCACCGAGGGCTCCGGCTACACGTACGTGACCAGGAAGAACAAGGTCAACACGCGGGAACGACTCGAGATCAAGAAGTACGACCCGGTGCTCCGCCGACACGTGGTGTTCCGGGAAGAGCGCTGATCCGTCGCTGACCGGGGGTGTGACCGCCCCGAACGATCACCGGATCTTCTCGTCCCGAAGGTCGAAGCACACCTTCACGGACTGCCGCATGCCCGCCTGCGAGGCGTGGGCGATCGCGTCCCGATACCGGTCGAGCGGGTAGCGGGCGGACACGAGACGACCGAGCTCGTTCCCGAGGCCGTTCGCCGCGAGATCGAGCGCGAGGGAGAACGACGAGCGACGGCCACCGTCCGGCAGCGGGTCGGTCGCGTAGCAGTAGGTGCCGACGAGCTCGGTCTCCCGGTGCCACAGCGCCGTCAGTTCGAGTCGCACGGTCGCCGGCATGCCCATGAGCACGACGCGTCCGCGCGGTCGGGTGATCCCGATCGCCTCGCGGATCGACTGCGACGTGCCGAGGGTGTCGATGGTGACCTCGGCGCCGCCCGTCAGATCGGCGCCGATCATCCGGCAGCCGACCGCACGACGGACCGCCCGGGCGAGCCCGGCCGGTTCGACGACCGTCGTGGCACCGAGGCGCCGGGCGAGGACCTGCTGGTGGGGGTACTTGGCGCCCACGATCACCCGGCAGTCCGGCCGCAACGCCCGAAGCGCGGCGATCGTGAGCAACCCCATCGTGCCCGCACCGAGGACGGCGACGGTGGCGTCACCGTCGGGGACGGCGCCGCGGAGCACGGCGTGCACGGCGACGGCGAGCGGTTCGACGAGCACGGCGGTGTTGTCGTCGAGCGTCTCGGGGACCTCGTGGAGCTGCGAGGGGTGGGCGACGAACCCGGTGGACCATCCGCCGCCGGTCGACGCGCAGAACCCGATCTGGATCCCTCGTTCGAGCGGCCCGTCGAGCAGGTGGTCGTAGTCCGTCGCATCGCCCGGCCCGGCTCCCTCGAAGGGGACCGTCCCGTTGCGTGCCTCCGGTCCGAGCGCCGGTTCGACGACCACTCGCCGACCGTCCTCCGTCATCCCCACGATCTCGTGGCCGAGCACGAAGGGGAAGGACACGTGGTCGTCGAAGTATCGGGCGGAACCGCCGGCGACCGTGGTCAGGTCCGACCCGCAGATCCCTGCGAGCAGGGGCCGCACCCGCACCCAGTCGGGTCCGGGGAGCGTGGGCGGTTCGACGTCGACGAGGTGCAGCGGGCCGACGCGAGCGCCGTCCGCGCCGAAGAGCCGCGAGCCGATCGCAGCGGCCGCGTAGCGGAGTTCCTCGCGGCGGAACTGCAGCGCTCTCATCGTGCGACCTCCGTCATCGTCTGCGCGCCGATCACCGCTGCGCCGTGCCGTCGAGCACCACGGGTTCGCCGCGCCGCAGGGTGTGACGGACCCGGCCGCGGAGGTCCCAACCGGCGAACGGCGAGTTGCGTGACCGGCTCGCCATCATCGCCGCGTCGACCTTCCAGCGTGCCTCGGGGTCGATGACGCACAGGTTCGCCGGTTCGCCGGGGGCGACCGGGCGCCCCTGGTCGGTCATGCCGGCGATGCGTGCCGGCCGCCACGACAGGGCGCCGAGGACCGTCTCGAGCGACGCATGGCCCCCGCCGACCACCGTGGTGAGCGCGACGCCGACCGCCGTCTCGAGCCCGAGCATGCCCGGCGGCGCGTCGGCGAAGGGGCGGGCCTTGGTGTGGGGGGCATGGGGGGCGTGGTCGGTGGCGATGGCGTCGACCGTGCCGTCGGCGAGGGCGAGCCGCAGAGCGTCGACATCGGAGCCGGGTCGGAGCGGCGGGTTCACCTTGAAGGTCGGATCACCGGCGGCGCACGCCGCATCGGTCAGCACGAGGTGCTGCGGGGTCACCTCCATCGTCACCCGGAGGCCTTCCGCCTTCGCGGCGCGGACGAGCGCAGCGGTCGTCGCGCACGACGCATGGAGCACGTGCAGGCGGCCGCCGGTCAGACGGAGGAGTGCGAGGTCTCGGGCGACGGTGATCTCCTCGGCCGCCGCCGGGCGCCCGCCGAGGCCGAGCGCCGCGGACACGGCGCCCTCGTGCAGGTGGCCGTCGCAGACGAGGGACGCGCACTCGGCGTGCTGGCCGAGCACCGCCCCCGGCAGGGGGAGGCACGCCTCGAACGCAGCGCGCATGAGTGCGGCGTCGGCGACCTCGTTGCCGTCGTCGGTGAAGATGCGGACGCCCGCGGCGTGCAGCGCGACGAAGTCGACGAGACGCTCACCGGCCCGGCCGACCGTGATCGCCGCCGAGGGGTGCACGTCGCACAGGTCGGCCTCGGCCGCCCAGCGTCGTACGGCCCGGATCACCTCGACGTCGTCCTGGGCGGGCGTGGTGTTCGGCATGGCGACGACGGCGGTGAACCCGCCGAGCGCTGCGCCCCGGCTGCCCGTCTCGACGGTCTCGGCCTCCTCGCCGCCGGGCTGGCGAAGGTGGACGTGCAGGTCGACCAGCCCCGGGGTCACGAGACAGCCGGAGGCGTCGAGCACGGTCGCACCGGCCGGCGGGTCGATCGACGGGGCGACCGCCACGACCGATCCGTCGTCCACGGCGACATCCCCACGGCGTCGTCCGTGTTCGTCGACGACGTCGCCACCCCGGATCACCAGCACGCCCAGCGAGCCTAGTTGGTAGCCTCGTCGACCCGTGACCGACGACCTGCGCTCCGAACTCGACGCCGTGCTCGCCGCCGTGGATCCCACGGACGGCCTGTGGGCGCTCGTCGACAGCGGTCGTGCGCACGACATCGTCCCCGAGTTGCCGGCGCTGCGGCTCGAGCAGGATCCGATCCACCGGCACAAGGACGTGCTGTCCCACACGATCGCCGTGACGGCGAAGACCCCTGCCCGGCCGGTGCTCCGACTCGCCGCGCTCTTCCACGACATCGGCAAGCCGGCGACCCGGGCGATCATCGACGGCGAGGTCACGTTCCGGAACCACGAGGCCGTCGGCGCGAAGATGACGAAGCGGCGGCTCCGGGCGTTGGGCTACGACGACGCCACGGTCCGTTCGGTCGCCGACCTCGTCCGCCTCTCCGGGCGGTTCAAGGGGTACGCCGGCGGGTGGACCGACGCCGCGGTGCGTCGCTACGCACGCGACGCCGGCGCCCTCCTCGGCGACCTGAACGAGTTGGTGCGCTGCGACTGCACGACGAGGAACCGGGCGAAGGCCGACCGTCTGCGGGAGCAGGTCGACGCGTTCGAGGAACGCATCGCGGCGCTCGCGGCGGAGGACCGTCGGAGCGCCGAACGACCGGCGATCGACGGGAGTCGGGTGATGGAGCTGCTCGATCTGCCCCCCGGACCGCTCGTCGGTCAGGCGGTTCGCCACCTCCTCGACCTGAAGCGTGCCGGGGCGGCCACCGACGAGGCAGCCGCCGAGGCGGCGCTGCGTGCGTGGTGGGCCGAGCTGCCGGACGCTCAGCGCACCCAGGCGCCGCTTCCGTCGGACCGGTAGCCGAGCGACCGGTAGATCGCGTCGACGAGCGACTGGCCCCGCTCGTTGAGCAGGATGCCGTTCCCGTGGCGGTTCATCGTGTACCCGACCGAGAGCCGCTCGGCCGGGTCGGCGAAGCCGATGCTGCCGCCGGCGCCGACGTGGCCGAACGCGGTCGGCGACAGGATCACCGAGTCGCGGTCCTCGCCGTCGGGGCGGCGCCGGTTGTCGATCGTGGTCATGAACCCGAGGCCGAAGGTCGTGCCGATGCCGAGCGTCGCATCGCGCATCGTCGCTGCGGACACCCGACCCATCCGGGCGAGCGTGTCCGCCGACACGGCGGTGCCGGTAGCGAAGGGGCGGTAGGCGTGGGCGAGGCCCCGGCCGGTGCCGAGTGCCCCGGCACCGCCGATCTCGGCGGCGTGGGCCTCGCGTCGGTTCGGGTTGAACCCGGGGTTCAGCAGTGCGAGCGCCGGGATGGAGTTGCGGTCGTCGCGGATCACCCGGGTCATCGCCGAGGGGTTCGCCGCGTCGGGCACGAAGTGGATGACCGGCGACACCCGAACTTCCTCGGCCTCGGGGAGACCGAGGAAGATGTCCGCGCCGGCCGGCTCGGCGATCTCCCGGCGCAGGATCTCGCCGAGCGAGTCGCCGGTGACGCGCCGCATGACCTCGCCGACGAGCCAACCGAAGCTGATCATGTGGTACCCCTGGCGGGTCCCCGGCTCCCAGAACGCCGATTCGGCGGCGCAACGGGCCGCCATGGCGTCGAAGTCGTAGAGCTCCTCACGCGGCACCGGGTCACGCCAGGCGGGCACACCGACCGTGTGGTTGAGCAGCATGCGCACCGTCGCCGACTCCTTGCCGGCGATAGCGAACTCGGGCCAGTACGTCGCCACCGGGGCATCGAGGTCGATGAGCCCGCGGTCGACGAGGCGGTGGAAGGCGAGCGCGCACAGCCCCTTCGTGCAGGAGAACACCACGACGAGGGTGTCGGGGCCGAACGGTGCGGCGTCGGGCTCGGCGGTCACGGTGCCGCCGGCGAGGTCCACGACGACCTCGCCGTCGAGGGTCACGCAGAGCGAGGCGCCGACCTCACCGTGCAGGTCGAAGTTGCGGGCGAACGCCTCCTGCACGGCGGAGAAGCGCGGGTGGACGGTTCCGGTGATCGTGGACATGACGTGGTGGTCCCCCAGGTTCGGTTCGGGTCAGAGCAGGGCGTCGGCGAGGGTGCGCCAGGCGGCGAGCGGGAGCTCACGGTCGGGGCGCAACACCTGCACGCATACGTGGTCGGCGCCGGCGTCGTGGTGGGCGCGAACCCGCTCGACGATCCGGTCCATCGGCCCCCACGCCACGATCGCGTCGACGAGCCGGTCGCTCCCGCCGTCGGTGAAGTCGTCCTCGACGAACCCGTGGCGGAGCAGGTTGTTCTTGTAGTTCGGCAGGTCCGTGTAGATCTTCATGCCCGCCCGTGCCGTCGCCCGGGCGGACGTCGGATCGGCGTCGAGGACGACCATCTGCTCGGGGGCGAGGAGTGCGTCGGGGCCCATCACCTCGCGGGCGTACGCCGTGTGCTCGACGGGAACGAAGTACGGGTGCGCGCCGGCGGTGGCGGTGGCGGCGAGCTCGAGCATCTTCGGGCCGAGCGCGGCGAGCACGATCGGCGGCTGTTCCTCCGGTCCCGCGGCGAAGTACCGCGACTTCGCCATCGCAGCGAGGTAGGTGCGCATGTACGACAGCGGCTTGTCGTAGCGGTGCTTGCGCACGTGCTCGACGAGGTGGAGGTGGCTCACCCCGAGCCCGAGGAGGAAGCGGTCCGGGTAGGCCTCGACGAGCGAACGCTGACCGGCGTTCATCGTCATTGGGTCACGGGCGTAGATGTTCGCGATGCCCGTTGCGAGCCGGAGCGTGCTCGTCGCGCCGAGGAGGTTCGCCGACAGCACGAAGGGGTCGCGTCCGACCGCCTCGGGGATCCACAGGGTCGCGAAGCCCAGCGCCTCGAGCTCGAGGGCGGCGTCGCGGACGGCGCCGGCCGGGTGGGGGTCGAGAGCGCCGGTCCAGATGCCGACGCGGCCGATGTCGAGGGTCATGGTCGGCACCGTAGCCGCATCCCCGACCCGGGCACCCTGCGCTCGGTTCAGCCCCGGCGGTAGGTGCTCGTGAGCTTCGGGTCGCCGCCGCCGTCCACGCCGAGGCGACCGTCGCCCACCATGCCGAGCACGTGCGCGTACACCGACGCCGCTGCCGGGTACCACAGTCGCTTGTCGTAAGCGGCGTACATGGTCGGCACGAGGTCGGCGATGCGGGCGGGCCGTTCGCCGAAGAACGCGAGGATCTGCGCCTCGCGCTCCTCGCGGTGGGCGAGGAAGCTGCGGACGTAGCTGCCCGGGTCCTCCACGGCGGGACCGTGCGAGGGCCAGTACCGGGTCTCGGTGCGGGGGAGGAGCTTGCGGAGCGACGCCAGGTAGTCGGTCATCGACCCGTCGGGCGGCCCGACGACGGAGGTCGCCCACGCCATCACGTGATCGCCGGGGAACAGCACGTTCTCCTCACGGAGGGCGAAGCTCAGGTGGTTCGAGCAGTGGCCGGGCGTGAAGACCGCCTCGAGGGTCCACCCGCCGGCCGCGTCGGCGATCACGTCACCGTCGCCGACCCGTTCGTCGGGCACGAACGCCAGGTCCGGGCCCTCACGCTTGAGGGCCGGGTCGAGGTCGGCGTGCTCCTTCTCGTAGGTCGCCCGTTCCTCAGCGGAGATGTAGGCGGAGAAGTCGACCTTGTCGTCGGGATCGTCGGGGCCGACGAGGCCGTGCGGCCCGTACCCGTAGGTCGGCGCGCCGACCCGCGCCTGCAGCGGCGCGGCGCCCGGCGAGTGGTCCGAGTGGGTGTGGGTGATGAGGATGTGGCCGATCTCCTCGTCGGGCCCGAGGGCGGCGACGATGGCGTCGAGGTGCGCGTCGAGCGCCGGGCCCGGGTCGATCACGGCGACGCGCCCGTTGCCGACGATGTACGTACCGGTCCCCGTGTAGGTGAACGGACCGGGGTTGCGGCAGATGACCCGACGGATCAGCGGGGAGAGCCGGTCGACCCGGCCGTACTCGAACTCGATGTCCCGGTTGTGCACGATCGGCGCGGCCATGGGCGCATCATGGCACGCCCGCCGAGACCCGGGAACCGGCCCGCAGCTACCGTTCGTGCCCATGAGCGAATCCGGTCCCTACCGTGCGCTGCGGCTCGACGTCACCGACGGCCTCGCGCACATCACCCTCGATCGTCCCGAGGCCGCGAACGCACTCGACCGGACGATGGCGTCCGAACTGCGCGACGTGGCCGTCGGGCTGTACCACCGCGACGACGTCCGCGCGGTCCTGCTGTCGGCCACCGGCAAGGTGTTCTGCGGTGGCGGCGACCTCGGCTCCTTCGCCCAGCAAGGCGACGACCTGCCCGCCTACATCGACCACGTCACCATCGACTTCCACGCGGCCATGAGCCGGTTCGCCAAGATGGACGCACCGCTCGTGGCGGCGGTCACCGGGTCGGCGGGCGGGGCGGGCATGTCCCTCGTCGCGGCGTGCGACCTCGTCGTCGCCGGTGCGTCGGCGAAGTTCACGATGGGGTACACCCGGGCGGGCATGGTGCCCGACGGGACGTCGTCGTTCTACCTCTCCCGGGTGGTGGGGCTCCGCCGAGCGATGGACCTCGTGCTCACGAACCGCGTGCTCGGTGCGGTGGAGGCCGAGTCCTGGGGGCTCGTGAACCGTGTCGTCGCCGACGACGAGGTGCTCGACGCGGCGACGACCCTCGCCCGCCAGCTCGCCGCCGGTCCGACCCGGTCGCTCGGGCTCGCGAAGCGGGTCGTCTACGAGGGGGCGTCCTCGGGACTCGAGGCCGCCTACGAACGCGAGTCGCTCGCAATCGCTGAGGCGTCGGGCACCGCCGACGGCCGGGAGGGCATCGCCGCGTTCCTCGCCAAGCGTGCCCCCGAGTTCGGCGGGCGGTGACCGTGACGACGACGATGCCCGTCGCGGCCCGCCTCTGGGACGAGGAGATCCTTCCGTCGCTCGTCGACTACGTGCGCATCCCGGCGCTGTCCCCGGCGTTCGACCGTGACTGGGCGACCACCGGCGAGCTCCGCCGTGCCGTGCAGCACCTGCACGACTGGGTCGCTGCCCGGCTCGACCGGTTGCCCGGGGCGACCGTGGAGATCGTGGAGCTCCCCGGTCGGACGCCGGTGCTCTTCGTCGACGTCCCCGCGTCGGACGGCGCCGCCGGACCGGACACCGACACGGTGCTGCTGTACGGCCACTACGACAAGCAGCCGCCGACGACGGGATGGGAGGACGGGTTGGGCCCGTGGACCCCGGTCCTGCGGGACGGCCGGCTCTACGGCCGTGGCGCGGCCGACGACGGCTACGCGCTGTACGCCTCGTTCGCCGCGATCGAGACGGCGCGGGCGACCGGTGGTGCCCATGCCCGGTGCGTGATCCTGATCGAGGGGTCGGAGGAATCCGGCAGCCCGGACCTCCCCGCCTACGTCGAGGCGCTCGGCGGGCGGATCGGCTCGCCGAGCCTGATGGTGTGCCTCGACTCCGGGTGCGCCGACTACGAGCGGCTCTGGTTGACCACCTCGCTACGCGGGCTCGTCGCGGGCACGCTCACGGTGCGGATCGCTACCGAGGGCAAGCACTCGGGTGCCGTCGGCGGGGTGGTGCCGTCGACGTTCCGGATCGCACGGATGCTCCTCGACCGGGTCGAGGACGCGACGACCGGGCGGGTGCTGCTCGGTTCGGCGAACGTCGAGATCCCCGAGGAGCGCGCCCGGCAGGCGGCGGCGCTCGTCGAGGCGGTCGGCGACGGGATCGACGCCCTGCCGCTGCTCCCCGGTGTCGACGTGCGCACCCGGCCGTCGGCGGAGATCGAGCTCGACCGCACCTGGCGCCCGGCGTTGCACGTCACCGGCGCCGACGGACTCCCGTCGGTCGAGGTTGCGGGCAACGTGTTGCGCCCGTTCACGTCGCTCAAGTTGTCGTTGCGACTGCCGCCCACCGCGAACGTCGACGCGGTCGCCGCCGAGCTCGCGGCGACGCTGTGCGTCGAACCGCCCTTCGGGGCGGAGGTGACCTGGGTGCCCGACGCGTCGGGACCGGGCTGGAACGCACCACCGATCGCCCCGTGGCTCGAGTCGTCGCTCGCCGCGTCCTCCGACGCGCAGTTCGGACGTCCCCTCGGGCACGTCGGCGAGGGGGGCACCATCCCGCTGATGGGGTTGCTGCAGCGCAGCTTCCCCTCCGCCCAGTTCGTGATCGTCGGGGTGCTCGGCCCCGGGTCCAACGCGCACGGGCCGAACGAGTTCCTGCACCTCGAGACCGGTCGCCGACTCACCGCGGCCATGGCCGATGCGCTCGTGGCGCACGCCGAACGGGAGACCCGATGACCGACGACCGTGCCGACCGGATCCGACGGGGTGACGACGGGACCTTCGTCGTCGACCGGTCGCTCGTGAGCAACTGCTTCGGCTGCGGCCAGGCGAACCAGCAGGGGCTCCGCCTGCGGTTCCGTGAGGTCGACGACGGCTGGGTCGAGACTCGGGTGCGCGTCCCCCGCCACCTGTGCGGGATGGACACGGTCGTCCACGGCGGGATCCAGGCGACGATCCTCGACGAGGTGTGCGGGGTCGCCGCGCAGCTCGGGCTGCCACCCGGTTCGACGGACGACCCCTGCGTGACCGCGGAGCTGTCGTTGCGTTACCGGCGGCCGGTGCCCATCGCCGACGACGTGGTGGCGCAGGCGCGTGTCACCGGTGTGGAGGGCCGCAGGATCTCCGTCGAGGGGCGCATCGTCTCGCCCGACGGGGAGGTGCTCACCGCGGTGACGTCGCGCTGGGCCCAGCTCGTCCGCCCGCCGGCCTGACCGGTCGGCTCAGCCGACCCGGACGACGACCGACCGGGCGATCTTGTCGTGCAGCGCCTGGTTGCGTGCGTCCCACAGCGGCCACAGGCTGTCGACCACCACGAAGATCTGGCCGACGTAGGGCACGAACAACGGCGTTGCGATCTGGAGCACCTGGCGTTGGAACGCCCGGCCGAGGCCGATCCGCGAGCCGGTCACCGCGTCCTCGACGCGGATGCCGAGCAGGCGCTTGCCGAGCGTCTGGCCCTGTGCGTTGAACACGACCTGGTACACGAGCGATGCAGCGGCGACACCGGCCTGTAGCGCCACGAACCGGCTCGTCGATGCGTAGGTGACGAGCTGCTCGAAGGTCGTGATGTCGTCGACGTCGGGGAACACGAGCACCGCCAACGGGATCGAGAACAGCAGCGAGTCGATCCAGTACGCGACGGCCCGGCGCCACCACGCAGCGAGACGGACGCCCGTTCCGGCGACCGGCGGCGGGAGCATCGGCGGTGGCGCGGTCGGTGCCGCCCACCCCGCGCCGACCGGCGGAGGACCCGCAGGCGGGACGGTCTCGGTCGCGGTGCCCGGCACGGCGAACAACGGGAAGGCGACGCCGAGGTCGTCCTCGGCCTCGGCGAGGGTGCGCCACGTCGTCGAGCCGGCGTCGAGCACCTGGGTGTCGGGCCCGAGGGTGCCGTCCATGGCGAGGGTTACGAGGTCGTCCCGCTCGACCGGCCCGACGGCGGCGCCGTCGACCGCGTAGTACCAGGTTCCCATCGGCTGCTCTCCGGGTGCGGGGGACGGTGCGCCGCCACACTAGGCACGCGCGGCGTCTGCGCCGTACCGAGCCCTAGGCTCCCGCTCCGATGGATCGTCGTCGTCCTGCCCCGCCGACCGAGTCGTTCCCCCGTCGTTCGGCGAGGACCCGACGCTTCAGCCTCGGTGAGCCGCGCACGTTCGCCGTTGCGCCGGCGCGCGGCAGCGTGCTGTTCCTGCGGAGTCGCAGCGGCACCGACCCGTCGACGGCGCTCTGGGAGATCGACGCGACGTCCGGGGCGGAGCGCCTCGTTGCCGATCCGGCGGCGCTCGCGGTCGGGGGGCGGGGCGGTGCCACGGCCGAGGAGTTGCGTCGCCGTGAGCGACTGCGGGAGAGCGCCGAGGGCATCACCTCCTTCGCCGGCGATGCGGTGCTCGACCGGGTCGCTGTCGCGCTCGACGGCGCCGTCCACCTCGTGGACGTCGGCACCGGTGGGCACCGCATGCTGCCCGCGGTTGCCGGGGCGTTCGACCCCCGGCCGGATCCGACCGGTCGGCGGGTCGCGTACGTGGCGGCCGGGGCGTTGCGGGTGGTGGAGCTCGCGGACGGGGTGCGGCGCCGCGTCGACCGCGACCGCAGCGTCGTCGTGCCCGACCGGGACGGGGTGACCTGGGGTCTGGCCGAGTTCGTCGCGGCGGAGGAGATGGGGCGGCAGCGCGGGTTCTGGTGGTCGCCGGACGGCGAGCGGCTCGTGGTCGCCCGCGTCGACGAGACCTCGGTGGCCGTGTGGCACCTCGCCGACCCGGCGCACCCCGAACGTCCACCGGCACCGCACCGCTACCCGCAGGCGGGCACGGCGAACGCCGACGTCCGACTGGTGGTCGTCGACCTCGCCGGTGCGCAGGTCCCCGTCCGGTGGGACCGCCGCACGTTCCCCTATCTCGTCGACGTGTGGTGGCAGGCCGGCCGGCCGCTCACGGTCGCCGTGCAGACCCGGGACCAACGGCGCGTCCGCGTGCTCACCGTCGACCCCGACCGTGGCACGACCCGCACCGTCGCCGAGCAGACCGACCGTCGGTGGGTCGATCTCGTCCCGGGGCTGCCCCGCTGGCACGGCGCCGCGCTCGTCACGACCGTCGACCGGGGGGACACCCGGCGGCTCGCGGTCGACGGTCGGCCGGTCACCCCGGTCGGGTTGCAGGTGCGAGGGCTGCTCGGCACGCTCGGGGACGACCTCGTCGTCGCCGCATCGGAGGACCCGACCACCACCGACCTCTACCGGGTCGCACCGGACGGCGACGGTCTGCGGCGCCTCACCGACGGGACCGGGGTGTGCTCGGGTGTGGCGGCGGGGGAGATCCTCGTGCGGATCCGGCGGTCGCTCCGGTGGCCCGGCGCCCGGGTCGACGTGCAGGCCGGCCGGTCACGCACCGTTCCGGTGCGGGCCCTCGCCGCGGACCCGGGTCTCGTGCCGAGGCCGACGTTCCACGTCGTCGGCGACCGGCGGTTGCGCAGCGTCGTGCTGTTCCCCCGTGGCCGAGCGTTCCGTCCGCCGTACCCGGTGCTCTGCGACCCCTACGGCGGGCCCCACGCGCTGCGGGTCGTGCGGTCGCGCAACGACCTGCTGACCTCGCAGTGGTTCGCGGACCAGGGGTTCGCCGTCGTGGTCACCGATGGGCGCGGCACCCCGGCCCGGGGTCCTGCATGGGAGCGCGCGGTGTGGGGCGATCTCGCCGCACCCGTGCTCGAGGACCAGGTCGACGCGCTCGAGGCGCTCTGTCGCACCGATGATCGACTCGACCGCACCCGGGTGGGGATCCGGGGATGGTCCTTCGGCGGGTACCTCGCAGCGCTCGCCGTGCTGCGGCGGCCCGACGTGTTCCACGCCGCCGTCGCCGGGGCGCCGGTCACCGACTGGCGGCTCTACGACACGCACTACACGGAGCGCTACCTCGGCCACCCCGACGAACGCCCGTCGAACTACCGCCGCACGAGCCTGCTGGCCGACGCCGACCGGCTCCGTCGCCCGTTGCTGCTCGTGCACGGCCTCGTCGACGACAACGTCGTGGTGGCGCACACGTTGCAGTTCTCCTCGGCGCTCCTCGCCGCGGGGCGCCCGCACTCGGTGCTCCCGCTGTCGGGGGTGACGCACATGACGCCGCAGGAGGTCGTCGCCGAGAACCTCCTCCGGGTGCAGGTGGCGTTCCTGCGGTCGGCGCTCAGCGGAAGCGCGGCTCCCGCTTCGTGAGGAACGCGTCGACCGCCTCGCGGTGCTCCGCCGTGCGATAGGCGACCTCGAGAGCCTCGGCCTCGCGGTGCAGCACGGCGTCGAGGTCGGTCTCGACCGCGTTGGCGCTCAGCAACCCCTTGATCATGCGGAGCTGCGGGGTCGGGTTCGCCGCGTACTCCGCTGCGAGCGCGAGTGCGGTGTCGAGGAGGTCGGCGTCGGGCACGACGCGATCGACGAGACCGACCCGGGCGGCGTCGGTGGCCGGCACGATCCGACCGGAGAGGGTGAGGTCGCTCGCTGCCCCCCAGCCGCAGCGCTGCACGAGGAAGTGCGAGCTGGCGAGTTCGGGCGTGAGGCCCATCTTCACGAACCGGCACGAGAGCTTCGCACTCTCCCCGGCGATGAGCTGGTCCATCGGGAGGATGAGGGTGAGGCCGATGCCGATGGCGGCACCGTTGACCGCGGCGACCATCGGCTTGGAGCGGCGGCACAGCGCGACCCAGTCGGTTGCCTGGCCCTCGCTGTCGCGCTCGGCGGGTGCGCCGGTCTGCGGCGCCTTGTCGCCGTCGAGTTGCGCCTTGAACTGCCCGCCGATGTCCGCCCCGGCGCAGAACCCGCGTCCGGCGCCGGTGAACACCATGGCGCCGATCGCCGGGTCGTCGTTCGCGGTGTTCACCGCGTCGGTGAGCTCGTGGTGCATGCGGCCCGTCCACGCGTTCAGCTTGTCGGGCCGGTTCAGCGTGACGAGCGCGACGGCGTCGCGCCGCTCGTAGGTGATCTGCTCGTAGCCCTGACCGTGCATTGTCCCTCCCCGGTGGCGGCGTCGCGACCTGCGGTCACGTCCCGGGGGAGATTACCGCCGCACCCGGGGGGTCGACCTGCTGGACGTCGACCGATACCACGAGTTCGGAGGCGACGCCGGCGGCGAAGATGACCCCGGACAATGGGGCGACGTCGGCGTAGTCGCGCCCCCACCCGACGGTGACGTGGGTGACGGGTTCGATGAGGCCGTTCGTCGGGTCGAGATCGATCCAGGTTCGATCGGGGAGCAGCACCGAGCACCAGGCGTGTGACGCGTCGGCGCCGACGAGTCGCGGGGCGCCGACCGGGGGGCTGGTCTCGAGGTAGCCGCTCGTGTACCGGGCGGCGAGGCCGAGCGAGCGGAGGCACGCGATCTCGACGTGAGCGAAGTCCTGACAGACGCCGGTCCGGCTGTGGAGCACCTCGAGCGGCGGGGTGGACAGTGTCGTGGACCCTGGCAGGTACGTGAAGTCCTCGAAGATCCGACGGGTGAGGTCGGCGACGGCGTCGTAGAGGGGTCGGCCGGCAGGGAACGACGGGGCGGCGTAGGCGGCGAAGGCCTCGTCGGTGCCGACCAGCGGCGAGTCGAGCGAGAACGCGCGTCCGACGTCGCCGAGCTGGCGCGCCGCGGTGACGGCATCCTCCCACCGGGCGAGGCCGGCGAGGTCGAGCTGCGCGTCCTCGGGGCGCACGTCGACCTCGCTCACCGCGTGGACGACGAGGGTCCGGTGCGGGGTCTCGACGGAGAACACGGTCACCGTGTTGCCGAACAGGTCGAGGTGCTCGTTGCGGAACGCGGGTGTCGGGTCGATGCGCAGGTCGTGGGCGAGCACTCGCTGGCCGGTGGTCGTGCGGGGTCGAAGGACGGCCCGGTTGTAGCCGAGGGCGACCTCGCCCTCGTAGTGGTAGCGGGTCTCGTGGCTCACCCGGTAGCGGGTCATGCGTCACGCTGCCGTGCCCGGCGGCGGACGGTGCCGGAGGGCAGGGCCTCGGCGATCGTGTGCCGGAAGAACGTGTCGCTCGTGGAGCTCCCGAGCAGGTGCAGGTCGTCCCCGAGCTGGGCGAGCACGTCGGCGCGCCGTGCGGCGCCGGTGTCGTCACCGTCGACGAGGGCGGGGACGTCGACGCGGTCGAGGGTCCCGACGATCCGACGGGCGACGGCGGTCAGGTTCGTGCGCGCGGCGGACACGGAGGGGTTCGGCAGGCGACCGAGGTCGTCGACGACCGCCTGGGCGGCGGCTCGCACGCTGCGGGGGTTCGTGGCGTCGACGAGCAGGATGCCGAGCGTCGCGTCGGCCTCGAGGTCGGACCGGTAGCGACGGCGGTAGGCGTTGAGGCTGACAACGACGGTGAGCAGCGTCTCGAGGAGGTCGTCGTCGGGGCGGTCGGTGGTGACGGCGAGGGTCGCCTCGAGCATGCGGACCGTGCCGAGCGCACGTTCGAGCCGTCGCCCGATGTCGAGCAGGTACCAGCCCGGGTCGCGGACCATGGACTCGGCGATCGTCCCGGCGATGCCGGCGAGTGCGGCGAGCAGGCGGTCGGCGAGGGCGCGGGCGGCGGCGACGTCGTGGGGATCGGCCAGCTCCGCGGTGTCGGTGTCGATCCGGTCGAGGTCCGACCACAGGTCGGTGGGGAGCAGCCCCCGCACGGAGGAGGCCGACGACACGAGGGCGTCGAGGAGCGGCCGGAGGCCGTCGACCCGCTCGGGGTCGACGAGCAGGGTGACGGCCGGCCCGGGGAGGAGGGCCGGGAGCCACGGGCGCTCGAGCGGTTCGGTCGAGGTCGCAGCGAGGTCGATCACGGCACGGGCCCGGCGCAGCAGGTGTTCGGACCGCTCGAGGTACCGCCCGAACCACAGCAGCGCCTCCCCGGCCTGGCTCGGCAGCGACGCGGCGAGGTCGACCTGGCCGAGGCCGGCGGGGCGGAGTGTCGGAGCGGGGGAGGTCGACCCGCCGCCACCGACCCACACGTCGACGGCGACGCTTTCGTCGGCGCTGAGGGTCGCGTGCCCGCCGGGGAGGACGATCGCATCGCCACCCTCGCTGTCCACGGTGACGTAGGTACGCAACGTCGGTTCGTCGTCGGGCTCGCGTGCGGTCCACCACCAGGGTCGGCGTTCGATCTCGGCCCGCAGACCGTCGAGCTCCGCCCGGCCGACGAGGCGGGTGTCGACGGTCGGGGCGGTCGGGTCGAGCGGTTCGAGGACGAACTCCCCGAGTCGGGCGAGCGTCTCGCGCTGGCCGTCGTCGTCGCCGCACCAGAGTCGACGGAGACCGGGCAGGTGGAGCTCGTCGGCGTCGAGGTGGCGTGCCACGGCGGGCAGTACCACGTCGAGGATCGGGCTGTGCAGCCAGCCCGTGCCGATGGCGTCGGCGACGGTGACCGTGCGCGCTCGGGCTGCGGCGAGCAGGCCCGGCACGCCTCCCGTAACCGCCGGCGAGACCTCGAGCGCGTCGATCGCCTCGTCGCCGATGCCGCGCAGCACCACGTGCACCGGTTCGAGTCCGGTGACCGACCGGAGGTGGACCGCGCCGCGGCGCACGGTCACGTCGGCCGCCTCGGCGAGCGTGTAGCCGAGGATCCGGGCGAGCTCGCCGAGGTCGGCGTGCGCCGGGTGGTCGGCGCCGGGGCTCAGAACGATCGCCCGCGGGGAGCGCTCGGCCGTCGCGATCGTCCCGAGCCGTCGTCGTAGGCCGACGAGGAACGGGGTGAGCGGTCGGACCCCGGTCTCCGCGAGTCGGTCGCCGAGCAGTTCGGCGGTGATGGTGCGAGTCTCGAGCAGGCGTCCGAGCGGGCCGGGGTCGGCGACCCGCACCGCCCGGACGACGGGTCGGCCGCCGTCGATCCCGCTCAGGTCGAAGCCGGTGAGCGACAACCGTCCCGATCCGGCCGGCGTCCACCCTGCTGCTGCAGGGACGAACGCCGGGTTCGCGTGAACGACCTCGGCGGGCACGACGCGGCCGATGAGCCGGGGGTCCGGGCCGTACAGGTCGTCGATGAGGGCTTCGAGCAGACGGTGGCGTTGGAGCAGCCCGCGTTCGACGATCTCCCAGGTGGCGGCCCCGATGACGAGCGGAGCGGGTTCGACGGCGCGACGGGCCGCCGGTCCGTGGGCGGCGCCGGCGGCGACGAGTTGGCGGCTCCGGAGTCGGCGATCGGCTCGCCGGCGCAGACGGTCGCGGGTGTCGGTGCCCATCGGCGCGTCGTCGTCCGGCCCCGTCACGGACCGGAGTCAACCAGATCGCCACCCTCGGGGTCGACGACCTCGGCGCCGGTGAAGTAGGCGGTGTCGAGCGCGCCGTCGAGGGCGATCAGGTCCGTTTGCAGTCGGTCGGCGAACGCCGAGAGCGCCTCAGCGGTCTCGGGTTCCGTCGTAGCGGCCTCGAGCGTGGCCCGCGCCCCGTCCGTTGCGGCTCGCACGGGCGGCGCAGGGGGAAGGTCGGCGGTGAGCCGGTCGATCCGATCGAGGCCGAACCGCAACGACCGCGGGAAACGTCCGTCGTGGAGCACGAACCGGAGGACGCTACGGGGTTCGATCATCGCGCCCGTGGTGCGCCGGTACATCTGCAGGGCGTCGAGGGATCGGAGCAGCGACATCCACTGTGCGTCGCGGTAGAGCTCGTCGCGTCCGAGATCGTCGCCGCCCCCGACCAGGGCGCCGGCGCGCACGTCGAGGACCCGGGTGACCATGTCGGTGCGTTCGACGGCGACGCCGAGGCGGTAGAAGTTCCACGTCTCGTCGCGGCTCATCCCTCCGGCGAGGAAGCCGTCGAGGCGCTGACAGCTCGCGATGATGCGTTCGCAGAACGCGTCCCGACCGGAGCGGCGTACCCCGCTGTCGATCCCGTCGCGCACGGCGCCGGTGAGTTCGTTGACGATCCTCCAGGTGCCGCGGGGCAGCACGGGGCGGGTGGTGCGGAGGTTCTCGCGTGCGTGGCCCAGCGTGGCGGCGAGGGAGGACGGGTTCGTCAAGTCGGCGAGCAGTCGCTGCATCACCGCCCGTTCGTCGTTGCCGATCGTGGTGACGCCGGGTGTTCCCGGAATGGCGAGGAGGGCGTCCCAGCCCAGCGGCACCCGGGTCGGGAGGTCGACCATCAGCGCGGTGTGTTCGCGCACGACCCGTGCGAGCGCCTCGGCACGTTCGAGGTGGCGACCCGCCCAGTACAGGTTCGCGGCGGTGCGGCACAGCAGGGTCACGCTGTCCCCTCCACGATCCAGGTGTCCTTGCTACCGCCACCCTGGGAGCTGTTCACGATGAGGGAGCCGCGGCGAAGTGCCACGCGGGTGAGCCCACCGGCGGTGACCCTGGTCGTGGCGCCCTGCAGGGTGAAGGGTCGCAGGTCGAGGTGGCGGGGCTCGACGCCCTCGGGGGTGAGCGTGGGGGCGACGGAGAGCGACAGCATCGGTTGGGCGACCCACGTGCGCGGGCTGGCGCGGAGTCTGCGGCGGTAGTCCTCGTGTTCGGCGGCGGTCGCGTGCGGCCCGATCAGCAGGTCCTTGCCGCCGGCTTCGTTCGCCGGCTTCACGACGAGATCGGCGATGTTGTCGAGGACGTGGGCGAGATCGTCGGGCCGGTCGCAGCGCCAGGTGGGGACGTTGCGGAGGATCGGTTCCTCGCCGAGGTAGTAGCGGACGAGATCCGGTACGTAGGAGTACACGGCCTTGTCGTCGGCGACGCCGGTCCCGGGGGCGTTCGCGATCGCCACGTTCCCGGAGCGCCAGGCCCGCACGATCCCCGGCACGCCGAGCGCGCTGTCGGGCACGAACACCTCCGGGTCGAGGTAGTCGTCGCCGACCCGGCGGTACACGACGTCGACCTGACGGGACCCCGACACGGTGCGCAGGTAGAGGCGGTCGTTGCGCACGAAGAGATCGCGCCCCTCGACGAGTTCGACACCAATCTGCATCGCGAGGAACGAGTGCTCGAAGTACGCGGCGTTGTACACGCCCGGGGTGAGCACGACGACGAAGGGGTCGTCGCTCCCGCTGAGGGAGCGGAGCGTCGCGAGCAGTGCGTCGGGGTAGTCGTCGACGGGTCGGATGGACTGGCGTTCGAACAGCTCGGCGAAGACCCGCTTGGTCACGATGCGGTTCTCGAGCATGTAGGACACGCCGGAGGGCACCCGCAGGTTGTCCTCGAGCACGTAGAGCGTGCCGTCGGCGTCTCGCACGAGGTCCGACCCGCAGATGTGCGCCCACACGCCATGGGCGGGTTCCATGCCCCGGCATGCGGGGAGCCACCCGGGCGAGGTGTCGACGAGCTCCGCGGGGACCACGCCGTCGCGCACGGCGGACCGCTCGTGGTGCAGGTCGTGGATGAACCGGTTCAGCGTGGTGAGCCGTTGGGCCAGTCCGGCCTCGACGACCCGCCACTCCTCCGACCCGAACACCCGGGGGATCACGTCGAAGGGCCAGGCGCGGTCGATGTTCGCCCCGTCCTCGCCCGACAACGAGAATGTGATCCCGGACGCGGCGATGTCCGCCTCCGCGGCGCGCTGGCGTGCACGGAGCTCGTCGAGAGTCAGTGCGCCGATCGCGTCGATGACCGCGCGGGCGGGCGGCCGCGCGGTCCCGTCGGGGGCGACGAGTTCGTCGTGGAAGGCCCCGGCGTCGTACCCCTCGAGTGCTCCGCGTCGGTCAGGCACGCCCCGCAGCGTAGGGCGCCGGTGTTTCGGTCGCGTGCGGGCGTGTTTCGTCCGGGTGAACGAGCGGTGGGGCCGGTTCAGGCGCCGTTCGGCCGGACGAGGATCTTCGCGTGGTCGTCGGGACGGTCGAGCGTCGTGAACGCGCCGGGCGTGCCGTGGAGGTCCACGGTCCCCGTGATCAGGGGGGCGACGTCGATCGTGCCGGTGGCGATCCCCTCGAGCGAGGCGGCGAACTCCGCCGGTGACCAGCCGAGGACGAAGCGGATGCTCAGTTCCTTCGAGATGGCGATGAGCGGTTCGAACCGGTCGGTCTCCATGCACACGCCGGCGACGGTGATCTCGCTCCGACGTGGAGCGCTCCGTACGAGGCGGTCGATCATGCCGGGGACCCCGACGGCCTCGACGAGGACGGCCGGACCGCGGCCACCGTGGTCGCGCCACGCGGTGACGGCGTCGCCGTCGGCGGGGTCGACGACGACGTGGGCACCGAGCTCGGCGGCGAGTCGACGCCGGGTCGGCGAGAAGTCGGCGGCGACGACGAGCGGCACGCCACGGAGGCGCAGCGCCGCGACGACCGCGAGGCCGACCGGTCCGCAGCCGATCACGATCGCGCTGCCGCGCCGTTCGGCGGACGTCGCGTTGACGGCGTGGAGGCCGACGGCGAGCGGTTCGGTCAGCGCGGCGTGGACGGGATCGCAGCCGTCGGGCACGCGCAGCACGCCTGTGGCGTCGACGACGAGACGCTGCGCGTACCCGCCCGGGTGGGCGTTGCTGTACCCGACGGAACGCATGCCGTCGGTGGTCCGCACGACGGGGTGCGCGACGACTGCGTCGCCGAGGTCGACGCCGAGCGCTGCGAGGTCGACGTCGGGCCCGGCACCGATGAGCCGACCGGAGAACTCGTGCCCCATCACGAGGGGGCGGTCCGGGTCGAAGTCGAAGATCGTCATCCCGGTCGCCCGGGCGGTCTCGGTGAAGGTGCGGGCGTGCCTGGCGCAGTGCAGATCGCTCCCGCAGATCCCGCAGGCGATCGTCTCGAGGAGCACCTGGCCGGGGCCGGGCTCCGGTTCGGCGACGTCCTCGACGCCGAGCGTCTCCCCGCGCAGTACGACCGCTCGCATGTCCGTCCCCCGACTCCCCGACCCATCGGTCGGTCCGGCGGTGACGCTACCGGGGGACCGCTATCGTCCGCCGCATGACGTCGATCACGTTGACCGCTGCCGACGGCCATGCCGTCCCCGCCTACGTCGCCACGCCGGAGGGGACGCCACGCGGGGGCATCGTGGTCATCCAGGAGATCTTCGGGGTGAACGGGCACATCCGCGAGGTGGCCGACGGCTATGCCGCTGCCGGATACGTCGCCGTCGCTCCGGCGGTGTACGCCCGGGCCGGTACCGCCGGCCTCGGTGACGGTGGGCCGTACGGCGTCGAGCTCGGGTACACGCCCGACGACGTCACCCGCGGGCTCGAGATCCGCGCGGCCGTGGCGCTCGACGACGTGGTCCTCGATCTCGCCGCTGCGGCCGAGGAGGCACGTCGCCGTTCCGCCGGTCGGGTCGGGGCGGTCGGCTACTGCTGGGGCGGTTTCCTCGCAACGGCGGCGGCGCAGCGGCTCGCCGGCACGGTCGACGCTGCGGTCGGCTACTACGGCGGCGGCATCGCCGCGTCGCTGCTCGGCGACGTGCCGGTCGCACCGCTGCTGCTGCACTTCGCGGAGAGCGACCACGCGATCCCTCTCGCCGACGTCGATGCCGTGCGGGCGGCGTTCCCCGGCGTGCCGGTGCACGTGTACGCGGGAGCGCAGCACGGGTTCAACTGCGACCAGCGGGCGAGCTTCGACGCGACCTCGGCGCGCGTCGCGCTCGCCCGGACGCTCCGGTTCTTCTTCACCCACGTCGGTTGACGCCGACGCGGGCGCCGATCAGGCGAGCTCGCGGCGGGCGGCGGGGACGACGACGTCGAGGTACGCGGTGAGCGCGTCGGGGTCCCATGGAGCGCGGAGAGCGATGTTGATCCCGCCCGCACCTGCCTCCCGGTAAGCGGCGAGGATCTCGAGTGCGTGCTCGGGCGTGCCGAGCAGCGCGCCGCCGCGCACGCGGTCGGCCATGCTGCCCCACGACCGGTCGAAGTCGCGCCGGTCCTGGTCCACCCGCGACGCATCGGTGGAGAGCTGGAAGAGCAGGTTCACGGAGCGTTCGAGCGTGGCGGGGTCGCGTCCCTCGGCCTCACAGGCGGCGTCGAGGATGCCGTTGAGGCGGGCGTACTCGGCGGGCGGGACGTAGGCGGCGTTCCACCCTTCGGCGTGACGCGCGGCGAGCTGCGGGGTGCGACGTGGGCCGATACCACCGACCCAGATGGGGAGGCGCCGGCCGCCGACCGGGGCGGGCAGGCAGGTCGCCCGGTGGGTGCGGTAGTGGTGGCCCTCGAACGTCGTGCGTTCCTCGGCGGGGTCGAGCAGCCGACGGATGAGCGGAAGACCCTCCTCGAGCATGTCGAACCGGGTGGCGAGCGGGGGGAAGTCGTAGCCGAACGCCGCGGCCTCCCACTCGTGCCAACCGGCACCGAGGCCGAGCTCGAAGCGGCCCCCGGAGATGTGGTCGAGCGTCGTCGCCGCCTTCGCGAGCAGGCCGGGGTTCCGGTAGCCGATGTAGAACACGAGGCAGCCGATGCGGGCGTGGGTGGTGTCGGCGCAGAGCGCGCCGAGGGTGGCGACCGCTTCGAAGTGCGGTTCGGTGCCGTCCTTCGGGGGTGCCTCGTAGAGGTGGTCCCACATCGAGATCCAGTCGAGGCGGGCCTCGTCGAGGCGTCGCCACACCGTCCGCATCTCCGCCATCGTCAGGTTCTGCTGGCCGACGTGGGCGCCGAGGCTGAGGGTCATGGCGCCGCACGCTACCGGTCCTCGGCGCTACCGTGCCGCGCCGTGACCACAGCGTCGTCGGTGCCAACGTCTCGGGGGATGACCGTGGGCATGAGCCCCCCGGGGCCGTTCTTCGCGCTCGACGTCGACGGGCGACGGTCCGTGCTCGACCGGATCGCCGACGCGGGTCTCGACGGTGTGGTGTACGCCGACCACGTGAGTTTCCGCGGCGGTGCGGGGACGGACGGTCTCGCGTTCATGGCGGCGGTGTCCCAGCTGCACCCGACGCTCGGGCTGCACCTCGGGGTGTACCTGTTGCCGTTGCGGCACCCGGTGCCGGTGGCCCGCCAGATCGCCACCATCGCCGAGCTCGCGCCCGGTCGGCTCCGGTTCGGCGTCGGCATCGGCGGTGAGGACCGCCACGAGATCGAAGCGTGCGGGGTCGATCCGCGCACCCGGGGACGTCGGTGTGACGAGGCGCTCACGGTCCTGCGCCCGTTGCTGTGCGGGGAACGGGTGACCTTCGCAGGCGAGTTCTTCGACCTCGCCGACGTGCGGATCCTGCCGGCGCCGGATCCTGCGGTGCCGATCGTCGTGGGGGGCCGCTCCGACGCCGCGGTGCGACGCGCCGGCCGCTTCGGTGACGGTTGGTTGGGTGCCTGGTGCTCCTCCCGCAGGTTCGCCGACGCGGTGGCGCACTGCGCCGAGGTCGCCGAGGCCAGCGGTCGAGGTCGCGTCGACTGGCAGCACGGGATGCAGCTCTGGGTCGGGATCGACGCCGACCGAAGCCGTGCCCGCGCCCACGTCCAGGCGGGGATGGAGGCCTTCTACCGCCTGCCGTTCGACGTGTTCGAGCGGTACACGCCCTACGGCACGCCGGCGGAGGTGGCCGAGTTCTTCGTGCCGTTCCTCGACGCCGGTCTCCGTCGGCTCGACATCACGCCGTGCGCGGCGTCCGACGGGGCGGCCATCGAGGGGGCGGCAGAGGTCAAGCTTCTCCTCGACGCGCACCTCGCTCGGTGAGGGAGAATGCCCCCATGCGCCTTGCCAAGGGGATCAACCATCTCGCGATCGCGACCGACGACATGCGCGACACGCTGGACTACTACTGCAACGTGGTGGGACTGCCGCTCGGCGGCCTGTTCTGGATGCACGGGGTGGAGGGTGCGGTGCATGCGTTCCTCCCGTTCCCCGACGGCAAGATGCTGAGCTTCATCCAGTTCGCCGAGTCCACGCCGCAGCAGAAGGGTGTCAGCTACCCGGGCTGGGCGGGCGGTGCGATGCCAGCAGGCACGATGCAGCACGTCGCGTTGCACCTCGAGGACCACGACGAGCTCGTCGCCATGCGGGAGCGTCTGGTGGCGAAGGGTCGCACGGTTTCCGAGCCGATCGACCACGGCTTCTGCGTGTCGATCTACACGAAGGCGCCGGATCGGGTGGAGCTCGAGTTCACCATCCTGACCCGCCCCCTCGGCCCGGCGGAACTCGACCCCGAGGTCGTCGCCCACTGCGGGATCACCGAGGAAGAACTGGCGTCCTTCCTGAACCCGGCGTGAGGCCCGCACCGATTCGGCCGGTCGTCAGCGGGTGAGCTGAAGCTGCGCCTCGAACACGGCGACGTCCGCGATGGAGAGCACCCGACCCGGAACGAGTGGCTTGTCGATGCCGAAGTCGGCGAGGCGCACCTCGAAGGGCGGGATGACGACGACGGCGAGGCCCGCGTCGAGCTTCGCCTCGACGGGGACGGTGACTGCCCGGGTGACCCCGTGCACGGTCAGCTCGCCGACGATCGCCGTCCGCACCGTGGCCCCTGCGGTGGGGGCTTCGGTGAGGTCGAGCGGCGAGGTCTGCCGGAACGTCGCCGTCGGGTAGGTGTTCGTCTGGAGACCGCGCGTGCGCAGTGCGTTGGTGCGCTGCGACGAGTCGGTGTCGATGCGCGTGAGGTCGGCTTCGACCACCAGGCCGGAGACCGTCTTCCCCGTGAGGGTGAGCGAACCGGTGACGCCGGGGGTTCGGCCGACGACGTTCTTCCCCCCGACACCGGCGAGTTCCTCGTCGATGCGGAAGCCCACGAAGACCCCGTCGCCGGTGCGGACCGTCCAGGTGCCGTCGAGGCCGGCGGTGACGGCGCCGCTGCCGCCCGCGGTGGTCGCCGTTCCCGCAGCCGTGGAGGAGGTCGCGGCGACGGCGTCGGCCAGGCTGACCTCGGACGGGGTGTCACCGCCGCGCCACCAGAGGAACGCGCCACCGACGACGAGGCCGACGACGACCACGGCGGCAAGGACCACGATGCGGGAGCGACTGGACTGCACTCACCTCAGTCTCGCCGGATCGGGAGCGTTATGCGGGGTCCGACGTGTGCCGGGCGTGCGGGACGGGCACGGTACCGTGGTGCGATGGATCGGCAGGGGCGGGTGGGCTCGACGGAAGACCCGGGAACCCGTCGGGTGCTCGCGCGGCGCCGTCGGGGCTTGCTGTGGACCTTCGTCGCCATGCTCGTCGTCGTGGCCGCAGTGGTTGCGACCGTGGTCGTGCTGCGCTCCCGACGGGGGCCGACCGATGAGCAGGTCGCCTCGACGGTGCGCACGGCCATCGAGGCTGCGGTCGAACGGGGAACGACCACGTCGGTCCCCCCAGTCGGCGGTGCATCGGAAGCTCCACTCGGCGTGGACACGAAGTCGCTGCGTTCCTCGCTCGAGTCCTCGCTCGACGGGTGGGTGGTCGACCTGGCGACGAACGAGGCGCGCACCCGGGTCGGCGTGGCGGCGCGTCGCCTCAGCGACTCGGTCTGCGTGTTCGCGTGGTCGGACGTGGGGTCGCCGACTTCGGCGATCGTCACCGATCCGAACCTGCCGTGCGTGGCGATCGTGGCGCTCGCCGTGGCGAAGCCGTCGGCCTGAAGTCGCCCATCCTCCACGGCGGAGGGCCCCTCGGGGTGCCGGTCGGCGACGGTCGTGACCCCACCGACGAGTAGCCTCGTTCCTCTATGACGGTCGCTCCGGGCGATTGCCGGCCCCAAGGGTGGTGCTCGGCGGTCGGACTCGCTGCCGGTCGCCCGACCGGGCGCACCAGCCGCCGCTGTCGGCTCCGTCGAGTCGTCGGCCCGGTCGCGGTCGCATGCGGGCTGCTGGCCACCTCCGTGGCGGGCGCGGGATTCGCTCGCCAGGACGTGCTCGCGGAGCTCGATGCGGCGGAGGCGGCGCTCGACGCCGCGTTCGGACGCAACGACGATGCCGTGCGCGACCGGGAGGAGGCCGAGGCCCGGGCGGTCACGCTCGAGGCCGACCTGCGGGTGCTCGACGACCGCTCGCTCCAGCTCGTCCTCGAGTACGAGGAGACGGTGCGGCGCGCACGAGCCCTCGCCGTCGATGCGTACGTGCGGGGTGGTGGATCGAGCGATCTCGACGACTACCTCGATGCGTCCGGCGCAACGGAGGCGGCCGTCCGGTCCCATCTCGCGGTCGGCCGGGTGGAGTCGGCGCGTGAGGCGGCGCGCAAGGTCCGCCGACTGCGGGAGACGGTCGACGCCGACGCGGCGGCGACCGGTGAGGCGGTCGCCGCCGCGGTGGCGGAGCTCGAGCGAGCGAACGCCGCCGTACGCGACGCAGAGGACGCGATCGACGCAGCCCGGCGTCGGGTCGCGGCTGCCGAGCAGCAGGTGGCGAGCGCCGCTGAACAGGAACGCATCGCGGCCGAAGAGGCGGCCGAGGCGGCACGGCGCGCCGCCGAAGCGGCGGCCCGTACGCCCGCCCGTGGCACGACGGGCGACGCCTGGGAACGCCTGCGCAACTGCGAGTCGGGGGGTGATTACACGATCGTCAGCGCAAATGGGCTCTACTTCGGTGCGTACCAGTTCGCCCTCGGCACCTGGGCTGCGGTCGGGGGGACGGGCAATCCGGCAGCGGCCCCGCCCGAGGAGCAGGACTACCGGGCCCGCCTGCTGTTCGAACGTGCGGGGTGGACCCAGTGGCCGATCTGCGGCCGGTATCTCATCGAGTGATCGGCGGGAGTCCGCCGGCGCGTCACCCTGCGTTCGGAAGCAGGTGGGGGGCGTGGCGGCGGAGCGCCTCGACGACCTCGGCCGGGGCCGGGTTGACCATCGATTCCGGCCCGATGCGCACGGTGGGCACCGTCTCGTTGCCGCCGGCGCCCGATCGGACGAACGCCGCGTCGGCGGGGTCGTCCCAGATGTTGTGCTTTCGCAGCGGGAGTCCTGCCCGGTCGAGGGAGCGTTCGAGCATCGAGCAGAACGGGCACCCTGGACGCCAGTAGAACTCGACGGCGTCGATCGTGGAGGGGTCGGTCATGGACTCAACCTTCGGTCGGTGGGGTGGACCCCGTCGAGTCGGGGAGTCGGCGGCCGCGTCGGGGGCCGGGCCGTTCACGTCGGAGAGAGCGGCGGCGTGCCACGTCGTCGACGGTGAGCGCGCTGTCGACGACCTCATGGCGTTGCAGGTAGGTCGAGGCGATCGCCGTGCCGGTCGCAGCGAGCGGCAGCGCGAGCACGGCGCCGACCGGACCGAGGAGTGCCCCGCCCGCCAGGACGGACGCGAAGGCGACCGCCGGGTGGATCGCCATCGTCGTCGCGGTGATCCGCGGTGCGACCGCGTAGTTCTCGACCTGCTGATACACCAGGATCACCGCGGCGACCCACAGGGCCGAGACGGGGTCGTTGATGACGGCGAGCAGCAGCGGTAGCACGGCGGCGAGGTACGTGCCGACCACCGGGACGAACTGCGACACGACGGCGATCCACACGGCGAGCGCAGCCGGCGACGGCACGCCGATGAACCACAGCGCGGCCCAGTGGAACAGGAAGGACACGATCGAGAGCAGGACGCGCGAGTAGATGTACCCACCGGTCTTGCCGATCGCGACCTCCCAGACCCGCAGGATCTCGAACTGGCGGTCCTGGGGGAACACCGAGCACACGGTGCGTCGCAGCTTCGGTCCCTCGGCGACGAAGTAGAACGTGAACAGAGCGATCGTGAGCCCGTTGAAGAGCAGGGTCACGAACCACGCGCCGATACCGATGATGTTCGGCGCGATCCAGGATGCGAGGTCACCGAGGCGTCCTCCGGTCTGGAACTCCTCGGCGAGGTTCCCGGTGTCGACGGTGCCCGGCCCGACCAGGGCGTTGATGCGGGCCTCGGCTTCGGCGAGGTAGGTGGGCCCGTTGCGGATGAGGTCGGCGACCTGGGTCGCGACGAGGCGGCCGATGACCCAGACGAACGCCGAGGTGAGGATGCCGGTACCGAGGAAGCTCAGCAGGGTTCCCACGCCGCGCGAGAGGCCGAGCCGTTCGAGGCGGTCGACCGCCGGCTCGAGGGCGAACGACAGCACGAGCGAGACGAGCAGCAACAGGAGGAGGGAAGAGAGCTGGAACAGCACCCACCGGGTGGCGAGGAACACGCCGATGCCGAGGAGGGCGACGACCACGGCTCGCGGCACCCAGCGCGGCATCCGGTCGCCGTGGGCGGGTTCGGTGGCGTCGGAGGTCATGCGACGTACTTCATGGCCGGGGCGTCGGCGCGGAGCCGACCGCGGGCGTGGATCCGGCGGACCTCCTCGAGCCCGACGTCGCACCGCTCGACGTAGGGGCACCAGCCGCACAGCGGGCCGGTGCTCGCCGTGAACTCGTCGGTCTGCTGTGCGTGCTCGATCTCGTCCCAGACGGTGCGGAGCCGGGCGACCGCCGCATCGGTGGCGGCGGCCTCGACGACGGCGTCGATGGTCCGGTCGCCGAGGTAGTGCAACTGCACGCGCACCGGGGTCTCGCCGAGCGTTCGCTCCACGGCTGCCGCGTAGAGGAAGACCTGGTCGAGCTTGTCGGGCGTGTTCGCGTGCGTCGGGGCCTTGCCCGACTTGTAGTCGGTGACGACGAGGCCGTCCTCGGTCGCGTCGAGACGGTCGACGACGCCGGTGAAGGGGACGCCGTCGAGTTCGGTCCGGAGCCGGTGTTCGGTGGCGCGGACGTCGATCGTCGTGGGGTCCTCGAGCTGCCACAGGCCGGTGACCGCCGCCCAGATGCGCCTCTTGTGGCCGAGGAGCCCGACCTCGTCGAGGTCGAGGCGCCGCACGTCGGGGTCGTCGACGTAGTCGGGCCAGAACCTCGTCGCGAACTCGCGTGCCCGGTCGGTCGATCGCTTCCCGGGCTCTTCGCCGAGGAGCGCCTCGAGGACCCGGTGGACGAACGACCCGATGACCGCCTCGTGGCCGGGTGGATCCGGCAGGTTCTCGACGTAGCGGTAGCGCCAGCGGGCCGGGCACTGCCGCCACGTCGACACCGACGACGGGGACAGGGACCTTCTCGACGCCATCGGCTCAGCGCTTGCTGTAGTCGTAGAACCCCCGGCCGGCCTTCCGACCGAGCAGGCCGGCGTCGCACATGCGAGACAGGAGCGGCGGCGGGGCGTACAGCGGTTCCTTGAACTCGGCGTACATGACGTCGGCGACGGCCATCGTCGTGTCGAGCCCGATGAGGTCGGTGAGGGCGAGCGGTCCCATCGGGTGGTTGCAGCCCTCGACCATGCCGGTGTCGATGTCGGTCGCCGTGGCGAAGCCGGACTCGAGCATCCGGATGGCGGACAGCAGGTAGGGCACGAGCAGGGCGTTGACGATGAACCCGGCACGGTCCTGGCTGTGGATCACCCGCTTGCCGAGCGTTCGTGCGCCGAACGCCTCCACCGTGTCCCGGGTCGCGTCGTCGGTGAGCAGGGAGGTGATCACCTCGACGAGTCGCATGACCGGCACCGGGTTGAAGAAGTGCATGCCGACGACCTGGGTCGGGCGCTTCGTCGCCATCGCGAGCTTCATGATCGGGATCGACGACGTGTTCGACGCGAGGATCGCCTGGGGGTTCACGACCGCGTCGAGCTGCGTGAAGATCGCCGTCTTCGCCGCCTCGTTCTCGATCGCTGCCTCGATGACGAGATCCGAATCGCCGAGCTCGGCGAGATCGGTGGTGAAGGCCAGCGAAGCGACGGCGCTGTCCCGGTCGGCCGCGGCGAGCTTCCCGGCGGTGACCGCCCGCTCGAGCGACGAGGTGATGCGGTCCCGGCCCCGTTCGGCGGCCGCGACGTCGATCTCGTGCACCACCACCGCGAGACCGGCCCGTGCGCACACCTCGGCGATGCCCGACCCCATGAGGCCGCAGCCGACGACTCCCACGCGTTCGATCATGGCGTGACCCTATCCCCCGTCCCGCGTGCCACGGCGGACCGCGTCCGGTCAGGGGACGGGCCGCTCGTAGTCTGCGGGGTCGTGCCCACCACCGATGGCGACGTCGCCGTCCTCGCCGAGGATCTCCGCCGCTCCTTCGGTGCCGTCGAGGCCGTCCGGAGCGTCGACCTCGCCGTACGGGCGGGGGAGATCTACGGGTTCCTCGGCCCGAACGGCGCGGGCAAGTCGACGTGCGTACGCATGTTGTGCACGCTGCTGGCGCCGTCCGGCGGACGGGCGGCGGTCGGCGGGTTCGACGTGGTGCGCGACGTGGAGGCCGTCCGGCTCCGGATCGGCGTCGCGCTGCAGGACGCAGCCCTCGACGCGAAGCTCACCGGTCGCGAGCTGCTTGGCGTGCAGGGCCGGCTCTACGGCATGTCCCGCAAGCAGATCGCCGCTCGGATCGAGTCCTTCGGCGACCTCGTCGACGTGGCGGCCCTCGACCGGCGCATCGGCACCTACTCGGGCGGTATGCGCCGCCGGCTCGACCTCGCCGCCGCCCTCATGCACGACCCGCGCATCCTCTTCCTCGACGAGCCGACGACCGGACTCGATCCGGTGAGCCGGATGCGGGTGTGGGAAGAGGTGCGCCGGATGAACCGCGAGGACGGGATGACGATCTTCCTCACGACGCAGTACCTCGAGGAGGCGGACGCGTTGGCCGACCGGGTCGGGATCATCGACGGGGGTCGGATCGTCGCAGAGGGCACGCCCGACGAGCTGAAGCGGCGCATCGGGGTCGACGTGATCGTCGCCCGGGTCGAGGGCGATCCGGCGGCGGCGGCGACGGTCGTGGAGTCCCTCGACGGCATCGCGTCGGTCGCCGTGCACGGTGACGAGCTCGACATCGCGACGGCCGACGGCGCCGCGGCGGTCGGCCGGGTCGCCGTCGCGCTCGCCGCTGCGGGTCTCCACGCCTCGCAGCTCACGTTGCGCCGGCCGACACTCGACGACGTGTTCCTCGAGGTCACCGGGGAGCGGCTCTCGTGACCGCCGCCTCCGCTCCGCCGACGGCCCGCAGCGCCGGGTTCCTCGCCGATCTCTCGACGCTCGCGGGTAGGGCGATCCGGCTCATGCTCCGTGATCTCGAAGGGGTGATCCCGGCGATGATCGTGCCGGTGTTCTTCTTCGCGGTGAACGTCGGTTCGTTGCAGGACCAGTTCGAGCGTGCCGCGCCGGGCTTCGACTACAAGGCGTTCCAGATCCCGGTGGCGGTGATCTTCGCCGTGACCGGGGTCTCCCGGGCGTCGAACCTCGTGATCGACATCCAGCAGGGGTACTTCGACCGACTGACGATCGCCCCGATCCGCCGGGTGTCGTTGCTCCTCGGGCTGATGATCGCGGATCTCGTGCTGGTGATGGCCCTGACGGTGCCGGTGCTGCTGATGGGGTTCATCGCGGGCGTCGGGTTCGCGAGCGGGCCGCTCGGCGTGCTCGCCTTCATCGTGCTGGCGGGCTGCTGGGGTCTCGCGTTCACCGGGTTCCCGTATGCGATCGCGTTGCGCACCGGTTCGCCGGCGGCGGTGAACTCGAGCTTCATCCTGTTCTTCCCCTTCGCGTTCCTCACGACCACGTTCGCGCCGAAGGAGGCGCTGACGGGCTGGTTGGGTGCCGTGGCGACCTACAACCCGGTGACGTACCTGCTCGAGGGGCTCCGATCCCTCGTGAGCTCGGGATGGGACGCGGCGGCGCTCGGGCGGGCGGCGTTGGCGGTGCTCGCCGTCGGTGCCGTGAGCCAACTTCTCGCCCATGCGGCGCTGCGCGGGCGGTTGACGAGCGGTCGACGCTGACCGTCCGGACGCTCAGTCCTCGGCGGTGACGAAGTCGATGAGCTCCTCGACGGCGCCGACGAGCGAGGGGTCGAGGTCGGCGTAGGAGCGGACGCTGCCGAGCAGTCGACGCCAGAACACGGGCGGTTCCTCTGCGCCGAGTGCGGCGCACACGCCGTCCTTCCAGGCGGTTCCGAGCGGGACCTCCGGCCACGCGTCGAGGCCCATCCGCCGGGGGTCGACCGCCGACCACACGTCGACGAACCGGTGTCCCCGCACACACACGTGCGGATCGCGCACGAGTGCGGCGATCCGTTCCTCCTTGCTGCCCGCGACGAGGTGGTCGACGAGGACGCCGAGCCGTCGACCCGGACCCGGGGCGAACGCCGCGACGGCGTCGAGGAGGTGGTCGATGCCGTGCAGCGGCTCGACGACGACCCCTTCGTGGCGGAGGTCGTCGCCCCACACCTTCTCGAGGAGTTCGGCGTCGTGGAGGCCTTCCACGAGCAGTCGAGAGGCGCGGGCGGTGCGGGCGGTCGTCCGGGCCGCGGCGATCGACCCGGAAGCGGTCTGTGCCGGGGCCGAGGCTGGTGCGGGTGCGGGGGCGGGGACGACCAGCGTCGTCGGGCGCCCGTCGACCCGGAACGCGCCCGGTTCCCCGAGGGGGAGCCGATGCGGGGCGTCGTTCCGGTCGACGACGACGACGAACCCCTTCGCCCAGCTCCGGACGGCGCCGACGATGCCGCTGCCCCGGTGTTCGACGACGAGGCCGACAACGAGGGTCGTCGTGCCGTAGGAGGTGGTGCGCCGGTCGAGGTCGACGGGTCCGCCGAGGATGCCGTCGTTGCGACGCGGGGTCGGACCGGACACGACGGGCCGGCTCAGCGGTCGGCGTCGCGCAGGAACGCGACGACGGCGTCGGCGAAGGCATCGTTGCGGTCACCGGCGACCATGTGGCCGGCGCGTGCGACCTCGACGAAGTCGGCGTGGGGCACGGCGGCGCGGAACGACGCGACGGTCCGGTCGCTGACGAGGTCCGAGAGGAGGCCCCGCACGAGCAGCGTCGGTACGTCGATCCGTCGTGCCGCGTCGAGCCACGCCCGGCCACGCTCGGCCATGCGTTCGCGCATCGCGTCGTCGTCGCCGACGTCGACCTTGCCGTGGAGGAACTGCGGGTCCCAGTGCCACCCCCACCGCCCGTCGGGGCGCCGCCGCAGGACCTTCTCGAGACCTGCCGTGGTTCCGCTGCGCGGGCGTTCGGGGTTGTAGCCGGCGATCGCGTCCGCGGCCTCGTCGAGCGTGGCGAACCCGTCGGGATGCGCCTGCATGAACGCCATGATCCGGCGCACACCGTCGGGTTCCATCTCCGGCGTCACGTCGACGAGCACGACGGCGCGGAAGAGCTGCCGGTCGGGGGTGCGACCCTGCGCGTCGATGGTGGCCAGACCGCCCATCGACGCACCCACGACTGCGGGGACGGTGTCGAGATGGGTGAGGAGGGCGAGGACGTCGTCGCCGAAGTGGGCCATGTCGTAGTGGCCGTGCGGGCACCAGTCGCTGTCGCCGTGCCCCCGGGCGTCCACGCCGATGACCCGGTAGCCGTGCGCTGCGAGTCGTCGTCCGGTGTCCTTCCACGCATGGCGGTTCTGGCCGCCGCCGTGGAGGAGGAGCACCACCGGACCGTCGTGGGGGCCGATCTCGTCACCCACGAGGTGCAGACCGGACGCGCCGGTGGTGCGGAAGGGGCGGAGGCCGGCGGTCACGGCGGTCGAAGCTAGCCGTCGACGGGAACGGGTCGTTCGACCCGTCCGCCGTCGGATGCGGATCATCTACCGTGCGGCGGATGGAGATCGTGGTCGGTGTCGACGGTTCGACGGGTTCGCACCATGCGCTTGCGTGGGCGGCGGACGAGGCGCGTCGGCGCGGGTCGACGTTGCGGGTGCTCATGTCGTGGGAGCTGCCCTTCTATGCGATGACGGGTCTCGTCAACGCTCCGCCGGAGGACGCGCTGCGGCAGGCCGCAGCGAGCGCCTTCGAGCTCGCGATGCAGGAGGCGGTCAGGTCGGTCGACCTCACCGGCATCGAGGTCGTGACCGCGCTCGAGCACGGGACGGCGGCTGGAGTGCTGATCGGGGCGTCGGCGACGGCGGAGCTCGTCGTGGTCGGATCCCGCGGGCGCGGGACCCTCGCCGGTGCGCTCCTCGGCTCGGTCGGGCGTGCGGTCGTCTCCCACGCCCGTTGCCCGGTCGTCGTCGTCCCCGCTCCGGACTGACGGCAACCTGACGACCACTCCCGCTCCGCCCGAGCGGATCGGTACGGTCCCGGGACGGCCGCGAACCACCGGATCGACGACGCGTGGACGGACGAGGTGGTCGCCAGGTTCGGTGCGGTCGAGGCGCTGCATCGTGACGATCCGGCGGTGTTCATCTCCCTCGCGACCGCGGCGGAGGTCCGGGCGCACGCCGAAGCGCTCGATCGGGACGCGCCACTCGCGGGGTGGTTGGTCGCGGTCGAGGACAACATCGACGCCGTGCCGTTTCCGACCACGGCCGCCTGCGAGGCGTTCGAGCGTCGGCCTGCCCGGTCGGCGACGGTGGTCGAACGGGCCGAGGCCGGCGGTGCGGTCATCGTCGGCAAGACGAACCTCGACCAGTTCGCCACCGGGCTCGTCGGGACGAGGAGTCCCTACGGCACGCCGCGGAACCCGGTGCACGGTGATCTGGTGCCCGGCGGGTCGAGTTCGGGATCGGCGGTCGCCGTTGCCCGTGGTGTGGTCGATGGGGCGTTCGGCACGGACACGGCAGGGTCCGGCCGGGTCCCGGCGGCGCAGTGCCGGATCGTCGGGCTGAAGCCGACCCGCGGCCGCCTCCCTGCGACCGGTGTCGTCCCGGCGGTACGAACGGTCGATGCCGTCTCGGTGTTCGCCCGGTCGGTGGGTGACGCATGGCGCCTGTTCCGGGCGGTCGACGGCGATGACGGGGAGGACCCGCTCGGCCGGCGACGCCCGCGTCGGGAGCCACGCGACCTCGGGATCGTCGGCGTTCCCGTCGAGGTGGACCTCGATGGTCCGCTCGATCGAGACGCGTGGGAGCGGACGATCGCTGCGGTCGCCGAGCTCGGCGTGGACGTGGTCGAGGTCGACGTGTCGTCGCTTGTCGAGGCCGGCACGCTCCTCTACGACGGCCCCTGGGTGGTGGAACGGGCGATGGTCGCCGGACCGACGGCTGCCGAATGGCCGTCCTCGATCGATCCGGTGGTCGGGGAGATCCTCCGCGGGGCGGCCGACCGGACCGCTGCCGACGTGTTCGCCGGGATCCATGCGCTGGCGTCCGCGACGCGTCGCGTCGAGCGCATCTGGGACGAGGTCGGCGTGCTCCTCCTTCCGACGACGCCGGGGCCGGCCACGATCGCCGAGGTCGAAGCGGACCCGATCGGGCGGAACGCCCGGCTCGGTCGGTACACGACCTTCGCCAATCTGCTCGACACGGCCGTGATCTCCGTTCCCGGGGCCGACCGTCGCGACGGGCTCCCCTTCGGGCTGAGCATCGTCGGCCCCGCATGGTCCGACGAGGACGTGGCCGCGTTCGGGGCGCGCGTGCTCGGTGAACCGGCGTCGATCGTGGACGACGACGCCCTGCCGATCGCCGTGGTGGGAGCGCACCTCCGCGGGCAGCCCCTCAATGGTGCGCTCCGCTCACTCAGGGCGAGCTTCGAGTGCACGACCGCCACCAGTTCGGCGTACCGGCTCTACGAGCTGCCCGGCGGTCCGCCTCGCCGCCCGGGTCTGGTCCGGTCGGACGGCGGCGCAGAGGTCGAGGTCGAGGTGTGGCGCGTGCCCCGGTCCCGGGTCGGCGATCTGCTGGCGACGATTCCGTCACCGCTCGGGCTCGGGCCCGTCGAGTTGCGTGACGGCCGCGTCGTGCACGGGTTCCTGTGCGAAGCAGCCGCAGTCGGGGCCGCGGTCGACATCACCGCGTTCGGCGGTTGGCGCGCCTATCTCGCCGCGGGGTGAGCCCGGACGGGGAACGGGGCCCGCATCGAGCGGACCCCGTTCCCCGTCTCCGTGTCGCACCGTTGCCGATACGACACCGCAGTCGTGTCAGCGCTTCTTCGCCACCGGCTTCTTCGCCGCGGGCTTCGCTGCCGGCTTCTAGGCTGCGGGCTTCTTCGCAGCGGGCTTGGCTGCGGGCTTCTTGGCTGCGGGCTTCTTCGCAGCGGGCTTCTTCGCAGCGGGCTCGGCTGCCGGCTTCTTGGCTGCGGGCTTCTTCGCCGCGGGCTTGGCTGCCGGCTTCTTGGCTGCGGGCTTCTTCGCCGCGGGCTTTGCTGCCGGCTTCTTGGC
>Ga0169931_10000583_pt1 | contig 60403 bp, 52 predicted proteins | sample Kivu_15m_20L_FD_129675 | JGI IMG/M metagenome (GOLD analysis project Ga0169931, IMG submission 129675) | Freshwater microbial communities from Lake Kivu, Western Province, Rwanda to study Microbial Dark Matter (Phase II) - Kivu_15m_20L... | ecosystem: Environmental > Aquatic > Freshwater > Lake...
ACACTCAAGATGCGCGGGCACAACCCGCTGCAGGTTCTGGTGAATGCATTGAAGTCTTACGTGCGTTCAGGGCAACTACCGCCTTTGCCAACAAAAGTTACGGCAGTCGGCTGAAAGGTTACAAATTAACAACTGGATATCCTAATTTACCTTTGTGGCCCATGCTTAGCGATCAATTGGTCGGGGCATTGGAAATTGATTTAGTGGCCGCTTTTGCGCAACGGTCTGGCTTGGATTTGATTCAAAGAACGATATTTCGTTCAGTCCAAGCCGGGTGCCGAATCCGAATTCTGGTTAGCGACTACCTGGGAATAACTGATCCCGAAGCCCTTGAACAACTGATTGGTTGGGTTGAATGCGCCGGGGAGATGGAATCGAACTGTGAAACCGGAAGACTGGAAGCAAGGCTTTTGGAATACGAGAAGATTCAAGGAGGACCAGCATCCTTTCATCCCAAGTCATGGCGCATATCCGATGCGAATGAAGGGATTCTGGTGGTAGGTTCCAGCAATATTTCCAAGGCGGGTCTACTCAGTGGGATCGAGTGGAATCTTGTTGAGAGGTCCAAACCTGACAACACGGTTTTGAATCAGGCAATATCAGCATTTGAGTCATTATGGGGACAGGCAAGTCAAATTACCCCAAACCTGATTGAAGCCTATCGGGAACGTTCCAAAAGAAGCGAAGCATTGCGAGCCATCTGGGATGGGGATATTTCAGAAAAAAATATCGAGGAGGCAAAGCCTGCAAAATATTTTGACGCTGATACCGAATTACCCAGCCCAAGGCCTTGGCAAAAAGAAGCCCTTCAATCTTTGGCGAAAATTCGCGATCAGAAATTCACCAAGGCGCTTGTCGCGGTGGCGACAGGATTGGGAAAAACGTGGTTGGCTGCTTTTGACGTCATTGAATTGGGAAAGTCCTTGGGCCGTTGCCCAAAACTTTTAGTTGTCGCCCACCGGGCGGAAATCCTAACTCAAGCGGAATTGACTCTGAGAACTGCCCTTCAGTTTGCCGCCTTGAAATATGGCTGGAATATGCCAATTGTCCGTTGGTTTGACGGTGATGAGGAGACCCTGGTTGCTGACATTGTGGTCGCATCAATCCAGAAATTGTCCCGGCAAACAAAAGGGATATCCGAAAACCTGGAAAGAATAGGAAAAAATGTCTTTGATTACTGTGTGATTGACGAGGTCCATCATGCGCATGCGCCGAGTTATCGACGATTGTTGGCCAGACTTCAATCAAGATTCACCCTTGGTTTGACTGCCACACCGGAAAGAACAGATGGGATTGATGTCGCCACATTATTTGATGACATCCTTGCCGCCCAAGCGACCATCGGAGATGGAATTGGGGAGGGGTCTTTGGTTCCCTTCCGGTATCGGGGTCTGAAAGATGATGTTGATTTTGAACAGATACCGTGGAGAAACGGAAAATTTGATCTGACTGTCCTTGAGGAGCGACTAGAAAACAGCAAGCGTATGGAGCGGCTTTGGGCCGAATGGCTTGCAACTGATGGAAACAAGATAAGCAAAACGGTCGTATTTTGCGTTTCCAAAAGACACGCCTTGTTCGCGCGGAATTGGTTGAGGCGGAAAGGAGTTTCTTGCGCGGCGATTTTTTCCCAAGGTGATGTCACCGGGCCCGATGGGCGGGAGGAAAAATCCGATTCCCGGATTGAATCTATCCAACGCTTTTCGAAAGGCGATTTAAGTGCTCTTTGCGTTGTCGATCTTTTCAATGAAGGGGTAGATATTCCCCTCATTGATCGGGTGGTTATGCTTCGTCCCACAGAATCCAAGGTTGTCTTCCTTCAGCAATTGGGACGGGGCCTCCGAGCCGCCGAGGGGAAAACCCGATTGACCATCATTGATTTTGTCGGGAACCACAAGGTTTTTGCCAACCGCTTAACGCATATCCTTTCCTTGAATGGAAGCAATTATCTTGGTGAAGGAAGGTGGAAACGATTCTCCGATTTCATCCGTGGTAGTGTGCCAATGTTGCCACCCGGATGTCTTCTGGATGTTGATATTGATGCCATTGAATTGATGAAGCGGTTTGTTCCAACTGGGAAGTCGGCAGCGGTTGAAGCTTATCGCACGCTGAGAATAGAGCTTGAAAGGCGACCAACACCTTCAGAAGTATTTCAGGCAGGTTACCTGCCTATGGCAGTATCCGCGGACCATGAAAGCTGGTTCGGCTTCTGCGACGGCGAGAAGGACCTGGTTAACCTCGAACGCGATTGCCTTGAGGCTTTTGGCAAGTGGTTTGAGATGTTGCAAACCACTAACCTGACCAAATCATACAAGATGGTGGTTCTCAGAGTTTTGCTGGATCAACAGCAATTTTGGCATGGAATGACAATCAGGACCCTTGCGGAAAAGTGCCACCAATACTTAAAGAACCATCCGTTACTTCGGCAAGAATTGGAAGGAGCCGGGTATAAATCGGATGCGGTTCTTGATGAAAAAGAGGCCTTCAGAATTTGGTGGTTGAAGTGGCCATTGAGTCGTTGGGCCGACAGGCAAAAAGGTCAAAATTGGTTCAAGATTGATGGTGACTTCTTTCAAACGACCATTCAGTGCGAGGAAAAACTTCGCGAAGTCTTTGAAGGAATGTCAGGAGAAATCATTGATTACAGATTAGCCCAATATTTGCGTAACCGGCTAATAGACCGGGGGAATGAAAGCGTCATTGGTACAGAAGTTTCTTTTATCGCAAAAGTCAGCCATTCGGGCGGGCGTGCCATCCTGTTTTTGCCGACGGTTGAATCGTTTGCAGGAAGGCCGGTAGGGCCAACTGAAATACGATTGCCCGATGGGCGATTTTGGGTTTTCAAATTTGTCAAAGTAGCCTGCAATGTGGCGTATCCGAAGGATGATTCATTAGATGGCAAGAATCAGTTGTCAGAATTGTTGCAGGGGTGGTTTGGAGAAAAAGCCGGCCATCCGGGAACCAATTTTCAAGTTGAAATACGACAGGAAAAGACAGCGGAAGGCTTGATCTGGGTCGCAAATCCTCTGGTAGCGCCTGATATTCTTTTGCCCAAAGCCAACCAACCAAAAGAGGAAATAAATGCATTTACGGGTGGTTTACCATTTCCATTTTATTTGACCTGCCGGGAGTCAGAGAAATATTCCACCCATGTCCCGGTTTTTCATTTATCAGTCGCCGCTGGCGGGTGGGGTCCGGAAACCAGCCCTGAGGAGATGGGTTGGGCTGATTTGAGTGGGCGGAAAGTGGAACCTGGTATGTTTGTCGCCCAGGTTTTTGGCCATTCGATGGAGCCGATGATTCCTGACCGGGCCTGGTGTCTTTTCAAGAAACCAGCAGCCGGAACCCGCCAGAACAAGGTCGTGCTCGTCCAGTTCAACTCCCTGGGTGACCCGGAGACCGGCGGCCGTTTTACCGTCAAGAAATACCGGTCCGAAAAGCATGTCACTTCGGAGGGCTGGGAGCATCAGGCGATTTGTCTGGTGCCGTTGAATCCGGAATATTTGCCGATGGAGATCAGGAGCGACCAGGCCCACGAGGTTTTGGTGGTGGGTGAGTGGGTGGCGGTGTTGGGTGGCGGATGACGGAGAGGAACGGAATTTTTCACCGCGAAGACGGGATGGGCTGGGTCAGTGGGGGAGGTCTAAGCGGGCTGTGTAGGCGGGGCGTGAGGGGCCGGGGTCTGGGTGGAAGAGGATGCGGACGGGGCAGGTGGCGCCTTTGACCTGGCTGGTTTTGTGCAGCAGGTGGAGGAAGCGTTTGGACTCGCGTTCGGACAGGTGGCCGATGATTTTGCCGCGGATGAGGACATTGACGGGGTGGCGGTTGGCGGGGTCGTAGGGGAGCTCGATGAGGTCGGCATCGACCTCGAGGAAGGTGTCCTCCATGTTGACGCCGGCGCAGAGTTTCTCGAGCGCGGGCTGGAAGAGGTCGCAGTCGGTGACTTCAACGAGGAAGCGGGCCTTGCCGTGGATGCGGGGCAGGGTTTCGGGGGCGGGTTTGGAGCCGAAGAGCCAGGAAAAGAGTGACATCGCAGTATCCTCCGGTTGGGCGAAGCAATCTGCGCTGATTCATTGTGGGCCTGGCGGGGGCCGGAAGGCAAGGAAAAACCGATAGCCCGGGTTGGTATGGAAGGGTTCTGCCCGCGTGGTTGGCGGGCGGTGGCCCGGGCCCCCGTGTCAAAAGGGCCATTTTGGCGGGAAAGAGTGAACCATTGGCCGCAGCTGGCCCGGTTCGGCCCGGCCCGGGGGGCTATTTGGTATCGGCGGTGGAGGTGTGGTCGTGCGTGATGCGCCAGCCCTGGGGAGTTTTTTTGACCCAGAGGGTGAAGAGGCCGGTGGGTTCGGAGGCTTTCATTTTCAGGCGGTAGCGGCCGCGGGCGACGGCGAAGTCGGGGGAGACGGATTCGATCTCGAGGTTTTCGAAGGCGAGGAGGCCCATTTCTTTCCCCTGGGCCTTGTAGCGCTGGAAGTAGCGGTCGCGCAGGGGTTTATAGCCCTTGGAGACATCGCCGCCGGAGAAGAAGGTGACGCGGTCATCGTTCCAGTAGGCGGAGACGAAGCCGTCGAGGTCGCCTGAGTTCCAGGCCTTCACCTGGGCATCGAGCAGGGCGCGGACGGGGTGGGGGGTGTTTTCTGCCTGGGCCTGGGCGGGGGCTGGTGTGAGGAGGCTGAGGGTGAGGGCGAGGAGCATGGGGATGATTCCGGAATGGGTTATTCGGCCTTGGGGGATGGTTTGGGGAGTTCGAGGCAGGCGATCTCCTCGCCGTTGCGGGCGTAGAGGCGGCCGCGGGCGATGACGGGATGGTTCCAGGTTTTGCCGTCGAGGACCTTGAGCCTGGCCAGCTCGCGGTGGGCGGCGGGTTTGGCCTCGACGAGGGCGAGTTCGCCCTTGTCGGTGAGGACGGCGAGGAGTGCCTGGGGCTGGAGCAGGAGTGATTGGCCGGTGCCGTAGCCGCGGGCCTTCCAGCGGATGTCGCCGGTTTTCAGGTCGACGCAGACGAGCATGCTGTCATCGAAGCCGTAGGCGTGTCCCTGGTGGAGGACCATGTCGTTGTAATAGGACTTGAAGCGGGAGGTTTTCCAGACTTCGGTGGTGGACCATTTGCCGGCGGCGTGGTCGACCTGGACGCGCTGGGAGCCGACGCCTAGGCCGGTGCCGATGACGATGTCGGTGCCATCGACGATGGCGGGCTGGATGCAGCGGACGACGCCGTTGGTTTCCCACAGGTGGGACCAGAGTTCGGTGCCGGTGAGGGGATCCATGGAGGTGGCGCCGCGGTCGGTGAGGAGGAGGATCTGCTCGACGCCGTGGAGGGTGACGAGTTGGGCGGAGGCGTAGCTGAGTTCGGGTTTGGTTTGGCGGGAGGAGGTCCAGGCGATGTCGCCGGTATCGGCCTTGTAGGCGATGGCGGTCTTGTCCTGGGCGCCGGCGAAAAGGGTGACGAGGCCCTTGTGGACGAGTGGGGAGGCGGAAAAGCCCCAGGTGGGGGGCTGGGCGCCGGTGTCGGCGCGGAGGTCGCGGGTCCAGAGGGGTTTGCCGGTGGAGGCATCGAGGCAGAGGACATGGCCGCTGGCACCCTGGGCGAACAGTTTGCCATCGACATAGGTGGGTGTGGCGCGGGGGCCGGGGCCGGCGATGGGTTCGCTGAAGCGGGTGGGGATGGCGTGGGTCCAGAGTTCGGCGCCGGTATCGGCGTGGTAGCAGGAGACCAGCTCCTTGTCGCCGCGTTGCTCCTGGGTGAAGAGGCGGTCGCCGACGACGGCGAAGGAGGACCAGCCGGGGCCGATGCGGTGTTTCCAGAGGATTTTGGGCGGGTTGGCGGTCCAGTTGGTGGCGATTTCGGTGTTTGGGAGGATGCTGTCGCGGCCGGGGCCGCGGAAGATGGGCCAATCGCCGGGCTGGGCGCGGACTTCGGCGGGGGCGTCAGGCTTGGTGGCCCCCTCCTTGCGGTCTGCCAGTTCAGCCAGCAGGCGGGATTCGGCGGAAGGATTGAAGATCCACTCGTATTCGGGTTTGGATTGGCCGTCGAGGCCCTTGATGCGGAGCAGGGCGAAGAAGCCGACGGAGGCGGCGATGGCCAGGAGGGTGCCGGCCTTGCGGGGGGACCAGGCCAGGGCCGGGGTGAGGAGGATGCAGACCAGCCAGGCGGTGACGGCCCACGGGAGCGCGACCATGACATAGAAAGGCGCGTTGGCGCCCTGGGGCAGGGCCAAGACCGCCAGAGTGGCGACGAGGGTTGCCGGGAACAGGATCTTGTCGAGCCAGTTCAGGCGGGTGAAGCCGAGCCACCAGATGGAAGCGGCCAAAGCTCCCAGGAGCGGGGCAATCATGATCCGGATCATGAACGGGACAAAGGAGCCTTCCACGAGGTAGGTGGAGCCGATGAGGGCCCACATGAGGGCGAGGATGACCAGAGGCGGGCGGAGACCGAAGGGAGCCGGTGACGCGGTTGCGGGGGATGGCTGGGTGGACATGCGGGGAATCCTGAGCTCAGGAGATGTTTGGACCGGGGGCCATGGAGGAGGTGGAGCAAGCCGGGTGCACGTGAAGAGGTGATTATACCCGGAAGCGCCACCGGGGGCCGGTGCCTGTACAGGTGTATATGTCTTTGAGTGGCAAGGGTTTAGGAAAAAACCGGTGAAAGGTTTGGCCGGGTGGGCGCAAGGAGGGGTGTTCTGGTCATGCACACGAGAGGGCAGAGCGATGTTGGGCGACAGCACCCCTGGAATGGACCCGTTTCCCTATGACCTGGAGCCGTGCGCGCCGTGGGCGCCGGTGGAGCCTGAAGGTGGCTGGGAGGGGGATGGGTATCTGGCGGCGTGAGGGGGGGGCGGGTGCCGACGGGTTGGTTTCACCTAGGATTAAAGCTTGGTGAATGGGCACTCATCATCGGGGGCCCAGAAGGCAAGTCGTTGCCCGGAGGACGATGGGGTGATCACGCGCAGCCGGCCCTGGATTGGTTTGTTTCTGTTGGCGATGGCCATCGCACCGACGGGCTTTGGGCCGGGGGGTGTCGCGCGGGGCGGGGAACCGCCGGTGACGCACGATGACTTTGACGTGGTGATTGCCGGGGGGAGCACGGCGGCGTTTTCGGCGGCGCTGGCGGCGGCGGAGGCGGGGGCGCGGACGGCGCTGATCGAGCCGACGGACTGGGTGGGCGGCCAGTTGACGAGCAGCGGGGTGCCGGCGATTGATGAGGCGTGGCACACGATCCAGTCGGAGGGCGGTGGCCCCGGGTATTCGGTGTCGAAGGTGGCGCGGCTGCCGGTGAACATGACGCCCCGATTTTTGGGGCTTATGAACGCGATAGAGAACCGTGGGAACTGCTGGGTGAGCCGGTTCTGTTTCTGCCCGGCCGCGTTTGTGACGGGGCATCTGGAGCCTTTGGAGAAAGGGTGCGGGGAGCGGTTGACGGTTTTTCGCGACACGGTGGTGAAGCGGGTGACGCTGAGCCCGGACGGAGGTCGGGTGGCCTCGATCGAGTGCATCCGCCGGACGCCGCGGGCGGGTGTGGGGGCGAACGGTTACGACCGGCTGCCCTCGGAGGATCTGGCGGACTGGTACGGATCGGCGGATTCGCCCAGATTCTGGAAGCAGACGATCCGTTTTATGTCTCAATCGGGCAAGCCGACGGTGTTTGTGGACGCCACGGAGTGGGGCGAGGTGCTGGCGCTCTCGGGCAAGGAGTACCTGCAGGGGGTGGAGGAGGCGGACGGGTCGCTGAAGGTGGCGCAGGGCGCGGACCGGTGGGGGCAGGCGACGGTTTTCTGCTTCGCGCAGGAGATACAGGCGGAGGCGGCGAAGGAGAAAGACCGGACGGTGCGGGCGACCGACATGGGGTATGGGCCCTATGGCGACAAGCCGGACGCGTGGGAGAAGATCTGGACCTACCGCAGGCTGCGTGGGAAGGGGAAGCCGGCGACCGGGGACATATGCCTGCAGAACTGGGGGTATTCGCAGAAGCACGGCGAGGGTGGCAACGACTATCCGCACGCGTACCTGTTCCTGTCGAAGGCGGACACGGCGGCGCAGGTGGCCGACTGGCGGGGCGGTATCGACCTGGCGGCGCTGGCGGGTGCGGAGGACCGGGCGTTCGCGTGGCACCAGTGGTTCCGCCGGAAGGCGCCGGCGGGCATTGATCCGGCGCGGATTGTGCTGGCGCCGGCGGTGCTGGGCACCTCGCACGGGCTGGCGAAGCTGCCGTACATCCGCGACACGCGGCGTTCGATCGGGCTGGACGGCTTTGTGCTGCGGTTCGCGGACCTGACGGGGCCGGCGTCGCAGCGCATCGGGACGCGGTTTGATGACCGGATCGCGATCGGGGCTTATCCGGCGGATGTGCATCCGGTGACCAACTGCACGATGCCTGGGTATGTGGTGTCGGCGGGGGAGACGCTGCCGTTCCATATCCCGTTCCGGGCGCTGACCCATCGGGACCTGTCGAACGTGCTGGTGGCGGGCAAGACGATGGCGCAGTCGTTTCTGGCGAATTCGGCGACCCGGTTGCACCCGATCGAGTGGTCGAGCGGTGTGGCGTGCGGTGTGGCGGCGGCGGAGATGGCGCGGAGCGGGCGGGGCAGCGCGGCGCTGCTGGGGGAGATTGGCCGGCTGCAGGCGCTGGTCGCGAAGCAGACCCCGATCGACTGGACGGTGCCGAAGTGATGCGGGGGTGGGGGCTGGGTATTGAAAATCTGAAAGAAGATGGCTAGGTATATTAAGATTATGTGAAGAAAAATTAACGAATCTGACCTGCAGGTCCGATTCCATTTCTCCGAGGGGTGCTGAACGCCATGCCGAGCGCGCTTTCAAGACGGTCGGTCTTTTTCCGGATGGTTGTGCCGGGGCTGGCATGTGCCCTGGTGGGGGCGGGGTGTGGTGGTGACCCGTTCGAGCGGCAGCCGATTGTGGGGAATGTGAAGTTCGGGGGCAAGCCGGTGCAGTTTGGCACCGTTCGTTTCGAGCCGGCGGAGAAGCAGCCGACGGGGGCGAGCGGGAGCATCCGCGACGGGAAGTTCAAGATCGAGCGGACCGCGGGAGTGGGGCCGGGCAAGTACAAGGTGTGGGTGCAGGCGTTCGACAAGTCGGGCGAGTTGGCGCCCGGCGCGGCGCCCGGATCGGAGGGTGCGCCGCCGAAAGATATCCTGCCGGCCAAATATCTCAACGAGCCTGCGGCTGAATTCACGATCGCCAAGGTGGGCGATGACAAGCCGAACGAGGTGAACCTGGATCTCAAGTGATTGTTTTTTTTCTTTTCATTATCCAGTGATCGGAGTTAGCCATGGTTTCCACGAGGGCCCGCAAGGGTTTCACGCTGATTGAGCTGCTGGTGGTGATCGCGATCATCGCGGTGTTGGTGGGTCTGTTGGTGCCGGCGGTGCAGAAGGTGCGCGAGGCGGCGAACCGGATGAGCTGCTCGAACAACCTGAAGCAGATCGGCCTGGCGATGCACAACATGCACCAGAACGAGGGCAGCCTGCCGGCCAGCGACTACGCCGCGGGCGGCAACTGGGGCACCTGGCAGGTGGCGATCCTGCCGTACATCGAGCAGGACAACATGTACAAGCTGTATGTGGGCTTCAAGACGGGGGCGCAGGGTTATTCGACCGCGCCGAACACGACGAATGTGACGACCCGGTTCATCAAGAGCCTGCAGTGCCCGAGCGACTCGGGCAGCGGCAACAACACGGCGCCGAACTTCGCCAACATCACGAAGCACAACTACGTGGTGAACGCGGGCAACACGGTGCGCCTGCAGGGGGCCTTCAGCGGTGTGAACTTCGGTGGCGCGCCGTTTTTGCGCAATGGAGTGACCCAGCGTCTGACGGACATCCAGGATGGCACGTCCAACACGCTGATGGCCTCGGAGACGATCATCGGCATCAACAACGGGGCGACGAACGACCTGCGCGGGTTCACGTGGTGGGGCCCCGGGGCGGTGTTCCACGGGTTCAACGGGCCGAACAGCCCATCGCCCGACTTCCACCAGTTCGCCAGCTATTGCAATAACCAGCCCCAGTTGGGCCTGCCGTGCGCGGTGAACTCGAACGTGCAGCTTGCGGCGAGAAGCCGGCACTCGGGCGGTGTGAACTCGGCGGTCTGCGACGGCAGCGTGCGTTTCTTCGCCAACGGCATCACGCTGGCGGCGTGGCGGGCCTATTCCACCTCGAACGGTGGCGAGGTGATCAGCGAGTAACCCGCCGGAACAGCGGGTGGGGGCGATCAGGAGCGAGGCGGGCGGGGGGAAACCCTTGCCCGCCTCGGTTTTTTTGACCCGGGTCAGACGCGCAGGAAGATTTTGCGGCGCTCCATCCAGAGGAGGATGAGCCAGTAGATGGCGAGGACGGCGAGGCCGGAGAGGAGGGGCTCGTAGGCGTCGCCGGCGAAGCGGAAGCAATCCTTGCCGAGGAAGGTGGTGAAGTTGGAGCGGATGAAGCCCTCGATGAGGTGGCTGAGCAGGTAGGCGGCGATGGGGTTCATGCCGATGATCCGCAGCGGGTAGGACCAGGCGGTGCGGCCGGCCATGTCGGAGAGGGCGTAGAACAGGGCGAGGAGGAGGAAGCACCAGCCACCGCTGAAGAGGACCCAGGCGGGTGTCCAGATGCGTTTGACGCTGGGGCAGACGCCGAAGTGGTCGAGGGCGAAGCCGGAGGCGAGGCAGGCCAGGCCGGCCAGGGTGAGGGTGGCCAGCTTGCGCCCCGGGGACCAGGCGGCGAGGAGCCAGCCGCCGGCGAGGAGGCCGAGGATCTTGGTGGCCAGGGTGGGGATGAAGCTGAGGGTGGAATAGCCACCGCCGTTGTATGCAAACGGCTTCTCCCTGGGGAAGAGGTTCAGAAACCAGGTATCGCATTTCCAGGCGAGATTGGAATTCTTGTTCCAGTGGGCGGCGAAGCCCTGGGCGTGCTCCGTCCAGGTGGCCGGCACGCCGACCTGGGCGTAGTCGAAATCGGGTCCGGGGGCGGGGTAGAGGGCGAAGGCGGCCCAGTAGCCGACGAGGATGACGGCGAGGCAGGTCCACCAGACGCGGGTGGAGCAGAGGGCGATGAGGAAGAGCGGGAAGAAGCCGAGGCCGATCTGGGTGAGGGTGTCCTCGAAGGTGTAGTAGGCCTGGGCCCGTCCGAGTGAGCGGAGCCAGATGCCGAGGACGGTGAGGACCAGGGCGCGCCAGGCGGCGTGGGCGATGGTCCGGCGGGTTTTGTCGCCGCGCTTGCGGCGGTGGTCGAGGGAGAGGATGACGCTGACGCCGACGAGGAAGCTGAAGGACGGCTGGATGAGGTCGTGCAGGGTGCAGCCGCGCCAGTCGACATGGGACTGCTGGCGGGCGAGGAATTGCCAGACGGGATTCCCGGGCAGGGCGCGGCTGAGGCGGCCGAAGTGGAGCACCTCGGCCATCATGAGCAGCATGACGAGGCCGCGGTAGGCATCGACCGAGGCGAGGCGGTGCCAGGGGGTGGCGGGGATGGCCTGCGCACTGGCCGGGTTGCTGACGGGGGGTTCGGTGGCCATGGCGGCTCCTGTGGCGGGTAGAGATCCCTTGTAACACAGGGGGCGGGCGGTGGGAGTGGTTGGTTGGGAGACCGACGCGCTAGGGGACGACCTCGAGGTATTCGACGGGGTCTTTGTGGTATTGGAGCAGGGCCTCGATCTCGGTGAACAGCAGGCGTGTGGAGGCGACGCAGGAGGCGCAGGCGCCCTCGAGGCGGACCTGGGCGACGGGGCCATCGATGGCGACGACGCGGACGCGGCTGGTCTGGAGATCGTAGAGGGGGGCGAGGACCTCGTCGCAGAGTTTCTGGACGCGGAGGATAGGATCATCCGGGACGGGGGTGGTCATGGCGGGGGTTCCGGCGGTGGAGCAGAGGGCGCGGATGGCGGTGATGTCGCGGTTCAATTGCCCGACGAGTTCGGCGGGTGAGGGGAACTGGCGGGGCTGGCGGACGCGGGCGAGGAAGTCGAGGGAGAGGTGCTGGCCGTAGAGGTCGCCGGAGAAGTCGAGGAGGTGGGCCTCGACGCGGGGTTGGGTGTCGCCGAAGGTGGGGGCGGGGCCGATGTGGGTGGCGGCGGGCAGCGTGCCGCCATCTGGGAGGGTGGCCTGGCAGGCGTAGACGCCGGGGGCGGGCACGACGGTTTGGGCGGCGAGGTTGGCGGTGGGGAAGCCGATGGTGCGGCCGCGGTGGGCGCCGTGGACCACGGTGCCCCGCAGGCGGTAGGGGCGGTTGAGGAGGTTGTTGGCGGCGGTGACATCGCCCTCGGCCAAGGCGGCGCGGATGCGTGTGCTGGAGACCTCGCCCTCGGCCAGGGCGACGACCTGGACCACGCCGAGGCGCATGCCGGAGGCGGGGCAGAGTTTTTTCAGCGTGTCGATGGTGCCGGCGCGGGCGCGGCCGAAGCAGAAGTTGTGGCCCTCGACGAGGGCCTTGGCGCGGAGGGATTGGACCAGGACCTTTTGGAAAAAGGTTTCGGCATCGAGGGCGAGGAGGGCGGGGCTGACGCGCAGCAGGGCGGCGTGGGTGGCACCGGCCTGACGCAGCAGGGCGAGGCGGTCTTCGGGCGTGGTGAGGGGCGCTGGCACGGGCTGGCCGAGGAGGGCGCGGGGGTGGGGATCGAGGGCGAGGGCCAGGACGGGGAGGTTGCCGAGTTCACGGGCGAGTGTGGAGGCGGTGGCGACGAGGGCGACATGGCCCTGGTGGACGCCGTCGAAGTTGCCCAGGGTGACGACCGCGCCGTGGGGAACGCCGGGGTTGGAATCGGTGGGGAGGGTGGGATCGAACACAAGCATGGTGGGGTCATTCTAGCGGAAAACGGGGGAAACCGGGCGGGTTTGCTGGTGGAAGGGGGCCGGGTCCGCTAGGGTGGAGATTCACCGGGTCGGCCGGACGGCCGCTGCCGGGGGCGTGGGGAAACCCGCGACCGCCCGGTGGAGGAAAGTCCGGGCTCCACAGGGCAATGTGGTGGGTAACGCCCACCACCCGAAGGCGGGGGGGATCGCTCGCGTTCCCTTCGGCCGAAGGGTCGGGACAGTGCAACAGAAAAGATACCGCCGGGTGGTCGCGAGGCCGCCGGGTAAGGGTGAAATGGTGGGGCGGCTTGCCGCTTAATGTAAGAGCCCACCAGCAGCCGGGTGACCGGCTGGCTTGGCAAACCCCACATGGAGCAAGACCAAGTAAGGGAGGAGGGTCTGCCCGGCCCGCTTCACTCCCGGGTAGGTTGCTAGAGCGCGCGGGCGACCGCGCGCCCAGAGAAATGGTCGTCATCCGCGCGCCTGGCGCGTGGAAACAGAACCCGGCTTACAGGCCGGCCCGGTGAATTCAACTTTCGGCGGCCCTGTCCGCGCTTTCCGCCTGATGGGCCTGATGAGTTCCGTCCTCGACGAGGGGCGGGACGGGGCAATCGATGGTGTCGCCCATGGCGCGGAGCAGTTCGAGCTCGCGAAGGCTGACCTGGCCATCCTCGAGCACGCAGGCGGCCATGCCCATCATCACCCGGCGACGCAGGTCGGGCCTGGCGCGGGCCAGTTGCCGCGCGGCGGCGTGGTAATCCTCGAGGCGGACGCTTTCGCGGGAGGGGAGCCGGCCGGGTGAACCGGGCCGGCCGTGGAAGGCGTTGAGGCCGGCCTGGAAGGCGCGCTGGGCCCGGGCGGGATCGACCTCGTCACCCGAGCTTTCGGCGCCCTGCCAGGCGAGCAGGCCGAGGATGGTTTCCACGCGGCCGGGCTGCAGGCTTTCGGGTCGCCACCAATCGGCCGGCTGGGCCCGGAGTCCGAACTCGAGATCGAGGTGGCGGGAGAGCACGCAGGAGAGGACGTACTCGAAGGTGCTGAGGCGCTGGTCGGCCAGAACCAGGTCGTTGATCCTGCCGCGGAAGAGGCTGTACTGCTGGGGCGAGAGGGAGCGCAGGGCGGGCATGGCGAGGTCGAGCAGGGGCAGGCGGCACGCGTCGGGGAGTTGGCGGACGGCGGGCTCGAGGCGGCGGGTTTCGGCCATCTCGGCGTCGCCGGCATCTCGGCGGAGGATGCCGAGCTGGTTGTCGCGCACCGGCGCATCGGGATCGAGCAGGAGGGCGTAGACGAGTGAGCGGGCGCTGAAGGGATCGCGGCTGGCCTGATCGAGGAGGGGTGGCAGCGCGTCGACGAGGCGGCCGGCGTAGTGGACCTCGACGGGGGTGACGGCGCCGATCTGGTCGATGGTTTGCTCGGCCGACAGGCCCATGGCGCCGGGGATGGGGAGCGGCAGGGGGGTGGCCGGGGAACCGGGCATGCCGGGGAAGCCGAATCGGCCGCCGCCGGGCATGCCGGGGAAGCCCGGGAAGCCGGGGCGTTTGGGTTTGGGGGAGCCGGCGGGGGGTGCGGCCTCTTCCGGCGGTGGGGCTTGGGCCTTGGGGAATGAGCCGTCGAAGGAGGGATCGATGCGCCTGATGCGTTCGGCCAGCGGGGGGTGGGTGGCGAAGAGGGAGGTGAAGCGGCTGCCGAGGAACGCGTCGGAGAAGAACAGGTGGCTGGTCTCGCCAGCGTGGACATTGCGGATGTGGGAAGAGGGCTTGTAGCCGCCGATCTTCTTCAGGGCGCCGGCGATGCCATCGGGATTGCGGGTGAACTGCACGGCGCTGGCATCGGCGAGGAACTCGCGCTGGCGGGAGATGGCGGCCAGCATAAGGCGGCCGCAAAGCTGGCCGAGCAGGCCCAGCAGGTAGATGGCGAGGCCGCTGAGGAGCAGGACCAGCCAAACGCCCTGGCTGGAGCCGGATTTTTTGTCATCGTCTGCGGAGGAGGGGCCGTAGGCGGACGGGCCGGCCTGGCGCGACTCGGAGACGAAACGGAAGACCATGTAGCCGATTTGCGCGAGGCCGACGAGCCCGAAGACGAGTCCGATGAGGCGGATGTTGAGGCGCATGTCGCCGTTGAGGATATGGCTGAACTCGTGGGCGACGACGCCCTGGAGCTCGTCGCGGGTGAGCATCTCGAGGCAGCCGCGTGAGACGGCGATGCAGGCGTCGCCCGTGGTGTAGCCGGCGGCGAAGGCGTTGATGCCGGGCTCGTGTTCGAGGACATAGACGACGGGGACGGGGACGCCGGAGGCGATGGCCATCTCCTCGACGACATTGAGGAGGACCTTCTCGTGGGCGAGTGTGGTGGAGCTGTTGACGAGGGTGCCGCCCATCATGCGGGCGACGGCGGAACCGCCGGAGGCGAGCTGGGCCGTTTTGAGCAGGCTGCCGGTGCCGACGACGCCGACCACCCCGGCGGAGACGCCGCCGAGCAGGCCGAGGTGCTCGGCTGCGGCGAGGGGATTGCCGGAGTTGGCGAGCAGGAACTCTACCAGCAGGAAGAGGGCGCCGATGATGAAGGCGATGGAGAGGAGGAAATAGACGACCAGCCAGACGGTTTTGCGGCGGGCGTTTTCCTGCTGCTCGAAGAAGTTGGTGGCCATGGGGGGTACCGGTTCAGGGGAAGTCGTTGGACTGGGGGTGAACGGTTTATTCTCCAGCCGATTCGAGGACCATGGTGACCAGCGCGGAGGAAATATGGATGCCGGCGGCCGTGATCTGATCGATGTAAGATTTCACTTCGCGAATGAAACCGGCGCGTTTGGCGGCGAGGAGAGTTCCCAGTGAGCCGATGATTGTAATCCGATTGATTCTGGCCATCCTTCGCCCACGCTTATCATCAATCAGGAGCCAGTCAGCACGCAACTGATGATAAAGCAACATTGCTTCCGCCTCGCCTGGATCGCAAAAGCCGTCTAGAAGGGCCGGATGCGCGGGATCAATCGGTATGACTTTCCCAGCCAAGAACCCGTGGAGGAGATCAGCCTGACCTTTTCCGGGACTGGTGATTTCCCGAAAGACGGCTTCGGGCACAACGACCTTGCCGAAAAGCTTCTCCAGCAAGTGGAGGGCATCCCATGCTGCGAGGGCAATCAGCGCGGAGCTGTCGGCCACCAGAATCATGACGGGTCCAAGTTGGACAATTCCTCCAACCACTCCCCGGGGGTCATGTCTATCACGGGGACCCGATGTTCACCGCAGGCCATCATGAACTCGTGCAGGCTGAGACCGGCCAGTTCGGCCGCCTTGGAGATGGTGACTTTTGCCCCCCGGAAAAGTTCGAGGGCGTAGGCCAAACGCATCTCGCGTTGGACCACCTCGGTGGTTTGCATCTCGACAAAATCGCCCGGCAGATCGACGGTCACCTTCATGAAATGCCCCCGGTTTGAAAGCGCCTTCGGAGCCCAGGGAAGACAATGTCATTGTACCAACAAGGAATTGTGGAACCTCGGCCGGATTTTGGCGCTACAGGCTGATTTTTGGCGCTTCCCGCTCTGCCGCCGTGGCTGCCTCGAGCAGGCTGGCGTTGCGGAAGCCGCAGAGGCCGGCGACCAGGACGCAGGGGAAGGTTTGGCGCTGGGTGTTGTAGGCGGTGACGGCGTCGTTGAAGGCCTGCCGGGCGAAGCCGACGCGGTTCTCGGTGGTGGTGAGTTCCTCCTGCAGGTTGAGCATGTTCTGGCTGGCCTTCAGGTCGGGGTAGTTTTCCGCCACGGCGATGAGGCGGCCGAGGGCGCCGTTGAGGGCGCCCTCGGCGCGGCTGAGTTCGGCCATGGCGGAGGCGTCGCCTGGGCTGGAGGCGGCGGCCCGGCTGGCGGCGAGGGCCTGGTTGCGGGCGGAGGCGACGGCCTCGAGGGTGGATTTCTCGTGGGTAAGGTAGCCCTTCACACATTCCACCAGGCTGGGGATGAGGTCATGGCGGCGCTTGAGCTGGATATCGATCTGCGAGAAGGCGTTCTGGTAACGGTTGCCGAGGGTGACCAGGCGGTTGAAGTAGTAGCCGACCAGCAGCAGCAGGATGGCCAGCAGCGAGACGGGAAGGATAATCAGCGCCCAGTTCATGGCAGGCTCCGGGGGGAATGATCCATCTCCACCATCATACCGGCGATGGAGGTTTCAGGGACGGTCCCTCCAGCCGAATCACCCCGGGAAGCGGACGCCGAGGAGGGTGATGTCGTCGGACTGGGGGTGGGCGCCGGCGAAATCGGCGACGGCCTGGTGGACGATGGCGACCAGTTCGCCGGCGCGGAGGGAGGAACCGCGGCCGGCGGCCTCGAGCAGGCGTTTCTCGCCGAACATGTCGCCGGCGGAGTTGAACGCCTCGGTGACGCCGTCGCTGTAGAAGAGGTAGGTTTCGCCGGGCAGGAGATCGGCCTCTGTGGCGGTGATCTCGTTGTCGACCATGATGCCGGCCATCATGCCTGTGGCGTCGAAGGGGCAGGACGGTGCCTGGCCGGGGCGCAGCCGGACGGGGGAAGGGTGACCGGCGCTGGCGTAGCTGATTTTGCCGCGGGCGGGCTCGATAACGGCGCAGGCCAGCGTGACGAACATGCCGTGGGGATTCTGGGTGGCCAGCTCGTCGTTGACATGGCGCAGGATGGCCTCGGGCCGGTGCATGAGCTTGCCGACGGTGCGGAGCAGGGTGGTGGTGACGGCCATGAAGATGGCGGCGGGGACGCCCTTGCCGGACACATCGCCCACGACGACCATCACCTTCTCGGCGTCGCGCAGGACGACATAGAGGTCGCCGCCGACCTCGCGGGCGGGCTCGAGACGGGCGTGGGCGTCGAGACCGGTGCCGGCCAGCTCGCGGGGGATGTCGCATTCGAGGATGCCGGCCTGGATGTCGCGGGCGATGCGCATCTCGCTGGCGATCTTCTCCTTCACGGCGTCGGAATAGGCCTTGGCGGTGAGGTGGGCCTTGACGCGGGCCCGGACCTCGAGGGCCTCGAAGGGCTTGGTGAGGTAGTCGTTACCGCCGACCTCGAAGCCGCGGGCCTTGTTCTCGACATCCTGCAGGCCGGTGAGGAACATGACGGGGATGTCGCGGTAGGCGGGTTTCTCGCGCAGGAGGCGGCAGACCTCGAACCCGTCGATGCCGGGCATGACCACATCGAGCATGATGAGGTCGGGCGGGGATTTCTCAACGGCGCGCAGTGTGGCCTCGCCGGAGAGCGCGACGCTGAGCCGGTAGTCGCCCTGGAGGACCTGGACGAGAGCATCGATGTTGGACTTGGTGTCATCGACGATGAGTACCCGGGATTCGGACAGGTTGATCATGTTCTTTTCACAGGAGTGGGTTTTGCAGCAGGGAGTCGAGGCGGGTGAGAGCCTCGTCGAACTCGTAGCTGTCGACCAGGGAAGAGATTTCAGCCACGGCCTTCGAGATTTCGGACGGGGCGGGACGGTTGGACAGTTCGGCGGCCAGCCCGGAGGACCCGGAAAGGTCGCTGTCGGCGACGAGACCCCGCAGGCGGGCCAGATCCTCGCGCCAGGCGGTGGTGTCGAAGGGAGCGAGGCCAGCGGCGGGTTCGGCCGTGACGGGGGGAGAGGCGTCCCTGGGCCGGAGTGACTGGAGGGAGCCGAGGACGGTTTGGGCCTCGGTCTCGACGGGAGTGAGCAGCGGGACGCAGCCGGTTTTATTTTCCCGGGCGGCGGCCTCCATGGCCTTGCAGGCCGCGCGCAACCGATCGGCACCGAGGTTGCCCGACGCGCCGGCGAGGGCGTGGGCGGCCCTGGCGACGGAGTTGGCGTCGCCGATGGCGACAGCGCCCTGGATGTCGGCGAGCATTTTGGGCAGGCCGTCGGCGAAGCGGAGGAACATGGGGAGGAGGTGGTCGAAAGGCAGGCCCAGGCGGCGGACGGTGCCGGGGATGTCCAGGCCATCGAGGCCGGAGTTTTCGTTCGCCACCGAAGGCGGGGACTGGACCGGTTTTTCGTGGGCTGGCAAACCGAAGCTGGCGGCGGGGGGCGGCGGCACGGTGGAATGGGAAATCCAGCGTTTCAGCACATGGACCAGGGAGGCGCGCTCGATGGGCTTGGACAGGAAATCGTCCATGCCGGCAGTCTTGCAGGCGTCCATGTCGGACTTCATGGCGTTGGCGGTGAGGGCGATGATGGGCAGGCGGCAGAGGATGGGTTCGGCCCGCAGGATGCGCGTGGCCTCGAGGCCGTCCATCACCGGCATCTGCATGTCCATGAGGATGGCGGCGTAGCGGCCGCCCTGGGCCATGGCGACGGCCTCGACGCCGTTTTCGGCGATGTCGATCTCGAGGCCCAGGGCACCGAGCACCTCGCGTGCGACGAACTGGTTGGCCTCGTTGTCCTCGGCGAGGAGGACGCGCTGGCCCAGGAAGACGGGGCCCATCACCTTGGACGAACCGGGGGATTTGCGCGCGGCCAGCCCCAGGGCCTCGGCCACGGAGTCGAGCAGGGCGGAGGCGGTGATCGGCTTGGGCAGGAAGACATTGACCCCGGCATCGAGGGCCTGGCCCTCCTCCTCGCGTCCCGCGTAGGCGCTGGTGAGGATGAGGGGCAGGTCGCGGGTGAGGGGGTTGTCGCGGATCTTGCGGGCGGCCTCGATGCCGTTCATTCCCGGCAGCATCCAGTCGAGGACCACGAGGCCGAAGGGGTTGCTTCTGGAGCCGGCGGGGCCGTTGGCCACGGCCAGCAGCTCGAGGCCCTCCTCGGCGGTGAGCACGGTGGCGGTGGGCATTTGGAACTGGCGGAGGTAGGCCTCCATCAGCTCGCGGCTGCTGTCGCCATCCTCCACCACGAGGGTGCGGAGGCCGCGGATCTCGACGGGGATCTGCCGGGCATCCTGGTCCGACTGGGCCGAGGGGAAGACCAGGGCGGAGAAGGTGAAATTGGAGCCCTTGCCCAGCAGGCTGCGGACCGTCAGGTCGCCCCCCATCAGCCTGGCGAGCCGGCGGCTGATGGCGAGGCCGAGGCCGGTGCCGCCGTACTTGCGGCTGGTGGAACTGTCGGCCTGGGAGAAGGCCTGGAAGAGCTTTTCCTGTTGCCCGGCGGACATGCCGATGCCGGTGTCGCGCACCTCGAAGTGGAGCAGCATGGCGTGACCGGGAGCGGCGGCTTCGGGTGACTCGCCGGGGGGTACGGGGACCTGGCCGTCGGCGACGGTGACGCGGAGGGTGATCTCGCCGGCATTGGTGAACTTGAAGGCGTTACCCACCAGGTTGGTGAGCACCTGGCGGATGCGGAGCGGGTCGCCGACGACATGGTACGGGACATCGGCGGAGGGATGCACCACCAGCTCGACATGTTTTTCGGCGACGCGGGCGCGGAAGGTCTCGGCGACCTCGTCGAGCAGGCCGGGCAGGTGGAAGGGGATGGACTCGACATCCATTCTTTTCGCCTCGATTTTGGAGAAATCGAGGATGTCGTTGATGAGCGACAGGAGGTTGCGCGCCGAGGAGTGGGCCACGGAGAGGTACTGGCGCTGGCGGGGGGTGAGTTCGGTCTCGAGCGCCAGCCCCGTCATGTTGAGGATGGCGTTCATGGGTGTGCGGATCTCGTGGCTCATGGTGGCCAGGAAGGCGCTCTTGGCCTCGTTGGCGGCGTCGGCCCGAACCATCGCCTCCTGAAGTTCGCCGGTGCGGCGGGAGATGGTCTGTTCCAGAGCGGCCTGGTGCTCCTCCAGCCTGCGGTTGGAGGCGCGGACCTCGGCCAGCAGGTCGTCCCGGGAGCGGGTCTCGAAATCGCGCGTCAGCGACTGGAGGAGATCCCCGGACGGGAGGGAAATGTCACCGGGCATTCTCACCAGGGCAACCGCGAGGTGGGCGCCGGTTTCGATGTCCCTTTTGGATTCGAAGGCGTCGAAGAAATCCCAGACCCACGCGGGTGGGGTCAGGCCCGCCCTGGTGTCGAACAGCAGGGCCAGGGCGGGGAATGGTTCCCTTTCAAAGCCGGCCAGAAGCCTGCCCAGGGGATCGGCATGGTGGGCCAGGCGGACCAGCATGGAGACCGCGGTGGCCACCCGCACGGATTCGGTTTCCGGGAAGCCGATGGAACGCGCGAGGGCAAGGACCTTGTTCCTGGCCTCGGCGTGGGCCGTCGGCGCGCCCAGGGACAGGTTGCCTACCTGGATCATGGGGTGTACCTCAACGCGAGGCAGGTGGCGTCATCGTGGGGTTTCGAGAACCGCTCGACAACCGTCCGGGACACCTGTGCGGCGTTTTGCGACAGGATGCCCGGGTATTCCGTCGGGCCGAAGTGATCCTCGACGCCGTCGCTGGTGAACAGGAGCAGGTCTCCCGGGACCAGGGCCATTTCGACCGGCCTGGGCACCACGGCGCGCTGGCCGGGCTGGCCGACGATGCCGTCCCTGGACACCATGCGGGTATCGGCCGAACCGATCCTGCGGAGGAGGGTGTTTCCCACACCGGCGAAATGAACGATGCCCGTGTCGCACGCGATGTGGGCGATGCCAAGGGCGGCCCCCACGGTTTCCTGCAGGCTTTGGTGGATTGCGACAAACAGGGCGGGGAGGCTGACCCGGGAGGTGGTGAGGGTGGTTCCCGGTGGGGCATCGACCAGGCGGGCCCCGGCGGATGCCACGCGCTCGACGATGGCAACGGCCCGGGCGGCGGCATTGTGCGCGCGGGGCCCGTGCCCGATGCCATCGGCCAGCACCAGCCAGTAACCGTCGACCGCTGGGAAAGCGGCCGCCTTGTCCCCGCACAGGCTTTCGCCGGGGAAGGCCCGCTGGTACCAGGCGTGGTCAATGGAGGGAGCGCTCATGCCTTCCATTTCCGGATGGTGACCCTGGTTCCCTTGCCCACCTCGGACCAAAGGTGAAATTCATCCATCAGTCGCCGGGCACCGGGGAGCCCGAGGCCCAGGGTGCCCGACTCGCTGAAATGGTCGCGCATGGCCAACTGGACATCGGCGATGCCAGGGCCGTGGTCCTCGGCGACCACCTCGATGCCTCTTTTGCCACGGCCTGCCACCGCGCGGATGCGCAACTGGCCGCGACCGGCGTACTTGAGGATGTTGCTGGCGAGCTCGGAGACGGCGGTCATGACGGAGGCGCGGGCGACAGGGTTGAAGCCGACCCGCTCGGCAAGCTTCCCCACGAACAGCAGGGAGGATTTCACATCCCCCTCGTCGCGGACCGGCAGGATCTGGCTGTCCCCATCGGGGAGGTCCAGCGGGCGCAACTCACCCGACATGGTCACCACCGGTTGTATTAGGATCGTCCTTTGGCACATCTGAGACGGTGTCCATGTCTTTCGGCTCGTCCACCGGGGGGCTGGCCGCCGCGTCCTCCAGCATTTGGAGGGCATCGTCCAGGTTGAGGGCGCCGCGGAGCTTGCCGCAATCCTCACCCATGGTGATGAGTGAGGCGACGATGCCGGGTCGCAGGCCGGCCAGGATGACCGAGGCGCCGAGTAGACCCGCCATGGCGGCCACTTTGCCCAGGGCCTGGAATTCTTCGGGGTCGAGCAGCTCCAGGCCGGCGCAATCGAACACGACGCGCTTGGCCCTGGCCTTGGCCAACTGATCGAGAAGATCATGCCGGAAAAGCGCGAGGGTGTCGCCCGACAGGTCCGCCGGGAGGGTGGCCACGAGGCAACCTCGGAACAGGTTCAGGGTGACCCCTGACCTGCCGGAGGTTCCGGAAAGGGAGAAATCGTCGGACATGTTCAAGGGCCCCGAAACCCTGTTCAGCGGGCGGAGGAGGGCCGTGTCTGCAGTTCCACACCGGTGCGGCGGAAAGCCCCCTCCAGCGCGTCACGCAGGGTGGCGGTGGTGTTCACCTCGCCGACATCGATGCCAAGCTCCACCACGGTCTGGGCGATGGCCGGGGAGATGCCGGACAAGGTGCATTCGCAGCCCATCAGGCGGGTGGCCTTGGTGATCTTGATGAGGTGGTTGGCGACGGCGGTGTCGACCACGGCCACGCCGCTGATGTCGAGGATGAAGATCTTGGACCGTGTCTCGGCGATCTTGGCCAGCATGGCGGTCATCAGGTCCTGCGCGCGGCGGGAGTCGATGATACCCACCAGCGGCAGCAGCAGGATGCCCTGCCAGATGGTGGTGACCGGGGTGGACATCTCCAACATGGCCCGGTTCTGGTCAGCGATCTTCTCATTGGTCATTCGGGAAAATGTCTCCACGACGACGGCGGTGTCGAGGTGGATCAGCTTTGTCATGGAACGGATGGCGGCGGCATAGTCGGCGGCCGAGATACCCGCGGGTGGCGCGTGCTCGGCGAAGGTGGTCAGGCTGAAGTGCATCGCTGCGAAATAGACGGGCAGGCCCAATCCGATGCGGGCGTGGACCTCGCCGACCTTGCGCCGGCGATCGACATAGGCCTCGTCCAGCTCGGCGGTGAGGAAGTCGGCCCAATAATCTTCCTGCATCTTGGCGGCGCGGGCCTGCCGTGCCGGGTCGGAAAAATGCTGCAGGTATTCCGGCTGGGTGCGCAGCCAGACATAGAAAGCCTTGATGAATTCACCAACCCTGGGCTTGAAGTGTTTGCCGATAGTCCGGATTCGGGTGAGATCATCGGCCCCGATCCAGTAGGAATCGCGTAACTCCTCAATGGTGTAGGTACGATCGGACATGGGTGCACCGTGGAAGACTGGGCCAAAGGTGGTGGGCAAATCTTCTACCATCGGCCCACAAAGGATAGGTAATCCTAGCATGGGTTGAATCTTGTATTAAGTGGCAATCGCAAGACGAAGGTGGCATTCCCAGGCCCACCGGCCGTGATAACCGGAAAACCTGGCAGCTTGGAAAAACCGCAAGAAATCCCGGTCAAACCAAGGCTGACGGGCGGATATGCTGGTGTCCGGTGATTTGCGGCAAGGCAACAGGGTGCAAACCGTGGCAGGCGGGCCTTCGGACAGCGGGTGGATGGAAGGGCTGGTTCACCTTTGGGTGGATCTGATCCGCCTTTCCATGCATCTGGCCAAATGGGGGCTTCTGGTGTTCCCCCTTGGCGTGGGTGTTGGTTCGGCTTGTGCCGGTTTCTTGTGGTCGCTGGATTGGGTCACCGCCTTGCGCCTCGCCCACCCGTGGCTTTTGTTTTGCCTGCCCCTTTTCGGTGCTTTGGGAGCATGGATCTACCATTGGCTGGGTCGAGAGGCGGAAGGTGGCAGCAACCTGGTGATAGACGCGATCCATGAGCCGGGGACCGGGATCCCGCCCCGGATGGCCGCGCTGGTCTACACGGGGACCCTGCTGACCCATCTGGGTGGCGGCTCCGCCGGACGCGAGGGAACGGCAGTGCAGATGGGTGGCGGCATCGCCAGCGCCCTGGCGGGTTGGTACCGCATGGGTGAGACGCCGGACCGGGCGGTGTTGCTGATGGCGGGTGTGGCGGCAGGTTTCAGTGGAGTGTTTGGCACGCCCTTCACGGCGGCGGTATTCGCGATGGAGGTTCTGGCCCTGGGCCGGATTCAGTACAAGGCACTGGCCCCCTGCCTGATGGCGGCCCTGTACGCCGACTGGGGCTGCGGTTGGTGGGGCGTGGCGCACACGCATTACCATCTGGAATCGCTGGCGCTGCTGGGGAGGCATTTGGACTGGTTGCTGCTGGGCAAGGTGGCTGCTGCCGGAGTGGCGTTCGGGTTGGCTGGTCGGCTGTTCTCGTGGATGTGCCACACCGTGCAGGCTTTTTTCAAGCGACATATCCAGGCGAGTTGGGTGCGCGCCGTGGCCGGGGGTTGCGGGATGATCGGGTTGGCGCTGTTGTTTGGACAAGACTACCTCGGATTGGGGGTTACCGAGGGGCATCCAGGCGGGGTGTGCATCATTTCAGCTTATGGTGAGGGTGGCGCCCGACCGTGGAGCTGGTTGCTGAAGATTTTGTTCACAGCGCTGACGGTATCGAGCGGATTCAAAGGTGGCGAGGTGACGCCGCTATTCTTCATTGGCGCCACGCTGGGGAACACCCTTGCAGGGCCCCTCAACGCGCCGGTGGACCTGATGGCCGGGCTGGGATTTGTGGCGGTGTTCGCGGCCACCGCCAACACGCCGCTGGCCTGCACGGTCATGGCGGTGGAGCTGTTCGGCGCCGGGGCGGGAGCCCAACTGGCTTACTTCGCCACCGCCTGTTTCACGGCGTACCTGTTTGCGGGGCATTCGGGAATCTACCTTTCGCAGCGGATCGGCACGGCGAAATACACGGGCGCACCGGGCAGGGCCGAAAGCACGCTGGGGCATGTCCACCGGAAGTGAAGCGGCGGTCCAGGGATGGAGCGAGTCTGAAAAGATAGGACGGGAACTAGCAATGCCAGAGGTCGGCGAAAGCAGCCCGTGCCCGGGCGACTCCCTGCTGCGGCTCATCGGCGACACGCCGCTGATCCCGCTGCATTTCGAGGAGGAATGCCGCACCGTGTGGGTGAAGTGCGAGTTCCTCAACCCGAGCGGCAGCATCAAGGACCGGCTGGCGCGCACCATCGTGGTGGACGCGGAGAAAAGGGGCTTGCTGAAGCCGGATTCCATCCTTCTGGAATGCACCAGCGGGAACACGGGCATCGCCTTCGCCATGATCGGCGCGGCGCGGGGTTATCCGGTCGCCATCGTCATGTCCGACCGGGCGAGCGGGGAGCGGCGGACCATCATCGAGCATTTCGGCGCCAGGCTGATATTGTTTTCCGGCAAGGGGTATCAGGAAGGGATCGAGATCACGCGGCGGATGGCCGAGGAGGACCGTCGCTATTTTCTGCCCCGCCAGTTTGAGAACCCGCTGAACGCGTGGGACCACGAGCATGAAACGGGTCAGGAAATCCTCCGGCAGTTGCCGGGGAGAATTGACGCCTTCGTTTCGGGTTACGGCACCGGGGGCACCCTGGCGGGGTGCTCCCGGGCACTACAGGCCAGGCATCCCGCCCTGCGGATTGTGGCGATGGAGCCGGCGGAGGCGGCCCTGCTGGCGGGGGAGGAGGCCTGCTGTCACTGGATCGAGGGGATTGCCGGCGGGTTTGTGCCCCCACTACTGCGCGGTTTGAAGATTGACACGATCTGCAAGGTGTCCAGCCCGGAGGCGATTGACATGACTCGGCGTCTGAACCGGCGTTTCGGGCTGCTGGTGGGATCCTCCTCGGGGGCCAATGTGGCGGCGGCCCTGCGGCAGGCCGTTGAACTGGGCAGGGACGCCGTGGTGGTGACCATGCTGTGCGACCGGGCCGAGCGGTATTTCAGCACGCGGCTGTTTGAGCGGGAGAACCCGGCTGGGAAGGCGGTTTAGGCGGGAGATTATTCTCCGTTGGCGCGGTTGCCATCGGAGCGGATGGCCCGCAGGATGAGAAGTCCCAGGGTGACGGCGGCAGCACAGCCGAGCACGCCGGGCAGGGAGGTGCCGAAAAGTACCGGTGGGATCTGGCGGCTCCACAGCAGGGAGGAGCCCAGGAACAGGGAACCGGTGAGGATGCCGGCGACCAAGCGGTTCACCGCCGCCTGCAGGTGGCGGTGATCCATGCGAATCTCGAGGCGGCCCGCCCGGAGGCGTCGGAAGAGGCTCTCGAGATCGCGCGGGGCGCGGCCGAGCATGCGCTCCATCTCATGCAGGCCACGGCGCCACTTGCCCAGCCAGCGACGGGGGTTCAGCCGCGCCCGGAGCATCCGCCGCTGGAACGGCTCCATGATCTCCATCAAATTGAAGGCGGGGCTGAGCTCATTGGCGGAGCCATCGAGCATGATCAGCGTCTTCAGCAGCAGGGAGACCTCGGCAGGCAACAGGAGCTTGTGGCTGCGGATCACATCGGTAAGGCGTTCGAGGGCCTGGGCCAACTGGATGTCCTTGACCGACTGGTAGGCGTAATCGGCGAAGAAATCGGCCACATCGGCGCGGAATTTCGACTCACGGATGTCCTCGGATGACTCGCACAGGTCGAGGAGGACATCGCCGAGTTCCTCGGCGTCGCGGCTTGCCACGGCCATGAGCATCTGTTCTAGGGAATCGCGGAAGCCCTCGCTGATGCGGCCCACCATGCCGAAGTCGATCACACCGACGACATTCCCGGGTAGCAGGATGTAATTGCCCGGGTGCGGATCGGCGTGGTAGAAGCCGTCGCGGAAAATCATGCCCAGGTACATGGCGGCTGCCCGCCGGGAAAATTCGTCCAGATCGGCTCCGCAGTCGTGCATCCGTCGGGTGTCGGAGCCGGGTACTCCGGCCAGCATCTCCAGCGTCAGCACGCGGCGGGAGCAGAGGGCGGGGTAAACGGCGGGGATGCGCACAGTTTGGTCGCCGGTGAAATTTCTGGCGAATTCCTCGAGGTTGCGGCGCTCGGAGCCAAAATCGATCTCGCGCATCAGGCTGCGGTGGAAACTGGCGACGACCTCGACGGGCCGGTAAGGCTTCAAAGCCGGGAAATAACTGTCGAGCACCTGGGCGAGGGCAGCCATCAATTCCAGATCGGGCTGGATGCGGTCGAGAATTCCCTGATGCTGCACCTTGACGACCACCTGGGTGCCATCGGGCAGGGTGGCACGGTGCACTTGGCCGATGGAGGCGGAAGCAAGGGGCTTGTCCTCGAACTGGCGGAACAGTTCCTCAACCGGGCGGCCCAAATCCTCTCGGATCAGCTCACGGACGATCTGGGTCGGGTCGGCGGGCGTGTCGGCCTGGAGTTTGGATAGTTCCCTCGCCAGTCCGACACCAACCATATCGGGTCGGGTACTCAACAACTGACCGAGCTTGATGAAGGTGGCACCCAGGTCGGTGAGGGCCAGGCGGACGCGTTCCTCCCACGGGTGACCGGCGACCGCCAGGGTTTTGGGACTGGCCAGCAGGTGGCGGATTTCTGGTGAAGGGATGCGGTTGACCCAATCGGCCAAGCCGTAGCGGGCCAGGACAGCGGCCATTTCCCGCAAACGGTTCAGTTGGTTCTGCCGTTTGGCCAGACCCAGGATGTCCATCATGATGCCCCAGTGGCTTGGGAGTAAGTCACTTGGTGGAGAGTTTCTTTTCGAGGGCCTCGAGGCGGGCCGTCAGTTCCTGGAGCTCGCGGGACCGCGCCACACCGATACGCTCCAGGCTGGCGTCCAAACGGGCGTCGATCAACTTCTGCAATTCGCCTGCCACCGTTCCCGCGGCGCGCTTCACACCTGCCTTGGCGATGCCCGCCTGGATGAGCGCGCTGTCGATTTGGTGGTCGATCTGGTCTTGCAGGTCCTTTTTGGCCTCGTCAGCCTTCACCACCAGTTCCTCCTTCAACGCGTTGGCCTCTTTCAATCCCAGGTTGGCATTCTTGGCGAATTCCGCCGCCAGGTCCTCCAATTTCTCCTTGGTCAGGCCAACCAGTCCCACGCCCGTGAACATTGCCCGCTTCACCAAATCCAACATGGCGGCACCTCCGGCAGGGTCAAAATTTTCCCGGATCGTGAACCAGCCCGAATGCCGGGTGGCTTTGGGTCGGTTCAAACATCCATGCAATTATCTTACGGCAGAAAGGCCGACGCCATGCTTCTTCCATGCCGTATGCTTCAGGCTGGCTGTGCGCCATGGCCAGGAAGGCGGCAGCGGCGGGCGATAAGTGACACACGGAATGGGAGCCGAAAATGACCAACCGGATGGTTGCCTTTTTCCTTGCCGCCTTCTGTATTTTCCATGGCGGTGGAAATTCAGGCCGTGCGGAAGTCACCCTTCCCCTTGTCTTTGCCAACCACATGGTTCTTCAGCGCGACCAGCCGATCCCCATCTGGGGTAACGCCTCGCCAGGGGAAACAATAACTGTTTCCCTGGGAAAAGACCAATCATCCGCCGTGGCGGAGCCGGATGGTCGCTGGATGGTACGATTGCCACCCCGATCGGGCAGCCTGCAACCAGTGGATCTGACGATCCGTGGCTTGAACACGATCACCTATTCCGATGTGCTGGTCGGCGATGTCTTGCTTTGCTCGGGGCAGTCGAACATGCATTGGCCGCTCAGGCTGGCCGAGGGAGGGGAGAAGGAAATATCCGGGTCGGTTGATCCTGCCATTCGATTGCTGAACCTGGCTGGCAGGCCATACACGCATGGAAGACGGTTTGACCCTCCTGAAGTGGAGCTTTGCCTGCCCGAGAAATACCTGACTGGCTGCTGGGCCACTTGTTGCCCCGAATCCGCACGGGATTTTTCAGCGGTTGCCTATTTTTTCGGCCGGGCCCTGCGGGAGTGGCAACAGGTCCCGATCGGCCTGATCCACAACGCGGTTGGAGGAACCCCGACGGAAGCCTGGATCAGCCGGGAGACCTTGGGGACCCATCCGAACCTGCGTTGCCTGCTGGACGCAAACTGGCTGGAGAACCCATCGGTCCATCCTTTTTGCCGCTCACGCGCAATCACGAACCTGCCAGGCCTGAAGGAGGAACTGGCGAGGGCGAAAAGGACCTATCGTCATCCCTACGAACCCGGTTTCATGCATGCCGCGGGGATCGCTCCCCAGGCACCGTTCGCCCTCCGAGGAATCCTTTGGTACCAAGGTGAATCAAACACCCATTCGGCCGCGCTTCATGATCATCTTTTCCCTACCCTTATCAAGGAATGGCGTGACCTGTGGAAACAGGGAGATTTACCTTTCCTGTTCGTGCAATTGCCCAACAAGGATTCGGCGGAGGATTGGCCAGCATTTCGGCAAAGCCAATTGAGGGCTTGCAGCATTCCCCGAACGGGGATGGCCGTCACGATTGACATCGGGGATCCCGCCGATGTGCACCCGCAGAACAAACGGGAAGTGGGACTGCGGCTGTCCCTTCTGGCGCTGAAGATCGCCCATGATGCGCAGATCGAAGCCTCCGGACCGGTATTCCATTCTTGCGCCCGGCAGGGACGCGAACTTCACCTTGCCTTCACCCACACTGGAGACCGTCTTAGGGTGAAAGGGGATCCGGAGCTGGCCGGCTTTGAGATTCGGGGAAAAGATGGTGGCTTCGTTCCGGTGGCCGCCCGGATCCACCAGCGTGAGGTGATCCTCTCACTGCCGGAGCCGACGGATCCCAAAACCATTCGCTGGGCCCACGCCGGCAATCCACCCAGCCACTTGGTCAACGGGGAGGGGCTGCCGGCATCGCCGTTCGAGGTGGACCTGAAGTGACCATCCGGGCATCGAAGCCATGGAACGGTGCCTTCAGCGGCCCCTGGTCTTGGGGCATTGGGCCAGGGTTTTCGATGGGAGCTCACCGAACATTCTGTGGTACTGGCTGGAGAAACGGCCGAGGTGCCAGAATCCCAGGCGGCCGGCGATGGCGGCGATCTTGGTGTGGCGGGGGTGGGCTTCCAGGAGAGCCTGGCGGGCGAGGTTGAGGCGGTGGAGGGTGATGTACCGCTGCGGGCCGATGCCAAAGTATTCCAGGCACATGGACCGAAGGGTCCTTTAGGAGACACCGGCGTTTCGGGCGAGAACCGGGACGGAAGAACTTTCAGGTTCCAGGTCGTGGATCCCGTCTTGCAGGGAACGGATCACCCGCCCCCGGTCAATCACCTGCCTGCCGGGTTTGGTGGCCTGGTCGAGGCGTGATTGGAGCACCGACCGGCAAGCCGAAAGGAGGTCGTTTTCCAGGGTCGCCACGGCCAGGGGCTGTTGAAGTGTGTCGGGGTTGGTCTCGGCCGTCTGGAAGGCGTCGCAGACGATCCGGCGCAGGGTGTCGAGCCGGTGGGGATCGGTTTCCATCACGCGGGAGCCTGGCCACAGGGGTTGCCGCTCGAAGTCGGAGCCCAGGCATTCGATCGCCTGCACCCGGGGCAGACGCACTGAGCACCAGGCGTGCTCGGCAGGGGAACGGATGACGAACTCGCTGCCCGGGGGGATGACCAACACGGAGCCGGGGCCGAGATCGATCCCGTTGCCGCCCTGGGGGCCGGACAAGGGGATAAACAGCATCAGGTCGCCGTGGTTGGCGGCGCCCTCGGCGATCATGCCGCTGCGCTCGAGGCCCTTCTGCAGGTGGATGCGTCCCACGGACTGGGCCGCGATCTCCCAGTGGGCGACATCGAGGCGCGGGAGCATCAGGCGGACGTCGGCGTCACTGACAGCCGCGCCGTACGCTTCGAAATCGTTGAAGAGGAAGGAGGGCATGCCCGGTTTCCCGAACGGCCGTGGGGGAGGGTGGAGGAAGAGAAAGGGCGGCCCGAACCCGATGGGATCCGGACCGCCCCCAGGTTTCAGGGTTCGGTGTCAGTTGCCGCCCTGGGGCCTGGTGACGGCTTCCATCACCCGGTCGAGGTTGAAGCTGCCGGGTTTCTGGCGGGGGGGAAACTCCTTGAAGCTCTGCAGCCACTGGCCGACATAGGCGCCGGCGGGGGCGATCATGAACATGTGCTCCAGATACCAACGCTGGTAGTCCATGCCGATGTCATGGGCCAACTCGAAGGGGTCCATGCGCAGGTTGGTCACCATGGGGGCGCGGAGTTGCTCAAACGGCTGCTGCCACACATGGAGGCCGTGGGCGTTCTGCTTCAGGAAGGTGATCTTCCAGTTCTGAAAGCGCAGCGCGGCGACGGAGCCGTCGTCGGTCCAGTAGATGAACTCCTTGCGGGGCCAGGCGGCCTCGCCCCTCAGCGCGGGGATGAGGTTGTAGCCGTCGAGGTGGACCTTGTAGGTGCGGTCGCCGATCTGGCGGCCCTTGAGGAGGTCTTCCTTGGCGGTGGTGTCTCCTGCGGCGGCCACGAGGGTGGTGAGCATGTCCTCGTGGGCGCAGGTGTCGTTGATGATGGTGGCGGGCTTGATGACGCCGGGCCAGCGGATGGCGCAGGGGACGCGGTAGCCGCCTTCCCACTGGGTGTTCTTCTCGCCGCGGAACATGGTGGTGCCGCCATCGGGCCAGGTGAAGGCCTCGGCGCCGTTGTCGGTGGAGTACATGACGATGGTGGTGTCCTCAATGCCGAGCTCCTTCAGCTTGGCCAGCAGCTCGCCGACCTGGCGGTCGTGCTCGACCATGCCGTCGGCGTAGATGCCGAGGCCAGTCTTGCCGGAGACGCCATCCTTCAGGTGGGTGAAGATGTGCATCTTGGTGGAGTTCCACCAGACAAAGAAGGGCTTGTCGGCCTTCACGGCCTTGTCCATGAAGGCGAAGGTCTTGGTGTTGACCTCCTCATCAATGGTTTCCATGCGCTTCTTGGTGAGGGGGCCGGTGTCCTGGATGCGGCCGTCGGCGAAGCTGTGGATGACGCCGCGGGGGCCGAACTTCTTCTTGAACTCTGGGTTCTTGGGATAGTCGGGGTGCTCGGGCTCCTCCTCGGCGTTGAGGTGGTAGAGGTTGCCGTAGAACTCGTCGAAGCCGTGCGCGGTGGGCAGCATGTCGTCGCGGTCGCCGAGGTGGTTCTTGCCGAACTGGCCGGTGACATAACCCTGTGCCCGCAGGAGCGTGGCGAGGGTGGGGTCTTCCTTCTTCATGCCCTCGGGCGCGCCGGGCAGGCCCACCTTGGTGAGTCCGGTGCGGATGGGGGACTGACCGGTGATGAAGGCGGCGCGGCCGGCGGTGCAGCTCTGCTGGCCGTACCAGTCGGTGAAGAGTGCACCCTCGCGGGCGATGCGGTCGATGTTGGGCGTCTTGTAGCCCATCATGCCCATGTTGTAGGCGCTGACATTGAACTGACCGATGTCATCGCCCCAGATGACGAGGATGTTGGGCTTCTTGCCGGACTGGGCGGCGTTGGCCGAAACCAGTTGGTTGTGGTTGTGGAGGGCCTGGGCGGCCGAGCGGGAGAGGTTCCCGTCGCAGCAGCCCTTGGCGGGCTGGGTCAATGCGGACGGAGCGGACTGGGCGCGGGAGCCGACAACGGCGGCCGCCTCGGCCCTGGGTGTGAAGTTGACCTTGGAGTTGGCGACCACCAACCCCAGGACAACCCCGCCTGCCGCGAAGAGCAGCGATTGAAGGAATTGCTTGCGAGACATGGATTTCCTCACGGGAACAAATTGCCAAAAAGTCCATCGCCAAAATGGACACGGGAGACAGCCGCAGAAGGATTGGATCCTCCATGAAACCGGCAGCGGTCCGACCAAGCTTCCCGTCTGGGCGATTGCCGCCGCCGCATCCCTCTGGTGACGGACTTGGCCTGGCGGGTGGCGAAAATTGGAACCCTTTGGCGACGACACACCGACAGACAGGATGATACCCCATCGGGCGCAGCATTTTGGAGGGCATTTGCCCGGAATCAGCGAGGCTGCTGAAATGGAAGGGTCGCGGGTAATCGGGTGATGGCAGGCGTGCCCCCGCGAAGCAAACTTTTCAGGCGTTTTATCATGTCTTTTCGGAATCTGTCAGAAAAAAAACAAAATGCGGGAAAAAATGGCTGGCCCCAGTGGGTCCCCATGATTTTGCTGGGGGTGGCTGGTTTCGCCGTGACGTATGTCCTGACCTGGCTGGTGAACCGGCCCCCGGTTGCTACCCCGGGGATGGTCCTGATACCGGGTGGAACGTTCGAGATGGGAACGCCGGGAGACACGCTCCAGCGCAACGAGCAACCGGCCCACACGGTGCGGGTGGACAGCTTTTTTCTGGACGAGCATGAGGTGACCAACCGGCAGTTCACCACCTTTGTCGAAGCCACGGGTTATGTCACCACCGCGGAAAAGTCTCCCGATTGGGAAGAGCTGAAAAAGCAGTTGCCGCCAGGCACCCCCAAACCGGGGCCGGACAAACTGGTGGCGGGTTCGATGGTGTTCACGCCGTCCGTTGAGGCGGTGCCGACGGACAACATGACCCGTTGGTGGAGCTGGACCCCTGGAGCCAATTGGCGGCACCCGGAGGGACCCGGGAGCGACCTGGCGGGAAGGGAAGATCACCCGGTGGTGCATGTGTCGTGGTATGACGCGGCGGCTTACGCCCAATGGGCGAAGAAGCGCCTGCCCACCGAGGCGGAGTGGGAATACGCGTGCCGGGGCGGACTGGCCGGCAAACGGTATCCGTGGGGTGACAGGCATCCCGGGGATAGCGAGAAGGTGATGAACATCTGGCAGGGCGCCTTCCCGCACCGGAACACCCGGCTGGACGGTTGGGAGCGGACCTCGCCGGTGAAGACCTATCCACCCAACGGATATGGGCTATACGACATGGTGGGAAATACCTGGGAATGGTGTTCCGACTGGTACCGCGCGGACGCGTATATCCGCCGAGCGGCGGCGGGAGCGGTGGCCAATCCGGAGGGGCCTGAGGACAGTTGGGACCCGAATGAGCCCCTGGTGGCCAAGCGGGTCACGCGCGGGGGCTCTTTCCTGTGTCACCTGAGCTATTGCGAGAGTTATCGGGTGGCGGCGCGGCGCGGCACCGCGGCGGACACCGGCATGTCGCACATCGGGTTCCGGTGCGCCCAATCGCCGCCGCGGTGACGGTTCATGGCCCCTTTTGGACTCTGGAGGGATTTCCATGGTGATGGACAGAAGGTTTTTTGGCGCTTCCGCCACCGCCTCGGTCTGGGCGCTTGGGCGGGGTAGTCGGGTCACCCGCGCCCAGGATGCCTCGGCGGCTACGGGTTTGCCCTCCTGGAACGAAGGCCCGGCACAAAAGGCCATCGTGGATTTTGTCAGCCGGGTCACACGGGAGGGCTCGCCCGATTTTGTGCCGGTATCCGATCGGATCGCGGTGTTTGACAACGATGGCACGCTGTGGTGCGAGCAGCCCATGTACATCCAGTTGGCCTTCGCCCTGGACCGGGTGAAGGCGTTGGCAGGAGAACACCCCGACTGGAAGGAGCGTGAGCCGTTCCGTTCCGCCCTGGCTGGGGATCTGAAGGGTTTGGCAGGCTTGGGCGAAAAAGGCTTGATCGAGTTGCTGATGGCCAGCCATGCCGGCAACACCCCTGATGAATTCGCGCAGGTGGTGAAGGAATGGCTGGCGACAGCCAGCCACCCGCGCTTCCATCAGCGGTACACCGCGTGTGTGTACCAGCCGATGGTGGAGCTGCTGGGCCATCTGCGGGCCAACCATTTCAAGACCTTCATTGTCTCGGGCGGCGGCGTGGAGTTCATGCGGGTGTTCGCGGAGAAGGTGTACGGAGTACCGCCCGAGCAGGTGATTGGCTCGACAATCCAAACCCGTTACGAGGAGCGGGAGGGCGTGCCCACCCTGATTCGCCTGCCGGAGATCGATTTCATCGATGACAAGGCGGGCAAGCCTGTCGCGATCCAGAAATTCATCGGTCGGCGGCCCACGATGGCCTTCGGCAACTCCGATGGCGACTTGGAGATGCTGGCCTGGACCACTGCCGGGGCCGGTCCCCGGTTTGGCATGCTGTTGCGCCACACCGATGCCGCGCGGGAGTACGCCTATGACCGCGCCTCCGCCTTTGGCAAACTGGACCGGGCTTTGGACGAGGCCCCCAAGCGGGGCTTGGTGGTGTCCGAGACCGGCCGAGATTTCCGCAAGATGTTCCGCTTCGACTCGTGAGGCCAAACGGAAAGGTTCCAGACCGTTGGGCCTGGAACCGTGTACTTCCGATTTCCCGATGGGACCTTAGAACAGCAGTTCCAGGCGGAAACCGGGGATGATGACGGTGTCGAAACGCTGGGTGCTGGGTGTGGCGATCTGCAGATCGGTGGTGAAGCGGCTGGAAGGGCTGATGGCGTAGTTGTAGAAGAGTTCGACGCCGCACTCGTTCTGCTGAGGCAGGATGGGTGAGGCGAGCGCCTTGTATTCGTCGCTGAGGCCGACATAGAAGAAGCCCGCGCCCATACTGTCGAGCCGGCGGCCGAACATGCCACGCGCTCCGGCGCCCACATTGCAGGTGTAGGCGATCGGGTTGGGGTTGCCGTCAGACAGGCCGAACTGGCCGAAGAGGCCCCAGTTGCGCGCGGGGTCGCTCGAGTCCACCCAGACCGACTGGTAGAGGTTGGTGTAGAGGCACCACGATCCGGTCTCATAGGGCAGTTGGCGGTCATAGATCAGGAGCGGCAGGGGAATCGCCAGGTAGGCCGCCGGGTCAAAGGAGCGGTACTTCCTGCTGCTGTAGGTTCCGCCGATATTCACCAGGCCGGGCCTGTCGAACAGGTTGGTGCGCCAGATGAAATCGGGCACGATGGTCATGCCCTCGGCAAAGAGGTTCTGCATGCCCTCGGCGGCGCGTTCCTGGGGATCGAACACCGTCAGGGAGAAGACCGGGGCGCCGTCCATGAGGATGGCGCCGCCGATACCGGCGCCCGAATAGGGGAGGGTTCTGCCCACGATGGGATTGAAGACCAGCGAGGTGTTCATGAAGCCGCTCAGGCCCGGGCGGTCCATCGGGTTGGGGTTGAACATGCCGTAGCGGAGGGGATATTCATCCAGCGTGTTCAGCTTGCCCATGAACAGCACGAAGTTCTCGCTGAGGGCTTGAACGAATTTCAAACCGGTGATGGCGGTGATGCTGGTGTCGGGCTCGGGGAACATCATGGCGATGTTGCTAGGGGCCAGCAGGCCATCGATGTTGTTGACCGAGGTGCCGAAGCGGGTTTCGGCGTGCATGTTGACGAAGAAGCCCTGCCACAGGCCCAGCTTGTGGCCGTCCATATTGCCCAGATAATCGACCTTGCCGCCGTATTCCCAAGCCTGCTCACGCCCCCCTGAGGCGACACCCTGGTAGAACTGGGTGGCCAGAAAGTCGAAGCTGAGGCCCCTTTCGGCCAATCCGGTGCGGGCCCCGGCCCAGTCACCCAGGATGTATTGCCGGGTCCAGAAGTCTCCCTCGAAGGGATTCACCCGGGCGGGCAGGGGTTCCATTTCCAGGGGGCGTTCCAGACCGGCCGCATCGGCGGGAACATCCTGCAGCGGGGCGGCCACGGGTTCCGTCTTGGGGGCGGGGGTGATGGCCGGCAACCGTTCAACCCGGGCGGGTGGCTCAGTGGGTGGTTTGGGAATTTGTGCCAGAGCCTGAGTGAGCATCAGCAGGGTGATGGAGGGTGAAAGCATGGCGGACTCCATTCCATGGGCGGATGCATCCTGTGCCTGGCGTCACAGGTGGAAGAATCGCCCGTTTCCAGCAGTTTGTTTCGACTGTTTCCAGCCTGGCGGCTTGCTTTGGGAGCGAAGGTCGGTTTGAACTGTGCCCGCATGTGGTGGAGTGATGCTGGTTGTGCTGGTTGGGAGGCCCGGGTCCCGCCATGTTGGGTATTGCCGTAACCCTTTGTTGGGGTTGGATTTATCCGATTTCGGCAAATACTCGGGGCGAGTTCGGGATGCCTTGCCCGGGGCGGTGGTTGGTTGGGTGGCTGCTTTGCCTTAGTATCCGGGGTCTGGGTGGATGGACCTTCCGACCGGGGCCGGCAGCCTAGACCGGCCCGTTTCCAAATCAGGAACCGAATATGCAAGTCTCTCTCTCAGGCAAGGTGGCCGTGGTGACAGGTGCCGCCTCGGGGATTGGTCTGGCGATTGTGAAGCAGTATCTGGCTTCCGGCGTTGCCGGGCTGGTGGCCGTGGATTTGGCGGCGGACACGCCGGCTTCTCTGGCGGGGATCGACCACGGGGGCCGCCTGCGCTACGTGGGCGGGGATGTGGGTCTGGACGAGACCGCCCGGCGGTTCACCGAGATGGCCATGGCCCATTTCGGGCGGATCGACATTCTGGTCAACAACGCCGGGATCAATGTGGTGAAAGCCCTGCACCTGCACACGCCGGAGGAGTGGGACCGGGTGATGAACACCAATGTGAAGGCGATGTACTATGCCGGGCGCCACATCCTGCCGGTCATGATGGCCCAAAAGGTTGGGGTGATCCTGAACACGGGATCGATTTCCGGCGAGACGGGCATTCCCACCCAGGGTGCGTATGGGCCGTCGAAGGGGGCGGTGCATGAGATGACCCGGCAACTGGCCATCGAATATGCACCCCACGGCATCCGTGTGAATGCCATCGGCTGCGGGACCATCGACACGCCGCTGGTGACGCGGTCCGCTATCGATTCGGGCGATCCCGAGGCGTTCATGGCGATGTTGAAGGACAACCATCCGATCGGGCGTATCGCCTCGCCGGAGGAGGTGGCCGGCTTTTTCACCTACATGGCCAGCGACCTGGCGAGTTTCTTCACCGGGGCGGTGCTGATGATGGACGGCGGGTACTCGGCGAAATGACCCGGAGCATCACCCTGTCCCTGGCGCTTTTGATTCACCTGGCCTTGGCCGGCACTTGTCCTGGTGCCGAGGGATCGCCCTTGCTGGCCGGGGTGGCAAAAGTGGACATAACGCATCCGGTATCGGTTTCCACGCGGGACCGTCTGCATGCCCGGGCGCTGGTGCTGCGATCGGGGGACACCACGGCGGTGGTGGTGGCGGTGGACGTGGTGGCCATCGGCGGGATCGGGCCGATCGGCAACGATTATCTGTGGAAAGTGCGCGGAGCGTTGAACAAGGAACTGGGAATCGATCCGGGAAGAGTGATTGTCAACGCCAGCCATTGCCATGGCACCGTGTGCTCGGATGTGGCGGATAAGACGATCGAGGCGGTACGGAAGGCGCATGCCGCTTTGCGGCCGGTAGTGGCCTCGGCCGGGACCGGTCGGGAGGACCGGATCCAGGAGAATCGCCGCTTGCGACTGAAGGACGGCCGGGAGGCGGATGTGCGGCACGCCTACCCGGTGGCCGCGGATACGGAAGTGACCGGGGCCGGCCCGATTGATCCGGACCTTGGATTGCTGCGCCTGGACCAACCGGACGGCACGCCGGTGGCGGTGGTTTTCCAATTTGCCTGCCACCCCATTCAGGGATTGCCCGACGGGAGCAACACGGCTGATCTGAGCGGGTTTGCCGCCAGGACCATCGAAGACAGCCTGGGTTGCACGGCGCTTTTCCTGCAGGGTTGCGGCGGCGACATCAATCCGATCCGGTACAAGGACACCGGCCAACCGCGGGACGCGGAACCCTTGGGCGTGATGCTGGGAACCAGCGCGCTGAAGAGGCTTGGGACCCTGCGTGGGAAGCCGGGTGCCACATTGCGAGCGTTCAGTGAACGGATCGAGTTGCCACGCGCGGACCTGACGCGGGACCTCGCCCGTCTGGAAAAGGAGAAAGAATCGATGGTGGCAACGCTGCAGGGAACCTCGCTTGACCTGAAGGGGTTTTTGGAGCTTTCAGCCCGGTATGGTCTGGCACCGGATTTCCCATCGGCCCCGGCGCACCAATACCTGCACGAGGCGAAGCTGGGCCGGGCGGAACTGAGGCACCTGGATGCCGCCAACCGGAAGAACATGCAGGCTTATCTGGCGAACATCCGGACGATGGAACAACTGACCCGGGTGCAAACGAATCTGGCCCTGCTGCGCCGCCACCAGAAGGACAATCAGGAGGCGGGAATGCGGCCGGTGCCGGTGGAGCTGACGGCTCTGCGGGTGGGGGACTTTTACCTGGTCACCTTCCCGGGAGAATTGGTTGCCCAAATCGGCCTGAACCTGAAAAAGGCGGTGGGCAAAGCCAACCATCATGTGGCTGGCTACACGAACGGCTACATTTTCTATTGCCCCACCGCGGAGCAGTTGAAAAACCGGGGTGGTGCCCAGGAGGATAGCGATTGCCTGCTGGCACCGGAGTGGCAAGCGGTGTTTGAACCGGCAGCCCTTGGCCTGTTCCGGCGTTTGGACCCATGACCGTGGGGTGGAGTATCCGATGAGCACCGTGCTGTTTTTGGCATTATGTCCCCTGTTGACCCCGGCGGCGGAACCGGTCCCTGACAAGCTGGTGGTGCTGACCTTCGATGACTCGAGCAAATCGCACTTCACGGTCGCCCGGCCGCTGCTGCGGAAGCACCGGTTTGGCGCGACCTTCTTCATCACCGAGGGGTTTGATTTTCCCACCAACAAGAAGGATTACATGACCTGGGAGGAGATAGCCCAATTGCACCGGGACGGTTTTGAGATCGGGAACCATACTGTCAGCCACAACGGAGTCACTGACAAGAATCTGTCGGACCTGCCTGCCCAACTGCGTGGCATCAACAACCAGTGTGAAAAGCACGGGATCCCCCAGCCGATCTCCTTCGCGTATCCGGGTAATGCCATTGTGCCGGGGGCCCTGCCAATCCTGAAGGAATCGGGAATCCGTTTCGCCCGCCGCGGCGGGGCGCCCGAGCATCCCTATCAGGAGGGCCGTGGTTTCGCGTTCGAGCCTGGCAAGGACCATCCGCTGCTGCTCCCCAGTGCCGGGGACGCGCGGCCAACCTGGACTCTGGAGGATCTCAAACGGGCGGTGGGCCAGGCCCGTGGCGGGAAAATCGCCATCCTGCAATTTCACGGTGTGCCGGATACGGCGCACGCCTGGGCGAACACTCCGCCCGACCAGTTCGAGCACTTTCTGGAGTATCTGTCCAAGGAGAAATTCAGCGTCATCGCCTTGCGGGATCTGGCGAAGTATGTGGATAAGGGACAGGTTCCGGCCGACCCATTGCAGGTGATCCGTGAGCGGCAGCAGGTGCTGAAGGAAAGGCCGGAAAAATAGCCCAGCACCCATGGGGGCGCGGGGCTTAGGGATTGGGCAACCAGCCGGTCTTTCTGTTCAATCCGTGGGCCTTTGCCACCCTAAAATTGCCGAGCCAGCAATTCGACCATGGCATCCCCCATCTTTCGACCGATGCGGTTGAACCAGATGGCGCTGCCCAGGTAGTGGTAGGGGTGATCGCCGCCGGTTTTCTTCCATTCCTCGGGCTTTTTCTGCCAGTCGGGATAGAGTTCCTCGGCGGTCTTGTCGACCAAAAGATCGGTGCGGAAGCTGCTGACATTTCCCTGAAACTCCGGCACCTCCGCCATGGAGAGTTGCGCGTCGCGGATGACCAGCATGGGGCCCTTGGCGGGCTTCGACATGTTCTGGCCCATGGCCGCGATCACGAAGGGTAACGCGGGTGAGGCGAAGTCCTTGCGGACATCGTGGATGAAGTGCCTCATGTTGGCCGCGTATTCCTTCTCGGCGCCGCCATACTGGTCGTTCCAGCCCTGGAACCAGACGAAGCCGGTGAGCACGGTCTTGCGGCCTTTCAGTTCGGGGAAAAGCCCGCCGAGGTTTTCACGCGTTTCCCGCACCTCGCGCAGCATGTCCCGGTATGAAGCGCCATATTCCTTACGGATATCCTCCAGGGTGGGCAAGGGTTTTTCGCGCTTGTTCTTTTCATTTTCCTTGCGGACCCTTTCCTGCGCCTGCAGCAACTCCTTTTGCAGCACCTCGTCCGCCGGAAGGCCGGCCGAGGGTGGCCGGAAATTCTTGAACAGGGAATGCCCGCCCCAGGCAGTCTTGATGAGCAGCACCGGTTCGCCGAAATAGTTGCCCATCACCGTGCCGAATTCCAATTCGGGCCCCGTGCGGTTGGGGGATCCGAAGCCGGTGGTCAATTTGCCCTTGCGATCGAGGAATTTGATGAACACATCGTCGCGGACGATCCACTGGTTGTCGCGGCGGAGGTGGCTGAACTGGTCGCGGGTTTTCGGATCAGTCGCTTGATGGTCCAGAAGGGCGTTGGGTGCCTTGCCCTCCATGTTGGATTGGCCGGCCAGGATGAAGACCCGGACGGGCCGGTCTTCCAGGCTGGTCACCTGGGTGGTGGACAGCAAACCAATCAGCAGGTAAGTCAAGCATCCCACCATGGGCCATCTCCCTAAAAATCAGATTTTCTGTTCATCCATAACCGGAATGGTTTCCGCGGACCGCGCCAGCAAGCGGAGCATCTTTTCGACTTCCCGGGCGTCGGGAACGCCGAAGAAGCCATCGCGAGTGTGGGTGCGTTCGGAATTGGATTCGCTGGTCAGGATGGTTTCCCCGAAAGCCAGATCGCCTGTGCCATCCTCGCGCTGGATCCGCTGGATGTTACCGAGTTTATCGGGCGGATAGGAAGTGACCAAATACCGGCTTTTGCCCAGGCCAAGGACCGCTCCACCCGCGAGGGAGCCCAGCAGGCTATCCCCCAGGTATCCGGCGTTGAGGATAAGGGCGCGGCGGTCGGTGATGAGGTACACGGTGTCGCGGGCGGCCTTCAACCGTTTTTTCCGGGCCCAAAACGGGCTGAATAACATGGCCAATCCTATCAGCAGGAAAGGTATGCCAAAGGCGCCAAACAGAAGGCGCTGGATATCAATCTGGGCGAACACCGCCCGGCCTTTGTCAAAAGCGCCGATGGCCCCGGCAATCCAGAATAGGGTGAAACCGGTCCAGGGGATGGCGAAGAGGCATGGGGCCATCAGCCACCATGAGAAACCGGTTGCCGGACGAGGTTGGTCCATCCAGAAGATTCTCTCGCCCGGCTCCAGTTCGGGAAAAATCCTTTCGCGGAGCTTTTCTGGCAGTTCCTCCAGTTGCATCGGAGACTCCGGCGGATGATTGGCGGCAAGCAATCCCAGATATCCCAGAAGTATCGGTGCCAAGTCACGGGATTTGAAGCCGATAAGGGGATACTATTCGATTGCCGCGTGTGTGGGTATCCGTGCGACAAGGTCCTGGGATTCAGTGTCTTCCGGTTTGTTGAATCAATCCCTGGCATTTCACTGCGGATTACCCTGAAAATCTTCACCCGGCGCTTTTTCCGCCGGCAACTCCACCCGGAACAACGTCTCCTGGCCGACGATTGACTGGCAAGTGATGGAGCCGCCGTGGCGCACAGCGATTTCCCGGCAGATCGCGAGACCCAGGCCTGTGCCTCCCGTGCCGGAATCGGACCTGGCGCGCGCCTTGTCCACCCGGTAGAAGCGGTCGAAGATGCGGGGCAGGTCCTTTTCGGCAATGCCGGGGCCCTTGTCGCGCACCTTGACGATCACAAGGCCATCCTGGGTGCGGGTGGAAACGCGGACGCCTTTGCCGCCATGCGCCAGGGCATTGGCCACCAGATTCTGGATCAATTGGCGCAGCAGCACCGGGTCACCCGTCACGCGGGCTGGCCGGATCATCTGGTCCACCGCCTCGGGATCAGGCAATTCTCCCACCACCGACGCGACCAGTTTGGCCATATCCACCGGGGTGGTTTGCAAGACGGAAAAACCCGCATCAGCACGGGCCAGTGTCAGGAGGCGTTCCACCAAGTCGGCCATCCGTTCGGCCGAGGCCTGGCAAACGCGCAGGGCCTTGACATACTCGGCGTTTTCCCGGGGACGGCTCAGTGCCAGTTCGGCCTGGCCCCGGAGTATCGCCAGGGGAGTGCGCAGTTCGTGGGAGGCGTCGGCTGTGAAAGCCGCCTGGCGCTTGAAGGAATCTTCCAGCCGGGCGAAGGTGTTGTTCAGCACCTGGGCCAGGTCCCGCAATTCGACATCCACCGTGGCGGGATCGATGCGCCCCTCCAGGCTTTTCGCGCTGAGGCCGGCGGCTGTTTGGGCGATTTTTTTCAGGGGCTTGAAGATCTGGCGGCTGATCCACCACTGCCCCGCCAGGCCGAGGGCCATGATGGAACCACCGGCGACCAGCAGGTTGCGGTCCAGCGGCCACAACCGGCGTTGCACCGGTTCGAGCGGGGTGCCCACCAGGAGGGTAGTCCGCCCGGGACCCAGGATGGAAAGCTCGCGGAAATCGCCGCGTTTCTCAAACCAGGGTTGCCCATCCGACAAGGCGGGGCATTCGGTTCCATCGGGAAGCCCTTCAGACCGCAGCAGGGTACCGTCCGGCATCCAGACCCCGAAATACTGCTCCTCGGAAATCCTTGATTTGGGGGGCAGCTTCAATTCGGCCAACAGGCGGGCCCTCACATCCGGGCGCATACTAAACGGCCTTGGAGGGCGGAATCCGGGGGGTCTGTCCTTTCCCTTGGCGGGTGGTCTTCCCGGCGGGGGGGGCGGGTTGTTCAGTTCCCTGCTCAAGAACAAACGCAAGTTGGCATCGAGAGCCGCGGCGGATATTTCCAGCTCCGCATCGAGTTCCGCTTCCTGCGACCGGGCCACCGACCAGTGGATGAACCAGCCAAAGCCTCCCACGGTGCCCAGCAACACCAGGGCCGACCAGAGCATCAGGCGCAGGCGGAGGGACGGGATCATGAGATGTCCGTTCCGGTCTCATCGCCCTCGGGAGTTGGTTCCCCCTCGGCCGGGATCCGGTAGCCGTGGCCCCGGCGGGTCTGGATCAGTCCCTTGCCCAGTTTCTTGCGCAGGTGCGAGACATGGACCTCGACGAGGTTGGACAGGGAATCATCCTGGTCATCGAAGACGCGGTCATAGATGTCGCTTTTGGTCACGAGTTCGCCCCGGCGGGAGGCGAGCAGTTCGAGGATGGCGTATTCGCGGGCGGTGAGCGGGATGGATTCCTCGCCACGACGGACCGACCGGGAATTGGTGTCGATGGTGGTGGAACCCAGTTGGATGGTGGGGGACCCCGTCCCCTGCCTGCGCCTGCCCAGCGCGCGCACACGTGCCAGCAACTCCGTCAGCGCGAAGGGCTTGACCAGGTAGTCATCAGCTCCCAGGTCGAGGCCCTTCACCTTATCATCCACCGTGTCGCGTGCTGTCAGGAAGAGGACCGGGGTGGGTTTTTCGCGCCGCAGTTTGGCCAGAATTTCCCAGCCATCCATGCCTGGCAGCATCACATCCAGCACCACCAGATCGTAGGCGGTGCCCAGCGCCTTGTGCGCGCCGTCCAGACCATCTTCCGCCCAGTCTACGGCGTGCCCATCTTCCCGAAGGGCCTGCACCAGCAGGTTGCGCAGGGCCCGCTCATCCTCCACCACCAGAACCCGCATGGGGTCACCCCGTTTCTGGGCCGACGTTGTGGCCTGTTACCCCACCTTACCGAACCCCATACGCAACCGCATGAAAAACGGCGGGGGGTAAACCCGCCCGCCGCCTTCAGGTGGACCGGTCATCTGCCGGTCAGGGTTTGGGTGGCCGGTTCCTTTCCCGGGCGCGCAACTCCATGGGGTCGGTCACCGGGTTGGCGGGCTCGTAAAACACGCCCTTGCGTTTTCCCTCGGGGAGGTGGTCACGCATCGATTTGACCTGGACGGTGTGGCGGGCCACCACGGTCCGCAGCAGGGCTTCCCAGGAATCCGGCTGGCCGGCCTTCAAGGTGGCCCTTACTTCGCCACCCTGCGCGAATTCATCCGGTGTCACCACCAGGATGTCTTGGGCGCTGCCTGGTGGCAGGCCCTTCACTGGCTGCAGATCCCTGGGATCTTTGGTGCTGGCGTACTGCAACCTGCCCACCAGTTCCGGAGTCCACGCCAGCCGGGTGATGGCATCGACCATGGCCGGGTCGGCATCCTTCGGGAGGATCACCAGGGGCAGGCTGTCGGCTGCGGCCACGGTGAGCGCCAGTGGAACCGAGGCCGCCAGGGGCAGCGACCTGGAAGGAATGGCCGGCTTGCCGGGGTACTTGGAGGCGATGCCGTCAAGCGCCCTGGCAAATGCCTGCGCATCCCGGTAACCCATCCGCATCGACCTGCCGGGTCTGACCAGTTTGGTGACACCATCGGGGGCCAGGATGGCGAACACGGAGTTTTCGAGTTCACCCGAGCGGGTGGGGACCAGATCCTTCAGTAATTTCGACTCCTCGGAGTCTTCATAAGTAGCCAAACGGGCGCAGACAAACTGACGGGAGGCGATGACCACCGCCTGATCGGACAGGAAACTCCTGTCCATGTCCTGTTTGCCTGGTCACCAAATGCCCGGGATGCCGGCGCAATGCGGCGCGGCTGAAACCAGCAGGATGGGCCGGCCGGTGCGGGCGGCTTCGGCCTTGGCGGATTGCCAGGTGCCGAACCACTGGATGCCGCCGGTGTTGCCTGCCTTAACCTCGTCATCGGCCCCAGGGCGGTTGGGACGGTTGGCACCGGGACCGCCGGGCCCCTTGGTTGCTCCACGGCCCGCACCGGGGGGGCCATCAAAACCTCCGGGAGGACCACCGGGACCACCCATGGGCGGGCGGGCATCGCGGATTTTTTGAAGTTGTTCGGGGGTGAGGATTTTTTCCAGGCGGCCCTTCACCTCTTTTTCCAGATCGCGGATGGCAGTGGACTGGGTGTCGGTCAGGGCGAGGTCTTCCGCCACATGGGGAGGGATGACCGTGCCGGGCTGGAAACCTCTTCCCTTGCCCTTGGGGCCGCCGAATTTACCATCACCCTTGGGGCCCTTGTCCCCTTTTTGGCCTTTTTCACCCTTGGGGGGAGGGCCTTTTGGAGAGTCCCCGGGACCGCCATCCCCTGGCGGTTGGGCCGGCCCCCAAAGGGCCATGGTGGTCAGGCCACCAGCCACCATCAACAGCATTGCCATACGGAACATGTAAATACCTCCCTGGATTGGTTGATAAAATTCAAATCATCAGTTATCCATCGCCGGCCGGGGCGGGCGATCCTTTTCCGCCTTGCCTTTGGGGCCTGGTGGCCCGCCGCAACCGATGGCAAGCGCCACGAGGAAAATCAAACCGATCCGTTTCATGGTGCCATCCCCACCCGATAAAGCGATTGGTTGGAGCGCAACAACAGGCCTCCCTCAACGGGGGCAGGAGTGGCGCTGAAATCGCCCCCCTCGGCCAGCTTGTTCTGCCGCAATATCTTTGGTTTGTCGGTCAGGGAGAGCACAAAAACCCCCTCCCGCCTGGTCTGGCAATACAACTTGTCACCTACCAGCACCAACGAGGCGTAGACCGGTCGACTGCGACCACCCCGCTCGGCAAGCGGCAGCCTGGACTCATGCAATGTCTTGCCGTTGGTGGCATCGATTACCTTCAATGTCCCCATCTCATCCACCCAGAACAGTTTTTCGGCATGCAAAAGGGGGGTGGGGACATAGCAACTCGCGCCCACCTCCCAGGCGATCCGTCCGCCTTTGGGTTCGTTTTTGCCTCCCAGCCGCAACGCGCTGGTTCCTTTGGATTCGAAACCGCCGGTCACCAAGGCCAGGCTTTCGCCTCCCACTGTGCCTGTGATCACGCTGGGAGAAATATTGCCACGGGCCCGAAGCGGGGCGAACCAGACCAATTTGCCATTCTTGGGATTGAGCGCCCAGATCTCACCTGGCGCGGCCACGACCAGATTCTCCACGCCATCGGCGCCCTTCGCCAAGGCGGGGGTGCCAAACGCGAGGGCGAGGTTGCCCCCCTCCGCTTTCCAGACCTGCTTGCCGGTGGATTTTTCAAAAGCCAGGATGGCCCTGCTTTCACTGGAGGCGTTCACCACCACCCAATCGCCCACCAGAATCGGGCTGGCTGCCGAGCCCCAACCCCGCGGATCAGATTCCACACCGCAATCGGCTTGCCACACACGTTTTCCCTGATGGTCAAACGCGAACAATCCCGCCTTGCCCAAGTAGGCATAGACCCGGTCGGCATCCACGGCTGGCGTGCTGGAGGCGTATCCGTGCTCGGTGATATAGCCCCGGTAGGGATCTTCCTCAGCTTTGGTGGTTACCTCTTCCTGCCAAAGTTTTTTGCCGGTTTTCAGATCCACAGCCAGCAGGTGCCGCTTTAATTCGGCGGGCCTCCCGGAGATTCCCTCGACTCCATAGCCGCTGTAGCAGGTGAAAAAGGCTTTGCCGCCAAAGTGCACCGGGCTGGATGAGCCTGGTCCGGGCAGATCGAGCTTCCAAACCAGATTGGAGTTTTCAGACCAGGTTTCGGGCACCTTGGTTTCCGGGGCGATGCCCGAACGGTCAGCCCCCCGAAAGCCCGGCCAGTTGCCATCGGCCCAGACCGAAAACAGAATCATTGCCACATATGGCATAGATATCACCTGCTAATTTCTTGGTCTCTATTACAAATTTATCCCATCCAACCTGAAGGCAGCGTGAATCATTGTCGCGAAAGGGAAGAGACAACCTGTTTGACCGGCAAAAGAGAAAACATTAAAATCGGATTAACATGTCCCTATTTTTGGTTTTGGTCGTTCAGTGAGCAAGACCGACTGTTTCCGAATTGTCCAATGGTTGGTTGAGAGGTTTGGCCAGATCCGGGAGGGTCCGCATGCTCTTTTCGAGCCCGAATCTGCCGCGGTGCCCCCGGTGCAAATCGGATCGCGTGTACCTTTCCTCGCCCAAACCGGGTGATTTTCTTTTCAAATTGCTTTTGAAGTCACCTGTCCGTTGCCAAGCATGCTACACCCGCTTTGGGACCTGGTTCAAAGCCAAAAAGCTGGACGAGGCTGCCAAATCCAAATCGGATTCCACGAGGACTTCGGGCATTCGGGCGGTGCCGGCTAAGGGGCAGGGCAAGGGTGAGGTTTGAGGTTTTTCTTCTGGAAATCAGGGCCGAGGCCCTTGGTGGCAGACCTGAAACCAGAAATAATGCCAAAGAAGACCATGCTTTGGTTTAAGGTAAAAGCATGCGATACGACCACATCATCACGATTGAGGCGGACAAGCGAAGCGGGCAGCCTTGCATTCGAGGTTTGCGGATTACCGTTCAGGATGTGCTTGAATATCTGGCTTCCGGTATGTCCCACCAGGAAATTCTCGAAGATTTCCCGGACCTGACTGAGGAAGATATCCGGGCTTGCCTTGCCTTTGCCGCGGACCGGGAACGAAAGCTCAAGATCATTCCGGCCGCATGAGACTTCTTTTCGACAATAATTTGTCCCACAAACTCCCCTCACTTCTCCAAGAGTATTATCCGGGGTGCGCTCATATCCGGGACTTTGGTTTTTCCAGGTCCAGGGACCAATTCATTTGGGAATATGCAAGAAAAAACCAGTTTGTAATAGTCTCAAAAGATGTCGATTTTCAACAAAGAGCTTTGCTGTATGGATTTCCTCCGAAAATCATCTGGCTTCGAGTAGGCAATCAAGCCACGAAGGCGATCAAGAACCTTCTGGTTTCACATGCATCCGAGTTCCATTTGTTTTTACAAAACCAGGAGGAGGCCCTGCTGATTCTTGGCTGATCGACCACCACCGTAATTCCTAGTCCAGCGCCACCTTTTCCCCTTTGGCGTGTTCTTTTTTCTCCCGGCCAGTGCGGTAGACATGCACTTTGCCGGGGCCCAGCACTTCGATGGCTTGCGGTGACACCACCAGGGCGGTGGCTTCATCGATGCCGATGCCCACATAGCCGGGCTGTTGGCGGATGAAGTGCTCCATGTCGGCGAATCGCCTGCGCTGGCTGAAATGTTGGTCGATTCCCACGCCCGGCAGAAACGCCAGGCCCCGGTCATAGCCGGGTATCAGGATCTCCCGGTTGCCCAGGGGGCCGCCGCGGCACAGGTAATCCCCCAAGATGGTGGCGCCGGCAGAGCTGCCGCCGATTACGCCACCCCGGGCCAGCACGCCCCGCATCGCCTCCAGGGTTTTGGTTCCCTCGTAGGCATCCACAAAGCGCCATTGCCGACCGCCGCCAAACCAGACACCCTTCGCCTGGGCCAGCAGTTTCACATACTCATCCGAATCCACTTCGGGCCTGGTCACGCCGGCCAAGGCTTTGACATTGGTTGCTCCGGCGCGTTTGAAAAAGCCCCCGGCTTGGCGTGCCTCGCGCATGCTGTCGCCCGGCTCGCCGGCGGTGGGCAGCACCACGATCAGCGCATCCTTGCCGCCCGCCAGTTCGATGAATTTTTCCACCACCTCGGGCACCATGCCGCCCCCGCCCACGGCCATCAGGGAGCCTTTTTCCAGAAGCGGTTTGCCGCGTGGAGCGGGTTCCCCCAGAGTGGCGAGGCGCCAAAGCCTGGGCAGGTCATCGACCGCGTTTTCGGCATCGCCTTCCTTCCAGACCTGCTCACGCACGGTTTTTCCCTCGTGGCTCCAAATCCCGTGGACTCCACCTGAGCCAACTGCCGACATGAGCCGCTGGTTGACGATCAACGCTGTGTCTTCATCGATCCCCAATCCCACCAGGCCGGGGTGGGCCTTCACCGCGCTGGCAAGCCGGGCCTTTCGGGAGCGTTGGGTGAAATGCTGGTCGATAATCACCCGGGGTAGCAGATCAAGGCCGGTGGCCATCGCTGGCGCATCGGGCTGTTTTCCATCTGAGGCGATCATGACTTTGGACAGGATGGCTGCGCCCGCCGAGGTGCCGCCCACCACGCCGCCGCGGCGCAGGAGATTCTTCAGGCCTTGCTCCACCGGAGTGCCCTGGTAGAGCTGGGCCAGACGGGTTTGTTGCCCGCCATCGATCCAGACAGCTTGTGCTTGTTCCAGCAGGCTGGCGGCATCCGTTTTCAGCGCTTCGTCGCGGTTGGCGCAATCGAGGATGGTGGCCTGGGGGAAGTCGGCTGACCATGCGCGCAGGATTTCACCGGGCGGCTTGTTTTTGCCTGGACCGCTGGCCGAGGGAATGACCACCAGCTTGCCCGTGCCCTTTCGGGCTTCGGCGACAAACGCCTCGCGGGCCTTGGCGGGGGTTTTGCCCCCACCCACGATGACCAGCGTGCCACCCGGAACCTGGGAGACAAAATCCGGACCGGCCAAGGGGGTGGCTGTTGGCTTTTCACCCAGCACGACCGCCGGAGCCAGGCCAATCAGCAACAGGCAGCCAAGGGGAAGCCATAGTCTGGTCATGATGGGTCCTGGATTTTCAGAACAAGGTGGCTGATTGGAGGTCAAACCCCGAACAGGGATTTTTCAATGTCGGCGAAGGCCTTGAACTCCAAGGCGTTGCCAGTGGGGTCGAGGAAGAACATGGTTTTCTGTTCGCCGGGCAGGCCTGCGAACCGGGTGTAGGGTTCCACCACAAATTCGGTGACGAAACCTCGCACCCGTTTTTCCAGAACCTCCCAATCGGGGATGTTCAGCACGACGCCGTAATGCGGGACAGGGATGCCGTGGCCGTCCACCGGGTTGAAGTGGTGTTTCACCCGGCCTGCTTTGCCAATGGTTGGATCGAGGTGCACCACGAACTGGTGACCGAACAGGTTGAAATCGATCCAGGTGGAGGCAGAACGTCCTTCCGGCAGGCCCATCTGGATGCCGTAGAAATGGCGGGCTTCAGGGATATCGCGCACCGGGATGGCGACATGGAAAGGCGTCAGCCGCATTTTCAGGCGACCTCCCAGCCCTTGCGGTATTCCTTGCCCAGGTACTGGTTGGCCGCGGCCAGATTGGTGACCTTGCCGGTGGCGGGATCGTATTCGATGGCGGTACCCACGCGGTGGGCAATGTTGCCCAGCAGCACCAGTTCGGTGAACGGGCCGGCATAGGCAAAGTTGCTGCCGGTTCGGCTGCCAGTCTTGCAGGCCTCGATCCATTGCCGATGATGGCCGGGGGATTTGGGCAGGTAGGAATCAGGACCTTTGGAATCCTTGAAATTCTCCTCGGGCAAAAGCTTGGGCATGTGGTCGTGCTGGATGGAGATTTTGCCGGCATCGCCCACGAACAGCGATCCATTCATGGGCAGTTCCTTGGCGATGGTCGCCGGGGGCCGGGTTTCTCCCTCGTACCAGTGCACCTTCACCGGGGCCAGTTTGCCCCGGGCACCGAATTCCAGCGTGGTATGCATCCATTTGGGGGCACTGTACAAGTTGGCCGGGGGAGCCTCGGAAGTGACTTTCACCGGGCCGGACGCTTTGCCAAGGTTGAGTGCCCAGAAGGTGGGGTCCATCAGGTGGATGGCCATATCGCCTATGGCTCCGCAGCCGAAATCCCACCAGCCGCGCCATTTGAAGGGAACGTAGGCGGCGTTGTAATCACGCAGGGCGGCCGGCCCGAGCCACAGGTCCCAATCCAGATGGGCGGGCACTTTTTGGGCCGTGGAGGGTTCTGCCATGCCCTGGGGCCACCAGCGGCCCGGGCGGTCGGTGATCACATGGACCTCGCGCACCTGGCCAATAACGCCGGACTGGATCAGTTCGACCAACCGTAGGTAGCCCGGGTGTTCATGATTCTGGGTGCCCATTTGGGTGGCCACCTTTTTTTCGGCGGCCAACTTGGTGATCAGGCGGGCCTCCTCCACGGTGTGGGTGAGCGGCTTTTCGCAGTAGACATGCAGGCCACGGCGCAGGGCGCGCACGGTTGCGGGGGCGTGGTGGTGGTCTGGGGTGCCGATGACCACCGCCTCGAGGTCTTTCTGTTCCAGCAACTGGCGGTAATCGGCATATTTATTGGCCCCGGTGTGGCGGGCGGCGGCGGCACCCAGAGCCCCCTGGTCCACATCGCACAGGGCGACGATGTTCTCGCTGGAGACGCCGTCGAGGTCACCGGCCCCGCGGCCACCGACGCCGATGGCGCCGATATTCAGCTTGCCACCCGAGCAAAGCACACGCTTGTAGCTGGCAGAAGGCAGATTCCCCGCCAGCAAGCCGCCGGCCAGGGAAGTGACGATGAAGTCTCTGCGGGGAATGGCATGGGCCATGGGTTTGATCCGGTGCGGGTGGGAACGGTCGGCTAGAGGATTTGATCTTCGGTCATGGCGCCACCCTGGTCAACCATTGGTTGGGCGGCGCTGGTATGCTCTGGGGATCAGCCGATCTTGTTGGGAGTGGGCCATGGTTTCATTCTTTTTGGCGCTGACAGTGCTGGGGCCTGAGCAGGCGGCCAAAGTGACTGGCAAACCGAATGTCCTGGTCATCCTGTGCGATGATCTGCGGTGGGATCATTTGGGTTGCGCGGGGCATCCGTTCATCAAGACCCCACATATCGACCGGCTGGCCAAGGAGGGGGTGCGTTTTGCCAACGCCTTTTGCACCACCTCGCTCTGTTCTCCCAGCCGGGCATCCATCCTTTCCGGCCGGTACGCGCACCGCCACGGCGTGAATGACAATTTCACCGAATATCCGGCGAACTTGCCCTCGTTTCCCAAGGCGCTGCAGGGGGCGGGTTACCAGACCGCCTACTTTGGCAAGTACCACATGGGGGAAAACGATGATGGGCCCAGGCCCGGATTCGACACCTTTGTCACCCACAAGGGGCAGGGTAAATATTTCGACACCGAATGGAATCTCTCCGGCAGGGAACGAAAGGTGATCCCCGGCTACTACACCACGGTGGTGACCGATTTGGCGCAGGGGTGGCTGAGGGAACGGCCAGCGGACAAGCCCTGGCTGTTGTTCATGGGGCACAAGGCGCCGCACAGCTTCTACACACCGGAGCCCAAGTACGCCAAGGCTTTTGACGGGGTGGATATCCGGTATCCGGCGTCCGCATACCAATTGGATGACAAGCCGGCCTGGTTCAAGGACCGGCTGGACACCTGGCACGGCATCTACGGGCCACTCTTTGATTTCCGCAAGAAATTTCCGGACCGGAGCGCGGCCGCGGAGAAGGACTTCGCGGCGATGATCCGCGCCTATTCCGCCACCATCCTGTCGGTGGATGACAGTGTGGGCCGGATGATGGAGACGCTGCGCCAGCGCGGGGAGCTCGACAACACCCTGGTTCTGTTCATGGGGGACAACGGCTTGCTCAATGGTGAACATGGCATGGTGGACAAGCGGACCATGCATGAGCCTTCCATCCGGATCCCGATCATCGCCAGGCATCCGTGCCTGGGGGAAGGCAAGGTGGAAAGGGGACTGGCCCTCACCGTGGATATAGCGCCAACCATTGCTGAGCTGTGCGGGCTGGAACCGTTGCCGGGAACCCAGGGGCGATCTTGGGGCAAGCTGGTCACGGTGGGCGACCCGGCCTGGCGGCAATCATTCGCCTATGTCTACAACTACGAGAAGCAGTTCCCCTACACACCCAATGTGAGGGGGGTGCGCACCCAGAGCCACAAATATATCCACTATCCCCATGGCGACGGCAAACCAGACCGTCATTTGGCGGAACTGTATGACCTGGTGGCCGACCCGGGGGAAAGCAGGAATTTGATCGCCAGCAAAGAGCATCAAAAGGTGCTGCAGGATCTGAAAGCCGAACTTGGGCGGCTGGAAAAGGAGCTTGGTCTGCCAGACACCATGCCTCTGGATTTGGGTATTGGCAAGGCATTGCCGAATCAGGCGATACGGTAGCACCGATAGGATAAAAGGTCTTGATTACAATGCCATGGGAGGGAAGCAGATCGCTCAGCCCTTGGATGATTCCCAATCGGATTCCGAGAGATATATCGATCCGAGGGTCCGGTCCTACATGGCAGGGATAGATGTTTCCCTATTGTTGGAAAACCTCAAACTCAGCCCCGAGGAGAGAATCCTCAAGCACGACAAGATGCTGCGATTGGTTCTGGAGGCCCGGCAGGCAGGCAGACGGCTTCGCGGAGAAATTCCATGACGGATAATGGGGCGGTTCTCAAGGCCCTGACGGTGGCCCGTGTGGAATTCATTCTGATAGATGGCTTGGCTGCAATCGTTCACGGTTCGGCACGGGTGACCTAAGACATTGATGTTCTTCACAAAAGGGAAGCAGACAACCTTGGTCGTTTGGCAGACAGTTTGGCACCCTTCTTTCCCTATCCTCGAGGTGCCCCCCAAGGCTTACCGTTTAAATGGTCAAAAAATACACTGCAGCGTGGCTGCAATTTCACCTTTGTGATGACATTAGGCGATATTGATTTGCTGGGTTTGGTTCCAGCCAATGGAACCTATGAAAATATCTTGCCTAATTCACAGCCGATCACGTTGGCAGAATCTACTTTTCCCGTGGTATCCCTTTCAGATTTGATCCATTTGAAAACGGCTGCCGGGAGACCCAAGGATTTGGAAGCGTTGGCGGACTTGGAAATCCTTATGCGGCAAAAAAAATGAATGCCGGCGGAATCTGCCGGCATTCATGGGTTCATTACATTTCCTGGAAACCAACGGAAACTATTTGCCAGTTTCCTTGATCCAAATATTCCTGAAGCTCATGGGCTTGCTGGCGTCGCCGTGGGATTGGAGCTTGATGCTGGCGGTTTCGTAGGGTTTGTACTTGGGCTGGCCGATGAAGGCGGTTTCCCCCTTCAGAACGAAGCGGTCCTGGACTAGGACGCCGTTGAACAGCACGGTGACGGTGGCGGGGCTTTCCAGAGTTCCGTCGGACTTGAAGCGCGGGGCGGTCCATGTGACATCGTATGACTGCCATTCGCCGGGCTTGCGGCTGGGATTGGCCAGCGGGATGGCCTGCTTGTAGATGCTGGCGGCCATGCCGTTGACATAGGTCTCGTTCTGGTAGCTGTCGAGGATCTGCAGCTCATACCCGGCATCCCCGCCGCCGGTGGAGGCGAGGAACAGGCCGCTATTGCTACGGGCCTGACCCTTGAATTCGGAGTTGTCTGGGAAGAGAAATTCGAGGTGGAGCTGGTAGTCCCTGAACTTGCGCCTGGTCTCGATGTTGCCCGTCTTCTTGTTCACCACCATCACGCCGTCTTTCAGGACCCAGTCGGCGGGCTTGCGGTTGCCGGTGTTGATCCATTCATCGAGATCCTTGCCATCGAACAGGATGATCGCCCCTTTGGGGGCGGGTGTTTCCTTGTAGGGTCCGGGTTGTACCACCGGGGGCACCGGTGTCCAGGCCTCGGTGTCTTCAGGCTTGGGACGGGCGGGTTTGTCCTGGGCGATAGCCAGATTGGAAACGCCCAGCAGGGTGGCCAGGGCCAAAGGCAAAGGCTTGAACATGTAAAGATTCCTTGAAAAGGCAACGGATGGAAAAGGAAGGATTGATCCTATCCTCAGGTAACGGCGCAGAAAAGAGCCGGGGGCGCCACCTAGTAGAGTGGCGCCCCCGGGAGTTTTTTCGGAACCTGTCAAGCCTTGGAGGGTCGACCCAATTCCCCGGCCAACATCGCGCCCACCATTTGACGGAATGCCAGGCTGCCATTGGTTTGCACCCCAGGGGCAGGCGCGGGTTTCGCCTGAAGGGACGCTTGGGCAGGTGCCGCCGTTTTTGGTTTGGGAGGGACCGCCACCTGGGCCTGGATTTGAGTGTCGCCCCGGGTGAAGGAGGCCTTGGGGCCCTGCATCACCTTGCCATCGGCCAAAGTGAGGCGGATTTGGTAATTCCCCAGGCGCAATCCTTCCAGCACACCGAACCGGTACTGGCCCTGGGGATTGGTGGTGGTGGTGGCGATCACCTGACCGTCCCCCAGCGAGACCAGTTCCACCTGTACCCGGCCCAAGCCGTTTTCGCCGCGATCCTGTTTGCCGTTGGCGTTGCCATCGGCAAACACCAGGCCCGAGAGTTCCGCCTTGAAGACAAAGGCATTGGGTTGCAGGTTGGTGTTGCCGCTGTTGCGGGCAATCAGGGCGGAAAGATTGGTGCGTTGGACCTCGTTCAAATCGGCACCTTTGAACTTGTTCTGGTACCAGAAGCGGTCGCCATCGCGCAGCCGGGTGAACTGGTCGGCGATGATGGCCCGGGCGGTTGCCCCCACACTGGCACCGGGCAGATGCTTCTCCGCCAGAACACCCACCCACAGATCGATCCGGTCCACGGACCCATAGGCCTCCTTCAGTTTGGCCTGCAGCGCCTGATCGTCGGTGATCTGGCTGAAATCCGTCACCCTGGGCAAGCCGTAGGCGGCACGGGTGGAGTTGTAACCGGCCAAGCCGTGGTCACGGCCGCGCTGGATGTTCAGCGCCGCCAGGTCGAGGCCGCCCTGTCCGGGCTGGCCGAACAGGAAGTCGCGCAATTCGTCCACCACCTTCAGGTCAACTTCTTCGCTGGGATCGCTGGCCAGGTATTTGAGGACGCCGTCCACACCCAGGGTTTTGACGATGGTGGGGTTGAAGAAGGCGTCCTTCAGGGAAACCGCGGGGGCCACCTCCTTGCCGTTGTTGTCCAGGAACTGGATGTCGCTGCCCACGATGCTGTGGCCGAAACGGAATCCGGCGGTGGCGAACTCGTTGGCGATGGACGGGTTCACCTGGGGCTTGTAACCGCTGTAGGCCTTCAATCCTGCCGGACCCAGCAGGGAGGGCAGCCGTTCGTTGTAGGTGATCACCTGAACCTCCGCGATCACCCAGGCGCGGGCCTGTTGGTAGATCTGCTCATCGGTCCAGGTTGGGTTGGCCTTGGCGAATTGGGCGGCCAGCCGATTGTGCTCCCGCAGGAAGACGGTGTGCAGGCTGGTCAGTTCGGGGTTTTCACCCACGCGCACATCGCCGGCCAGGAAGTTGCCGGAAGCATCGGTGGGTAGCAGGTTGCCGGCGCTGGTCTTCATCTGTCCGCCGCTCAGCGTGCGCAGGGAGTTGGCGGTGGTGGTGTCGGACCCGTAGATCATCGAGCCGTCGAGCCAGGCGGTGATGCTGTTCACCTGCTGCCTGGGGTTGGCGGCGCTGGTGCCGGTCCTGGCATCGAACTCCGACCGGTTCATCGGGATGGTTTTGGTTCCGGTACCGGCCGGGTCGAAGGATGGGTCGCCGGCGGGCACCGGGATGGGCAACGCTTCGGACTTGCCGGTGTTGGTCAGGTCCATGTCGTGGTCGATGAACTGGCCCCAGGCGTAGACCATGGCGCTCAGCAGGCGGTCGCTGGTGGTGCTTTGACCGTCCTGGTCGCTGAGGGCATTGCTGATGGCGCGGGCGCTGGGAAGATCGGCCCCGGCTGGAGAGGAAACGCCGTCGGTGTAGGCGGCCGGGGCGATACGGATGTAGTCGGTGCCGGCCTGGCCCCAGTTTGGATTGACAGCATTGTTGCCGGAGCCATCCACGGAGTAGAAGGGCCCCAGCACCGCCGGGACGGCCCGTTCCTCGAGAGTCATCAGGCTCAGCCGGGCCGATTGTTTGGGGCGGCTCGAACCTGAAGGGAACCTGAAGCCAAGGAATGACAGGGGCAAAAAGCTGGTCAGATGGCTGAAACGGCCCATGGCTGATCCTCCGAAGTGGCACCGATCGGGTGCATTCCGCCAAGGCCCTCGGGTCGATGTGACTGCGGAACGGGGCCTTGGTGTGGCAACGGTAGGTCAGGTTATGGCGCTGTCAAAAACTTCAGGTGGATTTCAGGTTCGGTTCAAAACGCGGTGTCGTCGGGACGAAGGGCCAAGGGGCCGTCATCCGCTGTTGCGCCGCTCCTCCAGTTCCTGCCAGCGCTGGTAAAGCTTTTCCACCACGGTCTGCTGCTCATCCATCAGTCGGCAGGCCTCCGCCAGGATCAAATGCCCGGCGTTGGCGGACCGTTCCACCTCCTCGTGCAGCCTGGCCAGCAATTCCTCGGCTGCCAGCAGCTTGGCCTCCATGCCATCGAGTTCTTCCTGTTCCCGGTTGCTCAGCCGTTTTCGGGCCTTGGAACCGGCCTTGACCGGGGCTGCGGAGGATTTGGCGGAGGCTTTTGCCTGGGCCTTTTCCTTTTGCTCGAGAGCCTGCTCGTAGGCGGTCAGCCATTGGTCCACAGAGCCGTAGTTGCCTGAGCCGCCCTCGCCGTCGAGGCCGACCACCTCGGTGCAGATGCGGTCCATCAGTTCCCGGTCATGGCTGACGAGCACCAGCGCGCCTGGGAAGCTGGCGAGGGTTTCCTCCAGCACCTCCAGCGCCGGGATGTCCAGGTCGTTGGTGGGCTCGTCCAGCAGCAGCAGGTCGGCGGGCTGGACCATCATCTGGGCCATGCGCAAGCGCGCCTGCTCGCCGCCCGACAGCGCGCCCACCGCCATGTCCAACTGCTCGTCCTTGAAGAGAAAACGCTTGGCCCAGGCCAGCACATGGTAGGACTTGTCCTGAAATTTCACGGTGTCGCCGTTGGGGCACAGCGCCTTTTTCAGGTTCTGCAGCGGATCCAGGGCGGTGCGGCCCTGCTCGAACATCACGGTGCGCAAATTTTCCGCCGATACCACTGTGCCGGCGTCCGGTTTGTGCTTGCCGGAGAGGGTGCGCAGCAGCACCGACTTGCCGCTGCCGTTGGGCCCCAGCAGCCCCAGCTTCATGCCCGGAGTGAGGATCAGGTCGATTTCCCTGAAGAGCTCACGGCCACCCATCTGCTTGGCCAGCCCGGTCACGGTGAGCAGCTTGCGCGTCTGCCTGCCGGTGGCGGCGAAGGAGATGCCGGCAGGCCCCGCCTGGGAATTACGATATTTTAGCTCGGCCAATTCTTCCCGGCGCTTGTATGCGTCCTCCACGCGCGAGGCCGCCTTGCGGGTTTGGGCCGCCGCCTTCCTGCCCAGCCATTCGGTCTCCCGGCGCACCTGGTTGGCCACGGCTTCCTGCTGGCTGGCCTGCCCTGTGAGGAATTCCTCCCGCCGGGTCGCGAAATCCTCATAGGATCCCTTCGAACGGAAATAGCCCGCCGGGTAAACCTTGTTGATTTCCAGAATCTCATCGGCCACGGCACGCAGGAAGGCGCGGTCGTGGGTGGCCACCAGGTAGCCGAAATTGGAGGAACGGAGCAGGCGCTCCAGCCACAGGATACCGGGGAGATCCAGATGGTTGGTCGGCTCGTCCAGCAACAGCAGGTCGGGCTCGAAGGCCAGTTCCCTGGCCAGGCTCAGGCGTTTGCGCCAGCCGCCGGACAGTTTCTCGGCGACCAGGTCGTGGTCGTTGAATCCCACCCGGGTGAGGTGAATGGCGGCGCGGGTCTCGCGCTCGTAATCCTCCAGATTCTCGCCGGCCAGGGCGTCGACAATCACCTCGCGCAGGGTTTTGCCGGGTTCAAAGCGGTCGTCCTGGGCCAGGTAGCCGATCCGCGCGCCCTTTCGGGCCGTGCGGATACCGGAATCGACCGGTTCCCGGCCGGCCAGAAGTTTCAGCAGGGTGGATTTGCCGGCCCCGTTGGGGCCAATCAGGCCAATGCGTTCGCCCACGGCCAGATCAAACGACAGATCCTTGAAAAGGGGGCGTTGGCCGAAAGCCTTGGTCAATCCCTGCACACCCAGCAGCACACTCATGCGGTAACCCCAAAAGCAAAGATTCCCCAAGCCAGGCCCTGGCTGGGGAATCCTTTATGCTAGCACGCCTTAGCTCAGGCTGCGGCCCGACCGACCTCGAAACGAACCACCGGGATCTTCAGCGAACGGACCCGGTCGAGTTCCTCGAGAAGGCGGAGCAGGTCGTGGCGGAGGATGACATCGTGGCAGCAACTGGCCCGGTCGCGGATGGCGTCGAGCTCCTGGTCGGAAAGAACCTTGCGGGGACTTATTTCCAACATGGCGGGCTCTCCTTGGAAATGGGGCATGGAAGCCTTGCTTGCCCGAGGAGGCTGGTCAATTGTGAAAAAAAGCAAGGTTAGGCTGTTGAACCTATTTGGTGCCGGGCGGTTTATTTATTCCGGTCCTGAGGGCGTATTTCCAGCTTGTCGGCCACATCGCCATTCTTGCGGTCACCGGTCTGGTTCTGCGGGAGGCAGGCGCGGACATATTCCAATGTGGCCGTGGCACCGTCCACCCGCACGCGCACATGGCCGGACGGGGGAATGAAGGTGCCGCGGATGTAACCGTATTCATCGACATTGCGCAGGCGGTCACCGCCCTGGTGGCCAGGCTGGGGCACCATGATGTAGGCGACGCCGTCCAGTTCCTGCCGGGCGTAGAAATGGTCGTGACCGTGGAAGACGGCATCCACCCGGTGCTTCACCAGCAACTGGTGGATGGGCATGGACCAACCGGGCCGGCGGGCCTTGAACTCATCCTTGCCGTCCTTACCCTTGCCGCCCCATTCGTAGAGGGCGGCGGCCTCGGAACCCCCACGGGCAGAGTCATCCAGACCACCCACCAGATGGTGGATGAACACGAACTTGTGGATGGCCTTGGTAGAGGCCAGCGTCTTTTCCAGCCACTTGTACTGTTCCTCGCCCAGGGTGCGTGCCCAGTTGCCATCGGGCCTCTCGCGCCGGGTGCGGCCGGTGCTCCAGAACGGGTCGAGCGCGATCATCAAGGCGTCGCCCCACTGCCAGGCATAGTAATTACCGAGTTTGCCAAGCGGCGGCTTGGGGGTGTTGTTGCCCGAATAGAAACGGTCGGGCAGCACCGGGGGGAAATACTTGTGGCGGGTCTGGCAGGACCAGACGGCCATGCTGTCCCCG